>Ga0302319_10025196_pt1 | contig 10543 bp, 6 predicted proteins | sample Bog_T0_2_FD_203319 | JGI IMG/M metagenome (GOLD analysis project Ga0302319, IMG submission 203319) | Peat permafrost microbial communities from Stordalen Mire near Abisko, Sweden - Bog_T0_2 | ecosystem: Environmental > Terrestrial > Soil > Wetlands > Peat | place: Sweden: Abisko, Stordalen Mire... | reverse complement strand
AGACTCCAGCGGTGCGACCGGTGCGATGCCTCCAGCTCAACCGCCTGCAGCACCCGAGCGGTGAAATTTGACGGCACCGCGGCCTCCGGCAGCTTCGTCAGCATCTCGCTCAAACACGATTCGAGTTCCAGCTCCACCGCCTCCGGCCGGGTGCGCAACTCCGCACGCTCGGCGTCGGTGAGTTTCCGCCGCCAAAGCAGCTCCCGCCATTCGTTCTGGAGTTTCGCGTCTTTCATTGCCGTTTTAGTTAAAAACCGTGGCCGGAGAATAGTTTCGGGAAAATTTCAAAGCTTCGCCTGTTCAAATCCTGCGTGATATGTTAAATATTCTGCTGAATAAATGACTGCCGCCCCCGCCAAACCTGCCACGCCCGCGTTGACGAATCGCCAGCGGTTCCTCGCCGCCGCGGGTTGCCAGCCGGTGGATCGCCCGCCGGTGTGGCTCATGCGCCAGGCCGGTCGCGCGTTGCCGGAATACCGCAAGCTCAAGGAAAAATACACTTTCGTCCAACTGGTGCAAAATCCCGGGCTTGCGGTCGAGGTGACATTGCAACCGGTGCGCCGCTTCGGCTTCGATGCCGCGATTTTGTTCAGCGACATTCTGGTGATCCCCGAGGCGATGGGCCAAACGTATCATTTCAAGGAAACCGGCGGCGTGATCATGGATTTTGCCGTGCAAACCCGGGCGGACATCGAGAAACTCTCCGTTGAACGGGTGGTTGAACGGCTGAGTTATGTGGACAAGGCCTTGCGCCAGCTCCGCCAGGAACTCGGCGACCAGACGGCGCTCATCGGCTTCAGCGGCTCGCCGTGGACACTCGCAACGTTCATGATGGAAGGAGCGAGCGTGCCGAAATACAGCCGGGCACTACAGCTCTTCCGCGAAGACCCGAAGACCTATTTTGCGCTGGCCGAAAAACTCACCGCCGCGGTCACCGCGTATCTGAAAATGCAGACCGCCACCGGCGTGGACGCGCTGCAGATTTTCGACAGCCACGGCGGCCACCTCGCGCCGACCGAATTTCAGGAGGCCAGCGGCCGCTGGATGCAGGAGATCATCTCCCATCTCGGCGGCAAAGTCCCGGTCATCGCCTTCTCGCTCGGCACGCATGGCAGCTGGAACGACTTGATTGCAACCGGCGCAAACGTCATCGGGATTGACTGGCAGACTTCGCTGACGGAAGCGCGCCAGTTGATTCCTGAACACATCGGATTGCAGGGGAATTTGTCGCCGGCTTTGATCAGCGACGCGACCCCGGAAGTGGTCGCACAAGCGACCAGAAACATTTTGGAGTCCATGCGCGGCCGGCCCGGGCATGTTTTCAACCTTGGCCACGGTTTGACACCGGCGGCAAAACTGGAAAATATCGCGGCCGTCGTGGCGACTGTTAAGAGTTTCAAATAAAGCCATGTCGCGCGAAGTATGCGGAGTTTTTCCTTCGCCGCCTTCGCGCCCTGCGCGCGAAACAAAAAATGAAAACGCTGAACGTAGATCTTGAACTAGTGAAAAAATACAACGTGGCCGGTCCGCGTTACACGAGCTACCCGCCCGCGACCAAGTTCACCGATGCCGTGACCTGGGAGCAGCTGTCCGCCAAGATCGAGGACAACAACCGCACGCCGCGCGACCTCTCGGTTTATTTTCACATCCCGTTCTGCGAAACGCTCTGCTGGTTTTGCGGCTGCACCACGGTCATCACGCTAAATCACGACAAAGGCCGCGACTACATTGACTATCTTGGCCGCGAAGTCGCCAAGCTCGCGCCGCGTTTGAACAAGGACCGCAAGGCCGTTCAACTCCATTTCGGCGGCGGCTCGCCCACGTTTCTGCGCCCAGACGAAATCCGCCGTCTCGGCGAAATCATTCACAAACATTTCACGTTTTCGCCCGACATTGAGGCGAGCGTGGAAGTGGATCCGCGCCGGCTCACGCGCGAGCATCTGGTGGCGCTCCGCGAAATCGGTTTCAACCGCGCCTCGATGGGCGTGCAGGATTTTAATCCGAAAGTGCAGGAGGCGATCCACCGCATCCAGCCACGTGAAATGACGCAGCAGGCGGTGGATTGGATGCGTGAACTCGGCTTCGGCTCCATCAACCTCGATTTGATCTACGGCCTGCCGTTTCAGACGCCAGCGACGTTCAACGAAACCCTCGATACCGTTCTGGAGATGAAGCCTGACCGCCTCGCCGTGTTCAGCTACGCGCATGTGCCGTGGATCAAGCCGTCGCAGAAAATTCTGGAGCAAAAAGTTTTGCCCACGCCGGAATCCAAGCTGGAGGTCCTTAAGCTCGTCGTCGAGCGGCTTACCGCCGACAACCAATACGTTTTCATCGGCATGGATCATTTTGCGAAGCCGAACGACGAACTCGCCGTGGCGCAGCGCAACAAGCAGCTGCAGCGGAATTTCCAGGGCTACAGCACCCGCGCCGGTTCGGACATTTATGCGTTCGGCATGTCCGGTGTTTCGCAGGTGCCCGACGCCTACTGGCAGAACGAAAAGGAGCTGCCGAAGTGGCAGGCGGCCGTGGATGCAGGCAGCGTGCCGCTGCACAAGGCGTATTGGGTGACCGCCGAGGACAAGATCCGCCGGGAAACCATCATGCGCGCCATGTGCGACCTCTCGCTCGATTTCGCCGCGATGAGCGCGAAGCTAGGCATCAACTTCGAGCAGCACTTCGGCAGCGAACTTACGTCGCTCGCCCCGTTTGAAGCTGACGGCCTCGTGAAACGCACTCCGTCCGGCCTGGAAATCACCGACGCCGGCCGCCTCTTCATCCGTAACATCGCGATGTGTTTCGACAATACGCTCGCGCCGGCGGGTGAAAGGAGACATTCCAAGACGATTTGATCGGACGAATGAAACCCGTCGCAATCATCGGCGCTGGCATCACGGGGTTGACGGCAGCGTTTCACCTGAAACGCCAAGGCGTGCCGGTCACGGTTTATGAGGCGGCCGGGCGCGTCGGCGGCGTCATCCAATCTGTCCGCCAGGACGGTTTTCTGGCCGAGTTCGGGCCGAACACGATTGTCGAAACCTCGCCAAAAATCGGCCAGCTCATCCGTGACGCCGGTCTCGAATCACGCAAGCTTGCCACCGACCCGAAAGCCGAAGCGCGCTATGTCGTGCGCGGCCGGCGGCCGGTCGCGATGCCGGCTTCGCAGCTGGGCATTTTCACCTCGGAGCTGTTGAGCGTGAAGGCGAAGCTCGCGCTGGTCCGCGAGCCGTTCGTGCCGCCGCGCCGTGACGGCCGGGAAGAAAGCGTCGCGGAATTTGTCGTGCGCCGGCTGAACCAGGAATTTCTGGACCGGATGGTGGACGCGCTGGTCGCCGGCATTTACGCGGGTGATCCCAGCAAACTTTCGGTGCAGCACGCGCTGCCCAGACTTGCCCAGCTCGAGGAAAAATACGGTTCGCTCATCAAGGGCCAGTTTTTTGGCGCCCGCGAGCGGAAGAAAACCGGCGAAGTGGCGCGGGACCGCGCACCAAAGTTTTCCTTTGACGAAGGCCTGCAGGTTTTACCGGACGCGCTGGCGCTGCAGCTTGGCGATTCGCTTAAACTGAACACGCCGGTGACAAAACTGGTTCAAACCAGCGAGAGCTGGCATGTGACAACGGCCGGCGGCGCAGCAGAACATAGCGCGGTGATTTTTTGCGGGACGGCCCATCGGCTGTCGGAGTTGGAGATAATTATTGATGGTAGGGCTGCGCAGCAACGCCGCCCTACCGGGGCGTTTTCGGAAATCCGGCATCCGCCGGTGGCGAGCGTCGTCCTGGGCTTCCGGCGTGAGGACGTGGCGCATTCGTGCGCGGGGTTCGGCATGTTGATTCCGCGGATCGAAGGCGTCAACATTCTCGGCACGATTTTTTCGTCGTCGCTTTTTCCCAACCGCGCGCCGGCCGGCCATGTTTTGCTCACGAGCTACATCGGCGGCGAACGGCAGCCGGAACTGGCGTCGCTGCCGCCGGAAAAGCTGGCTGATTTGGTCGGCGAAGATTTGCGCGTGCTGCTCGGCGTGCGGGGCCGGCCGGTGTTCGCACACCAGCATTTTTGGCCGCGCGCGATTCCGCAATACAATGTGGGCTATGGAAAATTTAAGGAATTGATGAACGACATCGAAGCAAAGGCGCGCGGCCTGTTTTTTGCCGGTCATTATCGCGATGGCATTTCGGTGGGCGATTCCATCGTATCCGGCGGCAACGTTGCGGCGCGGGTCGGAGACTTTTTGAAATTTTAAGACTTCAAATCCAGCGCAAAAAACTCCTCGGTAAGAAGATCAAGATTTTGGGCGGCGGCGCTATTGGGCTGGATGACTAGGCCGAGCACCAGGCCGTCGCCGCGTTCGGCCACGCGCATCTGGCCCTTTTCAAAAGTCCAGGTCAGCCAGCGCGGCATCAGGCCGTGGGCATTGAATGAGGGCAGTGAATCACCGAGGCACCGCAGGGCTTCATCCAGTCGTGTGGTTGGGCAGGTCTCGTGGAAACTTTGGCTGACGCAGGAGCCATCCGTCAGGCGCACACCACAGCCGAGCAGGCCCGGTGCGAGGGCGCAACTGTCGAACCATTGCTTGAGCTTGTCGTTCATGTGTTCAGGTCAGGGATTGGCAGCCTCGGTTACGACATGCACGAAAACCATGCGGTCCGGTCTGACCTGCGCCACGGCGCGGCTGGACAGCAGCTGGATTTCGAGGCGGTCAAATTTGCCCAGCGGCAGCAGACGCCCGACGCGGGCCGCCAGTTGGGCGATTTCCAGCAGGAGGGCCATGCGGGCGTTCACGTCAGCGCACTGCCATTCGTAAAACTGCCTGCCCTGGCCGGAACAAATCAGCGTCTCCGCCACGCGCACGGACATTACGGCGGCGGGTGCCGTGGGTTCCACTGCCGGGGAAGGTTCGGGTTCCACCGCCGGCTCGGTTTCGGGTGCCTGCCCGGCGGCTTCGTCGCGCACCCGGGCGGCTTCCATGAGCAAAAATTCCCACTGGCCTTCGATGGTGTGTTCGGGCGGCGGCTCGAAATGCTGCAATTGAAAGGAGCCGCCGGGCAGTGACAATAATTTTTGGAAGGCGACTTCGCCCTTCACCGCGCCGGCGACCGCGTGGACGATCCGGCCGTCCTCAATGTAAATCTTGCCGTTAACCTGACGGTCTTGAACTTCAAGGATGGAGGAATTGCGGCCGAGGCATTCCATCTGGATGACATCCTGCAGGCCGACGCGGCGCAACATGCCTTGAAATCCAGCTTGCTGTTTCCAGGTGACCAGCTCGTCCAGCATGACGAAGATGGATTTCAAGCCTTCTGCCGAGCGCGGTTTTTCGATGAACAGTTCGGCACCGTTGGCCAGGCTGGCGGAGCGTCGGTCTTCGGTCGCATAACCGGATAGGGCGGCCTTTTTGACGTCGGGATAACGCCGGCTGAGGATGCGCAGGAACTGCACGCCGTCGAGCACCGGCATGTTGACGTCCACCACGATCAGGTCGAATTTGCGGGTCTTGAGGATTTCCAGCGCCTGATCGGCGGAGCCGGCGCATTCGATCTGCCAGCCGTTTTTGCTCCAGGCCGTGAACAGTGCGCGGATCGTGTCGAGAAATATTGTCTCGTCGTCAACGAACAAAATCTGATGCTGTTTCGCCGGAGTCGTCACTTTTTTCCATTCAAGGTCGCGGCCATTCCGCAGTTTTCATACCGCAGGTTGGCAAGGATGGCCGCAGAAAACAAGCGCAAGCCGTTGTTAGTTCAGGGCGGCCAGCGCGCGCTCCGCCGCCCGGCAGACGAAAGCATCGTTGTCTTGAAGGGCGGTGTTGAGGATGGCCGCCGCGTTTTTTTCACGCAACTGGCCAAAGGCCTCCGCCGCCGCCAGCCGCAGGTCGCGGTCGCGGTCGCCCAGCAGATCCGAGAGAATCGCAAAGGCCGCTGGCGGCAGGCCGGTTGTGTTTTTGTGTTCCATAATTGTTTCCGCCATTGTTTCCGCCACCGGGAGAATGGGCGCGGCCTTCTCCTCGACCGGGGCATCCGACGAAATCTGTTCCAGCAACCGGGCGGCGCTGTGGCTGATCCAATATTCCCGGCTCTTCAGCGCCGACTTGATTTGTGGCAGGGCGCTGTGGGCGGCGGCAGTCTTTTCCCAGTGCGGATCAATCTCCGTGAGCGAGGTCTGCGCCGCGCTGCGGACAAAACTTTCAACGTCCATCAGCGCCAGCACCAGCGCGCGAATTGCCCGCTCGTCGCCGATCTTGCCCAAGGCTGCCGCCGCGCTCTCGCGCACATCATGGTCGCGATCCAGCAGCGCCGCGCAAAGTCCGTCCACGGCCGCCGGGTCGCCGGCCTTACCCAGTGCCTTGATGGCTTCGCGGCGGACCTCCCACGAAACATCTTTCAACATGCCTACCAATGATGCCACGGCGCAACTGCCGCCGCAACTGACGACCGTGGCCACCGCCGCCGCCCGGACATTTGCCTCCTTGTCCTTGAGCAGACGCGCGACCTCGTCATAAGCGGCAGGGTCGGCAAAGCCCGCCAGAATCTCCAGCGCCGCGAGCCGCACCAGCACATTGGTCTTCTTGAGCGCCTCCAACATCAGTTTGGGGATGCGCGGATTCTCAATGCCCCCCAGCGCCTTGACGGCGGACAGCTGCTTTTCCGGCGGACCATTCCGCATCAATTCCACCAGCGGCCCGATGCCTTCCGTACCCAGTTCAGCCACGCGGTTCAGGTTGCCCGTCGCCACGACATGCCATTTCTGTTCGGCTTCGGTTTCCGGCTGCCAGCCGAGTTGTTCCAGACTGCGGACAGTGCGCAGCCGCACCGAGGCATCATCATCCCGAAGCAAATTGACGAGCCACCGGGTTGCACCCGGATCCTTCAATTGTCCCAACACCTCCACCGCCGCCGTCCGTACCATCGGGGTTGGGTCAGTCAACATTCCGATCAGCGCCTGGACTATCCTTTTGTCCTGAAACTGTCCTAGGGCCAGCGCCACGGCGGTGCGGATTTCCGGCTCCTTGTCCTTCATGGCAAACAACAGCGGCTCCACACAGTCGGAATGTTTGGTTTTCGCCAGCTCGGCGACCGCCGCCAGCCGTGTTTTCAAATTGCTCGACCGGAGCTGCTGATAGGTCCACCACAAGATCATAATGAATCAAACAAGCGTGATTTTCAAAGCCGCCTTGGCCTGAAACTGCAAATCAGGCCACACCAATGCTGCATGGCTGCCCTGTAGCATTCCACATTGCAAAGACGAATGCGAATGGAAAAGGGGGACATTAAAAATGTGACAGGGCTCGTCACGCTGCGGCCATTCATTTTGCCGTGATGCGTCTTGGCAAAAATTCGGGAGCGGGTATTCTGCTTAAACCTTGCACTCCCGTAGCTCAAATGGATCAAGCTGCCTTTTCCTAAATGGCTGATCCTGGTTTAACTCCGGGGGAGCACCATTCCACCGTCTTTCCGTTTGCGTGAGTCTATTTTTTCTCTTTATAAATCACTGACACGCCGCTCATTGTTGTTGGACGCGGTAGAAGCGATAGGGGAAATTCGTCGCGCCGGGGTCAACGAGGTTGAACGGGCTGGTGACGGCGGTGTTGGTGCTGATCGGCGTCCAGAGGGAGAAATTGGTGGTTGCCTGGAGCACATAGTTGCTGCCGGTCACGCCGGCGAAGCCCAGCTGGAACTGGCCGTTTGTCAGATAACTGGCCGAGGTGAAATACAGCGGCTGGACGAGGAACAGCGCGCTGACGGCGACGCTGTTGTTGTAGTTGGTTTCCGAGGCAAAGGCGGAAACGGTCACGTTGCTGAACAAATTGAACGCGCCGGCATACAGGGGCGAATGGGTTGTCGGCAGCGAGCCGTCCAAGGTGAAGTAGATCGCCGCGTTGGTGTTTGGCGACTGCAGGGCCACGTTCACTTTGGAGAAGAACGAGCCGCCGTTGGGCAAAATCGCCGGCGGTGCGAGCGCGGGCGTGCCGGGCAGGCTGTTGATCCAGTCCGTCAGCACCTGCACGGCGTTGGTATCAATCAGATTGCGGAAATCCGGCATTTGAATGTCCTGGTTCAGCGTGTTGATCCGGAGCATGAGCACCGACCGCCAGATGTCCTCCGCCTTCACGACGCACGCGCCATCGGAAATCCCGAGCGAAAACGCCGCCGGATAATTTGTGATGTTCTGTTGCGCCAGCGGCGTGTCATAGCGCGCGTCCCAGGTGATGCCCTGGCCGCCGGGCTGATGGCATTGCTCGCAATTCGCGTCGAGATACGAACGCGCGCGTTCCTGCAGCGGCGCGCTCACGTTCGTCAGGGCCGAGAGTTGGGCGAATCCGCCGATGGCCGCCTCGTTGATCGCCGGATTCAGCAGTCCCAGCCGGTTCAGCGTGCGCAACTGGTTGTCGGTGACGCCGGTGGCGGCATACGTCAGATTGCCGTTGAGCTGCCGCGCGTTGACGCCCAGCACATTGACGCCGGAAAGGCTGCTGGCCACGGCGGTGTTATGGCATTCCTGGCAATCGGACGGACTTGCATAATACCACGTCTGCGTCCGCACGCCGGCCGCGTTGGTGATCGAAATATTTTCCGACAAGCTGCCCGTCAGCAGGTCGGCGTCGCTGTTGTCCGGCCGCCATTTGTAGGTGACCCCGTAAACCGAGCCGTTGTTGTCGCGCACCAGCAGCTCCGTTTCCAACCGGCGCGGCGGAACCGTCGCGTTGGTTTCATTCACCACCAGATCGAAGTTTTTCACAAATACGCTGCCCGCCGGGAACGTCCAGTAATTCGTCGGCTGAAATTGAATCTGCTCGCCGGGCGTGATGACGCCGCCGTTGCCCGGCAACGCCATGAGCCAGCTGCTGACCGCGTTGTCCTTCCACTGGGGTTCGTTGGGGGCATACGGAATCAATCCGGCCGCCGGCGTGCGGTTGGTCGTGTTGTTGAACACGCCGGTGCCCGACAGCAGGGCCGGCAGCGGGCCGTTGGCGGTCACGGGCATGTTCAGGAACGCACTGACCGGGGCGTTGCTCGTCAGGCCGTAGGCCAGGCCACTGCCGTTGGTCACGGTGATGCTGACCGGCGCCGACGTGCTGCTCAAACCGCTGCCGTCCACGGCCACGGCCGTCAGGGCGTAGTTGCCCGCCGCCAGACCCGGCACCGTGATGGTGTAGGGCAGATTGGTGACGCTGCCGATGAATGTGTTGTTGGTATAGAAACTCACGAGGCTGATCGGGTTGTAAAGCGCGTCAGCCTCCGCGCTGATGGTCACGCTCGCCACCGCCGTAAAGTTGGTCGCCGGGCCGGCCGGCGCGGTCAGCACCACGCTCGGCGGCGGATTGGTGAACGGATACAGTTGCGTCTGCGGAACAATCTCCTGCGGCGTCGAAGGACTGCTCCAGGACAAGACAACGGATGCGTTGTTGGTCTTCTGGTAGTAATCCAGTTCGATGTTATAAAGCTGCTGCGCCGCAAGCGAGATGCTACCGCTGTTGGTGGTCGCAGCGGTTTTGTCCACCCAATCGTTAATGAGCAACTGGCCGTTGATATAAAGCCGCACACCATCATCGGCCACGGTGTAAAAATTGTAGGTTTCGTTGAATTGCGGCTGCACCAGCCCGGTCCAGCGCACGGTGAAGTTGGTCTTGCCCACCACTGGACTCGGTCCGACTGTTCCCCAGTTGAAATTGATCGTGGCGTTGGTTTGCACCAAAACGGGCGAACCGGTGAACGGATTGGCACTGGTGTGGTTCGTGAAATACGCACCGGTCAATCCGCTGCCGTTGCCCGCCGCCGCCGTGTTGACGAACGAGGCGCTCGTTACGCTGCTGTTGACCGCTCCAGGCGCAATGGCAATGGCCTGAACCAGGGCATTGCTCGTCAGAATGAACGCGCCGCTATAAAGAGTCGAACCGGAGGTCGGGGTCGTGCCATCGAGTGTGTAATAAATGGCGGCTCCCCCGGTGGTGTCGGTCAGGGTCACGGTCACCGAATTGGTGAACGCGCCACCGGCCGGGGAAATGGTTGGCGCGGCGGCGAACAGCGTCTGGCCGTAGACGGACAAGGCGTATTCGGCACCCACATAAACCTTTCCGCCGGCAATGACTGGCGGGGTCATCTTCACCGCGCCGCCGGGATTGTCGCGCGCGAGGTTCTTGCTGGAGTTATACAATTCCTGCGCGAGGTTCGTCGCGTTGTAGGCATGCAACACCGCCGGGCCGCTGCTGAGGTAAGCATCGGCCTGGATGATCCATGCGATCCCGTTGTTGGTTCCGTTGGCGGAAATGGTCGGCGTGGCGCCCGGGAAACCGAAACTGGTGCCGGAGTGTGATTCAGGTGTGGCAACAATGACCCCGTTGGTGATCAAGAACGCCTTCATCACATCGCCATTGCCCTGGTAATAAATCCGGTGGTTCCAGTATGCGGGTGAACTCCACACCCCGCCAATCGCGCCTGGCAGCGACTGCACGATTTGACTGTCGTTTCCATTGATGCCGTCGGTGCCGTTGTAATGCCCCATGTTATCGCGATCCAACAGGTAAATTGTCCCCTGTTTGCCCGCCCCCACGATC
>Ga0302319_10025195_pt1 | contig 10543 bp, 5 predicted proteins | sample Bog_T0_2_FD_203319 | JGI IMG/M metagenome (GOLD analysis project Ga0302319, IMG submission 203319) | Peat permafrost microbial communities from Stordalen Mire near Abisko, Sweden - Bog_T0_2 | ecosystem: Environmental > Terrestrial > Soil > Wetlands > Peat | place: Sweden: Abisko, Stordalen Mire... | reverse complement strand
CGCAAACGACCGCACACGCCTGCGGCGTGGATGATGATGCGTGGCTCAGACCGGGATACCGTTCTTCAGGTGGGTCACTTCAAGCGAGCGCTAATGGGTCAGTTTTCGTGAGCGCCGAAGTGCTGCATGATTTCTTCCCCAAATCTGACATGCACCCGTGCCGTTTTCTGCCGAGAACCACAGGCTTCGGAGAGAGCAGGCGATCGCAAAACGTATCACAACCGTATCAAAACCCCATCTGTTGACGCTGTTGAGCTTGCTGATTGAGCGAAAAGCAGACTCCCCAACCTGTTGAAAATACAGAGAACCCAATGGAAATCTTGGCGCCGAAAGAAGCCAGCGTCAGGCTTCACACGCAGGAGGTCCGGGGTTCGAGTCCCTGCGCGCCCACGATTTTTTTCAATAATTTACCTGCGGCGAAATCGGCGGATTTTAGAGCGCCTGCTTTTTGAGTAGTTGCTCTGTCGAAACCCTCTATCAACAAACACTTCATTCCACCTTAGGGAGTTCCAGCGTTGCGAGACAGAAGGACTGTGACAAAACTGTGCCAGAATGCTGCAAGCCTGCGATGAACTTCGCGACGGTGCGGCGTGGCCGGATATTGGGGTTGATGTCCAGGCGTGCCCACCACTTTATTTCAGCAAATCTGCCAGCCTGCTCGGTACGCGATCTTAGACTGTCTGCTTTCAAGCAGCTTATCTGGCACCTGTCTCGCTGATTTGCCTTCGCGGCTTTGCATGGGTTTGACAGAGCTGTGCCAAAACCCGATGCTCACTCGTGGGGCGAGCATCCGGGTGTGAGTTGCAAAAGCAAAGGGTGCCTCGCTGGGTTCTGAGAAAGCATCCGTCAGGAAGCAATACATCGCTCCGTTGTTGCGACGGCGTATAGCTCCCCCGCGTCATTTATCAGAGGCGAAACGATAAGCAATGCCTCGACTGTTCGTCCATCTTTCGCGATTCTTTCGATGCGCTGCGGCTCCAGGCTCGCCTCACCCTGTCGCCTGATGGCCGCCAGCATCAACTCCTGGTGGCATTTCGGCATCAGATCGCGGATATTCATCGCCAATGCTTCGGCCTCGGTCCAGCCGTAGAGCCTTTCCGCCCCGGGGTTCCAGGCAAGGATACGGCCCGTCATGTCCTGCACCAAAATGGCATCACGGGAGTCGCGCACCACCACTGCCAAACGGCGCAACCCTTCGGAATCGCGCAATGCGAATTGCGCCTTCTTCATGAGCGAAATCTCCGTAAACGTGATGACCGCTCCCTCAATCACGTTTTCCTGCGTACGATAGGGCCGAATTCGCAGCAGATACCATTCACCCGAATTGGTCTGTACTTCCAGTTCTTTCGGAACCAGGCTCTCCAGAACGCTCTTCACATCCGCTGCCAGTTCGTCGTAGCCGGCCAGATTGGAGCGGATCTGATCCACGGGTCGCCCGACGTCGGTTTCGATCAGGTTGATCAGAGGCGACACAGTAGGCGTGAAACGAAGGATGCGCAGGACGTGATCCACAAAAATCGTGCCGATACCGGTTCCACTCAGCAGATTCACCATGTCGTTGTTGGAGCGCGATAACTCGCTTACTTTGCTTTGCAGTTCGCCGTTGACTGTAGAGAGCTCCTCATTGACAGATTGCAATTCTTCTTTGGAAGTCTCCAGTTCCTCATTGGTGGATTGCATCTCCTCATTGACAGACTGCATCTCCTCGTGGGCGGAACGAAGCTCCTCATTGGAAGTCTCCAGCTCTTCGATAGTCGTCTGCAGGTATTCATCCTTCCCGCGCAGTTCCTGTTTCAGTTTCACTATGTAGGCATCGAGATCCGGCACAATTGCCGCAGCGGCTTCCGCGGCATCCACAGCGGACTCCGTGGAAGGCCTGGGCTCCGCCGCTGCCTTCTCCTCGAGAATGACGAGAAACAAGCCCGCTGCATTGACTCCTCCCGCATCCGGAGGCACAGGAAAGACGGTGAGGTCGACGGCGGTAAATTGATCGTCGTTTCTTACGCGCAGACCGGAGTGGTGGATTGAAATTCCCAGAGACACAGCCCGGTGCAGTGCGATGGTCAAATTGCCGCGCAACCCTTCCCTCGCCATTCTGAAGATATTTAAGCTGGCCTCGCCCGGGGTCGGTTCCAGGTACCTGCCAGTGCGTCCCAGCAGGTAGAGGATGTCCCCGTGTTGGTTCACCAGAGCGCCTACCGGCGAGTAATGCGCCAGCAGCGTACGCACCGCAATCTCATGCAACGGAAGTTTCTCGTCGTTCAATGCACTACCCCCTTCCTGACGTGCTATGGCTCTTCCCGGTGAAGGTAGAGAAAACCTCACGGTACGGCGCGTTCCTGAATCGTCTGTTCTCCGCTGAAAGATCTTGGCGCTCCGGTCAATGGCTGTAAAGAGGTCCCCAAACTCTCCCACACTCTCCGAGGAACCCAACACCAGTACCCCCATCGGGTTCAAAGCATAGTGAAACAAGGGCATGAGTCGTTTTTGGAGCTCCGGGCCCATATAGATCAGGAGATTACGGCAGCTGATCAGATCAACTCTCGAGAACGGCGGGTCCCGGGTGATGTTGTGCTCGGAAAAAACGAGCATGTCGCGGATGGTTTTGTGGATTCGGTAGGTATCGCCGTCGGGCGAGTCAGGGACGAAAAAGTGGGCAAGTCGCTCCGGGGAAACGTCGGCAATAATACTTGAAGGATAGATACCCGCGCGCGCATGCTCAATGGCTTCGCGATCGATGTCCGTGGCGAAAACCTGTACCTTGAAATTCGTTTTCAGTTCTTCCATGCGTTCCCGAAGAAGTATGGAGATGGAATAGGCTTCTTCGCCTGTGGAACAGCCGGGAACCCAGACGCGGATCGCCGCGTCCGGGGTCCTTTCCGGGACGAGCCGGGGAATGACCCGCTTCTGAATTTCTTCGAAAATCTCGGAATCCCGGAAAAAATGGGTGACTCCGATCAGGAGATCGCGAAAGAGCGCGTACACCTCGTCCCGGGTGAGTTGCAGATAGCGGACATACTCTTCCATCCGAGCGATCTGGTGGACGGCCATTCGCCGCTCCACACGGCGGATGATCGTGTTCCGTTTGTATTGGGAAAAGTCATGACCGGTCCGGGAGCGCAGCTGGAGAAAGATTCCTTCCAGCCCGTCCGCAGGCCCCGGAGCCTCCGAGGAGCCCGCAAGGGAGGAAGATCCAAACGCATGGCCGACATAGGCGAGGAGCTGAGCGGGCATCTGGTGGGGCGGCAGCACGAAATCGACCAGGCCGGTAGCGATTGCGCTGCGCGGCATGCCGTCGTATTCGGTAGTCTCGGGCGTCTGAGCCATCACCATGCCGCCCTCGCCCTTCACCGCCCGGACGCCGAGAGATCCGTCGCTGCCAGTGCCTGAGAGCACTATGCAGATGGCGCGATCATGCTGATCCTGAGCCAGGGATCGAAAGAAAAAGTCGATGGGGAGTCGAATGCCGCGGGCCAGGGTCGGCTCCATCAATTGCAGCGCGCCGTTCATCAGAGCCATGTCGCGATTCGGCGGAATGATATAAGCACAATTCGGCCTGACTACCATTCCATCGCTTACCTCAAAGACCTGCATCTTTGTGTAGCGACGAATCAGTTCGGAAAGGATACTCTTGTGGTCCCGGGCCAGATGCTGAATCAGAACAAAGGCCATGCCGGGAGTGTTGTCGGCGGGCATGGTGGAGAAGAAGGCTTCGAACGCCGTCACGCCCCCGGCGGACGCGCCGATACCGACGATCGGGAATCCGGCGCGGTGCCGTTCGTTTTGCGATTCAGCCTGCTTTGGGTCGATTGGTTCGTCCGGCGTTTTTGCGCTGTGCATCGTTTCGGCCATGCAAAGGTCCCCGTTTCGGCTATTTAATATTATCGGCTTCACGTTCCATAGGCCAGCCGCAGGCACACTTGATGATAATGCACTTGTTGGCCGATTGTCGTTCGCCCCCTTCTTTGGCCGGGCTGTCCGGTTCATCGGGAATTCATGCATACTGGAATTGAGATCCTACCCGGTCCGGAGCGATATCGATGAAAGCCAATGTTGCCGAGGATTTTCCCGTCGTCTGTGTAGGTGGTTCGGCGGGCGGCCTTGATGCCTATACACGGTTGCTGCAGCATCTCCCCGCCGATATGGGCGTTGCGATTGTGATCGTCAATCACCTGAGGACCGTAGCGACCCTGCTCCACCAAATTCTGCCGCGCTATACAAAGATGCCGGTTGAGCTAATCACGGAACGATTGCTCATCCGGCCCGATCGTGTGTACATTATCCCGGCAGGACGTGATTTGCACGTCATGGATGGAGAGTTTCGTCTGCTCCCAATATCGAAGCCCAGAGGATGGCCGGACGTGATTACGGTCTTCCTGCGCTCTCTCACGGAGAACTGGAACGGCCAGCTTATCGCCGTCATTGTATCCGGCTATGATGGCGACGGGTCGGCGGCGCTATGTGGCATCAAAGAAGTGGGAGGCATTACTATTGCGCAGAAACCTGACACTGCCGGGCAGCCCGACATGCCTGGGAGCGCAATAGCAAGTGGATGTATAGACCTTGTGCTTTCACCGGAAGATATCGCCGGCGAAATAGTGCGAATTGCGCGGCACCCGCCGAAGTAAAGGCGGACCCGGGACAGCTCGAAATCAAAGAAAAGGGCCCGTAGAATTTTAACTGTATGCATTGTGCGGAGCACGCGTCCTTAGAACGGGACTATCTGGCAACCGGCCGGACTCTTCGCGCGTCATTTCGGGAGTTGGCTGTGCTCGTGGACGACTCTGCCGCGGACGTAGCCTTCACCCTGGCTCATTGGCGAAAAACAGCTGCGTGGGGGGCGCACGAAGTAGCACGGGCAGCGTTGGAACACTACAGGGAAGAACATGAACTGAACGTTGCCATTCACCCGGCGTCAGAGCGTTTTCGGTCCTCTTGAGTGTGCCAGAACTGTGCCAAAACTCCGTTTGTTGACAGCGCTCAGGTTATTCACCGCCAAAAAGCACGAGCCCTAAATTACTGGAAACTATAGAAGCTGGTGAGGAGTGATGGAGACGTTGGAATAGGTAATGCTTCTTCACACGCAGGAGGTCCGGGGTTCGAGTCCCTGCGCGCCCACCATTCTTATCAATGCGTTATTTCCTGCGCGATGCTGCTGCGGCGAGCGCGTTGGTGTGATCGGAGCGAAGTCCAGTGCCGGTATCCACCGGGCGCGAGTACCGCCGTCGCACCAGGATGCCCTTCTTCGTGCCCGTGACGACGAACGCCCCGCTGCGGTGAAAGACATACAGATCCAGCGTAACAGTTCAGGTGGTGGGCGCTTGGGCGAGTAATGAAGGCGCCGGTGCCATGCTGCGGTGAGCGCGAACCGCGGCCGAGAGATAGTCGGGCGAGTTCCGGTTCTGCATACGGCATGTACGGGTCTCGGTCAGTAACCGAGCCATCGCGGTTTCTCCCTTTGCGCTTCTGCTCCCGAAGCTGGTCTTCCGCCATTGCACAGCGCAGCGCAATGCGCGTTCGGCGGCGTTGTTGGTCGGCTCGACCCCGTCCTTTTCGATAAATACGAAGAACTCCCCGCAATGCACGAACAGCGCTGTCGCAAGGTTGCGCACGTCCTTGTCTTTGCTGTCGAGATACCTCTCCCCGAGAGCGAAGAACTTCCGTTGCAGCGGCAGAGACTTCAGGATCAACTCCTGGCGGTCGGCAACGGGATATCGTACATCCGGCCCCGCGGGGAATCTGTGCCACAACCGAAACAGCCGCGCGTGCAGCGCCAGCGCATCCCGGCAGAATCTCTCCGCATCCGTGCTTTTCGCAATCTCCTGCACTCCCAGGATATTGCGCTTGAAATGCGCCCGGCAGAACTGCGCTTCGCCTTTGTGATACGCCGTATAACCCGCGTGGCGGTCGCTGCACAGAATCCCTGCGAAGATCTCGCCCAACAGCGCAACCAGCACCTCGGCTCCACGTGTTGCCGCTACCTTGCAGAACACAAACGTGGAAGCCACCAGAGCCCACACCCAGCGTTTTTCGTCGTTGGTTCGGGAGCAGGTTTCATCGCTGTTCACCACCGGCTCCTGTGGCAGGCGCCGAGCCAGTTCTTCGTAAGGTTCGGCTACCGCGTCGCCGGCTTCTTCCCACACCTTCTGCACCGATCCCGGACTCAGCGGTATTCCCAATACGTGTTCCAGCGATTCCAGCACCACCCGCCGCGGCATCCGGCAGGTCACCGTCTGATAGGCGATCAACGCCGTCAACTCCGACCCGATGTTCCCCTTCACTTCGTCAGACACGGTGGCCTGAGTTGTCTTTCCGCACTTTGCGCACTGTAGCTTGTGGCACTGATATTTCGTGATGTGCGCTTCGATCTTCGGCAACTCGGTGACCTGATGTCGTTGCGGCCCGCCCTGAACGGTTCGCGCCCGTTCGCCGAATGCTTTCTCGCAATGGCCACACTGCCGGGGATATACGGCAACGACCTCATCGACACGATTCAGCGGGAACAGGCCGCGATGATGTCCGGGGTGCCCCGGCTGCCCGCCGGGTCTGCGACCGCTCTTCTTTCTCTGGCTGACGCATCGGGGTCGTTGCTTTCCCGCCAGTCCGCCGGATGACGGCGGTTGGGAGGATGCCGTCGAGTTCTGCAGTTTCAGACCGAGCTTTCGTTCCAAGTCGGCGTTCTGCCTGCCCAGATCCGTTATCTGCCTGTCCTGCTCGGAGACTCGCTGGCGCAGCTTCTCGTTGTCAAGCCGCAAGCGCTCGTTCTCGCGCTCCAGATCGCTGTACAGAGCATCCTGCGGCACCTCCGCCGAACGACGTTTTGCGTTGCTTTGCTCAAACATCCAGCTTGCCAGGTTTTGTTTCAAAGGGCCAGGCGCAAACGCAAGATTCTTCAGACTTTGTTTGATGCGGCTTTTTCGGGGGCTGAACTGTTACGATCCAGCAGCGTGTGCAGTATGACGGCGGCCTTACGCGCGCGAAACCGCGCCCACGGAAACACCGACAGACAAAGATCAATGGCCGTGGAGTCAAGGCGTATGCCGTATTGTCGAGATCGAAGCCGAGCGACCCGGAAGCAAGGCCCGCTTCATCCATCAGGTGATGCGGGGAGAAACATCGGTGCGCTCCGCGGAGGATCACGTTGGCAATCGGTTTTCGCCGGCAAGGGCGCGCGCCTTCATGGCCGACCAACATCAACGCGTCGCGCTGGATTCGTCCCGGCAGTTCACACCCGGATCCACCGGCGAGCCGGCCATCTCGAACGGTATACTTCAGGCTATGGCGTCCAGCGCACAAGAAACCGTATAAGGCCTCGGCAGCACCCCGTGGTTTTGGAGCGGGAAAACGGTGACAATGCGGCTCGACGGTTACAAAAATGGTTACAAGCACAATAGATCACGGTCAAATAAAGGCAGTAAGTTACACTAAATAAAGCAGTTTGGGCCCTTAGCTCAATGGTTAGAGCAGCGGACTCATAATCCGTTGGTTGCAGGTTCAAGTCCTGCAGGGCCCACCACTTTCCTTTCCGTCGCTGCCTCTCCGGGAAAACAACGCTGCATCTTCCTGGCCTTCTTTTTCGCGGCCGGTACCTTATGTCATGCCTGGCCAAATCCATCCGTCCGCGTAGAATCGTGCTATGTACATCCGCGTGAGCTCAAGGGACAACGTCGCCATCATCGTGCATCCGGACGGCGCCGCCGCGGATGCGGAACTCCCCGGCGGAATCACCGCGCGCGAACGCATTCCTCAATCCCACAAGATCGCGCTCCGCGATTTTGCCGCTGGCGACCCGATCCTCCGCTACGGCCAGGTCATCGGCCACGCCAACCGGCCGATCCCGCTCGGCTCCTGGGTCCGCGAGGATCTGATCGATATGCCGCTTCCTCCATCGCTTGACCGGCTTCCCCTTTCGACCGCCGTTCCACCACCGCTGCCGCCGCTCACCGGCTTCACATTCGAGGGCTATCGCAATCCCGATGGCAGCGTGGGAACCCGCAATATCCTGGGCATCGCAACGACGGTCCAATGCGTCGCGCCCACGGTCGAATACGCCGCGCGCCGCATCAAAGCCGAATTGCTCCCCCGGTTTCCCAACGTCGACGATGTGGTCGCCGTCACGCATTCTTACGGCTGCGGCGTGGCGATCAATGCCCCTGGCGCCGCGGTTCCCATCGCCACTCTCCGGCATATTTCGTTGCACGCCAACCTGGCCGCTCAACCCCTCGTCGTCAGCCTCGGTTGCGAAAAAATGCAGCCCGCACTGCTGTTCAGCAACGATTTCCCGGTGCTCGAAACCGGCAACGTCATCCGCCTGCAGGATCACCGTGGTTTCGGCGAAATGGTCGCACTCATCATGGAAGCGGCGGAGAAGCGCCTCGCCGTTCTCGACCGCCGTCGCCGCGAGACCTGTCCTGCTTCCGATCTGATCGTGGGTTTGCAGTGCGGTGGCAGCGACGCATTCTCCGGCGTCACCTGCAATCCCGCCGTTGGGGCGGCTGCCGATCTTCTCGTGCGCGCCGGAGCCACCGTGATGTTCTCCGAAGTCACGGAGGTCCGCGATGCCATTCACCTGCTCACTCCGCGCGCCGCGACGCCCGACGTCGCCCGCGCCCTCATCCGCGAAATGCAGTGGTACGACGACTATCTCGCCGGCGGCCTCGCCGATCGCAGCGCCAACACGACGCCAGGCAACAAGCGCGGAGGCCTCGCCAATATCGTCGAGAAGGCCCTCGGCAGCGTCGCGAAGGCGGGCAGTACGGCGATTCGTGCGGTCGCATCGCACGGCGAGAAGGTCGCCGCGAAGGGTCTTGTTTTCGCCGCGACTCCCGCCAGCGATTTCATCTGCGGCACCCAGCAGCTTGCATCCATGAACATGCACGTTTTCACCACGGGCGAAGGCACTCCGTATGGGCTGGCGCTGGTGCCGGTTATTAAGGTCTCATCGCGCACCGCGCTGGCGGAGAAGTGGCACGATCTGATCGATCTCGACGCCGGCCGCATTGCCACCGGTCACGCAACGGTCGAAGAAGTCGGCATGGATCTGTTCCGGTTGATGCTGGAGGTTGCCAGCGGCCACAAGAAGACATGGGCCGAGCACTGGGGACTCGCCAATGCCCTGGCGCCATTCAACCCCGGCCCCGTCACATAGCGCAGTCGCCCGCTCAACGGAACGACATGCCGGCAAAGCTGACCACGCTCTGATCGTCGATGTTCCACTGCTCGTAGCGATGCACCGTGCCGCGCGCATCCGGCCGCACTTTCAGGAACGTGTAGAATGGCGACGATCCGCACCACTTCAGATCGTCCCGGTTCTCGCGGACCTCTTCCCAGAATCCGGCCGCATCGCCCGCCGCAATTCGCTCCATACGCCGGCCGTCGCGCTCCGCAACCGCCCGCATCTCGTCCGCGTTGGCCAGGGCTTCGAACTGGTCGCCGTAGCGCACGCCCATATGCGCCATATCGACGCCGAGCACCCAGCACAGCCGGTTCTCCTCGCGCGCCGCGATCCCCCCGAGCGAGCCGAGGAAGCGCTTCACGCCTTCGTCGTCTTCCGGCACACCGCCGCGGTAGAGACTGAAGTAGGCCCCGCAGAGAATGGGAAGCACCTTGATATCGGGCCCGAAAACCGACTGCAGAAAGACCACCTGGAACTCGATCGAGTGCTCTACCGAGTGGCAGTAATCCTCCATGCCGATAGCGCCGCCCGCCTCGCGCGCCAGTTCGTCGACCAGTCCCGTATCGGTTCTGGCTTCACCGAACGGCGTGATATAGGATTTTCGCGTGAGGCCGAACCGGTCCGGAGCGCCGTAGTGCGACGTGCCCAGAACGACGAACGTCTTGTCGCGAAGTTGGGGCCCCAGTTGCGCATAGGCCGCCCGATAGGATTCGTAGCCGCCCTCCGGGCTCACATGGGGCGCGGCGATGCCGGTCAGCCGTTCGGAGCGCGCGGCATTGCTGGCTGGTTCCCCCATCCAGAAGCGCATCGTTTCACTGAGTTCCGTTGAATCGTCCGGGTACCCGGAACCGGCATGAGCGGGCAACCGCACCGGCGCTTCCGCAAATTCCCGCTGCCGCGCTTCCCGAAGCTGAACGAAATTCTCGTCTTCCAGAAAACCGGCGCGTGACAGTGCGGCGCCCAGTTGATCGCCCACTTCACCCGCCCGCAGATCGCCTGACATGCGATACAGCAAGTCGTGAAGATCGCGGTTCGTCTTCTCGCCGTCGAAGAAGGTGAGGCACTGGATCAGATCTGGCGGAACGATCAGAACGGTATCCGAGTAACGCAGCGAGTCCCGCAATAGCAGGCCCGGCCGGTCTTCCACAGGCGAAGGCATGATATCGAGATCGCCCCGCAAACGGGCAAGTACGTCGGGCACCCGACTATGGTATCGCTGTGGGGCAAGCGATCCTGGAGCCTGCCTGTTGGTCGTCGCGACTCTGCGGCGCAGGCGATCTCGTCGCCTGTTGGGATGGGCGTTCCGCCCGCGAAACTTCATGAAAAACCCGGCATCATAACAGAGGCGGGCGATAAGGTCGGTGTGGC
>Ga0302319_10025194_pt1 | contig 10543 bp, 5 predicted proteins | sample Bog_T0_2_FD_203319 | JGI IMG/M metagenome (GOLD analysis project Ga0302319, IMG submission 203319) | Peat permafrost microbial communities from Stordalen Mire near Abisko, Sweden - Bog_T0_2 | ecosystem: Environmental > Terrestrial > Soil > Wetlands > Peat | place: Sweden: Abisko, Stordalen Mire... | reverse complement strand
GTTGGAATCCCAAGGCAACTTCCTGCGCCTGCTCGCCCGCCAAGCAATCGAGGATCCCCTTGAATGGCTCGCTCAACCCGCACCGCCACCACCAGGTTGAACTGTAACTGCGGTTTTTAGGTTCATAAGGCTGGGCTCGGAGCGCTTGGGCACGTTCCTGAAGCATGGCTTCGTTGACGAGCAGGCGGATGCTTTCGGCGAAGCCGCCGGAGCCCTCTGCGGTGAGCAGTTGCAAAACGGTGTTCAAGAGTTCAGGATTGGCTTGGTGGGTCATGCGGTTGTATCGGTTGGATGTGTTTGCGACACCCCAACAGGGAACCAGTATGACCCGCCCTCGACCAATTTTTTCGCGCGCGGAGCGTCTTCACCCCTCCGGGGTGAAGACGGGGGAAAGAAAAACAAATTACAGAAACAGATTTACACCAACATTGGCTGGCCATGGAAACCGACACAACCGCTTTCCAAGCCAACAATAAATGAATTGGGGTTCACCTTATATGTCCGTTCAAACAAACGCTCTGAATCTGCCTTGGTTTTAGTTGAAAAAGCAATGCCCCAATCCGTGACAGAATACTTTATGGGCCGATCCGCCACCAACGTAATGGCATCCAGCACCTCGCTCAGACGCACATGGGTCAGGTTCAATTTTATAAGGGTGGCCCCCACCGGCTCGGCTTCCCCGTTCGTTGCTGTAGAAGAAATCAGGAAATTAATCCCGGTTTTCTCCGGGTCATTCATCCGGGCCTTGTCCCTCAAATCACGCAACACTTCGTTCAACGGCACATGATCATAATTGACTGAATCCAGACGAATCTGATCAAGTTTGCTGACAATCGCCTGACGGCCTGGGTTTGTATTTGCCAACGTCGTCGAATGATTGGTGGTGGCGGCGGGCGTGTTGCTGTAAGAGCCCAAAAATACGCTGGTTATATTCGTCTGATTTGCCACCGGCCCATTGAGCGGGTTCACCGCACTATTGGGCATCGGCTGCGCTGGCACCGTATTCGGGGCAAACGGCATGTGGTCATCCTTGTGCACCCGGTTTCCAGCAGGGTCCACGATGGTGACCGTCACCAACGCCACCAGATTTTTATGTATTCGATCGGTTGGCTGAATTGAGGGCAGACCCAGCATCGACGTCTGACCATCATACAAATTAACCGTGCTGACCCGTTCCGAATTGGTCGGCTGGTTGTTGCCGCCCAATTCACTCGTACCAGTAATCATGGTCAGATTGATGGTGTAACCGTCCGACAGCACATAGGGCACCACATCCAAAAACGGGCCGTTTCCCGGCGCATCACTTGCGTGCAATTGGGTTTGTCGGCCGCTGAGAACGGTCAGCTCCAGCCCGACCAACTTTTCCCTTCCTGTACGTTGCGTATATGTTTCAAATGCTTTCAACGCCTGGCTGGTGTTTTCTGGCGACATAATGCCGGCCATTGGCACGGACAGGCTAGGGACCTCCAGAAACTTGGCTTGGATGTGCAAGTATGGCCCGGCGGCAGGAAAAAAAATAGGTGGAGCAACCAACGAATTTCCACCTCTTCCAATGGTGGTGGTTACCAACGGTTCACCCAACCTTCCCGAAGCCGGGTTGTTTTCCAAGGCCTTGATCTTTGCTTGGAATTGCGAATCGGCCAAAATGCCCAAGCCCGCACCCAACGGTGGCTGGTTCAACGCCCCCACAATTGCTTCGATCGCATCCAGATCGTCCTTCGTGGCCTTGATGTAAAGCAGTCCCAGCCCTTCATTGTAAAAAAACGCTTTATGCGTATCCGGTCCCAGATTGACCCCGAACCTGGCAAACAGGTCGCGCAACTGTCCCACCTGTTCTTTCATATCTGACGTTTTGCTGAGCCCGCCAGCCTGTTGCACGGAGTCCCAAAAGACCTCTGAATCCAGACGAAAGGTGCGCTCATAGAGATTGGTGACATCGCCGGTCAACGCATTGTTAGTGAAGGCGCGGTTCGACCCGCTCATGAGCTGGTCGATATCATTGGTGGCTCCGCCATTAAAACCAGACACCAGCCGATCCACCGCCACAAAATCTGCCCGCGTGCCATGCACCAGCAACAACCCCTGTTTCCCCAGCCACAGCAGACCGTGAGGCCGCACCAGAGTTCCTGCCGCTGCCAGCAAATTATAAAGCCCCGCCTCAACCGCCGCCGCCGGACTATCAGCTGCCAGCCCGGTTTGTTGGCGTAATTTCACCTGGCCGACCTCTTTGATCTGGAATTTCATTATCTGCAGCTTCGGCTGACTCGTTGGTGTAGGGGCCACCGGGGCGTCATACTCCGCGCCGCCGCCGGAGGATTGGCGTGCTTCGCCAGCTCCCGGGAACATGTTCACCACCGGCACCACGGCTGTGGCACCGGCCTCATTGCCGCCGGCATTGCCGCCACCGGTACCGTTGCCTTCCGAGCCCGGGCCAAACTGGGTCGCCCCGACACTTTCCAGGCCCTGGAAAAATGTGTCGCCGTTCGCCTTGAAATTGCGATTGGCCAGCGCCGCGCCGCCCGCCGCCTTGGCGGAAAACACGATGCCAAAATCCTGCACGGAATATTGGATTGGGTGGTCCGCCACCAGCACCACCGCATCTAGAACATCCCCGAGCCAGACATCCTTCAGGTGCAGATCGACCTGCACCGCCGTCGCATCCAGCCCGGCGAGCACCTCCGCCGGCAACGGCTCGCCGGTCGCCGAATCCACGGTCGCGGGCAGCACCGACAGATTTGGATTCGCATTTACGAGAAAATTGATGCCGATGAGGTCCGGGTCCAGTTCCCTGGCCTGCGCCGACAACCTGCGCAGCACCTCGTTCAACGGCAGATGATCAAAATCCACCGAGCCGAGGCGAATGTGCGCCAGCTTGCGATGGCTGTCCGAGCGGCCGGACCCGGTGTGAACCACTCCGGTCTGGTCATAAGGATTTGGTCCCGGCGGAACATAGGCAGAGCCTGGGTCCGCAGCCGGAGCAGGGGTGGCATTGTTGGCATCCGCAGACCCCGTCGTGCCGGACAAATTGGGTCGCGCTCCACCGAACAATGAGTCAATGGCCTGTAAATCGCTCACGGGCGCCTGAACGACGAGCGTATCATTCGTATAGTCCCAATGACGGGGCGGCAGCCAGTTCAAGCCGAGGTCGTAAATCAACCCATCAATGATGTTGTCGGGCATCAAATCATTCGTTGTCACTCCGCCCCGGGAAATCCATAGGTTGGTCAGCACCGCCGGCGTCAGGCGGATGGATTGGGTTTGATAACCCGCGGGCAGGCGGGCGGTGTAGTTCAGGTCCATTAATACAATCACCTGGCATTTGTCGGGCTGGCCGGGCGGCACGATCTTCCAGACCAGCGCGCCACCCAGTGGAATAACAAAATCGGAAGGCACCAGGGCTGGCGGCTGGCCGGCCATGACCAGTTGCAGCCCGCACCGGACGGAGTCGTCCTCCTGCCAGGGAAGCACGGTGAGATCCATGGGGGTCCAATCCGTTTCCGTGGCCGGCATCTTGATGTTCAGGCCGGAGATTATATGCTGGCCGGCTGAATTTGTGGTCAGCAACTCCATCGTGCCAACCGTGCCGGCCGCCAAGCCACCAATGTGATAATAATGTGTGACCCCGCTCCACCCGACCGGCCGGATGCCGCCGGCATAATCATTAAAAAATTTCGCGCCGGCCTGTCTTAAACCCGTGAGCAGCCGGTCCACCTGGTTGGCCGGCATCACCTCCGGCATCCCCGCCGCAAATTGATCGAATCCCGGCATCGTAGCCATGGTCGAAGCCTTGCGAAATTGCGCCTCATCCAGCATCAGGAAATCCGCCCCCATATTTACCGTATTGTATCCGTCAAACCGGGAATCCGGCCATGACGGTTTTTCCTTGGGCGGCACCACGACTGGCGTGGGCGGCGGCGGCGGCGCATCACCCATGGGCAGGGCCACTGCGGAGAACACCAGCAGACCCAGCCCCGCCACCAATCCCTGCCCGGCCTTGCGCGGCGCGGGCATGGTCACCAGCCGTTCAATCCGTTGGCGGAGTGCGCTCCGCGATTCTAAAATACCCACCAGACCCAGGCTGGCCCGCAGGCGTTGCCAGGCTTCCTTCGCCACCGCCAGCAGTGTGGGCGCATATATCTCCGCATCCCCGGCCAGGGCCGCCATCACGGCGTCATCCACGGCCTCCTCGCGCAGCCGCCGCAGCCGCACATTCGCCACCCAGACCAGCGGGTGCCACCAGTAAACAATCTGGAGCAGCGATTGCGCCAGATTCACCCAGACATCCCCGCGCCGGACATGCATCAGCTCATGCACGAGCACCGCCCGCAATTGGCCCGGCGACAGCGTTTCCGTGAGCGATTGCGGCAGCAGAATGACGGGTCGCCAGAGTCCGCACACCGCCGGAGACATCATGTCCGACGTGATTTTCACCCGGACTTTGCCGACGTCAATCCCGCCGGCCCGCCCGCAGGCATCCGCCAACAGGGGACCAAACGTCGGGGCTTCCACCGCCGTCCGCGTGGTGCGCGTCACCTGACGCCAGCGCCGCACCAACCAGCCCAGCAGTGCCACGCTTACTCCGCCTGCCGCCAGCAAACCCCATGCGGCGGGGGTCAACACCGGCCCTGGCATTGGCTCCGCCGCCGGCATTTCGGCCGGCGAAGTATCCGCCAGTACTGCGTCATCATCACTCACTACCACCATCGGCGTTTGTGCCAGCGGCGGCGGCGGCAAGGTCGCTGGTTCGGCGGCCGGCTGGGTCAGGCTGCTCCACCACCACGCCGCTCCCGTGGGCAGCGCCAGCGACGGCGGCAGCACGAGCTTCACCAGCAACACGAGCCATAAACCATATCGCACGGCCGCCCGCACGTGCCGCTGCAGGAGAAGATCGAGCGCCCCGATGACCAAGACCAGCAGACCGGCCTGCCAGCCCATGGACCACGCGGCGTCCAGAAAACGCGCGCCCCAGGCATTCAGGTTGTCCATGGCGGGGTTCATTTATTTTTTGGCGGCCTTTTTGCGCGACTTAATGAGCGCCTCCAGTTCGTTCAGCTCGGCCGCGTTCAGCGGGCCGGACTCGATGAGGCACTGCACCATGGGCGTCAGGGCGCCGTTGAAGGCGTGTTTGAGCGCGTACAGCAGCTCCCCGCGCTGGGCCTGCTCACGGGTGACCGCTGGGCGGTAGCTGGTCATCTTGCCCTGCTTCGCCGCCGTGAGGAGACCCTTGCCGACCATCCGGTCCATGAGGGTGCGGGCGGTGGAGTAGGTCCATTTGGTTTCGCGAAAAAGCTTCTGCTGGATGGCCGGGGCGGTGCAGGGTTCATCATCCCAGACGGCCTTGATGATGGCCCATTCCGCGCCCGTAAGTTCGATGGGGGTCGGGTTCATGTTTCTGCATTTTATCTACAACTGTAGATAATGTCAACAGATTATTTACAGGTGTAAATTTATCTGAAGGACCAACTCCCTCCTCAGTGTCCCAGGCGTTTCTGCCAGGTTTGCAACTGTTTGGTCACTTCCTTCGTTCCGGGGGCGCCCGTAAGGTTCCGCTTGGCCATCGCGGTGGGCAGGTCGAATACGGCCGGGGCGTCGGCGCCGAAGGTTTGGTCCACGTTTTGCAGTTCGGCCAGGGTCAGCTTGTTCAGCGGTTTGCCGGTTTTCTCGGAGAGCGCGACCACCTGGCCGACGATGTCGTGCGCCTTGCGGAAGGGCATGCCTTTGAGCACCAAATAATCTGCGAGGTCCGTCGCGAGCAGGGAGGGATCGGCCGCCGCAGCCGCACAGGTCGTTGCATTGATCTGTGTGTGCGCGAGCATCGCGGCCGTGAGCCGGGTGCAGGCTCGGGCGGTGTCCGCCGTGTCGAAGAGCCGTTCCTTGTCCTCCTGCAAATCCCGGTTGTACGTCATCGGCAGCCCCTTCAGCAGGGTCAGCAGCGAGACCAAGTTACCAAACACCCGGCCCGACTTGCCCCGCACCAGCTCGGCAATATCCGGGTTTTTCTTCTGGGGCATCAGGGATGAACCGGTGGTGTAGGCATCATTGATGCGGATGAAATTGAACTCGGCGCCGGCCCACAGGATGAGGTCCTCGGACAGCCGCGACAAATGCACCGCGAGTAGTGCCGCAGCCGCGGCAAATTCCACGGCAAAATCCCGGTCGCTCACGGCATCCATGGAATTCTGCGTCAACTGCGGCCGGCCGGCGGCATCGACAAAGCCCAGTTGCCGGGCCACCAGCGCGCGGTCCAGCGGCAGGGTGGACCCGGCGATCGCGCCGCTGCCGAGCGGACATACGTTCACCCGCACCCGGGCATCCGCGAGCCGGCCCAAGTCGCGCTGCAACATCTCGACATACGCGAGCAGATGATGCGCCAGGTAGACCGGCTGCGCCCGTTGCATATGGGTGTAGCCGGGGATAATCACGCCGGCATTCACGGCGCCCAGCTTCACCAGCGCCCGTTGCAGTCCGGCGATCTCTGCGCACAAGGCGTCGATTTCATCCCGCAGCCACAGACGGACATCCAGGGCCACCTGATCGTTGCGTGAGCGCGAGGTGTGCAGCTTCGCCCCGGCCGGGACCCGGCGCGTCAGCGCGGACTCAATGTTCATATGGACATCTTCCAACTCCGGTTGCCACGGGAACCGGCCGGTCTCGATCTCCTGCCGGATTTCCGTCAGGCCACGGGTGATGGCCGCCAGCTCGGCCCGCGTGAGCACACCGATGGATTGGAGCATGGCCGCATGGGCGAGGGAACCCTGGATGTCATGCCACCACAGACGCCAGTCGAAGGAGATGGATTCGGTAAATTGCGCGACGTCGGCGGCGGGACCGCTGCCGAAGCGGCCGCTCCGGGACACAGGCACGGTTAGAGGGGCGGTTGGCGGCGCCGGCCGGTGGGGGCATTTCGATTTGCTGGCAGATGCATGCGGCATACCCAGAGCCTTTTGAATTGCGGGACAAAATTCAAGCGCCAACTTGCACCGAAGGGTGTAATGCTCTAATCGCTTGGACACCGGCCTGATGCAAAAGCTTGACATTTAATGGCATAAACGGTTAATGTGGCGCATTGATTTTTTAGCCAATGGAGACTAAACTAAGTTTTTCGACACTGTACTGCGCGCATTTCAAATGCGCACCGAAACGTTTTGAGAAACATCTCTTCTGGCACTGCCTCCATCCCCGGGCGCGGCTGGCAGCCTTGGTCATCCGGCTGTTCAACCGCGGCTTCTTTCACGATGATGAGGATTTAATCACCGAAATCAAAAACGCCTCTTCGTTCGAGGAAGTTAACCACCAGATCAATTCCCACTGCCTGCCGCCCATCCCCGGCGGCTGGCTCCGCAATACAGGCAAAGTCCGCCTGTCCAAGACCAAGATAAAAAAACTCGCGCGCGAGCTGTTCAAGCCGGCCAGTCCTTAAATCCGAGGGATGCGACGGCCATTGCCGTATCATCGCATTGGTCCAGCACTTACCTGTCTCCGGCTCATATCCGAATTTTGAGATTTGAAATTCCGCTCCGTATTGCTACCGTTGGCACTTCTATTTTTGCGATGGAATATAAAGATACATTAAATCTGCCGCGCACGGACTTCGCGATGAAAGCCGACCTCGTCACGCGCGAACCGCAGCGGCTGGGGGAATGGCGGTCCGCCGGCCTTTATCAGCAGATCCAGGCGACGCGCGCGGGCGCTGAGAAATTCGTTCTCCACGACGGCCCGCCCTTCGCCAATGGCGATGTGCATATCGGCACTGCGCTGAACAAGATTCTCAAGGACATCATCGTCAAGTACAAGACGTTGCGCGGCTTCAGCACCCCGTATATCCCCGGCTGGGACTGCCATGGCCTGCCCATTGAGTTCAAGGTGAGCCAGGAGATGCGCAAGGCCGGCGACACCAGCGCCGATCCCACCGCCATCCGCCAGGCCTGCGAGGCTTATGCCCGCAAATTTATTGATCTGCAGCGCACCCAGTTTCAACGCCTGGGCGTCCTCGCGGATTGGGAAAACCCCTACCTCACGCTGAACAAGGAATATGAGGCCGATGAGCTTCGCCTCTTCGCGGACATCGTGGACAAAGGCTTCGTGTATCGCGGGAAAAAGCCTGTTTATTGGAGCATCCCGTGCCGGACCGCCCTCGCGGAGGCCGAGGTCGAATACGCCGATCATGTGAGCCAGAGCGTCTATGTGAAGTTCCCGGTCGTTGGCGAGGCGAACACGTCCGTCATCATCTGGACGACGACGCCCTGGACATTGCCCGCCAATCTCGCGGTGGCGTATAACGATAAATTTACCTATCTCAAGGTCACTGTCGGGGCCGAACATTATCTGGTGTTCTCCGGGTTGCTGCCGGTCGTCGCGCAGAAATGCGGGTGGACGGAATTCACCTCGGCGCCGTTTCCCACGGAACAACTTGCCGCACTGCTCTACCAGCATCCCTTCTGCAACCGCACCGGCAAACTTTACGCGGCAGATTTCGTCACCAGCGATACCGGCACGGGGTTCGTCCACATCGCCCCCGGTCACGGTCTGGATGACTACAATCTGGGCCGCCAGAATGGTCTGCCCATTTATTCACCCGTAAATGATGACGGCGCGCTATGTCTCAGCAGCGAACTGCCGGTGGACCAGCAGATGCCGCCGGAATTGCTCGGCAAAACCATTTTGGCCAAACACGGTCAGAGCGAAGCCAACGAGGCCGTGCTGCATTTGTTGAGCTCCCTGAACGCGCTGCTGCAACAGGAGGATTTCCACCACAGTTACCCGCATTGCTGGCGCAGCAAAACCCCGGTCATTTTCCGCGCGATGGACCAGTGGTTCATCAAGATCGACCACGATCAGTTCCGGGCGCAGGCGCTCGCTGAGATCGACCGGGTGAAATGGATTCCTGAATGGGGCGTCAACCGCATCAAGGGTGCCGTGCAGACGCGGCCGGACTGGTGCATCTCGCGGCAGCGCACTTGGGGCGTGCCGATACCCGCGTTTTATTCCGCCACGGGCGAGCCCATCCTCGATGGCCAGATTGTGCGCAATACGGCCGGCCTGATCGCGCAGCACGGCTCGAACGTGTGGTTCGAGAAATCCGCCGCCGAACTCTGGGCGCTCGTCAAACCCGCTGATTGGATCGGCCCGGACGCCACTGCGAAGTCCGCCGACACGCTGGACGTCTGGATTGATTCCGGCTCCTCGTCCCGCGCCGTGCTCAAGCAGCGACCTGAGTTGGCGCACGCCGGCAAGACCGGGACCGATGCCTGGCAGGCCGACGTCTATTTTGAGGGCAGCGACCAGCACCGCGGCTGGTTCCAATCCTCCCTGCTGCTTTCCCTCGCGGGCAACGGGGCCGCGCCCTTCAAGACCGTGCTCACCCATGGTTTCATGGTAGACGCCGACCGCGAAAAGATTTCCAAGAGCAAGCAGGGCACGTACGAAAAACCGCAGACCGCCGAGGCCTACGTGAAAAAATACGGGGCCGACGTCGTCCGCCTATGGGTCGCCTCGCAGGATTACCGCAACGACATCGTTGTGAGCGAGGAACGGATCAACAAGGTGAGCGAGACGTACCGCGGCATCCGCAACGCCCTGCGTTACCAGCTCTCCAATCTCTATGACTTCGACCCCGGCACCCAGACGGTGCGCGAGGATGAACTGACCGGCCTGGACCGCTGGGTGCTCGGCGAATTTTCCAAGCTGGAGACCGACGTCCTCACGGCCTACGACCAATACGAATTCCACGTCGTTTACCAGAAAGTCAGCCAGTTCATCGCCGTGGAATTGTCGTCCATCTACCACGACGTGATCAAGGACCGGATGTACACGGACCCGGCGAACTCGGCTCGCCGTCGTTCCACACAGACCGCCCTGCACCGGCTAGTGACGGGGTTGTGCCAGATGCTCTCGCCGATCCTGGCGTTTACGGCGGATGAGGCGTGGGAAGCGATCCCCGGCAAGAAGACGGGCTCGGTGCATGCGGCGAAGTGGGAGCCAACATCGTTTGTGCAAACCCCCAAAGAAAAATTTAATTGGGGCCGGATTTTTGCATTTCGTGCAGGCGCCCTACCAGGTTTGGAGGCTTTACGAAAAAATAAATCTATTGGAAAATCTCTCGAAGCAAAGGTAACAGCAACGGGTGACACGGAAACGCTAGCACCAGTTGTTAGATTGCAAAAAGATTTTCAGGAGTTGTTGGGCGTATCACAATTCACGTTTGAATATGTCGGCGAGCCCGGAAAACAGGGCATCAATTTTAGTTACAGCAGGGTTGATTCCGATCACCAGAAATGCGAACGCTGCTGGCATTGGGAAACGGACATCGGTCAAACCACCGAACATCCGACCCTATGTGGCCGTTGCGTGGAGGCGGTGAAAACATTTAAGCCCATAACGGGGCATTAAGTGCCTTGAACGCCGGAAAACAGGTGTAGTCAGCGACCTCCGGCAAAGCCGGAGGCTTGAGATAGCGTGAACCGCTCAAAGCGGTTAAGAACGGGCGGCGCTCAAAGCGCCACCAGCTCCAGTTGTTCGAGGCGTTTGTCTTCCTTCTCCTGGT
>Ga0302319_10025193_pt1 | contig 10544 bp, 10 predicted proteins | sample Bog_T0_2_FD_203319 | JGI IMG/M metagenome (GOLD analysis project Ga0302319, IMG submission 203319) | Peat permafrost microbial communities from Stordalen Mire near Abisko, Sweden - Bog_T0_2 | ecosystem: Environmental > Terrestrial > Soil > Wetlands > Peat | place: Sweden: Abisko, Stordalen Mire... | reverse complement strand
GCCTCGCTGGTGGCCCTGCCCCTGGGCGTGGCCCTGGGCACGGACGCCCGCACGGCCCGCTGGGCCCAGCCGCTGATCCAGATCCTGGCCAGCTACCCCGCCACGATGCTGTTCCCGGCCTTTGTGGTGGTGCTGACGGCCCTGGGGGTGGGCCTGAACCTGGGGGCCGTCGCCCTGATGGTCACCGCCACGTTTTGGACGATCCTCTTCCATGCCATCGACGGCGCGGCGGCCATCCCCTGGGAGCGGCGCGAGGCCTGGGCCGCCTACGGCGTCCGCGGCCTGGGCCGCTGGCGGCGCTTCCTGCTGCCCAGCCTCCTGCCGAGCCTGCTGGTGGGCTGGGAGACGGCCGTGGTCGCCGGCTGGAACGCCAGCATCGTCACCGAGTACGTGCGCCTCCACGACAGCACCCTGACCGCCACCGGGCTGGGCGCGACGATCAACATGGCCACCGAGAACGCCGACTTCCCGCGCCTCACCGCGGCGGTCCTGGTCATGGTGGCGGTCGTGGTCGCCACCAACCGCCTGCTGTGGCACCGCCTCTTCGACCTTGCCCACCGCCTTCAGGACAAGTCATGACCGAAGCCCAGATCCCCGCCGCCGCGCCCGCCGACGCCGCCCGCCCGGAAGACGCCCCGCTGCTCGAGCTCAAGGACGTCGAGGTGGACCTCTCGGTCCCCGGGCGTCCCCGCAACCGCCTCATCGACGGCATCAACCTGGCCCTGCGCTCCGACGAGCTGGTGGCCGTGCTCGGGCCCACGGGCTCGGGCAAGAGCACCCTGGTGCGGGTGGCCGCGGGCCTGCAGGCCCCCAGCGCCGGCCAGGTGCTGGTGCGCGGCGCCGCCCTGCGCGGCGTCAGCCCGCGCGTGGGCGTGGTGTTCCAGACCCCGGCCCTGTTCCCCTGGCTGAGCGTGCAGGCCAACGTGGAGCTCGGCCTCGAGAAGCTGCCCGCCGCGCGGGAGCGCAAGGAGCAGATGGTCGCCTGGGCCATCGACCGCCTCGGCCTCGAGGGCTTTGAGGAGGCCTACCCCCGCGAGCTGAGCCAGGGCATGAAGCTCAGGGTGGCCCTGGCCCGCGCCCTGGCCGCGCAGCCTGAGGTGCTGGTGCTGGACGATCCCTTCTCGGGGCTCGACATGCTGGCGGCCGAAAGCCTGCGCAACGAGCTCGTCGCCCTGTGGCAGCACAGCGACATCAATCCCAAGGCGATCCTGCTGGTCACCCACGACATCGAGGAGGCCGTCTCGCTGGCCACCCGGGTGCTGGTGCTTGCCGGGACCCCGGCGCGCCTGTCGGTGGAGGTCCACATTCCGCTGGGCTACCCCCGCGACCCCAGCTCGGGGCTGTTCAAGGACAACGTCAACCGCATCCACGAGTTCCTGACCAAGCAGATTCTGCCCGACGACGCGACGGCCAGCGGCGGGCGCTTCGCCCACCGGCTGGCGCCCTTGCCTAAGGCCGACCTGGCCCAGGTGCTGGGCCTGCTCGAGGCCCTGGACGACCGTGGCGGGCGCCTCGACATCTTCGATTTCGCGGCCCAGACCCGGCGCGAGTACCAGTCCGTGGTGCTGGTGGTCAACGCCGCCGAGATGCTGGGCCTGGTGGCCACGCCTCTGGACCAGGCCGAGATCACCGAGCTGGGCCGCGCGCTGCTGAAGGCCGACGTCAACGCCCGCAAGATCCTGCTCAACATGCAGTTCCAGAAGATCAAGCTGTTCACCGATTTTGTGGCCATGATCGAGGCGTCGTCCGAACACTCGATCAGCCGCGAGGCGGCCCTCAAGCAGCTTCTGGTCTCCTTCCCCTGGGAAAACCCGGCCCAGCTCTTCAACACGCTGGTGGCCTGGGCGCGCTATGCCGAGCTCTTCGGCTATTCGCCGCGCCGCGGACTGCTGTACCTGGACCGCACCTTCGTCACGGACGGGTCCGAAGTGCGCGAGATGAAGCGCCCCAAGCCCGGGCCCCTGGCGCGCAGCGCGGCGGGCGAGACGGCGCCGGTCCCGGAGGCCGTGCCCGAGCCGCCGGCCCTCAGCGAGGCCATGCTGCAGGCGGCCGAGGATGCGGCGCCCCAGCTCGAGACCCCGGACCTGGGCGCCGAAGGGGGAAACTGAGCCGTGCAGCGCAGCGATGTGATCGTCGTCGGAGGCGGCGGGCTGGGGCTGGCGAGCGCCTGGCGCCTGGCCCAGGCCGGGCTGGCGGTGCGGGTGCTGGAACGCAACGAGGACTTCGCCCGCGAGGCCACCTTCGCCTCGGCGGGCATGATCGGGGCGCAGAGCGAGGCCATGGAGGACGACGCTTACTTCGCGGCGACCCTGGCCAGCCGGGACCTGTGGCCGGACTTCGCCGCCGGGCTTGAGGCCGCCGCGGGCGGGCCCTTCGGCTACCACGCCGCCGGCTGCGTGCATCTCGCCTTCGGGGCCAGCTTCGAGCGCCGCCTGGAAAGCAAGTACCTCTGGCAGAAGCGCCGGGCCGGCACCGTGACGCGGCTGGAGGGCGAGGAGCTGTTCCGTCGCTATCCCTTGCTCGGCCCCCGCGTGACCTGCGCCTTCTTCGCCGACGGGGACCACTGGGTCGACAACGAGCTGCTGGGCGCGGCGTTGGCGCGGGCCTGCACCGTGGCCGGGGTGGCCCTGACCGCCGGCGCGGCCGTGGAGTCGATCACAAGGGAAGACGGGCTGTGGGTGGCCGAATGCCCGGGCGGGCGCCGCTACGCCGCGCCCCAGCTGCTGGTCGCGACGGGCGCCTGGGCCAAGGACCTGCTGGCGCCGGTGTCGGACCTGGGCGTGCTCAAGGTCTTTCCGGTCAAGGGGCAGATGCTGGAGCTCAGGCTGCCGGCCGCGCTGATGCCCGAAGCCCCGGTGCACGCCGAGAACGTCTACCTCGTCCCCCGCGGCGCGGACCGCCTTCTCGTCGGGGCCACGGTCGAGACCGTGGGCTTTGACAAGCGGGTCACGGCCGAAGGCCTCGAATACCTGCTGTTCAACGCCTTCGAGACGGCCCCGGACCTGCGTTCCTGCGAGGTGACCCGCACCTGGGCCGGCCTGCGGCCCGGCAGCCCGGACGGCTGGCCGGTGCTGGGCCCCGGGCCCCTCGAGGGCCTGCACTTCGCCCTGGGAGCATACAGGCGCGGCATCCTGCTCATGCCCCTGGCCGCCGAGACCGCAGCGGCGGGCATCCTCGGCAGGCCCCTGCCGCCCGCGGCCCTGGCCTTCGGCGCGCAGCGGCCCCGTCCAGCCACGGCATGATGCGCCAGGACCCCGAGTGACGGACCTCGCAGCCATGCTCAAGGCCGCGCAGGCCCTGGGAGCGGGCTGGGAGCGGGGGGCCGTCGACCGCCCGGCCGGACAGTGGCCCCGCCTGTTGGACTTGCTGCAACACCTGAAGACCGGGCCGGGAACCCGGGTCTATCCCCTGGGCCTGGACGGAAGCGCGCTGTGGGAGCCCTGGCGCCGCGTCCGCGACGAGGTCGAGCTGCTGCCCACCGAGCCCCAGGAGCCCGGCGCCCGGACCGATTACCTGATCCACGATCCCGCCGCCGGCCTGCTGACGTTGGGCCTGCTGGGGCCCTGGACGCCCGGCTGCCCCCGCTTCAAGGCCCGCGCCTGCCCGCGCATGGCGCCCATGGGACACGAGAGCCCGCACAGCGACTGCAACTACTGGTCCTGGTCCGGCTTCGCCGCGGCGGTCCCGGGCCTGGAGCTCTTCCCGGAATGGCAGCGCTACGACTGCGTCCGCTACTACGAGGCTTTCCAGTGGCACCTCTGCGGCGAAGCCCTGGCCGCGGAGCTGGGGGCCCGGCCCCGCTTCGTGGTGCACGCGCCGGCGGACTTTGAGCCCGTGCTGAGGGGCTATGCCGCGCTCACGGCCCGCCCTGAGGCCTTCATTCTGGAAAGCGGCGCCTGACCATGCCTTCGATCGCGCTCTTCGACCTCGACTACACCCTCATCGATTTCGACTCGGACCATGCCTGGGGGGATTTCCTCTGCGCCAAGGGCCGCGTCGACGCCGCCGACTACCGCGCCCGCAACGACGCCTTCTACGCCGACTACCGCGCCGGGCGCCTCGACATGGCCGCCTTCCTGGCCTTTTCGCTCAAGCCCCTGGGAGACCTGCCCTGGGACGACCTGCTGGCCCTGCGCCGCGAGTTCATGTCCGGCGAAGCCGCGGCGCGCATCCTGCCCAAGGCCCTCGAGCTGGTGGCCCTGCACCAGGCCGCCGGGGACCGCACGGCCATCATCACCGCCACCAACCGCTTCGTGACCGAGCCCTTCGCCGAGATCTTCGGGGTGGATGTGCTGCTGGCCACGGGCATCGAGATGGCGGCCGGTCGCAGCACGGGCCGCCCCGAAGGCGAGCCCTGCTTCCGCGAGGGCAAGATCCGCCATGCCGAGGGCTGGCTTGCGACCTTCGGCGGGGACCTCGGCGACTGCGTCTTCTACACCGACAGCTTCAACGACTTGCCCCTGCTCAACGCGGTCGGCCGCCCCGTGCCCACGGACCCGGACGCCTCGCTGGCCGCGGTGGCGCGGGAGCGGCAATGGAGCGTGCTGAGCCTGAGGTGAAGGGCCGCGCGTGAAGAAAAGGGCCGGCAGGGGTATCGCCCCGCCGGCCCATCCTTGGTTCAGAATCTTCGGCCTGATCCAGGCCGCGACGTCCCCTCTTACTGCTCCCGCCGTTTCTTGGCCGGCTTGCCGCGTCCGCCTTTGGGCCTGCGGACCGGCGCCGGACGGCGGCGGGCCTGGAGCCCCGGGCGCCGCGGCTGCCCGCCGTGCTGTTCCCGGAGCCTGCCGCCCTGCATCAGGCCCGGGCGGGGCCGTCCCGGACCGCCGATCCCCGGGCGCCGGCCCCCCAGCGCGCGCCGGCGCCGCAGCTGCCTCAGGAAGGCCCTGCGGCGCGGCGAGCGCCTCAGGCGGGCCAGCAGGCCGCGCCGCTGCGCATGCAGCCGATGGGCTCCGGCCCAGCGCCTGCGGAAGGCGTCCCGGTCCTCGGGGCTGAGGTGCTCGGCCGCGAGCACCCGGTTCTGGACCACCCGCCGCCGCTCGCCGGGCTGGACCGGCTCGAAATGGCTGCGGCCGGCGTCCCCCATCTGCACGGTGCCCTCGTTGACCGTCACCGCGGAACCCCCTCCGCTGCCGGTGTCCGATACCTCGAAGTCCGTCCCTTTGACCGCCGCCACGGCGCTGCTGGTCTCAATCTCGAAGCGCGAACCCGTCTTGAGCTTCTCCACCATCGTGTCCAGCAGGCCCCTGGCCAGGCTCAGCAGGGTCACCGAGCCGGGCGCACCGCTGCCCAGGCTCCTGAGGGTGATTTCGCTGTTGGCGCCCAGGGCGACGGACGAGCCGTCCGCAAGCACCAGGTGCAGGCTGGCCCCGTCGCCGGTCACGATGCGGTCCCCCGGCCCGAAGAGCTGGCCCTCGCTGACCGCATCCCAGTCCTGCCCGGCCTGGACCTTCACGTCGCCTTCCACATGGATCGCCGTGGCGGCCACCGAGGCCGCGTCCGGGGAGCCCGCGGCCCCGGCGTCCGCCGCAGGATCCGTCGAGGACCCCTGCGAGGCGCCCGCGTCCGCCGCCAGGGCGGCGGGAAGCGCCAGCCAGAGGGCGGCGGAGCAGGCCAGAATCGCCGTTTGGGTCGCCGTCATCGATCCTCCGTTGCGCTTGGAAGCCTTGGTTCCGGGTGATAAAGTATGCTTCTTTTCACGGGGGCGCAACGTGTCCAGCAAGGCCATCGCATTCGTTCTGCTGCTCGCCCTGGCGGGCTCCGCGCCCGCCGCGGACCGCACCGCCGACTGGAGCCGCCAGGTGAAGTCCGCGGCCCAGGCGCAGCGCAAGGGCGACCTGAAGCAGGCCGAGAAGCTGCTGCTGCGGGCGCTGCTGGTGACCGAGGACTTCGACGTCGCGGACCCCCGCGCCGACTACACCCTGGACTACCTGGGCACCCTGTACCAGCAGATGGGCCGCGGCTCGGACGCCGTCGCCGTCTATGAGCGGGCGTTGAAGAACTTTGACCAGGCCCTGGGGCCCCACAGCGAGGACAGCCTCTCATCGGCGGGGCGCCTGGCCGACGCCTATGAGGCGGCCGAGCGCTGGAAGGAATCCGAGCCCCTGCGCCGGCGCTTGCTGGACGAAGTCCGGGCCCAGGCGACGCCGGAGCCCGCCGCACTGGCCCAGGCTGAGAGCGACCTGGCCCTGTGCCTGGACGCCCAGAAGAGCTGGGACGAGGCCATGCGGCTCTACGCCGACGCGCTGCGCCTCCGGCGCGAGGCCCTGGGGCCCGACGCTCCGGAGGTGGCCGAGACCCTCAGCAACGAGGGGCGGGTCTGGCTGCTGAAGGGCGACACCTCCAAGGCCGAGGACCTGCTGCGGCAGGCCCTGGCCGCCGACCAGAAGTCGCTGGGTCCCGCGGACGCGGCGGTGGCCGACGACCTGCGCCGCCTGGCCATGGTCCTCGAGAAAGCCGGCAAAAAGGCCGAGGCCGGGGCCGACCGGACCCGGGCCGCCACCATCGAATCCTCCCTCAAGCCCAGGGCCGCCGGGGTCTCCCCGACAGCCGCGACCCTGCCGGCCCCCACGGACCAGAACCCGGGAACCCAGCCATGATGCATGAACAGTGGGAGCGCGACGCGCTCAATGAGCGTTTCCGCACCGCCCACCCGCGGGAGATCATCGCCCATGCCTGCGATTTCTTCGGCGACTACATCGCCGTGAGCTCCAGCTTCGGGGCCGAGAGCGCCTGCCTGCTGAGCCTGGCCGTGCAGGTGAAGCCGGACATCCCGGTGGTGTTCATCGACACGGGCTTTTTGTTCGCCGAGACCCTGGCCTTCCGCGACGAATTGACGGCCCGCCTCAAGCTCAACGTCAAGGTGGCGGGGCCGAAAATGGGCCACGAGCAGTTCCTGGCCCGCTACGGCAGGCTTTATGAGACCGACCCGGACCGCTGCTGCGAGCTGAACAAGGTCGAGCCCCTGCGCACGGCCCTGGAGGGGCTGCGTTGCTGGATGAGCGGCGTGCGCGGGGACCAGACCGCCTACCGCAGCACGATGCATTTCGTCGACATGAAGGGCGACGACTTCTACAAGGTGTCGCCCCTGCTCGCCTGGAGCGCCAAGGACGTCTACACCTACCTGAAGTCCGAGGGGCTGCCCATGCATCCCCTCTGGGAAAAGGGCTACACCAGCATCGGCTGCGAGCCCTGCACCGCGGTGCCCGGGGACCCGGGCGACCCGCGGTCCGGGCGCTGGCGGGGCAAGAACAAGACCGAGTGCGGCATCCACACCTTTTTGGACAAGCGCCCGTGACCAAGAAGCCGGCCGCCGTCACGGTCAGCACGCGCCGCAAGCCGGACCTCAGGGCGCTCAAGGCTCTCTACGCAGATGCCTGGTGGACCGCGGGCCGCGGGGACGCCGGCATCCGCTCGGTGCTGGCCCACAGCGACCTCTTCGCCACCGCCTGGCAAGGGCGCAGCCTGGTGGCCTTCGCCCGCGTCAGCACGGATTTCGCCTACCGGGCGGTGCTGTGGGACGTCATCGTGTCCCGCCGCCTGCAGCGCCGCGGCCTCGGCACGAAGCTGGTGTCCGCGATCCTGAAGGAGCCTCGCCTGAAGGACGTCGAGAGTTTCTGGCTCTTCACCAGCGACAAGCAGGCCTTCTACCGCCGCTTCGGCTTCGCCACCCACCCCCGCAACGTCATGGTGTGGCGGCGCACGATTCCGGCCGGGGGGCCGCGGTGAGGCCCAGGCCGGTGAAGTATTTCCAGGACCCCCTCTACGGCCAGATCGGCGTGTCGAACCCGCTGCTGCTGGGGCTGATCGACAGCCGGGCCCTGCAGCGCCTGCGCCAGATCCGCCAGCTGGGGGTCAGCTACCTGACCTTCCTGGGCGCCGAGCACAGCCGCTTCAGCCACAGCCTCGGCGTCATGACCCTCATGGGGCGCGCCCTGGACCACCTCGAGAGCGAGGAGGGAGTGCGCTTCAGCCCGCGCAACCGCGAGCTGGCCCTGGCCGCCGCCCTGCTGCACGACATCGGACACTGCGCCTTCAGCCACACCCTTGAGCGGGTCCTCGTCGGCCACCACGAGCGCATGGGCGCGCGCCTGCTGCGCGAGGAGCCCGGCCTGCGGGCCCTGCTCGGCGCCAAGGCGGCGCCGCTGGCGGCCCTCATGGAGGGCAGCGCCAGGGGCGCCGAGGCGGCGGTGATCCATGACCTGCTTTCGAGCCAGCTGGACGTCGACCGCCTGGACTACCTCGTGCGCGACGCCCATTACACCGGGGTCAACTCTGGTCAGGTGGACCTGGGGCGCATCATCGCCAGCCTGACGGTGAGCCGTGGGCGCCTGGCGGTGAAGGAGCGCGGCCTGCTGGCGGTCGAGGAATACTTCGTCGCCCGCTACTTCATGTACTGGAAGGTCTATTTCCACAAGACCAGCCGGGCCATGGAGCTGCTGCTGATGGCCCTGATGCAGCGGGCCAAGGAGCTGTGGAAGGAGGGCCGCCTCGACCGGGACACCGCCTCCCCCGCCCTGGCCGCGGTCCTGGACCGCGGAGCCGCGGTGGGCGCCTCCGATTTCCTGGACCACGACGACAACGACGTGATGGTGGCGATCAAGCGCTGGGCCCGCGGGCCCGAGCCGGTCCTGGCCCAGCTGGCGGGGCGCTTCCTCATGCGGCGCAAGATGCTGCTGCTGTGGGAGGCCGCCACCCCCGAGGAGGACCTGTCCCCCGCCGTGCGCCGGTCCCTGAAGGCCTACTTCGAGCGGCGCAGCCCCGGGTCGGCCGAGTCCCTGCTCATCGAGGACCGCCTGGGGGCCTCGCCCTACGACCTGCGCGAACCGATCATGGTGGTGGGGCAGGGCGGGACCACCGAACTGAGCACCCGCAGCCGCGTGGTGCGCGACATCGCCGGGCAGCACCTGCACGCCCGCTATTACGTGCCCGCGGAGGACCTGGCCTCGGCCCAGGCATTGCTCAAGAGGCGGCGCAAGGCATGAACGACCTGGCCGATTTTTCGAAGCTCGAGACCCTGCTGGCCCAGCTGGTGGCGGACATGTCCCGCGCGGTGCCCTACGCGGCGGCCCTGGCCGTCAAGCGGGAGGGCACCCGCGCCAGCGTGTCGAGCACCCAGAGCTCGCTGGCGCCCGAGCCGCCCTCGGTGGGCGTGGTCTTCACCGCCTTCAATGGCGAGGCCTTCCACGAGCTCAGCACCAACAGCCTTGATCCCGCCGCGCTGAAGCTGTCCGCCCAGAGGCTGGCCCAGTGGACCGCCGGGCGCCTGGCCAAGGGGGCCCGCCCCCTGGACCCGGGCCCCGAGCTGCGCCAGTCCTGGGAGCTGCCCTGCGCGATCGACCCTCTGAAATGGACGGCCCGCCAGAAGATGGACCACGCCGCGGCCCTGCAGGAGCGCGTGGCACGCTGCGGCGGCAAGGTGAAGAACGCGACGGCGGTGGTGGCGGACCTGGTCACCGAGGAGCTCTTCGTGAACCCGGTGCGGCGCCTGCGGCAGCGGCTCAGCCGGGTGGACGAGGTCATGCAGGTGGTGGTCTCGGATTCCGGCCGCACCCAGATGCTGTGGGACGGGGTGTGCAGGGGCGGCGGCTACGAGAACCTGGGCTGGTGCGCCCCCCGGGCCGAGGCCCTGGTCGCGGACGCCGAAAAGCTGCTTTCCGCGCGCCGCATCGAGGCCGGCTTCACCACCGTCGTGACGGACCCCGAGTGGAGCGGCATGCTGGCCCATGAGGCCTTCGGCCACGGCACCGAAACGGACATGTACCTCAAGGACCGGGCCAAGGGGCGCGAGTACATGGGCAAGCGGGTGGCCAGCGCCATCACCTGCCTGGACGACGACCCCACCCTGCCCGGGCAGGCCGCCACCTTCTACTTCGACCACGAGGGCGCCCTGGCCCGCCGAAACGCCATCATCGAGGACGGCATCCTGGTGCACGGCATGACCGACGCCTACTCGGCGCACTGGCTGGGCTACGAGCGCAGCGCCAACGGCCGGCGCGAGAGCTGGGAGCGCAAGGCCTACGCCCGCATGACCAACACCTTCTTCAGGCCCGGCAAGAGCCGGCCCGCCGACATCATCGCCAGCGTGGACGAGGGCTGGTACCTGCGCTACCCCAGCAACGGCATGGAGGACCCCCAGGGCTGGGGCATCCAGTGCGAGGGGCTGTGGGCCGAGCGCATCAGCAAGGGCAGGCTCACCGGGGACGTCCGGTCGCCGGTGATCCTCACGGGCTTCGTGCCGGACATCCTGCAGAGCATCGACATGGTCGGCGACGACCTGGGCATCAGCGGCCTGGGATACTGCGGCAAGGGGCACAAGGAGATCGTCAAGAACACCATGGGCGGCCCGCACCTGAAGTTCCGCGCGCGACTGGCCTAGGGAGGCTTTGCAGGCATGCTGAACGCACTCATCGACCATCTCGAGAACGACGAGCGGCTTTCCGGCTGGCAGGTGCGGGAGCTCAGCCGCCGTTCCACCCAGCTGTTCATCAACATGGAGCGGGAGGAATCCCGCCGCCTGGTCGAGGGCCTGACCTACGAGGTCGAGA
>Ga0302319_10025192_pt1 | contig 10544 bp, 8 predicted proteins | sample Bog_T0_2_FD_203319 | JGI IMG/M metagenome (GOLD analysis project Ga0302319, IMG submission 203319) | Peat permafrost microbial communities from Stordalen Mire near Abisko, Sweden - Bog_T0_2 | ecosystem: Environmental > Terrestrial > Soil > Wetlands > Peat | place: Sweden: Abisko, Stordalen Mire... | reverse complement strand
CCCGACCGGCGTAGGCGGGCCAGTAGGCCACGCCCAGGGGATCCTTCAGGCGGTCCGGGGGCACGTCGGTGTCGCCCAGTCCGATCTCGTCCCCCTGGTACAGCACCGGCGTGCCGCGGAGGCACAGCAGGAGGACGAGGGCCACCCGGGTCCGGTCGGGATCGCCTCCAGCCCACCGGGTGGCCAGCCGGGACATGTCGTGGTTGGACCCGGTCCACACCGGCCAGGCCTCGTCGGGAAGCGCCCGTTCGAGATCGCCGACCAGTGAGCGCATGACCGGGGCCTCCAGCGGTGCACTGATGAACGGGAAGTCGATGGCCAGATCCAGCTCGTCGTGCCCGTCGCCGTAGTAGGCGGCCAGCGCCGCCATCGGCTCCACCGGTGTCTCGCCCATCAACAGGGTCCCGGGGTGGCGGTCGGCCAGCCGGCGCCACCGGCGGATCACCTCATGGACCTCGGGCCGGTTGCCGTTGTAGACGGGCCGCTGGCCGAACAGCTGCACGTCGAGCGGGTCGTCCTCGGTGGCCGGGGGATTGTCCCGGAGCAGCGCGTCCTTGATGATGATGTTGCAGACGTCGATGCGGAAGCCGGCCATGCCGCGGTCCAACCAGTACGTCACGATCCGGTCGAACTCGTCCCGGACGTCGTCGCTCCACCAATTGAGGTCGGGTTGCTGGCGGAGGTGATTGTGGAGGTAGTACTGGCCCGAGGCCTCGTCGAAGGTCCAGGCCGGACCGCCGAAGCTCGACACCCAGTTGTTGGGGGGCCCGCCGTCGGGAGCGGGGTCGGCCCACACGTACCAGTCGCGCCGGCCCGACTGCCGTGACGACCGCGACTCGACGAACCACGCATGCTGCTCACTGGTGTGGTTCGGCACCAGGTCCATGACCACCCGCAGTCCGCGCCGGCCCGCCTCGGCCAGCAGGCGGTCGACGTCCTCGGACGTCCCGAGTGACGGCTCGATGGCCACGTAGTCCGACACGTCGTAGCCCCAGTCGGCGTTGGGCGAGCAGGTGATGGGGCTCAGCCAGACCCCGTCCACGCCGAGCCACTCGAGATGGTCGAGGCGGTCGATGACGCCGGGCAGGTCGCCGACGCCGTCCCCGTCGGTGTCGGCGCACGACCGTATGTAGACCTGGTAGAGCACACCGCTCCGCCACCACGGGGCCGCTCCCGTGTCACCCGGGGCGCTCACGGGGTCACGACCCGGCATGGTCGGCGGCGTCGCGCCACGGCGCCATGTCCAGTCCGGGGTAGCGGGCGGCCACCCCGGCCAGGGTGGCGTCGTTCCAGTAGGGATGGCCCGGCGCGGGGAACCCCAGGACGGTGAGCTGACGGACCGTGGCCTGCGGGACGAAGCGGTGCCAGGCCAGCCCCTCGGCCTCCACCGGCCAGGTGTGGAAGCCCAGCCAGTCGGTGTCCACCGGCTTGAACGCCACGTGCAGGAGGTAGCGGGCCTCGTCGGGCGAGGTGAGGGCGGTGCCCCGGTGGAACACGTCGGGCCGGTAGGCCAGGACCGAGCCGGCCGGGCCGGTGGCCGGGACCTCGGCCCCGTACAGGGAGGCGTACTCGTCGAGCGACAGGTAGGTGCGCTCCACCGGGATGTCGCCGGTGAGCCGACGGGACACGACCCGCGTGGGTGCGGTGCCCTCGTGCACGTCGCTCAGGTACACGAACACCTCGAGGTGCTGGTAGCCGGTGTCGGTCCTCGGCACCACCAGGGTGTGGTTCCCGTAGTCGACGTGGAGCAGCTGCTCGTAGTCGGGCGAGCCGCCCGGGTACTTGGCCGTGACCATGCCCTGGTAGAGCCGGACCTGCTCGGTGCCGAGGAGGTCCTGGGCCAGGTCGATGAGCCGGTCGTGGACGGTGAGCCGGTTGAGGGCCGCGCCCTCGAAGGGGAACTTCGGTTTGGTCGAGGAGTCCCAGCTGACGTCGAATCCCCCGGAGCCGGTGCCCGTCGGGCCGCCCAGGACCTGGTCCACCGTCGGGAAGACCGTGGCGAGCTCGGCCCTCGCCGCGTCGAGGTCGGCGGCCGGGATGAACTCGTCCAGCACACACCAGCCGTCGGTGTGCCACTGGTCGCGGTGGCGATCGTCGAGGGGGCCGTCAGTCATCGGCCCGGTATACCAGTGCGGCGTCGTCGCCGTCCTCTCGCCCCGGGCGGATCCGTGGTCCCCGCCGACCGGTGGTCGTCGAGCGTCAGCCCGGGGGCAGTGGCTCGAAGGGCTGCACCGTGACCCAGCAGGTCAGCTGCGGGATCTTGTTCTTGGGCAGCTTGCACAGTGACGACACGGGTGCGTTGACGTGCAGACGGACCACTTGGTACTCGACCGGTCCGTAGCGCTTGTCCGGGCCGTAGCTCAGGGTCGGGGTGTTGGTCCCGGGGAAGTCCTTGATCCTGGAGAGGGCGGTGACGAACGAGCGGCGGTTCAGGTCCCGTCCGGCGTTCCGCGCCGCCGCGGCGAACAGGTGGATGACCTGGCACCACCCCTGGACGGGCCCCTGCTCCTCGATGAAGTCCGAGAGGTTGCCCGGTGGGGTCTGGGGATAGGCCTTGTGCCAGACCACCCAGCAGCTGCGCACGCCGGCGTCGTAGCCACCCTCCGAGGCGGGGCGGTCGTCGTCGATGCCCCCGAGGGTCTCGGTTGTCACCCCCTCCTGGCCGTCGAGCGCCGCCTTGTAGGGGGCGGGCAGCAGCCCGAGCGCGCTCTCGATGCTCGACTCGTAGTCGCTGAGGAGCAGGCGGGGGAAGTACTGCTGGTTGGTCTCGGCCTGCAGCAGGGGGTAGAAGACGTTGAAGGGCACCAGCGGGATCACCGAGGTGACCCCGGCGCTCCGGAGCTGCTGGATCACCAGCGGGGCCTGGCTGTCGGTGGTGGCCGAGTCGGAGGGATCCGATGCGATGGTCTTGACGATCGGGGTGACTCCGGCGGCGCTGAGGTCGGGAAGCAGGTACTTGGTCAGGGCCACCTGGTCCGAGGCCCGGTCACCGGCCACCACGGCGACCCTGTGGGTCCCCCCCAACAGGTCGGCGCTGAGTCCCCAGTCCACGGTGGCCTGGAGGACGGCGGCCTGATCGGGGCCGGTCCACCACAGATAGGGGGACCCCTCGTCGGTCCAGTCGGTCACGGTCGTCCATTGGCCGATGAACGGGGTGTGCCCCTCCTGGGTGACGCACAGCTGGTTGTCCCCCGTCCACGCCCCCAGTCCGTCGAGTACGGCGAAGACCGTCGGCGAGCCCTCCGTCCACGTCTTGCACAGCGAGCGCATCTGCGACTCGCTGGTCGGATCGAAGTCGGTGATGATGGCGTGGACCTTCCGGCCGTCGATCCCGCCCTCGCTGTTGATCTGCGTGACGAACAGCGTGATGGCCTTGGTCTGCTCGCCGTACTCGGCATCCTCGGCGAAGCCCTCCTCGCCGGCCAGCGAGTTGAGCGACACCACGGGGAACACCACGTTGATGGCCGTCGCCGTCACGCCGCGGCTCGAGGTGCTGGCCCGGCCGACCGGTGTCGGCCCGCCGGCGGACGGGGTGGCCGTGGGGGACGAGGCCGCGCTCGACCGACTCGAGGGGGCAGTCGCCACCCAGACGACTGCGCCCACCACCACGGCACCGATGACGGCCATCGTGCGGATCTGGGTGGCCCGCGGCCGACGGACGAAGTGCCCCCACGATCGGGACAGGCCGGCCAACGGGTTCCAGCGGTGGCCCTGCCTCATGGCCACCCGGCGACGGGCGACCCCACCTGACGTCGATCCACGTGCGCTCCCCTTCCCGTGGCACCGCTGTGTGCCGAGTCCCGCCACGACGCGGTGCGCCGGCCACCGGAATGGTAGTCACCGGGCCGATCCCCGCGGGGTCCGGCCCTGCCCGGGTTCACCGTCGCGGGCCGTCGTGACCGGCTGACTAGTTTGGTGCCGGTCCCTGTCGGCGTCGGGGTACCGGCGTCGGAGTCGTGGGAGGAGAGGGATCGCATGGAACCAGGACGGCAGGATCGGATGGCCGAGGACCTGCTCGATTCCGGTCCCACGCCGGTCCCAGCGGTGGGCACCGTGCCCGAGGCGGCGGCACGCCCGGTCACCGGCGGGCCGAGGCGGCCGGATCGGTCGGACGGCCCGGTCCTGGCCGTCGAAGTGGCCGACCTGCACAAGCGGTACCCCAGGGCACCGAAGGACTCACTGGCCGGAGTGAGCTTCCAGGTCCGCCGGGGCGAGGTGTTCGGCTTCCTCGGGCCCAACGGGGCCGGCAAGACCACCACCATCGGGATCCTGACCACACGGATCCGCCCCACCGGGGGCCGGGCCGTGGTGGCCGGGGTGGACGTGGTCGCCGACCCGGTCGGGGCGCGCCGGGTCCTGGGGGTGGTGCCCCAGCAGAACAACCTCGACCGGTCCTTGTCGGTGCGCCAGAACCTGCTCTTCCACGCCAGCTACCACGGCGTGCCGCGAGCCGAGCGGATCCGCTTGGCCGATGCGCTGCTGGAGCAGTTCGGACTGGCCGACCGGGCCGGAGGCCGTCCGGACGACTTCTCGGGGGGGCAGATCCAGCGGATGATGATCGCCCGCGCCCTGATGCACTCACCGGCCGTCCTGTTCCTGGACGAACCGTCCACGGGGCTCGATCCGGCCGCCCGGCTGTTCCTCTGGGAGATGGTGGCCGAACTGAAGGCGGGCGGGACCACCGTGGTCATCACCACCCACGACATGGACGAGGCCGCCACCCTCAGCGACCGGGTGGCCATCATCGACCACGGCACGCTGCTGGCCCTCGACACACCGGCGGCACTGGTGCGTTCCATGACCGGCGAGCGGACCCTCGATTGCACGGTCGAGCCCGGCCCCGGGGCCGAGGTGGGCGCGGTGGGCGCCGCCCTCGGGGCCCTTCCCGGCGTGATCCGGGTCGAGTCGCTCGAGGACCCCGGTGGTGCAGGCTGGCGGTTCCGGATCCAGGTCGACGGGGAGTCTGCCTCCTTCGTGGCCCCGGTGGCCCAGGCCATCAGCGCCACCGGTGGGCGCCTCACCGACGCCCGGTTGGGCGAGCCCAACCTCGAGGACGTGTTCATCCACCTCACCGGCCGGGCCCTCCGATGAGCACGACGACCACCGAGCCGACCCGTCCGGACCACGACACCCCGGACGCCCGTCACCTGGCCTGGGGGCCGTGGCAGACCGGCCTGGCCATCCTCCGGCGGGACCTGTTCGTCACCGGTCGGGAGTTCCCGATCTTCCTGGCCCAGGTGATCCTGCAGCCCCTCTTCCTCCTGTTCGTGTTCGGCAAGGTGCTCACCGAGCTGGGCTACGCCCGGCCCGGCTACGAACAGGTGCTCTTCCCCGGGCTGGTGGCGCTGGCCGCCGTCCTCACCGGCCTGCAGAGCACCGCCCTGCCCCTGGTGATCGAGTTCTCCTACAGCAACGAGATCGAGGACCGGCTCCTCGCCCCCCTCCCCACCGGCGCGGTGGCGGTGGAGAAGGTGGTCTTCGCCGCCATGCGGGCCTGCGTGGCGGCGGCGGTCATGTTCCCCGTCGGGGTGTGGATCCTCGGGTCGATCCCCTGGCAGGCATCGACGTCGGCGGCCGTGGTGGTCATGATCGTGCTCGGGGCGTTGCTCGGCGCGGCCCTGGGGCTCATCCTCGGCACCTACGTCCCACCCAACCGCATCAGTGTCACCCTGACCCTGGTGCTGACGCCCCTCATCTTCACCGGGTCGAGCCAGTACCCGTGGCCCTCGCTGTCCAGCCTCCGCTGGTTCCAGGTGGTGTCGGCCCTCAACCCCATGACCTACGTGAGCGAAGGCCTGCGCGGGCTGATGGCACCGTCGGTGCCCCACATGCAGACCTGGATCTGCTTCGTCGTGGCCATCGCCGCCCTGATCGTCCTGATGGGCGTGGGCATGATCGGCTTCAACCGGCGGGCCCTCGGCTAGCTCGGGTGCGCCGCGGCCCGGCCCGGTACCATGCGCCCATGGACAGCCGTCAGCTGTGGGGAGTGGTCGACGAGGAGGCCTGGTCGAGGATCGTGGTGGTGTCACCGCACTTCGACGACGCCGCCATGGGGGCGGGCCACGTGCTCACGTCGTATCCGGGCAGCACCGTGATCACCGTGCTGGCCGGACGGCCACCGCGCTATCCCGACGAGGTGTCCGAGTGGGATGCGGCCGGTGGCTTCCGCGCCGGCGACGACGTGGTGGCGGTGCGCCAGGGCGAGGACCGGGCCGCCATGGCGGTCCTGGGCGCGCACCCGGTGTGGCTCGACTTCAGCGACCACCAGTACCTGGCCCCCGAGGACCGGCCCACCCCCACGGAGGTGGCACCGGCCCTGCGCGACGCCATCGTCGGCATCGCCCCTACGGCGGTGTTCCTCCCCATGGGACTGGCCAACCCCGACCACGTGCTCACCCACGACGCCGGACTGCGGGTGCGCGCCGAGCTCGGGCCGGGCGGGGAGACGGGAGGTCCGCTGTGGTTCTGCTACGAGGACGGTGGTTACAAGCACCTGCCCGGCATGCTGGCCTGGCGGGTGGCCCGGCTGTTCCGGAGCGGCCTGTGGCCGACGCCGGCCATCGTCCCGGTGCAGACGGACTACGACACGCGGCGCCGTGCCATCGAGCAATACACGAGCCAGCTCCCGCCGTTGGAGCAGGACCACCTGCTGACCGAGCGGTTGGCCGCCCATGTCCCCGAGCAGTACTGGCGCCTCGATCCTCCCCCTCCGGGATGGGAGCGGCTGATCACCGCCGACGACCTGGACGGCCGGGCGGAGGACTGACGGTGCAGGGGCGAGCGGGGGGCCGCCGTGGCTGAGCCGGGTGCCGGTGGGACCGGCGAACGGGTCGTGCTGATCACCGGCGCCTCGTCGGGCATCGGCGCGGCCACGGCCCGGCTGCTGGCCGCCCGGGGCACCACCGTGGCCCTGGTGGCCCGTCGGGCCGACCGGCTCGCCGAGGTGCTGGCCGACTGCACGGCGACCGCACCGTCGTCCCGCTGGTGGGCGGCCGACCTGTCGGACCCATCGGCGGCCGCCGAACTCGGCCTCCGGATCTGGGACGAGTACGGACGGATCGACGTGCTGGTCAACAACGCCGGCATCCCCATGCGCCGGCCGGCCGACCGGCTCACCATGGCCGAGGTCGAGCGGGTGATGACCGTCAACTACTTCTCCCCCGTCGCCCTGACCCTGGCTCTGCTCCCCCGCTTCCTCGATCGGGGCGCGGGGATCATCGTCAACGTGTCGAGCCTCGGTGGACGGCTGGGGATCGCCACCGAGGCGGCCTACAGCGCCTCCAAGTTCGCGTTGTCCGGCTGGAGCGAGGCTCTGGCCGCCGACCTGGTCGGCACGGGCGTGTCCGTGCGGCTGGTCCTGCCCGGGGCCATCGACACCGAGATCTGGGATCAGCCCGGAAACGACGCACCGGTCTACTCGGGCCCTCTGGTCCCGGCCGAAGAGATGGCGGCCGGACTGGTCGACTGCATCGACAGTGACCGGTTCGAGCACTACATCCCGGACATGAAGGCGATCGTCGAGCTGAAGACCAAGGACTTCGAAGGGTTCGTCGCGGGGATGCGGGCCATGGGCCAGAGCGGTGAGGGCTCGTGAAGATACGGGGCTTGGCCGACCGACCGGACCGGCGGGACGTGCGCCCCGTCCCGTCGGACCAGTCGGAGGAGTAACCGGCCCGGCCTGACGGTCCCCCCGCCACGCCGGGGAGCGGTCAGCCCTCGGGCCCCAGGGCCTCGAATTGCTCGAACCTGCGGGCGGCTGCCGAGGCCCACACCGGGTCCGGTTCGATCCGGCGACCGGAGCCGGCCCACGACGCGCACCCGGTGAACCCGGTGACCAGTCCGGCAGCCATCCGGGCCAGGTAGGCGGCGCCCAGCGCCGCCCCTTCCGAGACGGCGGTGGTGTCCACCGGCAGTCCGGTGGCATCGGCGACGGCCTGCATCCAGGGGAGCGACCTCGAGCCGCCCCCGGTGGCCACGATCCGGTGGGCCGGTGCGCCCGACCGCTCGATGATGCGCCTGATCACGAACCCGCTGGCCTCGTGGGCCGCCCGGACCACGGCCTCGGGACCCTGGGAGATGTCGAGCCCGTGCACGCTGGCCCGCAGCTCGCTGTCGTGGAAGGGAGTCCGCTCGCCCCTCAGGTAGGGGAGCCACACCGGGATCCGGTCAGGGTCACCGCTCCTCGCCTCGTCGGCCGGACCATCGGACGGCCGGGTCGGCGCGGCACGCCGCCGGCCCCCGCCGACCAACGAGCGGGCCCAGTCGGCGAAGAGGGCACCGGCGTTGCTGGGGCCCCCGATCTGCACCTGGCCCGCCACCATGTTGGGCAGCGTGGTCAGGCCCGGCACATCGGTCCACTCCTCGGTGATCACCCACACGATCAGGGTGGCACCGAAGATGACCAGGACGTCACCGACCCGCTCGGCCCCGGCCACGATCTGTTCGCAGAAGGCGTCGATGGAGCCTCCGGCGAATGCCGTGGGTGTGCCGGGGACCGTGCCCAGGCCCTCCCCCATGCCCCCGATGACGGGGACCTGGGCGGCACTGATGCCGAGCTTCTCGAGGGCCACCGGATCCCACGTCCCGGCCCGACACAGTCCCCCGAACGAGGTCGCCGTGGCCCCGTCGACGGCGGGTACGCCCGTCAGGGCGTGGGTGGCCACCGCCTGGCAGTTCCAGTAGGCGTAGGCGTCGGGTCGGGCCCCGACCGCCCACTCGACCATGCGCCGGCCCTGCTCCCGCTCGCCGCCGAGGTCGTCTGCGGCATCGGCCTCGGGGCCCGTGGGCCGGGCCCGTGCGTCGCCGTAGAGGAGCCCGGGCAGCAGCGGTGTCCCCCGACGGTTCACCGCGGTGATCGACGGGACCATGGACGTCACGGTCACCCCGGCGGGTGGCCCGTCGAGCTCGGCGGCGACCTGGGCGAGCGCCCTCTTCGGACCGCGCCGCCAGGCCTGGGCCACGTCGTGCTCGAGATGGCCGACCGACGCCGTGCCCACGCGGTGGGGCACCCGGGCCCGGGCCACCACGTGGCCGTCGGGGTCGACGGCCACGGCCTTGACCGCGGTGGTGCCGACGTCGACGCCGACGGTGCAGTCGCCTCCTGAGGGCACCCTCATCGATCTGACAATCGGCTCATGAGGGGCCATTATTACCCCCGTCCGACCCGCAGGTGCGGGTGTGCCCTCCGGGGGGCCGGTCGTCCGAGCGAGGAGTCACCACCACCATGTCGCCATCACGCCCCAAGGCACTCGTCACCGCCGCCGTGCGGGGACCGGGGCTCTCCCTCCTCGGCGAGCTGGCCGACCTGACGCTCGACTCCTGGCTCGACCAGCCCACGCTCCGCATCTACAACGCCGAGCAACTGGCCGAGCGGGTGGCGGCCGAGGGCGCGTCGATCGTGGTGGTCGAGAGTGACCGGTGCGCCGGGCCGCTCTTCGAGCAGCCCCTGCTGGCGGTGTGCAGCTGCCGGGGCGACCCCACCAATGTCGATGTGCCGGCGGCCACGGCGGCTGGCATCCCCGTGCTGCGGGCTCCGGGCCGCAACGCCGACGCGGTGGCCGAGGTGGGCGTGGCCCTCTTGTTCGCCGCCACCCGTGGCGTGGTGGCCGCCGACGGCGACGTCCGGCGGGGGGAGATCTACAAGGACGGCACCATCCCCTATCAGCGCTACCGGGCCTGGGAGCTGGCCGGCCGGACCGCCGGCCTGGTCGGGCTGGGGGCCGTGGGCCGCGCCCTGCGCTGGCGGCTGCGGGGGCTGGGCATGGAGGTCATCGCCTTCGACCCCTACACCGACGAGGCCACCGTGTCGCTCGACGAGCTGCTCTCCCGGTCGGACGTGGTGTCGATGCACGCGCCCGTCACCCCCGAGACGACCGGCATGATCGGGGCGGAGCAGTTCGCCGCCATGCGGGACGGGGTGGTCTTCCTCAACACGGCCCGGGCCGCCCTGCACGACACGGACGCCCTGGTCGACGCCCTGACCTCGGGCAAGGTGTCGGCCGCCGGCCTGGACCACTTCGAGGGTGAGTCGCTGGCCGTCGACCATCCCCTCACCGCTCTGGGCTCGGTGGTGCTCACCCCCCACATCGGTGGCGCCACCTACAACGTCGAGGCCAACCACAGTCGGATCATCGCCGAGGACCTCTGCCGGCTGCTGGCCGGCGCCCGTCCGCTCAACATCGTCAACCCCGAGGTGCTGGAGGGCCGGTGAGCCTCAGACCAGGTGGTGGGCGGCCCGCGCCGCCAGGGTGGCCAGGGTGAGGGTCGGCCCGTAACCGGTCGAGGTGACGAAGACCGAGGAGTCGTCGATCACCACGTTGTCGGCCTGGTGCATCCGGCCATAGGCATCGACCACCGACGTGGCCGGGTCGGTCCCCATCCGGACCGTCCCCATGTTGTGACGGCTCTCGGGTATGGCCTCGGGTGACGACGCGTTGCCCTTGCCCGGCGACGAGGTGCCGGCCGTCCAATCCGCACCCATCTCGCTGAGGATGGCCTCGAGCCTCGGGGCGTAGTGCTCCGAGGCCACCAGTTCGTGCCGTCCG
>Ga0302319_10025191_pt1 | contig 10544 bp, 8 predicted proteins | sample Bog_T0_2_FD_203319 | JGI IMG/M metagenome (GOLD analysis project Ga0302319, IMG submission 203319) | Peat permafrost microbial communities from Stordalen Mire near Abisko, Sweden - Bog_T0_2 | ecosystem: Environmental > Terrestrial > Soil > Wetlands > Peat | place: Sweden: Abisko, Stordalen Mire... | reverse complement strand
TCGCGGCGGCGGGACGGTCGTGCGTCTGTGTCTGCAGAGCCAGCCGGGTATAGCTGGTTGCGAGTTGAGACACGGTCTCCGGGTCGCCCGGCTTCAGCCGCAGGGCAGCGTTTGCATAGTCGATCGACTTCTTCAAGTCGATGGTGGCATCTTCGTGCCCCCCGGATGTGTATCCGTCCGGCTGGCTCTTTGCCACGCCGAGAGACTCAAGTGCATCTGAAGCTGCACGCTGCATCGCAAAGTCCTGCGGTGAAGCATCCGCCAGCTTCACCAAATCGTCGGAGGCGCTCTCGACAAGCTTCCCTCCCTTGTCCCATTGGCGATAGAAGATCAGGCTCATGCCCAGCATCAGCCGTGCCCTCCCAAGCGCGCGGCGAGCGCGTTCATCCTGCGGATTGCGCAGAACCACCGGCTCAAGCAGAGCAATCGCTTTCCCATAGATCTCGCGTGCTTGCTCCGCCTTGCCGAGATTCGGCCGCAGCGGATGCCCCAGTACATCCGCAAGCTCCGTGTACCCCTCCGCAGTGTCCACGCGCAGAGAGTCGTCGGTGCTCTTCTCCGCGGCAATCTGATCCAGATAGTCCAGCGAGTGCTTCACCATGTCCGCCTTGATCGGCGTCGCCCCCGGCAGCTTCTCGATCGAGTTCTGCAGTTCGAACATCATGTACCGAATCAACCCCCGCGCATCCTGGAATTGGCGCTCAGAAGTCGCCCGCTGCATTCGCGCCTCCCGCGCCTCGAGCAACGTCGCCACCACCCCGGCCGAAAGCGATAACACCACCACCACTGCCGCAGCCACAGGAATCTTGTACCGGCTCACAAACTTTCTGGCGCGATAAGTCCACCCTCCCGCCACCGCCCGAACCGGCCGTCCTTCCAGGTGTCGAGACACGTCTGCGGCAAACTCTGCTACCGACCCATAGCGCTCCGTCGCGGAAACAGCCACTGACCGGAGCGCGATCGCGTCCAGATCCCCCTCGAGCATCCGCCGCAGATTCCCGGCAGTCTCACTACGCGCCTCGGCTACCTTCGCGGCCTTTGCCGGTTCCATCGTCCGCAAAACCGCGCTCGCCCTGCGCGGCTCCGAATGCAACACCGAGTCCACAATCTCCGCCGGTGTGCTCCCCGCCGAATCAAATGGCCTCGCGCCGATCAACAATCTGTACAGCAGAATCCCCAGCGAATAGACATCGTCCGTCACTGCTGCCGGCTTGCCCCGGAGCACCTCAGGGCTCGAGTAAAGGGGCGTAAAGAACAGCGTCGGATTGTCCTGCTGCGGCGCTGTCAGCTCCATCGACCGCGCAAGCCCAAAGTCCAAAAGCTTCGGCTCGCCCGTTGCCGTTACCAGCAGATTGCTTGGCTTGATGTCGCGATGCACAATCAACTGCCGATGGGCAAAATCCACTGCCGCGCACACCTCAAGAAAAATCTGCAGCCTGCGCCGCAGTCCCAGCCGCTCGGCGTCGCAGTAGGCATCGATCGGCCGCCCATTCACCAGCTCCATCACCAGATACGGCAACCCATCCTCGCCCACGCCGCCGTCGAGAAATGCCGCGATCTGCGGATGTCTCAATTGCGCCAGAATCTGGCGCTCCCGCCGAAAACGCTCTCCCAGCACCGATGACCAGATGGGCGAAGAAATCGACTTGACGGCCACCTCCATGGTCACCTCGCCGTCCTCGCGCGTGGCCCGGTAAACCGTCCCCATCCCGCCGCGTCCAATCACTTCCCGAGCGTGATAAGGGCCGAAGTGTGGAAACGCTTGCGGTGTCGCTTGCCCCGCTTGTTGCACAATCTCGTCCCGCTCCAGCAGCCGGCAAACATCTTCCACCAGCTCCGGATTGACGCTCTTCGACGAAAGCAGAAACGCCTCTCGCGCCTCCCCTGCTGGAAGCTCAAGCGCCTGTTGAAACAGGCGATCCAGACGCGCGAAATACTCCTGCGATTGAGGGCTCATAGCAATGTACGGCGCAAACGCGCCTTGATAAACGTCACTGCGCCGGGTGCAGCCGTTCGTGCAGCCAGGCCAGAGAAAATCGAATGTCGCGGTCAATGCTTGACGGAGAAACCGACAACAGCGTTGCCGCTTCGTCCACCGTGCATCCCAGGAAATAGCGCAACTCCACTGCCTGCGCCTTTACGGGATTCAGTTCCCCAAGTTCATCCAGCGCCCGCGAGAGGTCGATCGAACTTTCATCTAAGGGAGTCACCCACGCGAGTTCTGCTTCCAGCGGAACACGGGTCAGGAACGCTCCCCGCTTGGCTGCATTTACGCGCCGCGCATGGTCCACCAGCAGCCGCCGCATGAGTTTTGCTGAAAACGTGTAGAAGTGCGCACGGTCCTTGACGGTCACCTTGCGGAGTTTCAACAGTTGCCCAAAAACTTCATTCACCAGCGCCGTGCCCTGCAGCGTATGGTCCATCCGCTCGTTCCGAAGCATCGATTGCGCCAGCCGGTGCAGCTGATCGTAGACCAGCGGAAGCAGCTGATCCATCGCCCCAGGCTCACCGCGGGCCCAGCTATCCAAAAGCAGGGTGATCTCCCCGACCTCCTCGCGCCTGTCCATAGCTGCCCACAATCTAACACGGTGTCCGGGTAAATCCGTGAGCCAATTCGAGCTGAGTGGGAACAAAAGAGACACAGGCTGCGAGAGTTTCTCAGCCTCAAGCCCATTACAGCGCCGGCGTAATGTCTCTTGAGCGGATTGGCGACCGTCGCAATCCGCCCCTTCTAGGCTGGGTCAACTTGATTTGGGAGTATGTTTCGAAGCGTTCGATCATTTGCGCACGGACCGGCATTGGACCAGCCTCTTCACAAGGGCGGAGCAGTCAACCGGCGGGAACAGCCAGATTCACAATCTGAGTCAGTATTCCCAACCCTATCCTCCGGAGATGGCGAATTCATCGGCAAGAAAAGTTGAGCTGGAGTTTAGACCCCGTAACGCAGTCGTTGTCCTCGCTATCCGCGGCCATCCCCGCCAGTTAATTGACCGGAATCAGTTCCGTCCAGCTCTCGCGGACCGGGTCGATCAGCCCGTTGGGGTCAAGAGTCGGGTCGCTGTTGAGCACCACGCTCTGTCCGTCCGAACTAATCCAGTTGTGGGTGTATTGGTTGGAAGTTTCGATCTTCCTGCCCGTGTTGGGATTGATGAAATCCTGGCGGTTGAGCGAATCGCGAACTTGCATCTGGGCGGCGTGGTCGATGGCTCCCTGCGTAGCGCGATCCTGCGCCATGGCGTTGTCGAAGCTCGATTTCTGCTGGGCCTGGAACTGCTGCCCTCTTTGAATCATGCCGTTGGTCACCTGCTTGAAGTGGTTCTGAATGGCTTGGAACTGCTCGTCGTTCTGCCTCTGCCACGCGGCAAACTGGGAGTTCATTCTATTCATGATCGTCTGGTTCCACTGGCTATCAATGTCCGGAGGCGGCAGCCGCCTTCCGACTATCGCGTCCAGCTCGCCTTGCGGCGCGCGCGTAATTCCTATTCCGGCTGTACGGCAAGTATGGCGTTCCATGGCCGCCCGGTGAAGCATCGGGTACGCCGGCATGTCCACTTCGCTGCAAGTGACGGCGACAAAGAGGCGTTCCTCCACGGGTTTCCCCTTCAACGTGTATTGCAGGTGAATTCGCGCGGCGTCAAGCGTGACCTTCATACCGTGCGGAGCTTGAGACTGGGCTGTCTGGCTCACCTTTGCGAGCTGGTCCTTCATCTCGGGCGTGAATGGAACGATCGCGATGTTCCTGGCATCGGGGCGCAGGTTGGGGACCGCGATGTTCAAAAGATATTCCGCAGCCGAGCTGATCTTCACCGGCTTGCATTTGGGACTTCCTCCGCTTGTGCCATCGGTGGCCCACCCCCAGCTCATTCCCGGCAGCTTTTCGATTGCTGTGACGCCGTCAGGCGCAAGAGCTGTATAGGCGAGGCCATCCGCCGGAACCTCGGGCCCGTGGCAGCCGGGGATCCGCTCAATCATCCCCGTAAACTTCCATCCGGCAGGTATATGGACCGTAAACGCAGTCATGTTCAGAGCGGGATCGGTAACCGGCTTAGACGCGGTATGAGGCCAGATGCCACCGTCCGCCGAGGTTGCGCCACCCCCGGAAAGTGACGCGGAGCGAGCACCGACGGTAGAAGCTAAGGCGCTGTTTCCTGGCTGGTTGAAGCACACCGATACGGCAAGGGCAGCGAGAACGGCAGCAGCGCGAACGGGTACAGATTGAAATCCCATATTTTCCTCCGGAGTCTATTTGGAAATGAGGCAAAACCGCCCCATTCCTTTCTCTAATATCGTTCGCGCCAATGACAGAAAAAATGACTCGCCCGTCAAAGAAATGCGGAATTGAGCCTTGGATGTGCTGTGCAGAGTACCACCATGACGGTCAATTGGCGACCAGCCAACCAGAGCTCAGGTTTTTCGATAATCTCTCAACCTATGCAGGTCATTTCAAATAACGGAGGCGAGATGCAAAAAGCATTGTTGCGATGTTTCCCTTCGTTATTCTTGTTAAAAACATCCATTGTTCTGTCCGTTGAGAAATATTCTTGCTTGTCGATCGCCCCGCCACTGTGCGACCGGGCGCTTTCGCAGTCCCAACCAGCCCTACTGAGTCCCTTCGCCATGGGCCGTCTGTTGCTGAGTCCACGTTCCTGCCAAGACACCGTTAGGATTCGTGCTCGCACTCATCGCCTGAAAGTGGCTCTTGCCAGTGCTGTCGATCCATGTTGTGCGCAGGCTCGATTCCTTTGAGCTGCTCCCATTCTCCGAGTCCGTTGCCGCCCTTTCGTCCAGCAGATCGTCCACCCAATCCGCCGCGATCGCGTGCTGCGAATTTGCGAACATCGCCGATCGCGCCAGCGCCTTGTCCATTCCCAACTGCATGGTGTCGTTGAATTGGGTAGACATCTTCCGCCACACCGCTTTGCTGCGCGCGAATTTGTATGGCCAGCTCAGCCTTTCCTCGTCTCGAATGAAATTGAATTCAGACCGTTCGTTGATGTCTGACATTGCCCGCGCAGCTCGAGCCTGCTTCCACGCGTCCAGCGCTCGGGCGCCCATTCCCGGCCTGTCCCACTGATCGATCAGCGCTGCAAACTGGTTGCCCGGTGCAGCCAGATAGACAATGCTTGCCGCGCATCGGTCCACGGTGGTCGGAGTTTCCTGCGCTTTGGCGGCGGCCGCTGATTTCTCTGCCGGATAGGTCACCTCCCGGCAATTCAATTGCGCACTCAACCGGCCCTTCATCGTGAAGGTCCCGTTCTTGTACCGGACGGAAGCCCGAGCCAGTTCCGCAGTCCACTGTGTGTACGGAAGCTTTCCTCTGTCTTTCTTCTTCAGTTCAGCGGACGCGGCGTTGGCCTTTAGAACCATCTCCTGAAGCCTGGCATTCTCCGCCTTCGCCGGCTCGTCCGACACATACTCCACACCCAGTGTTGCCGCCAGGTACTTCAGAAACTCCTGTGCGGTTGTAGGCCCATGCAGCGGGAAGCACTTCTCCGCGCTATACAAATCCTTGTGAAGCCCACTTGCCCACCCCCAAGCAGGCGCCGGCAGTTGCTCCACGAAGCTCAGCCCGTCCGGACTCGTGGCGCGATAGACTCCAATGGGCGTCCATCCGCAGTCCTGCACCAGAAAATCCCCAAATCCTGCTTCTCCCGAAAGGTACATGCCGCCCTTGAATACCCATTTCGCCGGATAGGTCACTTCGATCGCTGCCATTCCATGCAATATAGGGTCGGAGATGATCCCCTTATCGGTGTCGGCCGGCGCGTCGGGCGGCGCGCTATCCACCGCACTCGCAGCGGATGTTTGCGCCTGACTGAGGGAGCCAAAGCATGTGAATGCCAACAGCATTGCTAACAGTCTTACCCTGGCATTCATCGCTGATAACTTCCGCCGTCGTGACAGGCCCTTCAAGGTTTTGAACGTTCACCCCCACTTAGGCAACCCGGCAAATCCAATCGGGAGTTCGGTCGAGGTGAGTCTTCTGTCCGATTCGCGTCATCCATGGGTAAGCTTCTTAAGCAGCTCCCAATTGGCCGGAGAGGACGAATATGGCGCGTTCCTACTCTCCAGCGAATCGGATGCTTTGAGCCATTTTCATCACTGCGGCATTCATCGTCTTCGCCTGATCGTTGGGCGATGATGAGATGACCGTCAGAAAGTGCCCGCTGCCTGCGCTGATGCTCAGCACAAGAACCGATACGCGCTCACCCTTGGGGTTTATGCCTGTCGCGGTGGTGCCGTGCGAAGGGTGCCCGTTGACCTGGAGGTCGCCCTCGTTCAGCAGTTGAAAGCCGGTGAACTGTGCCTGGATTTGCTGAGTAACCTGGTGGTTCACGTCGCTCGGCACCGAGCCGCTGCCAGTCATGATCATGGCCCAACTGGGACCGGAGGTCAGTTGCAGGGCGCCGGAGCCGGCCTGCGGTTCTGCGCTCCATCCTTCCGCAACAGTGAGTTGATAGCGGCCTTGAGGATCGCGATAAATTCCGGACCCCGATTGCATGGGGGCGGAGGCGTTGACATGGCCGGCCGGTGCAGGAGATGGATCAGCCTGGGCCGATGCCCCCTTCAGAAGTCTGAGGCTTTGCTCCATCGAATTGAAGGCGGGCAGCAATGCCGCGTAGTTCGGCTCGGGCGAAGCGCTGTTGAGCACCAGCAGCAGTCCTGGCTTACTGGCCACCGCGAACTTCATTACCTCCAGGCCGCCATTGGCATTGGTGCAATTCACAAGAAGGAACGCGCCATTAAGGCCGCCCAGTGTAGTGGGGCCGCGCTTCTGGATTTTGGCCTGGGGACAGTTCTGAGAGAACTGGCCCTGGATCATTTCCAACTCCTTGTCCGGGGTCGGAGTGGTGGATTCATCGCCGTGAATCACTCCCATGCTGATGCTGGCCTGATTCTTCGCATTGACAAAAGAAACCAGAGGGCTTCCGGCTTCCCGCTGCGCTTCCCAGTTGGCTGGGACTGAGACAGTGAATGCGCCTGCGGGATCCTTGTACAAACTCCCGGAGTGGGAGGGCGTCTGGGCCGCGCTGCCCGTTGTGCAAACCATGATGACGACGGCGGTCAGCGCTGTCACGCAAGCAATGCGAGAAACAACTTGTGGCTGCATGAGGAATCTCCTGCAAGGTACGCGTCATTGCTGAGGACAATGCATCATGGCGCCGATGGATTGATGCGATGGGCGACGCCGGAATGGGCACCCAGGCCTGTTGCGCCACGCTCTGCCTGGCTACGACGCCAACAGGTGAACGGAGGCAGTGGGGCAGCGCGCGTCGATCTTGCCTTGGAGCACCCGCAGGTCCGAGACATGATCGTCCGGAATGGGAATCCGCTGCGTCACCAGCACCGAGGAGCTTCCGTTAAAAGACTGAAAGACCAGCATCACGCGCGCTGGAGGATCGGCGGCAACAGTGGCTTTCAGAAGGTACCTGCCGGAGAGTATCCAGGGCATGTACGTCCCATTGCAGAACAGGCCTTCGTCGCCGAACCATGCTTCCGGCGCAGACGCCAGCAGTCGCCGATAGCGACGGTCGAAGTTGGTTCGCTTGAACCAATAGGCCAGCAATACCAGCAGAATCACAAAGCCCGTCAGACCGCTGACGATTATGGCGCTTTCCTGCATGTCTCCGCCGGAAAAGAGAGTTCCCAGCGAAAAGAGACCCGCGCAGAGAAGCACGAAGAGCAGCATTGGCTTCCAGCGCCAGGGCCCTTCCTGCGCCTCTTCCCACTCCCTCTGATTCTTTGCCCATTGCGCCCATTGCTCAGAAGTGTATTGCCAGTGTGCCCACGGATTGGCAATCACCGCCGACATGCCACGGTCATTCCGCCGAGCCATCATGTAGGAGATTGAGAGCATGGGGCCGCAGACCAGGAGCATGAACCCACCCAGTCCGCTCGGCAGCCAATTGAACGAAGCCGGCAGCACCAGGGCAGCCACCGCGCAAATGAGCACGAAGGCCATCAGGCGCCAGATCCAGCGGTAAACCTTGTGCCGATTGAAGCTGACCAGCCTGGCCGTCGCCGGCAACTGAGCAACATGAGAGTCTGTGATCCGGACGATGAAGATGCTGGCGCTAGAGCCGAGCACCAGTATGGCCAGAAACGCTGCAACGCCCTCCATCGCCGGCGAGCGACTGACCGGGCTATTCACGATAGCCATGGATGTGCCCGCAACAACGGCGGCGATCAGCACAAAGCCGCCGACCAGCTTCAATGTGGTCTTCAGGGAATAAAGCGGGCTGTGCCGCCACGAGCTGAAGGCGCCCACGATGGTGAGGAGGCAGAAAATCAGCAAAACAAACTGCATTCAGAAGTCCTGCCTTGCAATCAGGGACTCACCCCGGAATATCTCTCCGCATCCGAGATCGTCGCCCTGGTTCTGTCACAGTCAAAGTCCCAGCAAATTGCCGCTTAGTCAATCTTCCACGCCGTCACCACGCCGTCCTCAATAACCGCCAGCAAATGCCCATCCGGACTGAGCGCAAACTGCGCACTCGGCTCGAAGTACCGGTTCTCTGTACGCCCCAGCAGTGGAACCTCTCCAACAAAGCATCCGCTCGCTACATCCCAGATTCCAACCGAGTCCTCCACTGTCATGGTCCTCGTCCTGTTCCAGGTTCCGTTCCGTATGTCCTCGGGGTTCATCGTATCCGGCGCGTGGTATTGCGCCTTCTTCAACAGCCGCACACCCACGCGGCTTCCGTCCCTGCTCAATTCGTACCCCTCATACATCTCCAGCACCCGTCCATTTGGCGCTTTGCTTGTCCAAACCGTCTCTCCGCTTATCTTGCGAAGTGCGATCATCCCGTCGCTGATCGCAAGGAACCGCTCATCGTCCACCACCGCCGGCGCAAAGTCGATGTATCCAAACTGCCCAAGCCGCACCATCGTTTCACAGAATGCTTCCTGCTCCAGTCCCATCGAACGATCAGGAAACTTTTCCGTATGCTCCGAAGACAATTGCAGGTCGTCTGTCATCGTGCCAGTGTCGTTGTCTTCGTTGGCCTCCTGACACTGTTTCAATACCTTCAGCGTCTTCGCATCGACCACCAGCGTGAGCTGCTTGTTAAGCCGAATTCGCAGCGTGCGCCCGGTTGTCGAACTGTCTAAATCCCACGGCTCATACTCCTTTTCTTCATTCGGCACGTCCAACTGCGCCGTCGTCTTTCCATCGGCGCCCACTCGCATCAACTTGTCTCCCGCGAAAATCAGCAAGCCTCCATCCTCTCCCAGGTGCAGAGCCAGGCGGGCAAGCGACTTCGTCGGGATGTCCATGGTGCGCTCAACCTTGAAGTCAGCATTGGTATTGATCACCAGGACGCGCAGCTTGTCGCCTGTTCCACGGGCCGCATTCTTCGGCGCGTAGCCCGTCGCCCAGATCGGCAGCCCTGCGTACACATGTCCAGTTCCATCGATCGCCAGCGTCCCGACCCCTCTCCATGCGATCCCACTCGGCGGTCCAGAGGTCATGTATCCCTTGTATTGCGGGGGAGGGTCGGGAATCGGATGCATGACGTTGAGCTCGCCCTGCGTCATTACCCCATATGGGCTGAGCGATACCTGTGCAATCCTGGTCTGCGCCCATCCGCAACTCAGGCCGATCCCGAACATCGCTGTCACTACCGCCTGCATCCACCGGCTTCCCCGCATCGCTACCCCATTCGACACTTCCTGCACCCACATTCGTCAGGCCTTTGCGATTGCCAGCCCTGCCCGTTCGGCAATCATGCGAGCTACCTTCTTCGGCCGGAAGAATGTGTACGAAGAGAACGTCGCCTCGCTTCCGTCCGTCCCCTCAACCCAGCACTGTTGCACATTGCCAGTGCGTCTGTACTTGATCGCGGCGATCTGATCCCATGCCAGAAACAACTCTGCCGGCTTCTTCTTCGTGCCCAGGCTGAACTTGACGCCGCGGCCATCGAGATCGACCTGGTAGCCCGCCATGGCGCGGCCTAAGGCCCACAGGCGCGGACACATAAAGCCCATGGCCAATGCGGCCACGCCCCACTCGATAGCACTAAGCGCCAGCGAGCCGTTTAGTGCGCCGGATAGAAACAGACGTGAGATCACCATCAGGACCATGCACGCCGCCATGATCGCGGCAAAGAAACTCCCGCTCATTGTCACCCAGCACAGAAACCTGCTGTTGCGCAGGGCGACCGGCTTGGAACGGTTGAATTCCATCTGTGAAGTGACGCCTGCACCCGGCCCTGCGACCGGAAACTCCGTTGTACTCATGATGCGACCTCCTCGATTTACTTTGACTGTTTGTCAGCGAACGATCCGAACCGCTGACTGGAACGCGTCGTTGGCAGCGAAAATGTGTCAGAAACGAAGATGGGGATTGGCGCGGCGGAAAGGCTGCGCGGTTGCGATGCGGCCTACCGGGCAAGTCTGGACTGAATGTCGGCGAGCAGCTTTTGAGCTTCAGCGTTCATGAGCTTTGCGCCTGGAGAGAATCCATTGACGAGTAATCGGTCGGCAATCACAGCGTGTGCCAAGGCTTCCTGATCGCGATGCTGGCCGACCAGCGCCTGGGCCCA
>Ga0302319_10025190_pt1 | contig 10545 bp, 7 predicted proteins | sample Bog_T0_2_FD_203319 | JGI IMG/M metagenome (GOLD analysis project Ga0302319, IMG submission 203319) | Peat permafrost microbial communities from Stordalen Mire near Abisko, Sweden - Bog_T0_2 | ecosystem: Environmental > Terrestrial > Soil > Wetlands > Peat | place: Sweden: Abisko, Stordalen Mire... | reverse complement strand
TCGAGGCTAATCAGATAAGGATTTCCCGCGAACGCCGATGAGCCCGCATAAGGAGAGTTGCCGTAACCGGTTGGGCACAGCGGCAATACCTGCCAGACATGCTGCTTGGCGGCAGCCAGAAACGCGATGAACTCGTGGGCCGCCGGGCCCAAGTCTCCGATACCGCCATAGGAAGGCAACGAGCTTACGTGCAGCAAGACACCAGACGAACGCTGAAACTCCATTCTTCCATTATCTCCGTTGATCGGTGGGATAGCCGGATGTGCATACAGCATGAACGTTTCGAAAATACAGAAAGGCCCACATCCCAATTTGGATGCGGGCCTTTCTGAAATGCGAACGCAAAATATGCGTTTACATTCCGGGCAAAGCCGGCGTTTGTGACTTGGCGTTCACACGGATGCGCTTGTCCTTCTTGTACTCATTCATCACACCGCCCAGGAAGACATTGAAAGACTCTGAACGGCGCTGCTCAAGAATCTGATCGCGTGTCTGGTCAAAATTCTTTGAAATTTCGTCCGGGGTGGGCTCTTGCTTGTCGAGCAGCTTTGCGACCACGCCGGTTCTCTGTGCATTGATGGGTCCGCTGATGTCGCCCACCTTCATATCAAAAAGCTGTGGCGCTACCTGCTGCACCTGGCCCAGATCAGGCACCTGGCCGCTGGCTCCTACGAGTTCGCTGGTCTTTAGAGTGGCGCCCACTTCTTTGGCGGCTTTGGCCAGATCGTTTGACGCCTTGGCCTTGGTGGCAAGCTCGAGGGTCTTTTGAGAGAGCAGAGACTGAAGCTGTTCGCCACGATAATCATCGAGTACGTGCGACTTCCAATCAGCAAACGTAGGCGCGTGAGCGGCGGCGACTCCAGTTACCTGGAAGATGGCGTAGCCTTCGCCGGTGGTTGCCTGTTGCGGCGGGTCGCCTTGCTTGGACTGGAACGCTTTGGCGATCAATTGAGTGCCATCCGGCAATGCCGAGATCACGCCCTGGCTACCAAGCGGGGGAGTGGCAACAACTTCAAGGTGATGCGCGGCGGCGGCTTTCTCCAGGCCGTTCTTGATCGCTTCAGAAGTCAGCGATTGAGCATAGGCCGCTTCCGCCGCAGCGACCTTCTGCCGCACGAGCGTTGCCTGAATGGTGGGAAGTACTTCGCTCAACGATTCCGCATGCGCAGTCTGACGCTCTTCCACTTGAATAATGTGATAGCCGAACTGGCTCTTCACAATTGCAGTGTCGCCAATTTTCTGGCTGAAGATGGCCTTGTCGAATTCAGGAACCATGCGTCCGCGCTGGGCGAAGCCGAGTTCGCCGCCTTGATCCTTGCTGCCCGGGTCATCCGAATATTTCTTGGCGAGGTCAGCAAAATTCGCGCCACCCTTGATCTGCTTCAGAATGTCGTCTGCCTTGGCCTTGGCTGCTGAGTCTGTCTTGGCGTCGGCACCCTGCGCAACCTTGACCAGGATGTGCCGGGACTTTGCCTGTTCAGGAACCGAGTACTCGCCCTGGTGCGCGGTGAAGTACTGCTGGATTTCCTGCGGTGTAGCCTGCGGCACTCCGCCCGGCAGTTGGTCGGGCGTAAAGGCGAAATAGGTAATCTTGCGTTCTTCCGGCACGGCGGTTGCATAGCGTGAAGCGTTCTTCTTGAAGAAAGCTTCGAGCTCGCTGTCGGAAGGATTGATCTGTTTGCGCAGGTCATCCGATGAGATGACGGCATAGTCAAACTTGATTTTGATATTGTTCTTGCGATATTCGTCGCGGACTTCCTGGTCGCCCACGGTGATGCCGGCCGTGATGAGCGCCTGCAGGCGGCGAACCATGATGTCGCGCTTCACATCGTCTTCAAATTCCGGGACCGAAAGATTGAAACGCTCGGAAACCAAGCGAGCATAGTTGTCCTGGCCGATGAACTGGCCGTTGGGAAACAGCACCTGCCCGGCTGAGCCGGTGTGGAGATACTGAATCACGTCGTCGGTGGTGGCGTGGATGCCCAGCCTTTGCGCCTCCGCCAATAGAATTTGCTGCTGGATGAGCTGCTTGCCGACGCGGTCTTCAAACAAGCCAAGGATCACGGGATTGTCAGGATAGCGCTGCTGCTGCAACTGCTCGCGGGCGATCTTGTCCACCTGCTCCTGGCTCACGGTCTCGCCGGACGACAACCAGCGGCTGTACCAGTGGGGATAGATCACCGCATAAGAATTTGCGGCGGCTCCGCCCTGGCCGCTGAGGCCGGGTATAAGATACACCACCATGGACACCGATGCGGCGGCAATAATGACGATGAAAAACGCTTTGACGATGCGGCTGTCTTTTTGCTGCAGGAAACGAATCATGAATGAACCTGGACCCTCTATGCGCGGCGTTGGGATCGCTCAGTGCAGCAAGATGGGCTGCAAGCCTGGCAAGTCCTCTGAATGCGCAATTCTCGCTCGATGCGATTCCCTTCCATTATAAATGACGAGGTACCACGCGGGCCCGGGCGAGAGCACTTCAGGAATGGCGTTCGGATGATTTTCAAGGAAGGCAGCGACAAGCTCCGCAGGCGTTCCGGAGAAAAAAAGGCGGCGGCCATTTCAACTTCAGGAATGGCCGCCGTGGTTGGACTGCCCGGAATTACCGCCAGTAGTAATAGCCACCGGCGAGGTAATACGGCCGGTAATAGACCGGGGGGTAGGCGTACGGCCCATATGCCGCGGCATAGGGGGAACCGTACGGATAATATCCGCGCCGATAGAGCGCAGGGCCGCCGGGATAAAGCCCTTGAGCGAGGCGCGCGGCTTCCTGCTGGTTCACTGGATCTACGGTGAGCGGTGCGTTCAGGTGGAAGGTCACAAGGGCTTCCGCGGGGATCCAGGCTCTGGGTCCGGGAGAGGCCGCCGAGGCTGCGGTACCTGCCGCGATGCCCGCGCCCGCACCGATGGCGCAACCAGCGCCCCGGCCGACCGCGCAGCCGATGATAGCGCCGAGAATTCCGCCACCTACAGCATTGCCAACCGTCTGTCCGGCCTTGTTGGGGCCCCTCACCTTGAACTGGTCGGAGCTCAAATCGTAGCTGCGTCCGCCGAGGTCAAGGGACGTAAGCTTGAGCGCCAGTTCCGCGCTGCCGCCCAGATCGCCTGCCTTCTTACTTTCCGTTACAACGCCGTGGATAGTGGCTCCGCGCGGGATGGCAAGCACGCCGCCTACGGCTACATCGCGGATTACCGTGAACTGGACCGGGGTTCCATCTTTGGCGCGCTTATTGTCCAATGGCTCGCTGGTGCGCAGTTGCAACAGGGTGCCCTGCGCAATGGTTACAGGACCCCTTGGGGCCTCATAGCGAGGCGCAGGGGGCTGCGGAGGATATTGCGGCTGGTTATAGCCATACTGAGGCTGGCCCTGCGGCGGCCCATACTGAGGCCGGTTCGGCGGATAGGGAGCCTGTTGCGACTGGGACTGATCGGGCGCCGGATACTGCCCCTGAGGCTGATTCGGCGCGGGGTATTGGCCCTGATCCTGGCCGGGGGCCGGCATCTGCTGGCCCGCCAGCGGCGGCGGAGCCTGCTGGTCGTCCGGCTGATTATCCGCCATTTGCTGGTCAGTTCCGTCTTGGGTAGCCTGCGCATCCTGAGGATTGCCGACCTTCAGGTTGTTGTGGACGTTGGTTACGCCTGCGACCCGGCGGGCTATTGACTCCGCTAGTTGGCTCGAAGCCGAGCTTGAAACTGTTCCTGATAGCGTGACTTCGGACTGAATTGTGGCCGCCGTGATCATGTCGTTCTTCAGCGCCTGGGAATCATCAAGCGCGTGCACCACATCCATCTCGATCTGTCCGTCGGACCGCTGGTCGCCTGACTGCGTCGCTGCCGGCGCCTGAGCCGAATCCTGCGCAAACGCACTTGCGCCGCATATGGCAACCAGTCCGGCTCCTATCAGGATGCGGGGGAAAACTCTCTTGAGCATTGGCCGATTCATGTGATGATTCTCCTATGATGGGAGCATTTTCCAACTGAGATTTGGATGCTGTTCTAGTTGGAAAGTCGCCCCAAATGTGCTGCATCCGGCTTAACTGTTTAGACGAGCCCGGACTACAGCTGTCATCGGTAAGAACACCGGCGGCAGAAAAAAGTTCCGCTCCCGAAGGCCACGTTCCGCCCTCCATTGCACAAAAAGCTGCGGCTGCCAGGAGAGCATTCCTGGCCTATTTGGCAAGAATCCGGGCGACCGCGCATCTCATTTGAAGGAGGAAGAGCGATGACTCAAAGGCTCAGCTATTCGAAGGCGTTTCCGGAAGGTGTTCACGCGCTGCTGGCGCTAGGCAAGACGATCAACGCCAGCGGGCTGGAGATGTCACTCATTCACCTGGTGATGACGCGTGCGTCGCAACTCAACGGATGTGCTTACTGCATCGACATGCACACCAAGGATGCGCGCGCGGCCGGCGAGACGGAACAACGACTTTACGCGCTGACTGCCTGGCGCGAGACGCCTTTCTTCACACCCAGGGAGCGAGCAGCACTTGCATGGACTGAGGCTATGACCAACATCCAGGAGAGCCATGCGTCGATTGAAATTTATGAGGAAGTCCGGCCTGCTTTTGACGAAGCCGAACTCACCAAACTCACGTTTGCAATCGCATATATCAACGCATGGAATCGCATCGCGATCGGCTTCAGGAGCGAGCCGGGCAGCTACCAGCCCGCCGCGCACATTACCGCTTGAAGGGCGCGGCATCGAAAGGTGTGTACAGCGGAAGGGCGGCTTATGTGAGCGCTTCCTCGATTGCAGCGGACAGTGTCTTCAGGCCTGCCGCCACGTCGGCTCCGAGGTGAACCCGCATCGTCCGACGGCCGCGCGCCTCAAGCACCGCCAAGTCACCCGCGGCCTGCGCTGTGATGACCACGCCGAAGCTGTATTTCTGCCCCGGGATTGGCACATCGATCGCGTTGTCAGCGGTGATCTGTAGAAAAACGCCCGTGTTAGGACCGCCTTTGTAGTCTTGTCCGGTCGAGTGGAGGAAACGAGGCCCGAATCCTACGCAGGTTGCCACATGCTTTGCGTCTCGCACCTTGTGCCGGAAGGTTTGGATGGCTGCCTCATGATCCGGGAACATCGGCAGAAAGGCGAGTGCGGCAAAATAGTCGCCCGCCTTGAGTAGATCGAGATGGACTCGCAAGAATGCGGCAAGGGTGGCATCTTCCGCCTTGTTCTTGAGCGTGGTTGCAGCATACGTCTCGCTTGCGTAAACCTTGATGCCCTTGTCTTCAAGCAGCGGCGTGCGCTCTTCGAGTTTTCCTGTTTCCTCATAGGCGGAGGTCAATTTGCGCGTCTCGATCTTTGCGGATTCGACATCGGGCTGATTGAAAGGATTGATACCCATCACCGAGCCTGCGACCGCGGTCGCTATTTCCCAGCTGAAAAACTGCCCGAAGATTTCGTAGCGATCCGCAATCTCGATATGGATCACCGGGTGTCCAGCAGCTTCAATAGCAGCCACCTGCGCGTCCAGTTTGGAATCACTTGTGCCGGAGAGCCGCACATACGCGAATACCCTGTCTTTGCCATAGACCTCTGGCGGCCCAATCGCCTCGCGATCCACCGGCGTAATTCCCTTGCCAAGCTTGCCGGTTGATTCCGCGATGAGTTGTTCAAGCCAGGCACCCAGATCGTAAATCTCCGGAGAGGTGAAGACGGTAATCTTGTCTTGTCCAGCGTTCGCGGCGGAGCCCAGAATCAGCCCCAGGTCGACGGCGGAATTGCCCTCGCCCACCGGTAGTTTCGCGGCCGCCACAGCCTTCGCGGCTTCGCTTAGAAGCTTCGCAGTATCCAGACCCGCTATGGTTGCGGCAACCACGCCGAAGTTCGAAAGCGCGGAATAGCGGCCGCCAATCTGGGGATCACCATAGAAAATATGCCGGAAGCCATCCGCCTTGGCCACTTGTTCCATCTTCGAGCCTGGGTCAGTGATGGCGAGGAAATGGCTACCCGCCTTGTGGGCCCCCACAACCTGCTTCATTTCCTCGAAGAAGTATTGCTTCAGCACGTTCGGCTCAAGCGTTGACCCGGATTTGCTTGCCACCACGACGAGAGTTTTCGCCAGGTCCACCTTGTCACGGGCGGCCTTGACCTGTACCGGATCGGTGGAGTCGACGATGTGTAGAGCCGGAAATCCCTTTTGCTGGCCGAATGTAACCGCCAGCACCTCCGGACACAAACTGGAGCCGCCCATTCCCAGAAGCAATACCGTCTCAAAGCCGGCGGTCTTCACATCGGAGGCCAGCGCTTCAAAGGCGGCCAGGTCTCCCTGTTGCCGCTCGACAATATCGATCCAGCCCATCCAGGTTTCCTCGCCGTCGCGAGTCCACAAGCTCGGGTCTTTTTTCCAAAAGCGGTCAAGCTTGTTGTTTGCGCGCCAGTCGGCGGTCGCCTGGTCCACGGCGCCGCGAAGTTGTTCGGGTAGTACAAATCGGAAGCTCATATCGTTATTAATTGTGCATCAAGCGGACGGTTTCGAACACAGGCGGGCCTCACAGAAATGCAACTGCAATGAAAATTTATAGGCTTGCGCGCTTATCGGCGGCGATCCGGGGTTCAACCTTCGTCGGGGGCGTTGACGCCTGTGAAGGGCGGCGAGTCTGGAATGAAGATGGGCAACCGTTCACGGTATCGAAATAGCAGGGGGGCGAGGTGGCGCGCGTCCCAGTAGCGGGGACCGTATTGGGAAGGGTTGGAGACGCTGCGCCAGAGCCAGCCCAACCCCATCTTGTCAACCCAAACAGGAATCCTGACCTGGTCGCCGGACAAGAAAGCGATCGCCGCTCCGATGCAGTGAATGGCCGGCTTGTAAGCGAGGTTCTGTTTCAGGTAGAGGCCGAGACGTTCCTGCGTGCCTCCTCCGAGACCGACAACGATGTGGCGGGGACGCCGCTCTTCCAATCTGCGAATGAGTTCGCTGTCTTCAATGGTCTGACCATACATGGGCGCCAGGTAGACGTCCTGGCTTGCTACCGTGATATCGTCCTCTCGCAGCCAGGCAAGGTTACGCTGAGCGGATGCTACGTTCGGCATCACCCAGAAACTCGCTCCGTTGGCACGAAATTCCTCGCGCTTAAGAAGTGCACGAAGATACTTCAGTCCGGACAGCTTGCGAATACGGTCTCTTTCAAGCAAATTCCAAAGCAGAACCATAAGAGAACTGTCGGGCAAAGCGAAATCAGATCCTAAAAGCGCATCCCGATACCGCTTGTCATGAGACAGATTCTTCAACGCCGGTGCCGCGGGGACGACTACCAAGCATCCCTCGCGCACTGCCTCGTCGATCGCTTCCTGCACGTCGCCCACAAAAAAGCGGATCCCAAGAATCTGTTGAAAACGACTCGGGCCTTCCATAAGTACTTTCTCCTCCGGTCAACCAGCCATCGTCAACCTGTGCGAAGGAAATCAAATCGACCTGCGCATCCGGTTGTGATTTCGGTCTACGCCAATTCCGAGACTGATCCTGTTGCGAACGAATCTCGATCTTCCTCTCATCGCATTGGAATGGCTACAGTCGATAACCAGTCTCCAAGGCAAGGACCGATCAACCCGCTTATCCTTTTTCGTCTTGATCCCTAGGTCTTATTCGGGTGAAGTTCACGGGTTGCTGCCAATCCAGATCGTCAATTACTTGGATGTAACCCCTGCGAGCATCTGTTGCTCAATCCAAGTCATCGTTCGCTCCATACCGTCGCGCAGCCGGATCGATGGCTCCCAGCCAAGGTACTTCTCAATGAGCGTGTTGTCGCTGTTGCGTCCGTTCACGCCCTTGGGAGCGCTGAGGTTGTAACTCCTCTTCAGCTTTACTCCGGCAATGTCCTCGGCGATGTCTACAAGCTGGTTGATGGTGACTAACTCGCTTGAGCCAAGGTTTATGGGCTCGAGGATATCGCTCTTGAAGATATCGATGACGCCCTTGGTGCAATCGTCGATATACATGAAGCTTCGGGTCTGATGACCGTCGCCCCAAATTTCGATTTCATGCTGGCCCGTGTGTTTTGCCTCAAGCACTTTGCGGCTGATCGCGGCCGGCGCCTTCTCGCGTCCGCCCGTCCAGGTTCCAAGGGGTCCGTATACATTATGGAAGCGTGCCACGCGAGACTCCAGACCATAATCCTCACGGAAATGCCGGCACATGCGTTCGCTGAAAAGCTTTTCCCACCCGTAGCCATCTTCAGGCAGCGCTGGGTAGGCGTCCTCTTCCTTCAGCGCCACTACGTCAGGAGACTTCTGTTTGTCGCCGTTGTAAACGCAGGCCGACGAGGAATAAAAAAACCGCTTGACTCCCGCTGCCCGCGCGGCCACCAGCATGTGAGTGTTGGTGAGCACGCTCAACATGCAAAGAGCCTTGTTGTTTTCAATGAAGCCCATCCCGCCCATGTCGGCCGCGAGTTGGAACACATAATCGATGCCCTCGGCTGCTTCGAGGCACGATTCTCTCAATTGCAGATCCAATTGCCGGTTATCAGCCTTAGCGTTTTCTTGATACCACTCGTCGAAAGGCTTGATGTCGACGGCTCGAACACTTGCCGCCCCTTCGTCAAAAAGCTTATTTACCAGGTGCCCGCCGATAAAGCCACCTGCCCCGCAAACCAAGACATTCGAATTACGAATTTGCATCAGTCACATTTCCTCTAGATTCTGGGATGCAAGTTGCTCAGTTAGTGTACCCGTTTTGTTATTTGATCGCTGGAGTCCCGCGGAGATGACGGAAGTCATATACCGCACCTACAGTAATCCCGTTAGGATTCAGCGCATGGGGGCGACCGAAGAGATCAGGCCAGAATTGATATTCGTAATCAGCGCGCACCCAGATATTGCGGGCTACACGATAATCGACGCCGGCACCAGCGGAGTGCATGGTCCGGGTGTCATGCCTGTATGTTGGGGGAGAGTTGGGCGCGAGATTCGGAAAATCGATACTTCCATAGCCATAAAGGAACTTCCCGTAAGGATGAAAGTTACGATAGCGTTCCAAACTGTATATGGGTCCGCCCTCGCCAACATCGTGGCGCTGATTGGTCCCCGTGTCGTGCAGTACGGCATTGCTTAACGATGAAGGCAGACCCCAGGATAGGTCACTCCCCTCAATCTCGATGCCAAGTCCTTGAAGCACGTGGGGGAGCGGCAGACTGGACATGTGCCAGTCTGCCCATGCCGCCACACCTTCCATGTAGCGCGGATTCCCGGAAGCGTCCAGTCCCCAGTCGAGGTTGTAATAGGAGATACCTGCGCCGACAACAATCGGTAAACCACCTTCTTCTCCAGCAGGTTTAACCTGAGAAAATACGGGGACTGTTGTCGCGAGCAAAAGTGCGGCCAGCAAAAACTCAGGCCTTCGCCTAGAAAACATGCTGTGTCTCTCCTTCAACAGAAAACAATTGATCTTGCGCAAGTGTACAACTGTCCCTGGTGGTAATAACCGAGGACTAACCCAAAAGTTGCGCTCCTGCCGCCTTTATCCAAATTTCATTTCGGGACGCAGCGAACCAACTCCGAAATGCGAGAGATCGCGCAGTTTTGATGCGCCGCATTAAGCTACCCAAAGATCAGTTTTATGCATCCTTTGATTGTCAAGCTTGGTCTCCCTTACATATCTGATCACCTTGCGAGAAAATGCAGCACACACTCGACTGTGGACATGCTCGCCTAAGAATGTCGCCGGCATTCGAATGTCATTCTCTTGCTAGCGACAATGATTGGACTTATCTGGGCCAGTTAGGTGTAATTCGAATTAAATCCAAAGCGCCGAGATTCTCGATCTCAAACTCCGGAGCGGTTGCTGGAACTGCCACGATACTGCGCGCCGGTAAATCAACCGGTTCAAATCCCGGTCCTGTGATTCTGCCCTTTCCATTTGCTGCAAAAAGATAAGCGAGCCCCCGCGGTTGTTCTTTTCCACTAAGGAGGCTCTGGCTAGATCTTAGGCCATCTCCGAGAAATCGTTCTAAACGAAAGTACCCAACGTCCACCAGAACCGTCCGGTCATTAAGGACCGTCGCGGGCACTTTCCCGGCATTGGTTTTGAGGCGTGTGGCTTCGAGTGACTTCTCGATGTGCAATTCGCGGGGGCGTCCATAGTCATACATTCGATAAGTCAAATCACAGTTCTGTTGCGCTTCAAGAAGAATCGAGCCCGGCCAGATTGCGTGCACGGTTCCAGCATCCACAAAAACCAGGTCGCCGGAGGAGATTGGCAGTACATTCAGGCTCTGCTCAAGCGTTCCCTGTTGTATCTCATCTTTCACCGTTTCCAGGGTGACGCCGGGCTTGAGACCGACCGCGACCTCTGCCCCGGGCTCCGCCGATAGCGCGTACCAGCATTCAGTTTTCCCGCGAGGTTGACCATACTTTCTGGCTAGTCTGTCGTCCGGGTGGACCTGCACGCTCAACTTTTCCCTGGCGAAGATGACCTTGATCAGCAGTGGCGACTCTGAGGAAGGGGCCCCCTCACCCAACAGGACCTTTGACGCCTCGCGGAAAAGTTCCGCTAGTGTTTTTCCCGCGTGGGTACCGGTCGCGATCCGGCAATCGTCCCC
>Ga0302319_10025188_pt1 | contig 10545 bp, 12 predicted proteins | sample Bog_T0_2_FD_203319 | JGI IMG/M metagenome (GOLD analysis project Ga0302319, IMG submission 203319) | Peat permafrost microbial communities from Stordalen Mire near Abisko, Sweden - Bog_T0_2 | ecosystem: Environmental > Terrestrial > Soil > Wetlands > Peat | place: Sweden: Abisko, Stordalen Mire... | reverse complement strand
CAGGACCCTTGAGCTTCTTGATCTCGATGCCGTCCGGGTTGTTCGAACCGACCTCGTGCAGCGCCATGATGTGCGCGATGACGAGGAACACGAGCGCCAGGGGCAGCGCCGCGACATGCAGCGCGAAAAAGCGGTTCAGCGTCGCATCCGCGATCACGTAGTCGCCGCGGATCCACTCGACGAGGCCGCCGCCGATCACCGGCAGGCTGCCGAACAGCGAGACGATGACCTGCGCACCCCAGAAGCTCATGTTGCCCCAGGGCAGCACGTAGCCCATGAAAGCCTCGGCCATCAGCAGCAGGAAGATTACGCAGCCGATGATCCACAACAGCTCGCGCGGCTTGCGGTGCGAGCCGTAGAGCAGCGCGCGGAACATGTGCAGGTAGACGACAATGAAGAACGCCGACGCGCCGGTCGAGTGCATGTAGCGGATCAGCCAGCCGCCATCGAGATCGCGCATGATGTACTCGACCGAGCTGAAGGCTTCGGCCGCGGACGGCTTATAGGACATCGTCAGGAAGATGCCGGTGATCAGCTGATTGGCCAGCACGAACATCGACAGCACACCGAAGTAGTACCAGAAATTGAAGTTCTTCGGTGCGTAGTACTGCGCCATGTGGTCGTTCCACAGGGACAGCAGCGGGAAGCGCTGGTCGATCCACTGGACCAGGCCGCCGCTCTTGGCGGGGCTGGCGGATTCAGGTACTGCGGCCATCTTTCAATTCCTCACTTGCATGCGGTGAATTTCGCTCGAAGCTGCCGGGATTCCCGCGGCGCGGGGCCTCAGGGCCCGCGCTTCAGGCGCTTTTCGCGTCGTCGACCCCGATCAGGATGCGCAGCGTATCGCCGACGAACGCATACGGCGGCACCGTCAGGTTCTTCGGCGCGGGCATCGCCTTGAAGACGCGGCCCGAGATGTCGTATTTCGAGCCGTGGCAGGGGCAGTAGAAGCCGCCCGGCCAGCTGGCGCCGAGGTCGGTGCCGGTCAGCTGCGAGGGATTGTTCGGCTCGAACGCGCCGAGCGGCGAGCAGCCGAGATGGGTGCAGACCGCGAGGCCGACCCAGACCTCGGGGTTGCGCGCGCGCGTGGCACCCGTGATGTAGTCAGGCTGGGTCGAGTCCGCAGACTTCGGGTCGGCGAGCAGCGCGTCGTGTGCACCCAGTTGCTCGATGACCGCCTTGGCGCGGCGGACGATGAACACGGGCTGGCCACGCCACACGACCTTCAGCATCTGGCCGGCCTCGAGCGCCGTCGCATCGACCTCGACCGGCGCGCCGAGCGCCTTGGCGCGCGCGCTCGGCAGCCAGGACTCGATGAACGGCACCGCTGCGAATGCCGCACCTACCGCGGCCGTGCCGGCGGTGGCCACGGTCAGGAGCCGGCGTCGACTGTGATCTACCTGTTCGCTCATGCATATTCCTCGACAAAACTTTGCTTAACGGCGCGCCTGGCTTCCCGGGTCTACAGTTCCAGAATCACTGAACGGGGCGCATTATACACAGGAGATCGTCATTGCTGGGGCCCGACGCGAACTGCAAAAAGGGCTGCTTGGGAGTTACTGGTTGCATAGCACACGCGCCCTGCTGAGGTTCCTGTTCAAGGCGATCGTGGTCGGCCTCGCGATCGCGTTCCTGGCGGTCTGGTGGCGCCCGGCGCTGCTGGGCGCGCTCGTCGCGACGCCCGGCATCGGGGCACAGCCGGTCGCGGCGGCCGGCACCGGGCCCCAGGCACCATCCGCGGGCACGGCCGCGCCCCAATCGAGGGCAGCGGCAGTCGCCTTCGAGGGCTTTGCCGATGCCGTGGCGCGCGCTGCGCCCGCCGTCGTCAACATCTACACGGCGCGGGTCGTGACCGAGAAGACCCCGGTCGCACCGCTCGACCAGCTGTTCGGTGATTACTGGCCCAGCTACCGGCAGCGCATCGAGCGCAGCCTGGGGTCCGGCGTCATCGTCGACGAGAAAGGCCGCATCGTCACCAATCAGCACGTGATCGCCGGCGCCGATTCGATCAAGGTACAGATGGCCGACGGGCGCATCGCCGATGCGCGCATCGTCGGCCAGGATCCGGACACGGACATCGCGATCCTCGACGTGCAGACGACGGGGAAGCTGCCGGTGATGCCGTTCGGGCGCTCCGATACGCTGCGGGTCGGGGACATCGTGCTGGCGATCGGCAACCCCTATGGCCTCAGCCAGACGGTCACGCAGGGCATCGTCAGCGCCACCGGCCGCGGCCAGCTCGGGCTTGCCACCTTCGAGAACTTTATCCAGACGGATGCCGCGATCAACCCGGGCAATTCGGGCGGCGCTCTGATCAACGTACGTGGGGAACTCGTCGGCATCAACACCGCCGTGCTGAACCGCGCGTCCGGCGGCCCCGAGGGCATCGGCTTCGCGATCCCCGTGAACCTGGTGCGCGGCGTCATGCAACAGATCGTGGCGCACGGACACGTCGTGCGCGGCTGGCTCGGACTCGTGCCGGAGGATCTGAGCGAGGAACAGGCGGCGCAGCTCGGCATGCCGGGCGGGGCCGGCATCATCGTCGTCAACATCCTCGTCAAGAGCCCCGCCTTCGAGGCCGGCATGCGCCCCGGCGACCTGATCACCGCTGTGGCCGGCCAGCCGGTTCGCAATGCCCAGGACCTGGTCAGCCGCGTTGCCGCGCTGCCGCCGGGCTCACAGGTCGAGGTCGAGGGCCACCAGGGCGGCAAGCCGTTCAAGCTGAAGGTCGGCGTGCTGGAGCGGCCGGTGCGCGAGGCCGCGCGCAATCACTGAGGCGTTCAGCCCGGCACGCGGCGGATCTTCGCACCCAGCTGCTGGAGCTTCTCCTCGATCGCCTCGTAGCCGCGGTCGATGTGGTAGATGCGTTCGATCTCGGTGCGGCCGTCGGCGACCAGCGCGGCGAGGATCAGGCTCGCCGAGGCACGCAGGTCGGTGGCCATGACCGGCGCCGCCGTGAGGCGCTCGACCCCCTTGATGATCGCCGTATTGCCCTCGAGGCGGATCTCGGCGCCCATGCGGCGCATCTCGAGCATGTGCATGAAGCGGTTCTCGAAGATCGTCTCGATGATCGTGCCGACACCGCTGGCAATCGTGTTCAGGGCCGCGAACTGCGCCTGCATGTCGGTCGGGAAAGCAGGATACGGCGCGGTGCGGATGTCGACGGCCTGCGGGCGCCGGCCGCGCATGTCGATCTCGATCCAGTTCTCGCCGATGCTCAAGGTGGCACCCGCCTCCTGGAGCTTGTCGATGACGGCCTCGAGGTGCTGCGGACGAGTGTGCTTGACGCGGACCCTGCCCGCGGTGATCGCACCGGCCACCAGGTAGGTTCCGGTCTCGATGCGATCCGGCAGCACCTCGTACTCGCAGCTGTGCAGGCGCGGTACGCCGTGGATGACGATGCGGTCGGTGCCCGCGCCGCGGACGTCGGCGCCCATCGCAATGAGAAAATTGGCGAGGTCGACGACCTCCGGCTCGCGCGCCGCGTTCTCGAGCACAGTCTCCCCGTCGGCGAGCGTCGCCGCCATCATCAGGTTTTCGGTGCCGGTGACCGTGACGGTCTCCAGCACGAGCCTCGCGCCCTTGAGCCGCTTCGCCCGCGCCTTGATGTAGCCGTTCTCGATGTGGATGTCGGCGCCCATCGCCTGCAGACCCGCCACATGGATGTTGACGGGGCGCGCGCCGATCGCGCAACCGCCGGGCAGCGACACGTCGGCGCGGCCATAGCGCGCGAGGAGGGGTCCGAGCACCAGGATCGACGCACGCATCGTCTTGACCAGCTGGTAGGGAGCGAAGAACTCGCGGATCGTCGCGGCATCGACCTCGATACGCATTTTCTCGTCGACGGTTACCGACACGCCCATGCGGCCGAGCAGTTCGATCATCGTCGTCACGTCCTGCAGGTGCGGCACGTTCGATACCGTCACCGGCCCATCGGCGAGCAGGCAGCCGGCCAGGATCGGCAGCGTCGCGTTCTTGGAGCCGGAGATGCGGATCTCGCCGTCCAGAGGGATGCCGCCCTGGATCTGCAGCTTGTCCATCAGGCGCCGGCCCTGGAGCCGAACTCCTCCGGCGTGAAAACCTGCAGCGCGAGTGCATGGATCTCGTTGCCGACTCGCTCACCGAGCGTCGCGTAGACGAGCTGATGGCGCTGCACGGCACGCCTGCCGGCGAACTGCGCGGCGACGACGACCGCCTCGAAATGCACATTGTCCGGGCTCGTGACCCGGGCGCTGCTGCCCGGCAATCCGGCCTGGATCAGCTGCGCAACCTGTTCTGGATTCATCCGTCGGCTCCTGCGGAAAACGCGTTCGTATGACGCCAGTGTACAAAGAAAGGGGGGCAGCGCCCAATCCGCCTGCGCCAGGGGGTTCCGCGCTATCATTAACCCATGTCCAATGCCGTCACCGACGCAAGCCTCATCGACACCGGCCGGCAGGCGCTCACCATCGAGATCGAGGGACTGCGCGCGCAGCTGCCGCGGCTTGGGGCCGGGTTCGCGCGCGCCTGCCGCATCTGCCTCGACTGCCGCGGCCGCGTCGTCGTCACCGGCATGGGCAAGTCCGGCCATATCGGCGGCAAGCTCGCCGCGACCCTCGCCAGTACCGGCACGCCAGCCTTCTTCCTGCATCCCGGCGAGGCCAGCCACGGCGACGTCGGCATGATTACCCGCGACGACGCCGTCATCGTGCTGTCGAACTCCGGCGAAACCGACGAGGTGCTGCTGATCGTCCCGGCCATCAAGCGCCTCGCGGTGCCGCTGATCGCCCTGACCGGCAACCCAGGATCGCAGCTGGCGCGGCTCGCGACGGTGCACATCGACATCTCGGTCCCGGCCGAGGCCTGCCCGCTGAACCTCGCGCCGACGGCGAGCACGACCGCGGCGCTGGCAATGGGCGATGCGCTGGCCGTCGCGCTGCTCAAGGCGCGAGGCTTCACCGAGGAGGACTTCGCACGCTCGCACCCGGCGGGCAGCCTCGGCCGGCGGCTGTTGCTGCACGTGCGCGACGTGATGCGCAGCGGCGAGGCGGTGCCGCGCGTGCAGATCGGCGCTCCGCTCACCGAGGGCCTGCTGGAGATGAGTCGCAAGGGTCTCGGCATGACGGCCGTGCTCGACGCCGAGCAGCGCGTCGCCGGCATCTTCACGGACGGCGACCTGCGCCGCGCGCTGGACCGGGCCGCCGACCTGCACACGACCCGCATGCAGGATGTCATGACGCGCGGTGCGAAAAGCGTGGGCGCCGACACGCTGGCGGCGGAGGCGGTGCACCTGATGGAGGAATTCCGGATTACCTCGCTGCTGGTGATCGACGCGGACGGTCGTGCGGTGGGTGCGCTGAACGTCCATGACCTGATGCGCGCGGGGGTCGTCTGAACGCGCGCCGCCCCACCCCGCTGGACCGCATCGAGCTGCTCGTACTCGACGTCGACGGGGTGCTGACCGACGGCCGGCTGTACTTCGGTGCGCGCGGCGAGACCCTGAAAGTCTTTCATGCCCGCGACGGGCATGGACTGAAACTGCTGATGGGCAGCGGCGTGAAGGTGGCGGCGATCAGCGGCCGACGCTCCGCGGCAGTCACCGCCCGGATGCGCGAGCTCGGCATCCGCGACGTCGTGCAGGGCTGCAGCGACAAGGTTGCGGCGTTCGAGCGGCTGCTCGCAAAGCACGGGCTCGAGGCGCGCCAGTGTGCCTGCCTCGTCGACGACACGGTGGACCTGCCACTGCTGTCCGCCGTCGGCTTTGCCGGCGCGGTCGCCGACGCGCACCCGGTTACGATTGCCGCAGCGCACTGGGTCGCACAGCTCCCGGGTGGCCATGGTGCGGTGCGCGAGCTGTGCGATGCGCTGCTGCGTGCCCGTGCGCGCCATCGCGGCAAGGCTGGCTGAGATGGCATTCCGCCTCCTCACGCTGCTCGCCGTGGTCGCGCTCGCCGTCGGCGCCTGGTTCCTCGGGCCGCGGCTTGGCCAGCGTCCGGGCGATGCGAACCGCCGCGCCGACAGCCCCGGGTATTTCCTCAAGGACGGCGTGATGACCGAGTATGCGGCCAGCGGCGATCCACTGGTGCGGATCGCGGCCAAGCGCATCGACCAGGTCGCGCACAGCGAGGAGGTGGAGCTGCGCGACGTGCGCGTCGATTACGCATCGCCGCAGGGCTCGACCTGGGTCATGGTCGGCGACGTGGCCCACGTGCGTCCCGGCGGCACCGTCGTCGACATCGCCGGCAATGTGCAGCTGGAGGGCGTCGCTCGTGCCGCCGGCGGCGCACCGGTGGTACACGCCGATACGCTGACCTATGACGTCACCCGCGGCATCGCGACCACGCCCGGCGAGGTGCGCGTCGATTTCCTGCGCAACACGCTGACCGCCCGCGGCCTGGTCGCGAACCTGCGCGAGCACACCATCCGCCTGGAGTCCCGGATCAATGGCCGCTTCAAGCCTTAGACCTGTACTTTTCCTGACGGCCGCCGTGGCACTGTCCTGCGTGACACAGGCTGCCGTGACGGCATCGCGCGAGCCGATCCAGCTGGAGGCGGCGGGTCCGATGGAACTGGACTACGGCAACAACCAGCTGCTGTTCCACAAGGTGAAGATCTCGCAGGGCGCGATGTCGATCGTCGCCGACGTGGCCCGGGCCACCGGCGTGGACTTCGACAACAGCCACTGGGTGTTCCAGGGCGGCGTGCGCATGGTCATGACCCAGGGCCAGCTCGCCGCCGACAGCGCCGACATCACCTTCGAACAGAAGCTGGTCGAGAGGGCGCTGATCAACGGCAAACCGGCGACCTTCGAACAGCGCGAAGCGGTGGGCGGCAAGCGCGTCCAGGGGCACGCCGACTCGATCGATTACGACGTCAGCCACGGTGTCATCCATTTCCTGCACAACGCCTGGCTCAGCGACGGCCCGAACGAGATTCATGGCGAGTCCCTGAAGTACTTCGTCCTCGAGCGCAAGATGGTGGCCGATTCGGCGGATCAGGGGGCGCAACGCATCCACATCACGATCACGCCGCCGCCGCCGGCCGCGGTGCCGCCGAAACCATGAGCCAGCTGCGCGCGCTGAACCTCGCGAAGAGCTACAAGTCGCGCCAGGTGCTGCGCGACCTGTCGCTCGAGGTTGGCGGCGGCGAGGTCGTCGGCCTCCTCGGGCCGAACGGCGCCGGCAAGACGACCGCCTTCTACATGATCGTCGGGCTGATCGCCTGCGAGCAGGGCCGGATCCTGCTCGACGACCGCGACATCAGCCACCTGCCGATGCATCGCCGCGCGCAGCTGGGCCTCGGGTACCTGCCGCAGGAGCCGTCGGTGTTCCGCCGCCTGTCGGTTGCCGACAACATCATGGCGATCCTCGAGCTGCACCGCGGACGCGATGCTGCGGCGCGCGAGGAGCGGCTGGAGGAACTGCTCGATGAGCTGCAGATCGGCCACGTGCGCAAGAGCCTCGGCATCAGCCTGTCAGGCGGCGAGCGGCGCCGCGTCGAGATCGCGCGCTCGCTGGCCGCAGATCCGCGCTTTATCCTGCTGGATGAGCCGTTTGCCGGGGTCGATCCGCTGTCGGTGGCCGATATCCAGAAGATAATCAAGCACTTGTCTCAAAAGGGGATCGGCGTACTTATTACGGATCATAATGTCCGGGAGACCTTGGGAATCTGCGAGCGCGCCTACATAGTCAACCAGGGGGTTGTGATTGCCGCTGGAAATGCGGAACAGATTCTTGCCAACTCCCAAGTTCGTGAGGTGTACTTGGGTCAGGACTTCAGGTTGTAACGCCGGATACCGCTAATTCCATGATGAAGCCCAGTTTGCAGCTTCGCATTGGCCAGCAGCTCACGATGACGCCGCAGCTGCAACAGGCCATACGCCTGCTGCAACTCCCCGCCCTGGACCTGCAGGCGCACGTCCGCGAAACCCTCGAATCGAATGTGATGCTGGAACTGGACGAGGACTCCCCCGCGGAGGGCACGCCGGAGCGCATCGGTCCTCTCGAAGAAGCGCCGGCCCGCGAGAACTATGCGGCGCTGGAGGGGGACTCGGCGGCCGGCGACTCGGCCGACGGCCCCGAGGTGGAAATCGCCGACGAAGCCTGGGAAGAGCGCGCGATGACCAGTGCAGCGCCCGCCTGGTCCGGCGATGAGGACCGCGAGGATGATTTCAGCGATCGCCATGGGCAGACGCTGCAGGAACAGCTCGTCGAACAGCTCGAGCTGGCGCACCTCTCCCCGGTGGACCTCGCCATCGCGAGGGTCATCGCCGACGCGGTTTCCGACGACGGTTACCTGCAGGACGATCTCGCGGACATCCGCGCGAGCCTGCTGCCTGAGATCGATGCCTCTGTCGCCGACGTCGAGCGGGTCCTCGCGATCGTCCAGGCGCTGGAGCCCGCCGGCGTCGCCGCGCGCAACCTCTCCGAATGCCTCGTCCTGCAGCTGCGCCAGCTCGATCCTGCCACGCCGGCGCGCGAACTCGCGCTGCGCATAGCGCAGGAACACCTCGACCTCGTCGCGAACCAGCACTACGCGCTGCTGCGCCGCCACCTGCGCTGCACCGACGTCGCGCTGCAGATGGCGCTGGCACTGGTCCAGTCCTGCCACCCGCGTCCCGGGGCAAGCGTCGGCGAAGGCCATCCCGAGTACGTGATTCCGGATGTCTTCGTGCGCCGCACCGAGCGCGGCTGGAGCGTCGAGGTGAATCCCGCGACGGTGCCGCGGGTGCGCGTCAACCAGGGCTATGCCAGTCTGATCGCGCGCTCGCCGGACTACGGCCTGCTGCGCAACCAGCTGCAGGAGGCTCGCTGGCTGCTGCGCAGCCTCGAGATCCGCAGCGAGACGCTGGTCAAGGTGGCACGCTGCATCGTGCAGCGCCAGGCGGGTTTCTTCGAGCACGGCGAGGAAGCGATGGTGCCGATGATCCTGAAGGACGTCGCCGCCGAGGTCGAGATGCACGAGTCGACCATTTCCCGCGTCACGACCGCGAAGTACATGCATACCCCGCGTGGCGTGTTCGAGTTCCGCTATTTCTTCTCCAGCCATGTCGACGCCGCCGACGGCACCGGCACCTCGTCGACGGCGATCCGCGCCAAGATCAGGAAGCTGATCACGCAGGAGGAGCCGGAATGCCCGCTGAGCGACGCACGACTCGCGGAAATGCTCTCCGGCGAGGGCATTCCGGTCGCGCGGCGCACGGTCGCCAAATATCGCGAAGCCATGCATATTTCGCCGTCCAACGAGCGCAAGCGCGCCGCGGCGCGCGCATCTTGAAGGTTACATCAGTAGAGTGGATACCAGGAGGAACGTCATGCAGCTAGAAGTCAGCGGTCAACATCTGGAAATCACGCCCGCCCTGCGCAGCTATGTCTCGCGCAAGCTCGAGCGCCTGTCGCGGCATTTCGAGGGCGTGATCGACGTGCACTGCGTGCTGTCGGTCGAGAAACTGCGCCACATGGCCGAGGCGACGGTGAGCGTGCGCGGCAGCAAGATCCACGCCGACGCGACCGAGGGCGACATGTACGCCGCGATCGACGCGCTCGCCGACAAGCTGGACCGCTGTGTCAAGAAGCACAAGGAAAAGTCCTCCGACCACCATGTCGATGAAGCGAACCGGCTGCGCGCGCACTGACGGTGCCGTCCGCCACCCCGCAGCCGGTGGCAGCCGATGCACCTGATCATCGTCAGCGGACTGTCGGGCTCCGGCAAGAGCGTCGCGCTGCACATGCTCGAGGACATCGACTACTACTGCGTCGACAACATCCCGGCGGCTCTGCTCAAGCCGCTGGTCTCGCACACGGTCCGCGGCGGGGGCGAAAGCTACCCGCGGACCGCGGTCGGCCTGGATGCACGCAATCGTCCGAATGAGATCGAGACGGTACCGGCGCTGGTCGCAGAGCTGCGCCGCAGCGGCATCGTCTGCGACGTGCTGTACCTGCATGCCAGCGACGAGGTGCTGCTGAAGCGATTTTCCGAGACCCGACGCAAGCACCCGCTGGTCGCGCAGAAGGTCGGATTGCGCGAGGCAATCGCCGCGGAGCGCTCGCTGCTGGAGCCGATCACCGCGTCCGCGGACCTGGTCATCGACACCTCGAACATGGGCGTGCATGCGCTGCGCGAGCTGATCCGCGAGCGCATCGACCGGCGCCGCGACGGCAGGTTGTCGGTGATGTTCGAGTCCTTCGGCTTCAAGTTCGGGATCCCGGCCGATGCGGACTTCGTGTTCGACGTACGCAGCCTGCCGAACCCCTACTGGGAAACCCAGCTTCGCGACCTCGACGGCCGCGATGCGGCGGTCGCTGCCTACCTCGACAGCCACCGCCCCGTGCAGGCGATGATCACCGACATCGGCAACTTCCTCGAGCCGCGGATACCGGAGTTCGGACGCACCAACCGCGGCTACATGACGGTCGCGATCGGCTGCACGGGCGGCCGGCACCGCTCCGTCTACGTCGCCGAACAGCTCGCGTCGCGCTTCCGCGAGGCGCATCCGCAGGTGCTGACGCGGCACAACTCGCTGCGCGAGCCGTAGAGAAGAATACCAACCGGCCGCGGCGCCAGTCC
>Ga0302319_10025187_pt1 | contig 10545 bp, 8 predicted proteins | sample Bog_T0_2_FD_203319 | JGI IMG/M metagenome (GOLD analysis project Ga0302319, IMG submission 203319) | Peat permafrost microbial communities from Stordalen Mire near Abisko, Sweden - Bog_T0_2 | ecosystem: Environmental > Terrestrial > Soil > Wetlands > Peat | place: Sweden: Abisko, Stordalen Mire... | reverse complement strand
ATCCAGGGAATCGCCTCGCGGTGGGTGGAACGGATCGAAGGCGAGTATGCGAACGTCGTGGGTTTGCCGGTGGCGTTGGTTTATCGACATTTGAGGATGCTGTGACGGACGACGCCAGGCTGAATATCGCGGCGGGCGATAAGGGCTTCGACGACCGCGTGCAACTATTAGCGGCACGCGTGCAATCGCGCTTCCGGTACCACACGATCGAATTGCCGGATGGCAGCGTGCTTCCGGGACTGCAGTCGGTGGAGCACCTGCGCTGGCGTCTCGGCCTGTTCGACCTTCCGGACGATCTGCGCGGGAAGCGAGTGCTCGATATCGGCGCATGGGATGGATGGTTCAGCTTCGAATGCGAACGCCGCGGGGCGGAAGTAGTGGCGGTCGATTGCGTGGAACTGAATACGTTCCTCGAAGGGCGCGACCTGCTGCAATCCCGCGTCGAATACCTCACGCTGGACGTTGGCGAGCTATCGGCGGCAAAACTCGGCCACTTCGATATCGTGCTCTTCTTCGGGGTGCTCTACCACCTGCGGCATCCGCTACAGGGGCTCGAAAAGGTAGTGGAACTTTGCACGGATCTGGCGCTGATTGAGTCTTACGTCATCCCTTCGGAGGCGCGGCCCATCCCGGCGGTGATGGAGTTCTACGAGCGCACGGAATTGGGCGGACAGATCGATAACTGGTGCGGCCCGTCGCCCGAAGGCCTGCTGGCGATGTGCCGCTCGGCTGGATTCGCGACCGCTGAGTTGAAGGACGTGACCAACCAGCGGGGCTCGGTGGTATGTCGGCGCCATTGGCCGGCGCCGGCGGATGACGGCGCGGCCCCGCACCTCAATGCGGTGGTCAATAACCGTACCCAGATCGCGCAGTTCCATCCGCTCAAGGACGAATACCTCTGCTGTTACTTCCGGTCGCCGGAAGCCGATCTGACAGCCGATTCCCTGTACGTGGAAGTGGACGGTTTCGGCACTCAGACTCTGGTGGTAACGGCCAACGGCGCCGGGGCCTGGCAGGCCGACTGTATGCGGCCGCCGGGCTTGACGCCGGGACGTCATCAGGTCCGGCTACGCACTGCGCGAAGTGCGCTAAGCAACGCAGTGGAATTCGAGATGTCGGATGACTCGGGTCGGGCGGTTGCCGTAGCGTCCCCTGCCCTTCCCGGTGTGGCACCTGATCTGTGCAGCGCCGAACTGCAGGCGCCCGGAGACCGGCGCATCACCATCGGCAAGGCTGGCTCGTTGATCTGCTACTTCAAGTCTCCGGCCGAAACGCTGGGTACGGCCGATGTCTCGCTGGATGCAGGCGGCAGGATCACGCAGGCCCATACCATCAGTTCTTTGGGCGATGGAGTGTGGCAGGCCAACCTGCTTCTGGATGAAGCGTTCGCAGGTGAATTACGCGTGCGGGTGCGTCTGGGCAATGGCCCCTGGAGCGTTACGATAGGGGTGTCGACGGCAAAATGAGCATCCTCGAAACTTTACGGCTGGACGAAAAGACTGAATTGTGCCGGGTTCGGCTGGAAGACGCCGAGGAGTTGTTCGCGGTCATCGACCGCAACCGCGACCGACTGAGGCAGTGGTTGCCATGGGTGACGCCTGAATACGATCTTGAGGGTGCGCGCCAGTTTATTTCGACGGCCACAGGGGAAATGACCGACCATAAGGGCCTCACGCTGATCATCCGCCACCGGGGATCGATCTGCGGCGCCATTGGACTTCACCGCATTCTGGGACGGTCGAAAAACACGGAGATCGGTTACTGGATCGACGCTGCACACGAGGGCAAGGGCCTGATGACCGCCGCCTGCCGGGCCGTGATCACCGAAGGTTTTGACGCCTTTGGGTTACACCGGATCGAGATTCGATGCGCGACATGGAATCACCGGAGCAGCGCCATCCCGCGCCGCCTGGGATTCGTCGAAGAGGGAATCCTGCGCGAGGCGGAATGGCTGCATGACCGGTGGGTGGATCTGCGCGTGTTCAGCATGCTGGCTCAGGACTGGGCGAAATAGCGAGACAGTGTGCCATGCCCGGCTGGAGTTTCTACATTTGGCGCCAGGACCCATGTCGTGCCTGGATTCTGGTTGACGAACTTCGGAAGGGATGCGCAGAATGACAGACCGCGGCTATCGCCGCGTGTCCAGTCGACCTCGGCAGTGCGAGGGTCCGACACGACAAAGGCCGCACGTTCAGGTTTTGATAGGTAGAAACTCCAGGGTCGAGCGAGGCTTGGCGGCTACTTGCGTTGCAGCGATTCGATGTAACCTGAGAGCAAACCAACCCGCTGTTTGACGAATGTTTCGTCCCGCTTAATGTCGCGGAACATGTCGCCGTATATCGGCATTTCCCGCGAACCATGCGACGAGAACACGATGTCGCCCGAAATCGTCTGTTCCACTTTCATGAGCGGGAATTTGCCGCCGCTGTTTTTACTGAGCAGCGTCAGATCCGGCACCCGCGTTTTCAGGACAGGCGCCACAGGACCTTTGCCCTTGCCATCCACGCCATGGCAACTACCGCAGTACATCTGATACATTGTCGCGCCCGACATCGTATCCTGGCTGGTCATGCGATTCAAATCCTGCGCCCACAGCCCAACGCCACACCCGGCAAGCAGGAGCGGGATCATCACCTTTGATCTGGTCATAAGAAAACCTCCACCCTAAGGAGAGCAATCGGGGTGCCATCGCCAGGGAGAATCAATGCGTCATTGCATAAGTGATGTAGTTGACTCCTATACGAATTCCTAATGCCGAGAACTTTTCATCGTAGGAAGGATCGTCGGCCCACTCCCAGGAATCGCCGAGGTCGGAATCAAAGGTTATCGCCACCATTACGCGACCCTTGTCGTCATAGATGCCGCGCCAGCGCGCGGGGCAGCCGTCGCACTTGTAAGTGACGCCGGTGGTGCGATAACGCGCGCCCGGAACCTGGTAGCGCTCGTCGAGATCGTAGACGATGTGGAATATGGGGTCGGAGTCGGGGAGGTCGACAATCGCGCGCTCCGGGAAGACGCGCTTCATGCTGGCGAGGAAGACGTCCCACTGAGCGTCGCCCCAGAAATCGTCGCACATGAAGAAGCCGCCGCGCAGCAGAAACTCGCGCAGGCTGGCGGCCTGAGTGTTGGTGAGTTGCCATTGGCCGGTCTGGACGGCGTAGAGCCAGGGCCAGTTGTAGACGTCGTCTTTGTCGTCGAGATCCACGGGTTGTTCGGCGGAGCGGACGTGGATGCGGGTGAGGCGGCGCATGGCCTGGGAAAAGTGTCGATCTGCGCGCGGATAGTCCTGGCTCCAGATGGTGCCGCCGGCTTTCCAGTTATCGCCGCCGCGCCGGCCAAAACCACGGCCGAAACCGCGACCGCCCGGGGCCGTTGGATACATGAGGCGGGCGAAGGCCCATTCGGTCTTTTCGTTCCAATCGGGGGGTAGCGGGAAGTTGTTGTACTCGAGGCCGGGGTATTCGCGGAAGGGACGCTGAAAGGCGCAGAGGGTGGTGAGCGCGGCGATGCCGAGGATGACGAGCGCGAGTGTTTTCCCAAAGCGCACGGTTATGAGGCGAGGTTAACACGCGAACGCGCAAATCAATTGGATGGCCTTGCGCCAGTCCAATATGGATGGTATGATTCTGGAATGCAGTTCCGTCCGGACTTGGATAGCACGTCGGAGACACCGCTTTACCGTCAATTGGGCGGTTACGTGCAGCGCCTGATCCAAAATGGCGAACTACAGCCCGGAGACCGGCTCCCACCCACCCGCGAATTGGCTGGCCAACTTGGACTGAACCGCACCACAGTATCCGCAGCCTACGAATGGCTGGAGTCCGAAGGTCTGATCCTGGGCGCGGTCGGTCGCGGCAGTTTCGTTTTGGGAAAGACTCCGTCTGCTGAATCGGCCATACCTGAACCCCAGAGCATCGACTGGTCGACTCGTCTCACGCCTTCAATGTTTGCGTCCGGCATTTCCAGCCCCGGCGCGACCGCTCTCGGGAGCGTCATCGATTTTTCCAGTTCGCGGCCCTCGGAACAACTCTTCCCGCTCGAAGCGTTTCGCGAGTCCTGCGCGGAAGTTCTTGCTCATCCGCGACTGCAATCCCTGCTGCAACTCGGCTCCCCCCTGGGTCATGGTCCACTGCGCTCCTGGCTTCTGACGCGCGCCAAACAGCAAGGCTTTGCCGGTGTGGATGACGACATCCTGATTACCAACGGCTGCCAGCAGGCGGTGGATATTCTGCGGCGTGCACTCACACAAACCGGCACTAAGGTCGCGATTGAGGAACCCGTTTATCCCGGCCTCCGCAACCTGTTCCTCGATTCCGGCGCCGAACTCATCGGCGTGCCGGTAACCAGCCAGGGCATGGATCTCCGCAGCCTTCACAAAGCTCTCGATGCCGGCGCAAAGGTGGTTGTGGTCACGCCGTCATTCCAGAACCCCACAGGCGCTACGATGCCCGCATCCGCCCGCGCCGCGTTGGTCTCGATGACCCGCAACGCCGGTGCCATCGCGATCGAGAACGACATTTACAGCGACCTTGTTTATCAGGGCGCGAAACTTCCGAAGCTGAAGTCGTTCGACACCAACGTGATTCAACTGGGCAGTTTTTCCAAGATCGCGTTCCCGGGCGTTCGAGTGGGCTGGATCATCGCGCCGAAGCAGGTGATCCGTCGCGCGGCCGAACTCAAGCAACTCACCGACCTGCATACCGACCAACTCTCACAGGCGTTCCTGCTGCAATTCGCGGAATCCGGCCGCCTGGAACGGCATGAGGCCACGGTCATCGCCGCCGGACGCGAGAAGCTTCGCGCCGTTGAGCAGGCCTGCCAACAGCACCTCGACACGTGCCGCTTCACCGTTCCGGATGGCGGCATGAATATGTGGCTGACGCTGCCGGACGGGCTCGACGCCGGGGCCCTGCGTGGCCTCGCCCGGCAAGCCGGAGTGGATTATCTTCCGGGCAGATATTTTTCCGTATCGCGTTCGCTCGATAGCGGGCTGCGCCTGAGTTTCGCGGGTCTAACGGCCGCGGAAATCCGGCGCGGCATCGAAATCCTCGGCGAAGTGATCCGCAACGCGGCAACATCCCGTGACGATGCGTCCAGGCCGACGCTGGCATTTGTGTAATCGCGCAGTCCGAATATTCCGAACCGCGACCAGATCAGAATTAACAGGGAGATAAAACGATGGTATTTACCGAAGATTTCCGTTTGAAAGTCGGCCTCGCCGAAATGCTCAAGGGCGGCGTGATTATGGACGTGGTCAACGCCGAACAGGCCGTGATCGCCGAAAAGGCGGGCGCCTGCGCCGTGATGGCGCTCGAACGCGTGCCCTCCGATATCCGAAGGGATGGTGGGGTGGCCCGCATGTCCGCTGTGAGCATGATGCGGGAGATCATGTCCGCGGTAACAATTCCGGTGATGGCGAAGGCTCGCATCGGCCATTTCGTGGAAGCGCAGATTCTGGAGGCGATGGGCTGCGATTACATCGACGAGAGCGAAGTGCTGACGCCGGCGGACGAAGAGCACCACATCGCCAAGCGCGGTTTCAAAGTACCGTTCGTGTGCGGGGCGCGCAATCTGGGCGAGGCGCTGCGGCGCATTGCCGAAGGCGCGGCCATGATCCGCACCAAGGGCGAGGCCGGCTCCGGCAACATCGTGGAAGCCGTGCGCCACATGCGCACCATCGTGAAGGAAATGCGGCAGTTGACGGTGCTGGGCAAGGAAGAGCTGGTGCATGAAGCCAAGCTGTTGCAGGCACCGCTGGAACTGGTGGAGTGGGTGGCGGAACACGGCAAGCTGCCGACGCCGAACTTCTCCGCGGGCGGGATTGCCACACCGGCCGACGCCGCGCTCGTGATGCATCTGGGCGCCGAGGCGGTGTTCGTGGGTTCCGGCATTTTCAAGAGCGAAGATCCGGCAGCGCGCGCACGCGCCATCGTGAAGGCTACCACTTATTACAAGGATCCGAAGAAGCTGCTCGAAGCCAGCGAAGATCTGGGCGGCGCGATGCCGGGCCTGGAAATTTCGAAGATGGCGGAGAGCGACCTGATGCAGACGCGCGGATGGTAGCCTATGCCGGTACCCTACCTGCCTGTTACGAACGGCGTCGTTAAGAATGGCGTCGGCAAGAAGCTGAAGCGCGTCGGAGTCCTCGCATTGCAGGGGGACTTTGACGCGCACGCCAAAGCCATCACGCGCGCCGGCGGACTGGCCGTTGAGGTCCGCACGGCCGAGCAATTGCGTTCGGTCGATGGGCTCGTCATCCCCGGCGGCGAGAGCACCACGATGCTCAAGCTGCTCAACTTCATGGACCTGGTGGAGCCGCTGGCGGAGTTCGCGCAGACGAAGCCGATCTTCGGCACCTGCGCCGGCGTCATCCTGCTCGCCACAAATGTACTGAATCCTTCGCAGCAGAGTTTCGCGGCGCTGGATCTCACGGTGGAGCGCAACGCCTACGGCCGCCAGATCGATAGCCGTGTTGCTAACATTTCTCCAGGACCGGAATTTCAGAAACGGGCGGGCGAAGGGGATGTTGAGGCCGTGTTTATACGCGCGCCGATCATTCGCCGGGTGGGTCCCGGTGTCACCGTGCTCGCCGAATATGCGGGCGATCCCGTGCTGGTGGAGCAGGGCCGCCATCTGGCAGCGACGTTCCATCCTGAGTTGACTGACGACGTGAGGGTACACAAATTATTCCTGAGCAAGATCTGAAACTGGTGCTGTTCGTTTGCCTTGGCAACGTTTGTCGCAGTCCGATGGCGGAGGGCTTTGCGAACTGTTACGGGTCGGACGTGCTGCGCGCGGAGAGCTTCGGGCTCGCGCCGGTGCCGCACGTGCCGCGTAACGGAGTTCTCGCGATGCGGGAAAAGAATATCGATATATCGAAGCACATTTCGCGCCGGTACGATCCTTCCAACGGTCGGCAGGCGGATATTGTGATTAATATGTCGGACTATTCGCTGCCGGGCACGACGCCGAAGCGGCTGATCGAATGGAAGATCGACGATCCTTACGGGAAGCCGATCGAGGCGTTTCGGACTACGCGCGACACGCTGGAGCAGAAGGTGATGAGTTTGATTCTGCAGCTGCGGCGGGGGTAAGGGCGGATTTGTCACGGCATTGTCACGGCAGATAAGCAGAATATCGCCGTTTCTCTGATATTATTGCGGATTCAGCAGTCGCGGACTGCGATCCGTTTATTCGGGGGACGGCATGAAGACGTTTTGGGCGTTTGCGGTAACGCTGTTGGCCGTCCAGGGGGTTTATGGACAGGCGAATTTGTCGGGGACTTCGGCGACGGTGGCGGCTGCGGCGGGCGGGTCCAGTTTTTCCCTCACGCTGAATCCGGCGGCGGCGTGGACTGCGACGAGCACCGCGAGTTGGCTGACTATCACGCCAACTTCGGGAACCACCAGTTCCGTCATCAGCTACACCTACACGGCGAACACGGCGACGCCGGCGCGCCAGGCGAGGATTGACGTTGCGGGGCAGAGTTTCTATGTGCTGCAACTCGGGTCCGGCGGCGCGTATACGGCGTGGGGAACGACGGTTTACGGCAATATCTATACAATCGCAGGCACCGGCGCACAATCATCGACGGGCGACGGCGGGCCCGCTACGGTGGCAACAGTGGACTGGCCGGAAACCGTGGCACTGGACGGTAATGGCAACATCTACATCGCCGATAACAGAGGAAACAAAATTCGGCGCGTGGATGCCGGGTCGGGGATCATCACCACTGTCGCTGGCGGGGGAACCTCCGGGTCTTTAGGCGATGGCGGGCCGGCAACCTCAGCGACCCTGTCGTCTCCAACCGACATCGTACTGGACCTTTCCGGAAACATCTTTATCGCCGACAGTGGAAATGGCAGGATTCGACGAATCGACTCAAAAACTGGAATAATCACGACGGTCGCGGGAAATGGCTCCGAAACGATCTTTTATAGTGGGGACGGTGGGCCCGCAACCGCAGCCGGGATTGATGTGACGGGCCTCGCCCTTGACAGTGCCGGCAATATATACCTGTGCGGAGTCTTGGGCCGGGTCCGGCGCGTCGACGCTATAACAGGAATCATCTCCACCGTGGCGGGAAACGGAGTGAAGGGATTCTCGGGCGACGGGGGTCCCGCTACCGCAGCCAGCTTTAACGAACCATTCAGACTAACACTCGACAAATCGGGGAATCTGTTTATCGCCGACACCTACAACGCGCGAATCCGGCGCGTCGATGCAGTCACGGGTACGATTTCAACGTTTGCGGGGGGTGGTACAGCATTCAACGGGGGAACGGCAACATCCATAGAGTTCTCCTTCCTCGAACAATTGAACTTCGATCTAGCCGGAAACCTCTACATTGCGGATTTCGAAAGCGTCTGGAAAATGGACGCCATCACCGGCATGATCTCACGAGTGGCGGGAACCGGGAACGACTCGCCCGGCGGAAATGGCATTCCGGCAAACACCGCCTCCCTGCAAAACGCGATTGGCGTCGCCCCGGACGCAGTTGGTTCGCTGTACATCGCCGACTATGGCACAAATCTGGTTCGTTTTGTCGATTTCGCCACGCCTCAACTCACCCTGACTACCTCTTCCGTCAATGTCAGCGCCGCCGCTGGCACCGGCACCGCCGCCTTCACCCTGACCCCCACAACCGCTACCTGGACCGCCACCTCCAACGCCTCATGGCTAACCCTGACCACAGCCTCCGGTACTGGGAGTGGAAGCGCCGCGTACAGCTACACAGCCAACGCCTCCTTCACCTCCCGCAGCGGCGCCATCACCATAGCCGGCCAAACCTTCACCGTGAACCAGGCAGGCGCCGCCGCGTCCTTCTCCACCACTAGCGCCACCGCGGCAACCGCCGGCGACACCGGCACCTTCACCCTCACAGTCACCCCCGCAGCCGCATGGACCGCTTCCAGCAGTGCGACCTGGCTTACCGTTTCACCCACAAGCGGCTCGACCGGCGGCACCCTCACATGGACTGCAACCGCCAACACCACATTCAATTCCCGCAGCGCTGCCATTACCGTCGGCAGCGCGACCTTCACGGTCACCCAGGCCGGCGAATCGGCCACCTTCTCCGCCGCTGGCGCTTCCGCGAAGGCCTCCGGCGACACCGGCACCTTTACCCTCACTCTGACGCCCGCCGGCGCGTGGACCGCCTCCAGCAGCGCCACCTGGCTCACCGTCTCGCCCGCGAGCGGCTCGGCCGGTGGCACTCTCACATGGACCGCAGCCGCGAATTCCTCTTTCACTGCCCGCAGCGCCACGATCACGGTCGGCAGCGCGGTCTTTCAGGTGACCCAGGCGGGCGCGACCGCAACGTTGTCCGGAGTCAACGGGACTGTCGCCGCAGCCGCCGGTAGTTCCACGTTTTCTCTGACGTTAACCGGATCGGTAGCGTGGACTGCGACAACTACCGCGTCCTGGCTGACCGTAAGTCCAACCTCGGGGACGGCCAGCGCGACCATCACGTACACCTACGCCGCAAACACCGCGACACCCGCGCGCCAGGCACGAATCGACATCGCGGGCAAGAGTTTTTATGTAGTGCAACTGGGGTCCGGCGGCGCTTATACGCCGTGGGGTTCGACGACGAACGGCGACGTCTATACGATTGCCGGCAACGGGACATACGCATCTACCGGCGACGCCGGGCCCGCCACGGCAGCAGGCCTCCATTATCCGTATGGCGTGGCGCTTGACGCAAACGCAAACATGTATATCGCGGACTATTTCGGCGACCGCATCAGACGTGTCGATGCGGCCACACAGCTGATCACGACGATCGCGGGCACGGGGAGCGCATCTTTTTCCGGCGATGGCGGACCGGCCGCTTCCGCCACTCTGAACGACCCTATCACCGTAGCTGTCGACCATTCGGGCAACTTGTTCGTCGCCGACTGGGGGAACAATCGTGTCCGACGCGTTGATGCGCTCACCGGCATCATTACAACTGTCGCGGGGAACGGCTCGTCCACGTACAGCGGTGATAACGGGCCGGCAACTTCGGCCGGACTCCCGAATCCGTTTGGAGTGGTACTCGACACCTCCGGTAACCTCTATATTTCCGACCCCCTCAATCGGGTGAGGCGCGTCGATGCCGTGACCGGACTGATTTCAACCGTGGCCGGCAACGGTACTGCGGGGTTTTCCGGTGACGGCGGACCAGCTACTTCAGCCAGCCTCAACACTCCGCGCAAAATGGCGATGGACGCTGCAGGCAACCTTTTCATTGCTGATTCGAACAATGGACGGATTCGCCGAGTCGACGCTACCACAGGAGTGATCTCGACGTTTGCGGGAGGTGGTTCCGCAGGAATGGGTGGCCTGGCCACTTCGGCTCTGTTGTCCGGCCCCGATTCCGTGGCGGTCGATCCGGCCGGCAACTTGTTCATTGTGGCCGACGGCACCGGCGTCTATCGGGTAGATGCGGTAACGGGCATCATTACAGCAGTAGCCGACGTCTCCGGCAACTATGGATTCTACGGCGACGGCGGTCCCGCGACGAACGCCTTGATCGAGTACCCTGTCGACGTGACAACGGAC
>Ga0302319_10025185_pt1 | contig 10545 bp, 10 predicted proteins | sample Bog_T0_2_FD_203319 | JGI IMG/M metagenome (GOLD analysis project Ga0302319, IMG submission 203319) | Peat permafrost microbial communities from Stordalen Mire near Abisko, Sweden - Bog_T0_2 | ecosystem: Environmental > Terrestrial > Soil > Wetlands > Peat | place: Sweden: Abisko, Stordalen Mire... | reverse complement strand
CTTTCACTTCACCGTCCGGGAAGGTCAGCGTGAACGTGGCCTTCTCATGAACCGCCGCGGTGATCGCGCCCACGTCGGAGTCGTTGCCAAAGACGCTGATGAGGTGCGCCTGTTCGTCTTCGCCCACATAGCGGTCCACCCGCAGTCGAATCCGCGTCGAGGTCTTCTCCGTCATGCGGTGATACTCAAGCAACCCGAGCCTCAGGTGCGCATTCTGCATCGTCCTCTCCTTCCTGCTTTGCCGGCGTTTCGGTCAGCTTCAAGGTCCTTCCGTCGGAATAGACCAATCGCAGTTCGTTGGCCCACCGTTCCCGGTGATGGATGATCTGCTCATCGCCGTCCTCCTCAACGAATGTGGTTACATGCTTGACCGACCTCCATCGCGCGATGTGCCGGTCGTCGCCCTGGCCGAAGACGCCATTCAACAGGCCCGCTGTGCAGAGCAACCCCACATGGCCGCCATGCAGCGGCGTGATCGGACGCCCGGTGGCTACGTCCTCGCGCGGCATCAGAAACGGCAACGTCTGCTTCCATGCGCCCGACAGCGGCAGCAAGTCTTCCAGCAGGTCATACGGCAACCCGCGATAACTCAACGCGGCCTCTCCTGTCGTGGGTACGGAATATGGTTCGCACACGCCCGGAGCCAGTTCCGGCAGAGCTTGAAAGCTGCCATAGGGGCTGATGCGCTGAAGTTGCCGCCGCGCCTCTTCGACCGCCGCGCCCCGGACATTGCGGCGCACTCCAAGGACAGCAATCTGCCTGAAGCGGACCGACTCCTCGTCAGTCATACGAAGGATGTTCAGCCGGGCGAAGTGTGAACTGAGTACCCCGGCGCACTCGTGCAGGCGCTCGAACGGAATGACCAGCACCAGCACGCCCTCCGTCACCAACCAGCGGAAAGTGTGTTCGAGAAACAGGCGCTCCATGCGGCTGTTTCCGATCGATCCGATCTCGGAATCGTAAGGCGGATTGAGGTACAACAGCGAGAAAGACTCTGGCTTGGCCACTGCGTCAAACGTATTTCCCTGGATCGTCTCGATACCCGAGGCGTTTGCGGCCAGTGCCCGCTCGGCATCAAGTTCCACTCCATAGCGGCGTACATCGGCGCCTTGGGTAATCATGTTGAGAGCCACGCCTTGCCCCACGCAGGGATCGACCACAGATGCCGGTCCAGTGAACGTGAGAAGCTGACGAAGTTTGGCGCCTTCGCTCACGGGGAGCGGGTAGAAGCCCATCTTAAGTTTCGCGACACTCCTGGCCATCGAGCCTCCTTTCTGTCGGGTTTTGATTGTGATTTAGAGCATATTTCGGCCTAGCCAGAATGACCCGCTCGCGGGAATCGGCCGACGAGCCACGGGAATCCCAAGTTGGCAGAGATGGAATGAGTCCCGCTGAGCGACTATGGCGGAGATAAGCGGCAATCGACGTGCTTGTTGGAGCGCGGCACGTCCATTTCGCCAGTGATTTTTCAACGGCCAAGTTGCTTGAATCTAAGTACGACGCTTTTCTTCAGGGGGCAGCCTCATGCTGTCCGGCCGGAGTGGATTTTGGGGGATTGGCCTTATGCTGGAGCCGATGCTACGGCAGGCTCGCGCTGCGCAATGGCTGCAATCTGATGGAGCATCCCTTTGAAGATGCAGTAATGGATCGGGTATAGCGCATACCAATAAAGAAGCCCGCTGAGTCCGGCTGGATCGAAGATTGCGGTTTGCCGAATCACCGCGCCATGGTTGGTTGGTTCAACTTCGAACTGAAGCCACGCACGGCCCGGCACTTTCATCTCCGCCACGAGGTTCAACCTGCGGTCCTGTTCAACACTCTCGACGCGCCAGAAATCAAGAGCATCGCCAGCTACCAGTGCGTGAGGATCACGACGACCCCGGCGGAGTCCCACACCACCCACAAGAAGATCGAAGAATCCTCGAATCTGCCACAGAAAACTGGCAAAGTACCATCCGTTCTCGCCTCCAATCCGCTGGATTGGAGCAAAGGCCAAGGCGGGTGGGACGGACACGTATGCGGTCCTGGAATCGACCAGCCTAGTCCCGAACCGAACACCACCCCAAGACGCGGGTTTGCCGCTGGACGAGAGAGCGTCGGACCAGAAGGTCGCGGCATACTCCAGGTTTTCATGGTGAAGGGCCCTCTCGACGGCCTTTCTCAACCCCATTGGCCGAATGTTGAACGCGGTCAGCGCCGACTTATCGCGGACTAGCGTCGGGTTCCTCATGCTCTCTATGAGCTTGCGGCCAACGCGCGCATAGATGGGAGTGACCAGGCCCAACCACAGACTCGACAAATGCGGCGTCAGGACGGGCACCGGAATCATCCATCGCCGCAATCCGCATTGCCGCGCGTACTCCTGCATGATTTCGCCATAGCTGACCTGGTCGGGACCACCGATCTCAAAAACTGCGGACTGTTCAAGAGGTAGGTCCTGCGCGGCCACAAGATAAGAGATTACATCTTCAATCGCAATCGGCTGGGCTTTGACCTCGACCCATCGCGGGCAGATCATGACTGGCAAGCGTTGTACCAGAGCACGAATCATCTCAAACGAAAGGCTTCCGGAGCCGATGACGATCGAGGCGCGAAATTCGATCGTCGGAATCGCCGAACTGCGCAGGATATCTGCCACCTCATGTCGGCTCCGCAGATGTGCCGATAGCGCATGATCCTGATTTCCAAGACCGCCCAGGTAGACAATGCGCTTGACTCCCTGTTCACGAGCGGAGTCAGCAAAATTTTGTGCTGCTTGCCGGTCTTCTGCTTCGAACTGCCCCGTCGAACCCATGGAATGGACGAAGTAGTAAGCTGTTTGCACTCCGGCCATTGCCGGTCGAAGAGAAGCGCGATCCAAGCAATCGGCCTGAATCACTTGTGTAGAGGAAGAAACCCGCGACCGAAGAAACTCAGGATGCCGGGCAAGACAGCGGACGGGCCTGCCTGCCGCTTCAAGCGCCCTAAGGAGGCGACCTCCGATATAACCCGAGGCTCCTGTTAGCAGCACGAGCGGCCGATGATCCGTACCCATTGGGAACCTCAATTGGCCTTGCAATGTCCGAGCTGGCACAATCCTAGCATTGACTGTCTAATACACCCTGTACCAAACTGACCGGTAGGCCGTCATCGGCGATCTGCAACCTGGCGATAGTGCAGAGCGGGTTCTCCTAGGGTAGCTGCGCTCGCAATCCACTGGGAAGGCAAAGGCAGGATTGAGACTGGGACAAGGAGAATCTCATTGGCAATCCTTACCTGGTGCTACAGCCCGAGGCACCCAGCGAGATTCGTTCCATCTCAGCCAAGGTGCCATTCCCATGGCTCGTCGGCCGATTCCCACCACCGAGTCATTCTGGCGCGGCCAAGATATGCTTTATTTCACATGCTTGAGTTGATTGGGAACAATGCAAAGCTGCCAATGACGCCGCATGGCAAGGTTTGTGCCAACCAGCCGGTCTATCGCTTATCCTGCTTGGGGAGGTGCTGACCGCACCATGATGAAATCTATTCTTTTCGAGATCGATGCCCAGATTGCTCTTCTCAGGCAAGCCAAAGCACTTTTGAGTTCCGCAGGGACGACCGCAATCAAGCGCAAGCCGGGCAGGCCGTCCAAGACCACTACCGTTGAAGTTCCGGTTGCACAAAAGGTGAAGAAGCGTAAGAAGATGAGTGCAGAGGGACGCGAACGCGTCCGTCAAGCACAGATCAAGCGCTGGGCCGCAGTGAAGCAAGCCGCCAAGCCCACTACCGCTCCGTTGTCGAAGTCGAAGAAGAAAACCGCGAAGGCAGCCGCCTGAATGACAGCGAGGGTGTGGTCACAAGACTCAACACAGCAATCCAGGAACTGGGAATTGCTGATGTCGAGGATTTTCGCTTGAGTCGCCCGGAACCCGGAAGTTTGGAGTTCCTTGGTATTAGCTGAGCGCATCCGCGATTTCGCGTCATTCCAGAATGCATCCTGGCGCAATCGGCGTTTTTCAGGACCGATCCTGCTGGACCTTTGGGCTTCATCTCGCCAATTGAGGTCAGGAGTTTCCCCGATTTCCGAGAGCAAGGGGCCGGCAGCACCCTCGGGGTGGTTTTTGGGTCGTCGAGACCGAGGCCACCAGCCTAAGCCGGGCACTTGAATGGCTTGATTCCTGCCGCTTTTTGCGCTTTGGTCAAAATGTCCTTTGTGAGCCCAAGCGAGGAGAAATAAGAAGACGCAGTTACGTCATTTGTGAAGTGTGGAAGTAATTTATCTTTCAGAATCTTTAATAGGCATTGCCGAACGATGGAACTGCAGGCTTCGGCAAGAGTTTCTCCCTTGTAATAGGGACCATTGATTCCGATTCGTCCTGGGGTTTGAAAATAGTAATCCGGAACCATATCGCCGTGTGCGAGGTGATTGCGAAGACAATAGATTTCGTCGATCACGTCTTCGACAGTGTGCTTTGGATCTGTGTCGTATTCAGAGAGTTCCCCGACAGGGTAGATTAGTGTCTTCGGTCCGAGGAGCGATTTGATCCGTTCTTTTGCGACGAGACTGCCCCTATGCTGTTCGCTCGTGTGCGACGTAAAGAGTGCCTCCAGCGCTGCTGTCCACATAAAGAAACGCAGTTTCCAGTAAGCGTGTTGGAAAAATCCCGACTGGAACATATCGATCGCCATGATGAGTTTCCAGCGTTGGTCCTTGAACGCTTGGATAAAATGCGGAGCATAGAAGCGAAGATCATCGAGATCGCTCGTGCGTACGGCAAACAATTTCTGATTCGGGAGCGAATTGACATATGTTAAGGGATGATCAAAATTAAAGTGGCGCAATGTCCCGTTCGATTCAATACGTCCGCCCATGAATTGCGCGTGCTCTGATGTCGGACGGATTAACCGCAGACAGGCAGTAATTTGCTGAACGAGTTCGCGCGATTCGGTCGTCAGTTCCTGTTCAAGCCTATAATGCCCAGTCGCTGGGTCGACTTCTATGTTGGGGAATCGATGAATGATCGCGTATGAAACGCTCCTAAGATATTTGACTGTGTCTGACCCCAGATGCGATTCGCAGTAGTCGAATTCATCATGAGGTATGAGCTTCGAAACATTTTCGACATATACATCCTTGACGATTTCAAGGGGTAATTTGGAATCGTCGAAATTGCCATCATCTATTCCGAACCAATTCCGAGCTATTCTCTCGAGAGGAAACAGCGAAAAATTCTGATTGATCGGTGAAGTTGCCATACACTAACTCCATTTCCGAAAGTCTTAAGAAGTCGCCGTCGGATCTTTTCATTATTCGGGGACCGATTCCGATCTTGCTCTGTAGAGAGCTGGCGATGTGTGCCTAGTGCGGTTGATAGACGGCGGGGGGCTCAGGTCTCGATTTTGAGACATGGGAAAGCTCAAAAGCCTCGGCCAACTCATATTACTCCCGGAATGTCGCCCAGTATTCAGAAATTCGGATTTCAACTGTGGCCAGCTCAATGCACTCATCGACCCTGGAACTGTCCCCCAAAGTCCTCCAGCCCAATGGCGAAGTTCTCCGGGCCGCCATCCTGCAAGGCCCGTAGCAGAGCTTTCTGTTCCGCAGCCTGGACCCAGCCTTCAAGGTCGCGCCCGCTCAATGCCCGATCCTTGATCCGCTCTGCCAACTGAACGGCGCCGTCGTTCAACGGAAAACTGATCTTCTTCCCGGCCAACAGATTCGCAAGCAGACGGGTGCGAGCTTGATGGTCCGGCAATGGAATGACGAGCTTCTCTTGAAACCGGCTGCAAACGGCAGCGTCGATTCGCTCAAGGTGATTGCTGGCGGCAACAAGGAAGACATGACTGTCGCGGGCGCTGATACCGTCCATTTCCTGTAGCAGTTGGCCGACGATCTCATCCGTCAACTGGTCATTGCCGCTTACCGCCGCGCGGTCAGGCGCGATAACGTCCAACTCATCCAGAAACAGGATCGCCGGCGCACTGGACCGCGCGCGCTCGAAGAGCAGTTTCACCCGATTGCCACTCTGGCCAAGGTAGTTGGCCTTCACGTCAGCCGTGGTGGCTGCGATAAAGGTCAGTCCGCTTTCGTTGGCGAGCGTGCGGGCAACCTGCGTTTTGCCCACGCCAGATGGACCGGCCAACAAGAGGCTTCTAGGAATCGAGACTCCCTGCGCCTGCCACTTCTCAATGTCGCGGAGCAGCGCGCAGACCAGTTTGAGCCGGTCGAGGATCGCGTCGTCGAGCACCAGCGTCTCCCAGCCGGCCTTGCGGTCCACCTTGGTATTGTGCGACTTTCTCGCCGCGCCGATGGCATCCAAGAAATGCTCCTGCGTGGGTTCCGCGGGATACGCAACCGAACGCACGGACTGCGCGAGTTGCTTGAGATCCCGGCCGCTCATTCCCTGGGTCAGCGCCGCCGCTTCCTGGGGCACCTCCACCGAGAGGCCCAGTGCTTTGACTTCCTGCGAAAGTATCTGGCGCCGATCTTCCACTCCGGGGAGTTGCAACTCGATCTCCCAGCCGAAGCGGGAGAGGATGGCGTCATCGAGCATGTCGCGCCGGTTGGTGGCTCCGATCACCCAGACCCGCGCATTCCCCCGAATGCCATCCCACTCGGCCAGAAATGCGTGGACGATGTCAGTGGCAAACGCATCTGTTTCGGCTGCGCCACGCCGGCCGAGAATCCCTTCGCACTCGTCGATGAAGATGATCGCCGGTTGATGCTTTCTTGCCCGATCCCAAACCTCGCGAACGCGCTTGCCGCTTGCCCCCACGGTCTGCTGCTTCAGGTCGGCCAGCGAAAGCATCTGAAAGTCGCAGCCCATCATCTCTCGAAGCGTGCGGGCGACGAAAGTCTTGCCCGTGCCCGGAGGCCCAGTCAACAGCAGACCGCGCGGGGCAGCGGCGTCATTCCGCTCGAAAAGTTCCGCCCTGCGCAGGATGTCGAGCTTCTGGCGTTCGGGAATATGAACCTGGCACCACGTCTCTGCCGCCTTTTCGATCCGCAGTGAACTCGTGGTGGCGCGCGTCAGCTGGTCTTTCTTGTCCCAGCTTGCACGAAGCGCCGCGAATCTTTCCTCCGCAAACCGCAACTCAGGTTGAAAGCCAGCAAGCTGCAGGACAAAGGCTTTGGGCAACGCCTCCTGCATATTCCAAGTGACACCGTTCTTGGTGTAGGCGAAGGTTTTGAAATTCACGTACGCGCCCGATGGAAGAATCATGAAGAAAGCGTCGCTGCCCCAATGAACAGCAACGATGGGCTTGCCCAGCTCATATTGCTTTCCTTCATCGTCCGGCCACTCGACTTCATCGTACTTGCCGGTCTTGCCTGGGACACGAACCGCAGTCAAAGGGCTGTACGCAAACGGTATCCACAGCTCGACTCTCGCGTTTCTCAAGAAAGCGCGTCTGGCTTCGCGAATGAGTCCGAAGTGCCACCCCCACAATCGGCGCAAGGGCGCACCCAGATCGTTCACGCTGCGCTTCAAATACTCGCGCAGAAATGGTGTGTGATGGGTGCAGAAATAGTCCCAGGCGCGCTCGGCATCGACATCCGTGGAGGACTGTTGCAACTGGCCAACAGTCTCATCACAGATTCGCTTGCGCGCTGCCCAGTATTGTTCCAATGCCGTGGTCATGGGGGAAGTCTCCACAACAATACCGTCATTGTAAGACGAAATGGCCGCAATATCGTCAGCCAAAATGGTCATGGTGCCTCCCGGACTGTCGGGGTTTGTCGATGGTTCACTCTTACGCTGCCCTGGCCAACCCGCCGTACCAGCTTGGAATAGACCTCCCAGCCGATACGGCTCCGGGGCTCGGGCTCGTTGGCGGTTGTGGGACGAACTCAGCTAGCGGCCAAACCGAGATATTGCCACAAAGGCCGCAGCAGCCTCCAACAGAATTCGAGACGCAGGCGCAACTCTCGCAGTAGACGGCCTCGTTGACCGGGATGCTTATGAGGCTGCGCTTCGGACGCAGGATGCTGATCTCTGCCATGATGCACCTCTCTGTGTGAACTGATTTTCTACGCCACTTGCTGGTCGGAGATGGCTTCGAGATCCGCAACCAGTTGCTTCAATGTGGAAAGACTGGGCAGGTGCCTGGCTGAAGCGATGTTCAGATTGCGCAGAATCGCGGTGAACTGCGCGTCGCCTGCCATCTCTGCCAGCGTGTGAAGCCGATCAAAGCCGCGTGTCGTTGCCTGCATCCACTCCACAACATTCTTCTGCCGCTCGGCATTTGGGATCGTTCGTGCATCGCTGCTGTGGCCGGCCCGCCGAAGGATCTCTGCGTAGATGTGCTCGCCCAGCGCATTGCGGAAGCCTTCAATCTCGGCCGTCAGCTTGTGATCGACAGGGCCACGCGCATCGACGGCCTGGCCGTTTGCGGGAGCCATCGTCACTCCCGGTGGCAGCGCCCATGCCGGCAATACGGGGATTGCAACCGGTTCTCCGCGCTGATCCAAATGCACCCACGTTTCCTCGAAGCGGTAGAGATACCGCCCAAGGCCGAAGCAACTGCAAGCGCGCTTGAAGGCCTGCGCGTCCGCCGCGGTCACGGCGTTTTCCTTGTCCGCCCACTCTTCTCCGGTGCCTGTGTGGCTGCCCAGCCGATTGATTGTGACGGCGGTCGCAACCAACACCTTGCTGGTGACAATCACTTTGCCCTTGTCCACGCGAGTCAGTGACGGCACCGTGGAGATGGTGTACTCGCGCGTCCATCCCGCCGGCGTGAAGAGTTGGTTGAGCCTGTCTGTGTACGCTCGCGGATCGGCGAAGGGAAGGATCGCGCCAGACCGTCGATCATCCGATGTGCGCATCACACGCCATTTGATTTGAGCCGGATCGAATGGCTCTTCGAGTTGAGCGAAGAGTTTCTCCCGCTCCACTCCTGCGATTTTTGCTGCTATAGCCATAGTTCAACTCCTTCTGTGCTAAACCTCCAGTGGGCTTTCTGTTGAAACCAGACGCACCGAGAGCGCCCCGTAAGGCGCTCTCGGTGAATGTGTGAATACAGCGCAACCCAGCTTTAGTAGGGCACTTCTGATGCCTCAATCTCGTGCTCGGAGCTGAACTCTTGCGGTACGAAGCCGTTTCCATTGGCATAGTGCTCCGTTCCGTTCGAGCCGTTAGCGGCCGGCGCGTGCGACAACAGGCTGACCTCATGCACGACGACTTCGGTGCGAAACTTCCTCTGGCCTGATTCACGATCCTCCCATGAGCGGGTACGCAGTTCTCCCTCTACGAAGATCTGTGCACCCTTCCTGACATAGTCGCGAAGGATCTCGCCGATCCGTTGAAATCCAACCAGGTTGTGCCACTCGGTGCGCTCTTGCCACTCGCCTCGGCTATCTTTGTAACCATCGCTGGTCGCAAGCGTTAGATTGACCAGGGTTCCACTCCGCAAGATGTGGACCTCCGGATCTTTTCCGGCACGGCCCAGTAAGATGACTTTGTTGACGCTCTTGCCCATGATCTCCTCCCTCCATCAGATTTGTCTTGGTCCGTACACGTACTCGATTGCCTGTTCCCGGTTGATCTCGATGTAGTCTCCATTGATGTACTGGAAAAACCGTCCGGTCACCGCCTCGATATTCAGATAGCGTCGGGTATCGCGGTGCTTGTAGAGCACGATCCCACTGATGGCGCCCATGAACATAAATTCTTCGCAAAGCTCCCGCGAAAGGACGCCCTCAAGCGGCTTCCAATCCGGCTCACCAACTTTGATTGCGCGACTCATGAGGCACCGCCAGTTGTGATTGGAGGCGGCACCGCGACGTGCGTATGCTTGCAGCCAAGGCACGCAAGCGCGCCGGTGATCTTGCGAATTGCTTCATCGAAGCGTTCAGGATGCCGCCGTATCTCGCCTGCCGCGGTATAGAAGACTGGGGCAATCGAACCACGTAGACGTTTGTTCTCCGGGTTCCATAGATCGACGGCGAGCGTTCCCTGATTGCCACGAAGGAGCAGGGTCGAGGCTATGACCGGACGGATTCGGCTTCCATTGTTCACGAGCGAGTGCTTCGAAATTGCCACTTCATAGGTGTGGTCGATGCGCAGCATTTCGATTCTGACCAACTCTGGCGCAATCACAATCGCGTGTCGCCCATTGCCGGACAACGAATCAATCGGCTGCAACCATGAGAGCGGAGTTCCATTGCCATCGAGATACGCGCAGTAGCGGCCCATGTCTGCGACAGCACCGCCGGATTCCGTGGCGCGCAAAACGTACCGCTTGGCCAGATGCTGATGCTCAATCGAGACACTGGACTGGCAGTAGATCCCGCGATTCTCTAAAGCTTTCAAGATCTGTCGCGGAATCGCCAGACCATACCGCGCGAACCGCGTGGCTTCTGGATCACCGTTCACCGCGGCGGAAACCGTTACCTGAGAAGATGATTTCATTGGGTTCGCCTCCTTCACACTGCCTGCTGTTTGCGAATTGGTTGTCCAAGTGCCGCGCGAATTTCTTCCTTCGTGCAGCCGGCCCAGCACCTATAGAAGCGCGGGTTCTTGATCTGGATTGCCAAGTTGTCGCCGGTGCGGTCCCGCCCAATCTGCGCGCAGGACGGGCATCTCG
>Ga0302319_10025183_pt1 | contig 10546 bp, 10 predicted proteins | sample Bog_T0_2_FD_203319 | JGI IMG/M metagenome (GOLD analysis project Ga0302319, IMG submission 203319) | Peat permafrost microbial communities from Stordalen Mire near Abisko, Sweden - Bog_T0_2 | ecosystem: Environmental > Terrestrial > Soil > Wetlands > Peat | place: Sweden: Abisko, Stordalen Mire... | reverse complement strand
CATCAGCCGCACCACGTAATTCGCCATCCGCACTCCGTAGCCGCTCGCCGCGAGCCGCTGGCCCAGCACAAAGTCCTCGGCGTAGTACTGCCCCAGGTCCTCGTACCCTCCGGCCTTGGCGAACGCGCCCCGACGCACAACCATGGTCACCCCCAGCGCGAACCGGATCCCACCCTCCACCAGGTCCGCGACAAAGATGCCGCCCGACATCTCCACGCTCTTGCCCACCGCATCGAGCTGCGCCGCCAGACCTCCTGTGGTCCGCCCCACGTAAAGACACGACGCCAGCTGCCGCCGCGGGTCGGCCAGCTCCTGCACGCAGCGCCGCAGGTAATCGCGCGACACCCGCGCGTCCGCATCGCTGGTCACCAGGGTCTCGTACGCGGCGGCCTCGCTCAGCGCGGCCAGCGACCACATCTTCGCATTGGGAAAGCGCGGCTCGCCACAAGTCAGAAATCTCGCCGGCACCTGGGGAAACTCAGCCGCGATCCGCTGCGCCATCTGCAAACCGGTGTCGCTGGCATGGCGCGCGCAGAACAGCAGCTCATACTCGGGATAATCCAGATCGAAGAAGCGCCGGAGGTTCTCCTCCAGGTCGGGCTCGGTGCCATGCAGCGGCTTCAGCACACTCACCGGGGGCAGAAAGTCCACCGGCGTCCGCTCCTCCCGCCGCTTGCGCCGGGCGAAACGCCACGCGCCCACCAGCACCATTCCGCAATAGATGGTGGACGTCACCGTGCCGGCGAGCGCCAGGTAAAACACAATCCGCAAGAACAAACTCATCGCACCTTTTCAGCCGGCAGGCCCACTCCGGCCGCAGCCATCCTGCTGCACCGCGCCTTCCAGTCTAGAGCATTCCGCGCCTGTTCAACCAGACGCGCCCGTGACGCTTAGACGAGCATCCGGCGCGGCTTCGCCCGCTACTCCCTGTTCCCGGTTGCTGGTTGCCTGCTCTTCGCCGCGCTCTTCCCGGCCACCGCCGCGCTGCGTAAAGGAACTGCTTTACCCGCAGCCCGCTGCGGAGCAATCACCGCCCGCGGCATCGGCACCAGCCCCGCGCCGGGCTGCTGCTGCTGTTGCATCCGCGCCAGCATCTCGGTGCGCACGTAGTCCACGAACCCCTGCATCTGCCGGTTCATCTCTTCCATGCGCTCGCGCATCTGCAGCACGATCGCGATGCCGGCGATGTTAACCCCCAGGTCGCGGGCCAGGTTCAGGATGAACTCCAGCCGCTCCAGGTCCTCATCCGTATACAGCCGGGTGTTGCCCTCGCTGCGGCTGGGCAGCAACAACCCCTCACGCTCATACAACCTTAGCGTCTGCGGATGGATGTCATACATCTCCGCCACCGCCGAGATCATGTACGCGCCCTTGCTCTTCCGCTTTGTGGCCATGAGTGATCGAAGTGCTATGCGAGAGTTTTCACAGCTCCTGGGTCGATACTGAAGAGCGAGCACACGGTCGGACGGCTCTCGTAGTTGCCGAAGAAAAGGCCTCTCAGCTTCGGCGGATCGTCATTGCACGCGTCTAGCCAAACATATAGGTCAATCTGGGACTTCTCTTCCCGGATTCTACCTTCTGAAAACTGTTCGTGGGTTTTGTCATGGATCCCCGCAAGCGGATCCCACTCGCCGGTAGTTACACTGACCAAATCTTGGTACTTGGCCTGTTTATCGCGATTTATCAAAACCAAAATGTTCAGCATGCCATGGTCCCGATTGGCGCTCGCAAGCTGTTTTGCAGCCGTATGGATGGCATTGGATATGCGATTGTAGATTGGGTCGGGCCTTGATCCGCCTGCCAATGAGCCGGATGGGGCTTCCGCCAGCATCCTATCCAGCCAAACATCCCGTTCGAAGGTCTTAACCTCACAGTAAGCGACGGGCTTGCCATCCTTCAGCAATCGAAAGTCGGGCGTCTTCGCAAAGCGGTCCTCCTCTATCCGGGCGACCTGAAACCCTTGACCGACGAGGTATTGAGCAGCCAATTCCTCGTCGCGCTCGACCTCGCCAAAGCGATGGGCGTACTTCCCGCGCTCCCCGCTGCGAAAATCGATGTCCGCAGGCAGTTCGAGTGAATCATCAAATTGCTTTCGGTCTCTAATGTTGTTTCTCATAGACAGCCCGCTCCGTCGGCGTCGCTTCTCTCGCGCTGATAATGCGGATTCTTTCGATTCGTTCCGTATGAACCACAAACAAGACTCGGCTAATCAATGATAGGCCAATCGTCATAAATCGTTCCTCAAATTCCGAGTTCAGCTCATCACGCTGGGTGATCGAGTATGGGTCTTCGAATACAGTTCTGGCCTCCTCGAAAGAGAGTCCGCGTATTTTGAGGTTTCGGAGCGCCTTCTCGTCGTCCCACTCGAACAGCTCGTCCTGCAATCTCGTCTCCTCTATACCTCAGCCAGCAGCTCCGCCCGCGGGTCCTCCGGGTTTAGCTTCGCCAGCTCGCGCAATATCTCCTTCGAGCGCTCGTCCTGCACCTTGGGCACCACGATCTTCACCTCGACGATCTCATCGCCGCGCTTGCCTTCGTGCGCTGCGCTGGGCACGCCCTTCTCGCGCAGCCGCAGCTTCTGTCCGGTCTGCGTCCCCGGCGGAATCTTCAACTGCGTCCGTCCGCCGCCGGCGTGCGTCCCGTCGCTATGGGTGTCGATGGTCGGCACTTCGATCTTCGCGCCCAGCGCGGCCTCGCTTACCGTAACCGGAACGGTTACATGAATATCGTCACCCACCCGCGTGAACACCGGGTGCGTCCCCACCTTGACGATCAGGTACAAATCTCCCGCCGCCCCGCCGTCGGTGCCGGCGTTGCCCTTGCCCGCCAGCCGTATCCTTTGCCCATCGCGGGTGCCGGGCTTGATGCGGAACTCTAGCGGCTCGCTCTTGGTCAACACGCCTTCGCCTTCGCACATGCGGCACGCGTTCTGCACCTTGCCGGTGCCGCCGCAGCGCGGACACTGGATGTTGAACTTCATCCGGCCGCCCATCTGCGTCACCTGCCCGCTGCCATGGCACTCCGGGCACTCCATGCTTCCGCCGGTGGTCGACTTGCCCCGGCACGACGGGCAGGTCTCCTGCCGCTGGATATCCAGCCGCGCCACTCCGCCGCGCACCGCCGCCCAGAAGTCCACGCTCACCTGGTACTCCAGATCGGTCCCTGGCCGCGGCCCGCGCGCCTTCTGGCCCCCCGAGAATATCCCGCCAAACAGGTCCTTGAAGCTGCCACCAAACCCGCCGCCGCGCTCCTGTTCCCCGCCGCGCTCCCGTCCGGTGCTCTGAAAGTCGGAGAAGTCGAAGCCGCTGAAGTCGAACGGCACCTCCTGCCCGCCGTGCCCCGCGTAGCCCGCAGCTCCGCCCTGAGGCCCGCCGCCAAAGCCCCCGCCATACCCTCCGCGCGCCGCCGCCTCCGCTGCCGCAGGGTCGATGTTGTCCGAATAAAACCCGAACTGGTCGTACACCTTGCGCTTCTTCTCGTCGCTCAGAACGTCGTTGGCCTCGGAGATCTCCTTGAACTTCTCCTCCGCTTTCTTGTCGTTCGGATTCACGTCCGGGTGGTACTTGCGCGCCAGTTTGCGGAACGCCTTACGGATCTCCTCCGGCGTCGCGCCCTTCTTCACCCCCAGCGTGCTGTAATAGTCCTTCGTCTGTGTCGTCGCCATCTAAAAACCCTTCTATGCCTGTAGCACCGTCTTCAGCGCCCCCGTCTTGCGGTCGAGCGGCGCCGGTTTCACGCTCTGACAAATCTTCCTCTCTACCGAGTTGCGTGCGCTTTGAAGATCGTAGTGGCTCTGCAGGTTCATCCAGAACTCAGGGGTCATATGAAAGTAGCGGCCCAGCCGGAGCGCCGTGTCCGCGGTGATTCCCCGCCGTTCATTCACAATCTCGCCAACCCTCGTGGCCGGAACACCGATTGCGATGGCCAGCGCATTTGCGCTCAAGCCCATCGGGACCAGAAACTCTTCCCGCAGCATCTCTCCTGGATGGATCGGCGGTAGCCGATGCTTGTATGTCCGGCGAATGGGTTTAGTGGTAATCGACAATTTCGACCTCGTGCGCATATGGCTCCTCCCATCGAAAGCAAATCCGATATTGATCATTCACCCGAATGCTGTGCTGGCTGCGCCGGTCCCCCTTGAGGGCCTCAAGCCGGTTCCCCGGTGGAATTGTCAGGTCATTCAACAATCTTGCCGCGTGCAACGCCAATAGCTTCCGGCCAATGACCCGCTCCAGCCCCGCATAGCGACGGCTTCGGCCGCCTTCGAAAATATTCCTCGCTTCGCGGTCTGCAAAGCTCCGAATCATGCTTCACAGCGTATCACGTCTCGCGTTATACGCTGTCCGATAAACGGAATCTGACGTGCCGGAGACGCCTTCATTCTAGAAAAAGGCACGGCCGAAGCCGCGCCTTTTTCTAGAATCATCCTTCCAACCAGCTTACCGCCGTGCTGCGTGGTCAGTTCCAAACCTTCCAGGCCTCAATCGCTTCAATGGAAATCATCTGGTCCGGCTCCATCTGCCGCATCCGGTTCATAAACTGCTCGGCCTCTTCGCGCGTGTCGAACATCATCCGGTTGTACAGCTGTCCGGCGCGAACCTGGTCGCACCGCCACATGGTCTCCGTCGTCATCGTCGTTTGCCCTCCGGGAATCCGATTGAGTTCCAAGTCTTCTGGAGCAGTCTTCCGATCCAGTCCTCTCTTCCAGCCATCTGTGCCGCAGCTTCTACAGATCGACAGATCGCGTCGTCGTTCCTCAAAGAGTTTCAGGCGTGCAGGTACCGCATGAACTAAAGCCAGCCAGCTTGTCTCGGTCATTTTGTCTCATTCAATGTCTCACGTCTGTCGCCAACTTCACAGCCCAACCCTGCGAATTCCTGTGGGGAACCAGCCCGAATTCCCCCACACCTCAGCGCCCGCCGCCAGCTCCTCCTCAGTTCCACACATGCTGGATCGGCATCGGCTCAATCTTGAACACCAGATCCGGAGACATCCCAGCCAGCCTGCGCGCAAACTCCCGCGCCTGCTGCTCGCTATGGAAGACACTCTGCTCCTTCACCTGCCCGCCCAGCCACTGCTCGCACTTCCAAACCATTTGCTGCGTCATCGCGCCCACCTCTTGTCCTCGATCTCGTCCCATCTTCGTTCCTGGCCCTCGCAACTGATACGAGAAGAGCGCCCCAACCACCGGGAGCGCCCTTCCATGCAACTGCTCAATCCATTAGATGCGGGACCGATCCACTTCGATTACAACCGGCCCCGCCGTCCCTTACTTCTCGACGTCCACGTACTCCGCGTCGATCACGCCTTCGTCCTTCTTCGTCTCTTCCTGCGTGCCCGCCGCGGCGCCCTCACTTCCAGCGCCCGCCGTGCCCTCTGCCGGAGCAGAAGCCGCAGCCGCCTTGTACATCACCTCGGCCAGCTTGTGGCTCGCGGTGGTTAGACGCTCCTTCGACGAATTCAGCTCAGCCGCGCTCGGATCGCCGGCCAGCGTCTTCTTCGCATCCTCCAGCGCGGTCTCCACCTCGCTCTTGTCCGCCGCCGCAACCTTGTCGCCCGAGTCCTTCAGCATCTTCTCGACGTTGTAGACCATCGAGTCGAGTCCGTTGCGCGCCTCGACCTTGTCGCGCTGCTCCTTGTCCTCGGCCGCATGGGCTTCGGCGTCCTTCGCCATCCGCTCGACCTCTTCCTTGCTCAGGCCCGAAGAGCTGGTAATCGTGATCTTCGCGTCCTTGCCGGTGGCGTTGTCTTTCGCCGTCACGTTCAGAATGCCGTTGGCGTCAATGTCGAACGTCACCGCGATCTGCGGCACGCCCCGCGGGGCCGGCGGAATGCCGCCCAGCTTGAACTTGCCCAGCGTACGGTTCTGCGCCGCCATCGGACGCTCGCCCTGCATCACATGCACCTCGACCTCGGTCTGGTTATCGGCCGCCGTCGAGAACGTCTCCGTCTTCTTGGTCGGAATAGTGGTATTGCGCGCGATCATGCTGGTCGCCACGCCGCCCATCGTCTCAATCGACAAGGTCAGCGGAGTCACGTCGAGCAGCAGCAGGTCCTTCACATCGCCCGCCAACACGCCCGCCTGCACCGCCGCGCCGATCGCAACCACCTCGTCCGGATTGACACCCTTATGCGGCTCCTTGCCGAACAGCTTCTTCACCAGTTCCTGGATCGCCGGCATCCTCGTCTGTCCGCCAACCAGCACCACCTCGTCGATCTTGCTGGCGTCGACGCCGGCATCCTTCAGCGCCTGCTTCGACGGCCCCACCGACTTCTGCAGCAGGTCGTCGACCAGCGCCTCCAGTTTGGCTCGAGTCAGGTTGCGCACCAAATGCTTCGGCCCGCTCGCGTCCGCCGTGATAAACGGCAGGTTGATCTCACTCTCCTGCGCCGTCGACAGCTCGATCTTGGCCTTCTCGGCCGCATCCTTCAGCCGCTGTAGCGCCATCTCGTTGCCCTTGGCGTGCAGATCGAGCCCGGTGTCCGCCTTGAACTCGCCGATCAGCCAGTCCACAACCCTCTGGTCCAGATTGTCGCCGCCCAGGTGGGTGTCGCCGTTGGTCGACTTCACCTCGATCACGCCCTCACCAACCTCGAGGATCGAAATATCGAACGTGCCGCCGCCAAAGTCATACACGGCGATCGTCTCGTCCTTCTTCTTATCCAGCCCGTAGGCCAGCGCCGCCGCGGTCGGCTCATTCACAATCCGCTTCACGTCCAGTCCGGCAATCTTTCCGGCGTCCTTGGTCGCCTGGCGCTGCGCGTCGTTGAAGTACGCAGGCACCGTGATGACCGCCTCGGTGACGCTCTGCCCGAGATAGTCCTCCGCCGCCTTCTTCAGCTTCTGCAGAATCATCGCCGAGATCTCCGGCGCCGTGTACTCCTTACCCTGCGCGATCACGGCAATGTTGTCGCCCTTGGCCACAACCTTGTACGGCACCATCTTCAATTCGTCGCCAACCTCGTTCAGCCGGCGTCCCATAAACCGCTTGATGGAGTAAACCGTGTTCTCGGGGTTCGTGATCGCCTGCCGCTTGGCCACTTGGCCCACCAGCCGCTCCCCGCTCTTCGTAAACGCAACAATCGACGGCGTCGTCCGCCCGCCCTCTTCGTTGGGAATCACCTTGGGCTCGCCGCCTTCCATCACCGCGACGCAGCTATTCGTCGTTCCCAGATCAATTCCAATAATCTTTCCCATACTCTCTCCCGCCTCCTAATAATTTTGCTCGTCATTCTGGGCCCTGAGCTCGTCGAAGGGCTCAGAATCTCCGTATTTGCTTCTAATCCCTTGAAAAATAAGCTGCAAACCCGGAACCGATACTCGACTGCTGTCTTTCCAACCATCCCAGTCTCACATATGAGTGACTTACTGTCAATCTATCTGATGCAATTCCTATCGCTGGGGATGCGCCTGGAGCCAGGAATAAATTTGTTTCGTCCCAACCCGCCGGGCGTATCATGTTGGCCGTGAGAGGAAGCTGACCATGAAGTCCGGGCCCCGTTTTGCGTTGCTCCTTTCTATGGCCGCGCTCCTCGGCTGCGGTCTGCCCCCCACCCCCTCCTCGCCAGGCGCCTGGCAAAACTGGCAGATCCAAGCCGGCACCGCCATCACCTCCCCGCCTAACACGTATCCCTCGTTCCTGGGTGCGACCCAGGTGCTGGGGACGCAGGCAGCTGGCGTATTCACGACCGTCGCGACCGCCGCCACAACCGGACCGCCGCTGGATTACACCGGCTCGTTCAACTCCTCCACCGGGGACGTCACTCTGGCTACCTTTGGCTTCGGATTCGGCTACATCCTGCCGGCCACGCCGTACACCCTCGTGCCGGTCGGCGTCACGGGAGGCTGCGTGTACCCGCCAGGCTATACCGGGGTTATGTGCAACGCCATCTTCGCGGTTCCTGCGGTCGGGGTTCAGATTGCCCCGCTCAACGGCACCTATACCGGGACGCTCACCGACAGCGCCACGCCCAGCATGAGCGGCACGGCCACCCTGACCCTCACCCAGTCCACCACCCCCAACTCATCCGGCGCGTTCCCTCTCACCGGCACACTGACTTTCCCCAGCAGCAGCAACCTTGGCACATCCCCACTGGGCGGCACGGTCAGTGGGGAAGGCATCGCGCTTAGCTACTATTCCGCAGCAGTCATCGGCCCCGGCATCACCCTGACGGCCTCCACCAACCCCATCGCCACACAGATCACGATCTCCAACCTCACCTATCTCGGCGGTGGAACCACCATCTCCGCCACATTCACCGGCACCCTCACCCTGCAGTAACCTCACCCGCAACAGCCTTCACCCGCATCGCGGAGCAGTTTCCATGCACGCCGATTCCACCCGCCCCGCCGCCTCGACTATCCTTCGCAACCTTCGCCTCGTCCTCCTGCTTCCCCTCGCCGCCCTCATCGCCTGCGGGACGAATCCCACCCAATCCGCACCGGCTTCCACATACCTCAACCTCACCGGCAACCCCCAGACCTTCGCGAGCGGCAGCTATCAGATCGTCGGAGGCCCCTGCGCCACGCCGGCAACCCCCATGACCCTGGCCCAATATGCTCCGATCAACGGGACCTACTCCGGCACATTCAATTGGCCAGGCGCGGGAAACGTCCCGGAACCCACCCCCAACCTCACCATCACAGCCACCCTCACCCAATCCACTACCGCCAACTCCAGCGGTGCGTATCCCATCAGTGGCACGGTCAAAGTCGCCGGGACCTGCTCCGAAACCACCAGCTTCACCGGCTTCGTCTTCGGGAGCAATCTCGTCTCCGCCACGGGTCCCAACCTCAGCGGCAATAGCGATCCTGCGGCTTCAAATGTCTACAGCGCAGCTTTCGACGACGTTAACTGCCTCTATTACACTCAGGGCACCCTCATCCGCCAATAATCCCCCACTCCGCCTCCCACCTCAACCCTTGGGATCTGGGGGCGCCTCCATTGTCAGCCCGGCTCATCCGCCTCTGGTATCATCGGCTTCCAAATGACAACAGCCGAGCGAGCGCGGACTGCGTCTTCCATCCCAACCTCTCCCGCCCAAGGCCAACCCGACCACGACGCCGCCTTCGCCCGCTGGGTGGAGTCGCATCGGCTCGCCATCCTCATCCTCGCCGCGGCCGCGTCCCTGCTCTGGATCGTCCTCTACCTCCAGTTCACCGTCGACGACGCCTACATCAGCTTCCGCTACGGATTGAACCTGGTCGCCCACCACATCTGGAACTGGAACCCCTCAGGCCCACATGAGGAGGCCTACACCAGCGCCATCTACGCCTTCCTCGGCGTCATTCCCGCGCTGCTGCACCTCTCCGCGGCGCTGTTCTTCAAGTTCGTCGGCGCGGCCTGCCTCGGCATCATCTTCTACCGCCTGCACACCCTGGCCGCAACTCCGTTCGCGGCGCTGCTCGGAATCCTCCTGCTGGCCCTTCATCCGTATCTCTGGATGCACGCCTTCTCCGGCCTGGAAACGCCGCTCTACATGCTCCTCATCCTCGAAATGGCGATCGCCGCCCATCGAGCTTCCACCACCTCGCCCGCCTGGGTCTACACGCTCTTTCTCCTGCTCCCGCTGACCCGGCCCGAAGGCGTCGTCTTCGCGTGCGCGGGAGTGCTCCTCTACTGGCGCGCGCGCGGCAGCGCCCCTAAACGTCTCGCCTGGTTTGCCCTGGCCGTGCTCCTTGGAGTGCTCTACTTCCTCGCGCGCTGGCATTACTTCCACCATCTCTTCCCCGACCCCTTCTACGCCAAGGTCCGCTTCGGCACCTGGCGTGGACTCCTCAGGGCCTTTGCCTCCAACCTCATCAACTCCGATGGATACTTCTTCATCCTCCTGCTGCTCATCCTGCTCGCACGCAGGCCCGTCACGCGGACCTTCGCCACATGCAGCTTCCTGGTGCTGCTTCTGCTCTTCGCGCCCAACTCCGTGCCCATGAACTTCGCCGACCGCTTCTACCTGCAATTGACCTTCCCCATCTTCTTCCTCTTCCTCATCGCCGAGGACGTCGCCCCTATCTCCCGCATCGCCGCGATCGTCGCTGGCATCTCGCTGCTGCTCATCCTGCCCGGCAACCTCATCTACGGGGCAACCAACTTCCTCATCACCAAACGCTCCCACATCGATCTGGGCCAGCGCCTCGCGCCCTTCGCCCAGGACCACATCCTGTTCGCCGGAGCGGCCGGCGCCATCCCCTACTACTCCGGCTGGGTCACCTACGACTTCCTCGGCCTCGCCACCAACCGGTTCATCGCGCCTGCAATCACTCTGCCCCAGTTGCAGCACATCCACCCCGACATCATCCTCATCTTCGCCGACTCCCCAGGCCCCGAGGCTGCCGAAGAGAGTGAAGGAGGGGGCTCGCTCGCCGTCAACCCCCTCGTCCTCGCCTATATGCGCCAATCGAACGACTATCGGTACGCCGGGGCCGCGCGCTGCGACGGCTTCTATCTCGTCTCCTTCCTGCGCAACGACACACCCCAGCACGACCAGATCCTCGCCGCGCTGCAGCAAAACACTCAGGTCTCCGCCACCACCAACTTCTCGCTCA
>Ga0302319_10025182_pt1 | contig 10546 bp, 11 predicted proteins | sample Bog_T0_2_FD_203319 | JGI IMG/M metagenome (GOLD analysis project Ga0302319, IMG submission 203319) | Peat permafrost microbial communities from Stordalen Mire near Abisko, Sweden - Bog_T0_2 | ecosystem: Environmental > Terrestrial > Soil > Wetlands > Peat | place: Sweden: Abisko, Stordalen Mire... | reverse complement strand
TCCCCGCCGCTCTCCGTGGTTACAAAAAACCCTTATTCTGTTATAAAAGGAACTTCTGATGAAATTTCCCGCCCTCGCCTTTGGCAGCCTGAAACTGCCAACGCCTCTCTTATTATCGCCGTTGGCCGGTTATACCAATCTTCCTTTTCGCCGCGTCATCCGCGAACTCGGCAGCGTGGGCCTCTGCACCACCGACCTCGTCAACGCCCGCTCGCTCCTGGAGAAAAACCGTAAGGCGCTCAAGCTGATCGAAAGCTGCGCCGAGGACACCCCGCTGGCCGTGCAGCTTTTCGGCTCCGTGCCCGAGGAAATGGCCGCCGCCGCGCAAATGCTCGAGGCCCTCGGCGTCGCCTCGGTCGACGTCAACATGGGTTGTCCCGTGAGGAAGGTCTGCCAGGTCGGCGGCGGCTCGGCCATGATGACGGAACACAGCCGCACCTCGGCCCTCGTGCGCAAAATGGTCGACGCCGTGCGCATCCCGGTCACCTGCAAAATGCGCCTCGGCTGGGACGACGAGAACCTGACCGCGCCCGACCTCGCCCGCGCGTTGGAAGACACCGGCGTCGCCGCGATCATGGTCCACGGTCGCACGCGCCAGCAGGGCTTCGATGGCTCGGTGAACCTGGCCGGCATCCGGCGCGTCGTGGCCGCCGTCAGCCGCATCCCCGTCATCGGCAACGGCGACATCACCAGCCCGCAGGCCGCAAAAATGATGCTCGATTCCACTGGCTGCGCGGGCGTGAGCATTGGCCGCGGCGCGTTCTACAACCCATGGATTTTCGCCCACTCCATGCATTATCTCGAAACTGGCGAGCTACTGCCTGAACCCGCCTTCTCCGAGCGCATCCGCGTCATGAACCGCCATTTCGATTTGATGCTGGAGGTCTTCGGCGAAAATCTCGGGTGCACCATGTTTCGCAAGATCGGGCCCTGGTACGCCAAGCGTTTTGGCCCGGCATCGCTCTTCAACAAGGGCATCGTCCGCGTCTCCACCCGCGCGGACTACGAAGCGCTCTTGGCGCAATACATCACCTGGCGCGAGCAATTCCTCGACGAAAACGGCCAGCTCCTCCGTAAATATTCGCCCGCTCCCCAAGCCCTCAATTTCCGCGATGAAGACACGGACGCAAGCGATGCGCCCGCCGTCACGCGCCGCGAAGCCATCCCGGTCCCCTCCGGCCCGAACGAGCTGTGGTGAGCCCGTCCTTGCAAAACACCATCGTAAAACTCGCCAAGAGCCTAGCTAACGCGATGGTCGTGTTTCTGGCGACGCAAGCATTCCAAACGGCGTATCTACTTCTGGCTGCGGAGCCTGTTGGGCTTCCTCGCTCGGCTGCACCAGCCTCACAAAAATCTGGGTGAAATAGATTTCACCCTTCGCATTCTGCCAGATGCCGAGCCCCGAATAGTTGTAGTCCCCCCGGATATTCTCGAGATGATGCGGGCTGTGCAGCCATAGATCGACGGCCTTGCGGGCGACCTGATCAGGATTGTCCGTCACAAGCACGTTTTCGCCCGCACCCTTAAGTCCCTGCAGGACCAACCTCAGATGGCTAATCCGTCCGCTGAAACCGTCGTGACCAAAATCGACATCGCCGGTCGCCATGTCCCTGCTGTGGGCGCGGGCCGTCTTCGCAATCGCGCCGTCCCACACCAACGTCGGAAGATGATTGGCGTGGCGATATTGGTTGACCAGGGCGAAAGTTTGCGCCTCCAGCGCGCCGCCAAAAGCATCGTCCGCCGCAGCCTGATCCGCACCACGAACCGGCGAAGCCGCAAGACCGCAAAAAACAGCCAGCGCGAGAATCGCGATGGTTATGCTAAAACGCATCAGTGCCGGGACCATAAAGGAAGCGCCGATTAAAGCAAATCGGCCTCGGAAAGTCACGCCCGCTCCTGCTGGGAACAGCACCGGCGGCGGGGCGTCTACTCGTGGGCCGACGGCGTCTGCTTGACGGAAATCGGCCCAGTCTTCGGCTCGATCGCGCCAAGAAGCGAGGCCGTATCGGTGCCGGAAAATTCCGCCGCAGCTTGCGAGAGCAAATCGACCTTGTGAAAAGCCACCTGCGCCTCGTCGCCGCGCCCCAGTTTTTCCAGCGTCACGCCCAGGTCATACCAGGCGCGAATATTATCGGGAACCCAGTTCACCTCGCGGCGGAAGGCATTCATGGCGGCCATGTGGTCACCCTTCTCGACGCAGACGATGCCGAGATTATGCCACGCACCGGGGAACGATTCCTTCAGGTCGACGGCCTGCTGATAGGAATCGCGCGCGGCATCGAGGTCGCCGAGCTTGTGGAAGCTCACGCCGAGATTGAACCAGCCCTGCGGTTCGTCCGGCACGATGATCGTCGCTTCGCCGTAGGCCGTCGCTGCACGCGAATAATTTCCCGCTGAATTCCAGCAGAGGCCAATTTCATTCCAGGCCATCCAGAGCAGATCGCATTTGGGATCGGCCTTGACCGCGCGTTGCACGGCCGCCTCCGCCGCCTCAGGCTGTTCGAGCCGCGCGTGGATGATGGCCTGAAACGCATCGCAATAGGCCGAGATGGCCGGATGCAACGCGGCACGCTGGAATTCGGCCGCCGCGAGCGAAAAATTGTTCCGGGTGAAATAGATCACGCCCATCTTGAAAAAGGCCTCGGGATATTCCGGGCGCAGTTCCACGGCCCGTTTGCAGGCGATGAGCGCCTCGTCCAGCTTGTCCTGCGCGCCGAGGGCGGCCGCGAGATTGTCCCACGCGCGCGCATAATCGGGACTCGCCATCGTGGCGAAGCGCAGGGCCGATTCGGCCTGTTGATACTGGTCCGTTTGAAAATAAAGCACGCCGAGATTGCACCAGACCTTGGGATGTTTCGGGTCAATCTTGTTCGCCTTCAGGTAGGTCGCCAGGGCCAAGTCGTACTTGTTGTTGAGTTGATAACCGAGCGCGGCATTGAACTGCGAGGCCAATTCATCCGGGTCATACTTCAGCGCCTCAAGAAAAGATTCCTCGACCTCAACGGCCTGACCCGCCTCGAAATAAGCCTGCCCGAGATCGGTCCAGCCCTGCCACATCTCCGTTCTATCCGCGGGCGCAGCGTTGGCTTTGGTGAGGAGCACCCGGGCCCTCGCCAGCTTGCCTTCTTTAATGGCGGCGTGAGCTTCCGCCAGACACTCCGCCGTTGTCGCCGGCAGCGGTTCCGCGGCCACGGCTTCCATGGCTGGAGCCCGCATCTTTGTCGTCGGCGTCGGGTTGACGCGCGAAGGCATGAGAATCTTCCCCGTTTTGCGGATGATCTCGGGCGCGATCGGTTTGACATGTTGCGCCGCGCTGATGCCGGAATGTCCCGCCTGCGCGCCGGAGACCTGCGCCATCTGCCGTTGCACAGCCACCGCTGCCGCCTCGCTCAACGGACGCAATTCCTTTTCCGGTCCGCCGAGGCGGATGGAGCGCTCGAAATGTTGCAGCGCGATATTCGGCAGGCCCATGTCGCGCAGATAAATCAGCCCCACTTCCTTCAACAAAGTCGGGCTGTTGTAGGCGCGCGCGAGCCGCGTAAACATCGACTGGGAAAGCTGCGATATCTTCAGCGGCTCGGTGCCGTTCTGCTTCGCGAGCGCGTTGACCTCTTCGACCTTCTTCAACCCGTCGATGATGACCTCAAGGCTCTTGGTGCTCAGCGGGTCGTTCTGCCCCTTCACCTTGTCGAGCAGCGCTTCCCACGACACTGGGCTCAGCGGATCCGATTCAATCGCCCTCAGGTTCTGCGTGGCACGCCCGGCGTGAATGGATGGCTCGGAAAGGGATGGCATCAGGCGGCGGAGGGTTTATTCGATCCTGCCGCGACTATAAGAGCTTAACCGAAGCGAGGCAAGTCCGGCGGACGGCATCTCCCCTGGTAGGGACGGCAATTCCTGCGCGTAAGCGCAAAAGATATTAGGGCCACCTGATTTGAAAAGGCCGGGAGGCCAATCTCTGCCGCCCGGCGATCGTCAGCTACGGACGCGAGGGGGACTCGCGCCCCTACCCCCAATTAACCACCCTTCACCCACCGCGCACGATAAGTCGCCCGCCCCTCCGCATCAAACGTGAGCTGAAAATCCGTCTTCGGATCGTCGGCCCAATTCCATTCCGGCGCGGGCTGCAACACCTGGGCGTCCTTGATCGCCTGTTGCCCCGTCTCAAAATAATCCGCGTGATCGGTCGTGAAGCGGAATTCGCCTCCCGGCTTCAGCGCCACCGCCAAATCGCGCACGAACGGCACCTGAATCAACCGCCGCGACCAATGACGCCGCTTCGGCCACGGATCGGGAAAAAGAATATGGGCGATGGAAACGCTCTCCGGAGGAAGCAGGTGGCGGACGGTGTATCCAAATTCCAGCCGCAGCACGCGGAGATTCTCCAGCCCGGCTCGCGCCGCGCGCTTCTCGATCTTGCGCACGCGCCCCAGCAGCCGCTCCACCGCGAGGAGATTGATCTCCGGATGCTGCCTCGCATAAGCCAGCGCAAACCCGCCATCGCCCGCGCCAAGATCAAGCTCGATAGGCCGGTCATTGCCGAAAAGCGCCTGCCAGTCCAGCTGCCGGCAAATATCCTCAATAACAACGGATGGCGAAGAGACTTCCATGAAAACAAATTAGCCACAAAAGAACACAGAGAACGCAAAAAGAGGTAATGTCCTAATTTGAAATTATCGTATCGCAGGAACGACCTCGAAAGAAAACGCGAGTAAGATCATGAAGATTCCCCCGATCAAAAACCAAATTCCTGCCCGCCTCTTAGTGTACAAGCCTATTGACCCAAGAACTGTGAACGTTGTTCCAATCCAGAACAACATGATGTTAGGCAGAATATCCATTCCCCTGCGCCGCTATAGCGGTTAATTGCGAGCCCGTTCCCGCATGTTCCCAACGATAGCGGCTTGCACGGCAGATAGGCCAATCCAATTCAGTTCACCTCGTTTTTTCCCCTTCTCTGCCTCCACCCTCTTCAGTCCTCCGTGCGAAATCTCTTCCCTGTCCCCTCCGCTTTTTGCATTCTCTGCGTTCTTTTGCGGCCAATGAATCGGTCACCCCACCGGCAATTCCGTCAGCCAGTGCAGAATCCCCTTCTGCGCGTGCAGCCGGTTTTCCGCCTGGTCGAAAATCTCCTGCTGGCGCTCCTCAAAGATTTTTTCCGTAATCTCCTGCTCGCGATAGGCCGGCAGGCAGTGCTGCACCATCGCGTGCTTCTTCGCCAGCGCCAGCAATTCGTGATTGATCTGGTATCCTTGGAATACCGCCTGCCGCTTGGCCTTTTCCTGCTCGAGCCCCATCGAGACCCAGACATCCGTGTAGAGCACGTCAGCATCGCGCGCCGCGGCCTTCACATCGTTGCCCTGCGTGACGAAGCGATTCGTGACAGCGCTCAGGTAGCCGTCGGGCCCCGCCAAAGCCAGTTGGAATCTCAGCGCCTCCGCCGCATAGACCCACGACCGCGCCACGTTGCACGCGCAGTCGCCGATGAACGCGATTTTCCGACCCGTGATCGGCCCGAGTTTTTCCTCGATGGTCTGGATATCGGCCATGATCTGGCACGGATGCTCATCATCCGTCAGCGCGTTGATCGTCGGGATCTTCGAATAGCGGGCAAACTCCTCCACATCGTTCTGCGCAAAGGTGCGAATGATCGCGCCGTGCACCATGCGGCCCAGAACGCGGGCCGTGTCCTTGATCGGCTCGCCGCGACCAAGCTGCATATCATTGGCGTTGAGAAAAAAGACGTTCCCGCCCAATTCACGGACGGCCACCTCAAACGAGACCCGCGTGCGCGTCGACGATTTGTTGAAAATCATCGCCCAGGTCTGCCCAGCCAGCGGACGCCATGAGATCGTTTTGCGCTCCGCCTTGTATCGCGTGGCGAGAGTGAGAATCTCGCGGATGGTTTTCTCCTCAATGCCCTTGAGGCCGAGAAAATGACGAAGAGGCGTGCTCATGGTTTATGTTGGCTTTGTTGAAGACCTCATACTTTTAACAGCAAGACATGAAATCATGAAATACAGGAAAGGCATCCTGACAGCCTTCGTTGTCTTCTTCATGTATTTTCTGCTTTCATGTTTTCCTGTTAAAATATTTTCAATAAGCCGAGTCAGGTTCTACTTGCTTGCGGCGATTTCCGTGCCAATACCGGCGTCGGTGAAAAGTTCCAGCAGGAGCGCGTGGGCTTTCTTGCCGTCGAGAAAATGCACCTTGGCCACGCCACCGGCCAGCGCCTCGAGAGCGGAATCGACCTTCGGAATCATGCCGCTGGCGATCACGCCCTCCTCTTTCAACGTCTCGATCTGCGCGGGCGTCAGCGTGGAAATAAGCGAGTTCTCATCCTTCGGATCGCGCCGCACGCCGTTCACATCGGAAAGATAAATGATCTTATGCGCCTTCAGCGCCTGCGCGATCTTTGCCGCCGCGATATCGGCATTGATATTGTAAACCTGCCCATCACGGCCCCGGCCCAGCGGTGAAATGATCGGAACGATTTCCTCATCGACGAGCTTCTGCACGTGGCTGATGTCGGTCGACGTGATGTTGCCGACAAAACCCATATCCGTTTTATGGCCCGCCGCATCCACGTGCGGCGCCACTTTTTCCGCCACCAGCACGTCCTTGCCGGAAAGAACCTCCGCCTTGCCGCCGAATTCCTGAATCTTGGCCGCTAGCGAAGGGCTGATCTCTTCCGTCAAAATCCGGTCAATGATCTTGATCGAGGCCTCATCGGTCACGCGATGGCCGTCGACAAAACGCGCCGTCAAGTTTTCATGCCGCATCGCCGCGGTGATCGCCTTGCCGCCGCCGTGCACCACGACCGGATTGATGCCGACCGCCTCCAGAAAAACGATGTCGCGCATGACGCTGTCGACCAGCTCGTGACTCTCCATCGCCGCGCCGCCATATTTAATGACGACCGTGCGCCCGCGAAATTGCTGAAAATAGGGCAGCGCTTCGAGCAGCGTGTCCGCCTTCTTGTTTCTCATCATTCGCCTTTGTTGATCTGCACGTACTCTTCGGTGAGGTCGGTCGTGAGAATGCTGTACTCGCCCATGCCGGAATGAAGATGGATCGTGATGGTGAATTTAGGCCGGCGCACCAGCTTGCGCAACTTCACCAGCGGGGTCTTGCTCCGCTGTCCATTAACCACTGCGAGCAGGCCGTCGTAAAAAATCTCCACCATCTCCTCACGAACGCGCGCGCCGCTGTAACCAAGCGCCGCCATGATCCGGCCCCAGTTCGGGTCGCCGCCGGTCCACGACGTCTTGATCAGCTCCGACTTGGCCACCGCCAGCGCGGCGAGCTTCGCCTCCTGCGCATTGGCCGCGCCCTTGACCACGACATCGACCACGCGGGTGATCCCCTCGCCGTCCTCGACGATCATCCGCGCCAGCTTGCGCATGACATGGGTGAGCGTCTTCTTGAACATGTCGAACTGCGGATGGTAGCTCTTGAGCAAATGCGTGCGCGACACGCCGTTGGCCAGTACGATGACCGTGTCGTTGGTCGAGGTATCGCCGTCCACGGAAATCCGATTGAACGACTGCTCGACTGCGTCGGCGACGCAAGCCTTCAGCGCCGCCTTATCGATGTTCGCGTCGGTCGTGATAACGCACAGCATGGTCGCCATGTTGGGGTGAATCATGCCCGAGCCCTTGGCCATTCCGCCGATCGTCACCTTGCGGCCATCGACCTTGAAACGCATGGCAAATTCCTTCCGGCAAGTGTCGGTCGTCATGATCGCCTTCGCCGCTTCCTCGCCGTTTTTAGCACTGAGTTTCGTCGCGGCTTTCTCAATTCCCTTGCGCACCTGGGGCATGGGCAGCCGGTTGCCGATCCGGCCTGTGGAACAGACCAGCCAGTCCTTCGCCTTGGTGTCGGTTTTCTTTGCAACATGCTCCACCATTGCCTTCGCGTCCGCGATGCCGCCGACGCCGGTGCAGGCATTGGCGCAACCGGAGTTGAGCACCACGCCGCGCATTTTTCCGTTGCGCAGGTGGCGCATCGAGACCTTGACCGGCGCTGCCTTGACCAGGTTGGTCGTGAATGTCGCCGCCGCTTCCGCCGGAACATCCGACATGACAATCGCCACGTCCTTTTCGCCGCGCGGCTTGATCCCGCTCGCGACGCCCGCGGCCTGGAAACCCACCGCCGAGGTGACTCCACCTCCCTTGATGATTTTGGCGTCCATGGATTTCGTCTTCATGCCAGTCCCAGCTTCTCGTCCAGACCAAAAGCCAGGTTGGCAGCCTGAACGGCTTGTGAAGCATTGCCTTTGCCAAGATTGTCCAGAGAGGAAAAGAGCATGATGCGGTTCGTCCGCGAATCCACCCGCGCCGCGATCTGAATCCGGTTCGAGTTCGCCACCTGCCGCACCTCGGGCAACGCGGGAGCGGCCAGCACTTCCACAAAGTGCTCCTGACCATACGCTTCCCGCAGGACTTCATACAATGCCTCATCCGTCGCCGGCCGCGTCAGCCGCGCTGTGATCGTCGAAAGCATTCCGCGATGGATCGGCACGAGATGCGGCACAAAAGTAATCGTGACCTTCCCGTCCGCCGCCAGCGAAAGCTCCTGCTCAATTTCGCCCAGATGCCGGTGCTTCGGCACGCCATAGGTGTACATGTTGTCAGTGATCTCGCCGAAAAGGAGCCGCAGTTCCAGTTTGCGGCCCGCGCCGGAAACGCCGGTGAGTGAACTCACCACGATCGAGTCGAGCTCGATCCAGCCCTGACGCAAAAACGGCACGAGCGGCAGGATGATGCTGGTCGGAAAGCAGCCGGGCGCGGCGATCAACTTGCCCGACTTGAGCCGCACGCGGTGAATTTCCGGAATGCCATACACCGCCTGCGGAAGCAGCTCCGGCGCGGGATGATCATGGTCGTAAAATTCCTTGTACTTGGCCGGATCGGTCGTCCGGAAATCGGCGCTGAGATCGACCACCGTCTTGCCCGCCTCGCGCAACGCGACAACGTACGGAACAGCCGTGCCGTGCGGAACGGCGAGGAAAAAAAGATCGGCCTTCTCCGCCAGGGCGAAATCGGGCGCGGCGTCGACAAAGAGCAGCGAGCCCACTTCGCGCGGGAGGCCATGAACAAAATGGGAAAGCGGCTGACCCGCGCTCTGCCGGGAAGTGACCAGGCAGATTTTGAAAACGGGATGCCGGGCGAGGTAATGCAACAATTCCTGCCCGGAATAACCGGAAGCGCCGATGACCGCCGTTCGTACGGTTTGCAACTGGGGTCTTTCTTCTTCCCTCGGTCCCACATGGGAACCGAAAAGAACTTTAGCGTTTGGAGAACTGGAAGCGCTTGCGTGCGCCGGGTTGACCGGGCTTTTTGCGCTCTTTCTGGCGCGGATCGCGACGAAGCAAACCGGGCTTCTTCAGCGTCGTGCGCAACGCGGGATCGACCTGAATCAGGGCGCGCACCAAGGCGAGGCTGAGCGCGCCGGCCTGGCCGACGAGTCCGCCGCCGTGGGCCTTCACCTTGACATCAAATTTCTTGACCGAGTCGACCGTCTGCAGCGGCTGCAACGCGATCGTCTTCATCGCCGGGGTCGTGAAGTAATCCTCAAAATCGCGTCCATTGACCTCGAGCTTGCCCGCTCCGGGGACCAATTGAATGCGGGCAACCGCGGTTTTGCGGCGACCGGTGGCGACGATGACATTTTTAACGGGGGTAACCATGACGTGAATCCTTAATTAGCTTTGGCCTTCGTGGCCTTGGAAATCTTGAGCGGTGCGGGAGCCTGGGCTTCATGCGGGTGCTTGTCACCCTTGTAAACGTGGAGCTTGCTCAAAACGGAACGACCGAGGCGGTTGTGGGGAATCATTCCCTTGATGGCGCCCTCGATGATGAGTTCGGGATGGCGGCCGCGGCGGGCCTTGGCCGATTCGCTGTGATGGCCGCCGATGAAACCGGAGAAGCTCATGTATTCCTTCTGGATTTCCTTCTTGCCGGTGAAGACGGCCTTCTCGGCATTGATGACAATGACGTGATCGCCGGTGTCGACGTGGTTGGTATAAATCGCTTTGTGTTTCCCGCGAAGAAGTACGGCGGCTTTTTCCGCCACACGACCGACAACCTGGTTGTCTGCGTCGAGGATATACCACTTGCGTTCGACCTGCTCAGCTTTGGCACTAAAAGTTTTCATCGGGAGCCGAGCATTAAGCCATGAGAGGCAAGAGGTGTCAAAGATTTTATCGGTTATTTTTCCAGTCGTTGCGACGGCTTTGGCAGCCCGCAAAATGGAAATCTAGGTCCGAGTTGTCAGCTTGGACTTGGCGGCGGCGAGTTCGCGGGTGAGCTGGTCGTTCTGCGCCTGAAGGACCGTGTTCTGCTGCGCGAGGGCCGCGCATTCAGTCTTAAGATTATCGAAATTGTGCCGGCTCAAGGATGAGCCTTCGGTCGCCTCGCGCAGGGTGTCGCGAGTTTCATGGAGCGCCTTCTGGCTCAAGGCGAGACCGCGCTGGGCGACGGATGCTTCGTCCTTCGTTTTCGCAAGCTGTTCGCGAAGCGAAGCGATTTCCGCCTTGGCGGCG
>Ga0302319_10025176_pt1 | contig 10547 bp, 8 predicted proteins | sample Bog_T0_2_FD_203319 | JGI IMG/M metagenome (GOLD analysis project Ga0302319, IMG submission 203319) | Peat permafrost microbial communities from Stordalen Mire near Abisko, Sweden - Bog_T0_2 | ecosystem: Environmental > Terrestrial > Soil > Wetlands > Peat | place: Sweden: Abisko, Stordalen Mire... | reverse complement strand
CGCTGCCGATTCCCAAGAATCTCGTGCCGGCGGGATACTTCACGACCGACACGCTCGAGCTCTTGCCGATGCTCTCGGCGCGCTGGCTGCTCCTCGACTTCGGGCAGCGTGAGGGCCGGGTCCGAGCGGCGACGGCAAAATCCTTCGTCGCCAACGTTGCCTTCACCGGAGCGCACGAGAAGCTCATCTACACGGTGAGCCGCAACTACTTCGCGCTGGGCGCCGCGCGCGCACACGTGCGCGTGGCGGAGCGCGCCATCAAGAACGCGGAGCTCGCCCAGGACATAAGCGAGACGCGTCAGGCCCAGGGGCTCGCAACGGTCGTGGAGACGGCCCAGGCGCGGCGCCAGACGGCGCAGGCGCGATTCAACCTCGTCCGCGCGTCGGGAGCCGAGCGGATCCAGTACAGCGCGCTCGTCGCGAGCATGGGCGTCGACCCGAGCGGCCCCATCGCCGTGGCCGACACCTCCGACCGCCCGCTCCCCGCGGCACAGATGCAGGACGTTCGCGCGCTCGTGGAGGAGGCGACGGTGCGACGCCCTGACGTGCTCGCGGCCCTCGGCAACGTGCGCGCGGCCGAGGCGAACCTCCGAAGCGAGCGCGCGACCTACTGGCCCAAGGTCGCGATCACGGGGCAGGTCTACCAGAACGTCGGCGCCCTGAGCACGAGCGGAAGCCAGTACTACACCGTCAACAACCCGGGGGCGAACGCGCTCCTCGGGCTCGAGTGGCCCATCTTCGACGGGGGCGCCCGGGAGGCGCGCGTGGCGACGGCCAGCTCCGAGGTCTCCGCCGCGCGGGCGGCCCTGGACGGAGCTCGGGATCGCGCCGCGGAGGAGGTGACCACGGCCTACGACCAGCTCCAGACGAGCTTCGCCGAATACCAGGCCGCCGTGATCGTGGAGCAGACGGCGACGACCGCGCTCGACGCGGCGCTCGACGCCTATCGCACGGGCGTCGGTCCGCTCACCGACGTCATCACCTCCGACAACGGGCTGAGCGAGGCGCAGTCGGAAAAGGAGACCGCGCGCGCGAACGTCTTCACCGCCGCGGCGGCGCTCGCCTTCGCCACGGGGTCCATCTCTTCACGACGGTGACGCGACCGGTGAGAGTCTCCTGCGCGCGCGGTGCCGCCACGCTGCGGGAGGCGCCTGCCGCGCTCCGTCATCCGAAGGATGGACGGCGTGGCGCGGCGGGCGGCTGCCCGATGTCCTTCGCCGCGGCGCCGGCGTGTGCCTCCGGCCACGAACGCGGAATGATACGGGCTCGGCGCCCGTAGGTCATGAACGACCATGCCCACGACGAGAATACGCGTAGGCGGTTGACCGCCCCGACCAGGTAGTAAAGGTGGACGACGGCGTAGATGAACCACGCGCAGATGCCGGAGAGCTTCGCGCCGCCCGGCAGCGCGCCCACGGCCTTGGACCGCCCGATCGTCGCGAGCTCGCCCTTGTTCCAGTACCGAAACGGCTCGGTCGACTTGCCCGCGAGGTCGGCCACGATCGCCCGCGCCGCGAAGCGACCTTCCTGCATGGCGCCCTGCGCAACGCCGGGCACGGGCTGGCCGTCCTGCTCGACGGTCGCCACGTCGCCGATGACGAACACGTTCGGCAGGCCCGGCGCGCGGAGCGTCGGCGTCACCGGCACCTTGCCGTGCCGGTCCAGAGGCACGCCGAGCGAGCGCACGAGCGGCGTCGCGCGCACCCCGGCGGCCCAGAGGACTGTGCGGGCCGAGATGCGCTCGCCCTCCGCGAGGATCCCGGCCTCGTCGATCTCGTCCACACGCCAGTGCGTCCGGACCTCGACGCCGAGGTTCGTGAGCTGCTCGACTGCCTTCCTTTGCAGTGCCGGCGGGTAGGTGGCCAGGACGGCCGGCCCCCCCTCCACGAGCAGGACCTTCGCGCTCGTCGGATCGATGTGGCGGAAGTCGCGCCGGAGCGAGTGCCTCGCCAGCTCGGCGATCGCCCCCGCGAGCTCGACGCCGGTTGGGCCCCCGCCCACGACGACGAAGCTCAGCTCGGCGCGCTGCGCGTCCGGATCGCGCTCCTCTTCCGCGCGCTCGAACGCCGTGAGGACGCGGAAGCGAATGGCCATCGCGTCCGTGAGGCTCTTGAGCCCGGGTGCGCGCTCGCTCCAGTCTGCGTGCCCGAAGTAGTTCGGCTCCACGCCTGTCGCGACGATGAGATAGTCGTACGCGAGCACATCGCCGTTCGCGAGGTGCACCGTCCTCGACGCCGCGTCGATGGACTCCACCTCTGTCATCAGCACGTCCGCGTTCGCTTGGCGCCGCAGCATGGTGCGGAAGGGAAAGCCCACGTCGGTCGTCTCGAGCGCGGCGGTCGCCACCTGGTAGAGGAGCGGCTGGAACGCCTGGTGGTTGTTCTTGTCGATCAGGGTCACCTGCACGGGCGCGTGCCTCAGCGTCCGGACCGCGGTGATGCCGCCGAAGCCGCCACCGATGACGAGCACGTGGGGACGCTGGCCGATCGAGCGCGCCTGAGTCGTCATGACAGTACCTCCGTCCCTTGCCGCCCACGCAATCACCGTACCGACGAGCGGCGGCCTCGAGAGTCCCGGGGTCGGTACAGCCGCTTCGAAAGGAGATGGATCGCTCGTCATCCGTCGATGCATCGGAGCCGGTGCTCGCCCCGCGAGGCGCTCGCGCTGCAGCCTGAAATCGACATACCTGAGGCGACAAAGCCGGTCGTCCGGCTAGTGACGTGTTGCTACCCTCACCGCCGTGAGCGCGGGGGCAATCACGAGCGTCAGCGTCGCGTGGGCGTCGCCGTTCGATCCGGTGTCGCCGCAGGCGGCCGCCATCCGCGACCTCTTCGAGAGGACGCTCCTCCTTTGCGGCGCGATCCTTTTGCTCGTCGTCTGTCTGGTCGCCTATTGTGTCGTCCGTTTTCGCGCAGGCAAGGGGCGCGAGGCCGTGCAGTTCGAAGGAAGCACGCGTCTCGAGACCGCCTGGACGATCGCTCCGATCCTGATCCTCGGCGGCCTGCTCACCTTCACGGCGCAGGCGATGGATGCCGCGGACCCGCCGATCGACCGCGAGCCGGACGTCACGATCATCGGTCATCAGTGGTGGTGGGAGGCGAAGTATCCGTCCGGCGTCGTCACTGCCAACGAAATTCACATACCCACCGGGAAGGCGCTCGTCTTCCGTCTCGAAGCCAGCGACGTCATCCACGACTTCTGGGTGCCCGAGCTCGGGCGGAAGATGGACGCGACCCCGGGGGAATCGCGCAGCATCTGGCTCGAGGCCGATCGGCCGGGTAGCTACGCCGGCGCGTGCGCGGAGTATTGCGGCGCCCAGCACGCATGGATGCGCATCCTCGTCATCGCCGACACGCCGGAGCGCTTCGCCGAATGGCAGCATCATCAGCTCACCCCGGCACCGCCTCCCGTCGAGGCGGCCACCGCGCGCGGCGCCGCCACCATCGACAGGATGACGTGCGCAAGCTGCCACGTGATCGTCGGGAAGGCTGGCAATGGACGCTTCGCCCCCGACCTCACGCATCTTGCCTCTCGAACCACGCTCGGCGCCGGAGTGCTGGCCAACACCCCTGCCGCCCTCGGCTCGTGGCTCCACAATCCGCAGGAGATCAAGCCTGGCTGCCACATGCCCAACGCGCAGCTCACGGACACCCAGGTCGCCGATCTGGTCGCCTACTTCGAGACGCTCCAATGACCCTCGTAGGCTCCGACATCACGATCGCCCACGGCGGTCCGGGCGAGGCCACCGAAGCGGGCGCGTTCGGCTGGGTCGCGACCGTCGACCACAAGCGCATAGGCATCATGTACCTGGTCACGGCGCTCTTCTTCTTCTCCGTCGGCGGGGTAGAGGCGCTGCTGATCCGAATTCAGCTCGCACGTCCGAACTTGCACTTTCTGTCACCGCAGGCGTTCAACCAGATCTTCACGATGCACGGCACCACGATGATCTTCCTCGTCGTGATGCCGGCTCTGGTGGGCTTCGGCAATTACCTGCTGCCATTGATGATGGGCGCGCGGGACATGGCGTTCCCGCGGCTGAACGCGTTCGGTTACTGGCTCGTTCCGTTCGGGGGCGCGCTCCTTCACTTCAGCCTCCTCGCCGGTGGCGCACCTTCCGCCGGCTGGTTCAGCTATGCCCCATTGAGCGAGACGCCCTACAGCTCCACGCTGGGGACCGACTACTGGATCATCGCGCTCCTCGTGCTCGGAGTCGGCTCGGTGGCCACCGCGATCAACATGATCGCAACGGTTGTCACGCTTCGCGCTCCCGGGCTGACGACTCGGCGCTTACCGCTCTTCGTATGGATGACGTTCATCACTGCGATCCTCATCATCCTCGCTTTGCCGGTGCTGAACGCGTCCCTGGTGATGCTCCTCATCGATCGCAGGCTCAACGCACACTTCTTCGAGGCGAGCAGCGGCGGCTCCGCGATCTTGTGGCAGCACTTCTTTTGGACGTTCGGGCACCCGGAAGTCTACATCATGGCACTGCCGGCCTTCGGGATCATCTCGGAGGTGATCCCGGTGTTCTCGCGCAAGCCGATCTTCGGATACGGGTTCGTCGCGGCCTCGACGGTGGCGATCGCGATCTTGAGCTTCGGCGTGTGGGCGCACCACATGTTCACCGTGGGGCTGGGGCACCGCGCGGACTTCGCCTTCGCCGTCGGGAGCATGGCGATCGCGGTGCCGACGGGGGTGAAGATCTTCAACTGGATCGCGACGATGTGGGGCGGGTCGCTCCGGTTCACGACGGCCATGATGTTCGCCACTGCGTTCTTGATTCAGTTCGTCATCGGCGGCCTGAGCGGCATCACCTTCGCTGCCGCGCCGATCGACTGGCAGGTGACGGACACGTATTACCTCGTTGCGCATTTCCACTACGTGCTCTTCGGAGGGACGGCCTTCGCGCTCTTTGCGGGGATCTACTACTGGTTCCCGAAGATGAGCGGCCGGCTCCTGGACGAGGGCCTGGGGAGAGCGAACTTCTGGCTGCTGGTCATCGGGTTCAACCTGACGTTCTTCGTCCAGCACTACCTCGGGATCCTCGGAATGCCCCGGCGCGTGTTCACCTATCCCGATCTTCCCGGCTGGGGCGCGCTCAACATGGTCTCGACCGCTGGAGCCTTCGTCATGGGGCTCTCCGCGCTGGTCTTCGCGGCCAACGTCGCAGTCTCTCTGCGCCGCGGCAAGCTCGCCGGAGACAACCCCTGGGAGGCGTGGACGCTCGAGTGGGCAACGAGCTCGCCGCCGAGCTTCCACAACTTCGACCGCGTCCCGCTCGTGCGCGGCAGGCGACCGCTCCACGACCTCGCGCAAGGCCGCCCGGAGTCGACGGACGGTGCCGCCGTGGAGGGCCCGCCCCCCGATAAGAGCGTGGTCGCCACCTCGGCGTTCATCGTCTCCGAGAGCGGATTCTTCGTCATCCTCATCCTGTCGTACGTCTTCTTCAATCTGTCGACGAAGGAGGCCGCGGCGGCGCTCGACGTGCGGACGACTGGCATCTTCACGGCGTGTCTGATCGGCAGCAGCCTCACCCTCTACGTCGCGGAGAGGAGTCTCGAGCGTGGCAGGACGGCGGCCTTCCGCACCTGGCTGCTCGTCACCTTCCTTCTCGGGCTCGTGTTCATGTGCGGACAAGCGCGCGAGTACATGGGCCTCCTGGGTCGCGGCATCTCGGTGGACAGCACTCTCTTCGCGGCCACGTTTTTCACCCTCACGGGGTTCCACGGCCTGCACGTCACGCTGGGGCTCGTCGCGCTAGGCATTCTCGTGGGCCTCGCGTTCGCCGGCGACTTCGGTGGAAAGGCATCCCCGGTCGGGGGCTCGCTCGGGAAGTCTCGTCGAGCCCTCAGGGCTGTGGGCCTGTACTGGCACTTCGTCGATGTCGTCTGGGTCGTCGTGTTCTCCATCGTGTACGTGAGGAACGTTCTATGACCACGGGAGAGCTGCTGCGGTCGGCGTGGGACCCAGGGACTGTGGTTCCGCTGTCGTGCATCCTCGCGCTCGCGGCGTACTTCGTGCACTTCCGGCGACGTCTCGAGGCCAGGGCCGGGTCCTTCGTCCTCGCCATTGCGCTCTTCTTCGCGGCGCTCGCCTCGCCGATCGGGGTCCTCGCGCGTGGGTACCTCTTCAGCGCGCACATGCTCCAGCACCTCCTCCTGACGCTGGGCGTCCCCCCGCTCGCTCTGCTCGGGCTGCCGCGCGAGCGTGAGTCTGCTCGGCCCTCGAGGCCGGGGGCGAGGGCGGGCGCGATCGCCCATGTGGGGTCGTGGCTCGCGGGCGTCGGCGCCATGTGGATCTGGCACGCGCGCGCGCTGTGCAACGCGGCCGCGGTGAGCGCCGCGGTCCAATCGTGCCAGACGGCGTCGCTCCTCGTGATGGGGTTGGCGTTCTGGCGTCCCATCTTTGCCCCTCGCGTCTCGGCTCGCCTCCCCGCGTTCTCGGTGGTCCTCTATCTGTTCGCGGCGTGCGTCGCGTGCACGATCCTTGGCGTCATGGTGACGCTCTCGCCCGTCGAGGTGTGCAGCGCGTACATGCACCCGGTCGATTCGCTCGGCGTACTGCCCCTCTTGCGAGACGGCTGGGGGCTCACGCACCAGGCGGATCAAGAGGTCGGCGGCCTCCTCATGTGGGTGCCCGCGTGTTTCGTTTACGCCGCCGCGATCCTCGCGACGCTCGGCCGCTACTACGGCGAAGAGCGCCGCTCACCCCAGGTCCCCCTGGTGACCGGGGGCGCGCAGTGACGCCCGGGCCGGAGAGCACGACGTCTGCCGCTGCGGGTGGGCCGACGGCGGAGGTGGACTGGAGCGAGCCCAAGCCGGACGTCATCCCTCGTCCAACGTTCTTTCCGGCCGCCATGGCCTTCGGGCTCACGTTCTCGGCGTGGGGGCTCGTGTCTTCGCCGGTGGTGCTCGGCGTGGGTCTAGTCATGGTCGCCGTCTCGCTCGCGGGATGGATCGGAGAGATGCGCCATGAGCCGTGACAACGAGCCGCCGCTCCCCGCGCCGGGACTGGGCGGGCAAGAGGGCCCTGACGCGTCGGGTTCGTCCGAGGACCGCCGTTCCCACCCGGAGCCCCCCCCGGCGACGGTTGACGAGATCGCCCGACGCCAGCTCCTGGGGAAGGTGAGCGTCGGCCTGGGCGTGGTCTGCGCCGGCGCGGTCTCTGTCCCCGGGATCGGATTCGTCGTGGCGCCCCTCTTTCGCAAGGAGCCACGCGAGTGGCGCGCGGTGGGCAATGTCGAACGGTTCAAGGTGGGCGAGACGGTGAGCGTCGTCTTCGTCGACGCGTCGCCGCTCCCCTGGGCCGGCGTGACCGCGAGATCGTCCGCGTGGCTCCGTCGCGTCGACGAGCGCACGTTCGTCGCCTTCTCGGTGAACTGCGCGCACCTGGGTTGCCCCGTCAGGTGGGTGGGAGACGCGCGCCTCTTCATGTGCCCCTGTCATGGCGGTGTCTATTACGAAGATGGCACTGTCGCCGCGGGCCCGCCCCCGCATCCGCTCACGCGTTACCCCGTCCGCGTCCAAGACGGCCAGGTCGAAATCCGCACCGAACCCATCCCGATCGGCTGACGATGCTCAAAGAACGTCTCAGAAGCACGTGGACGACGGTCGACGACCGCATCGGCATCTCTGCGTACGTCGGCCCGATGATGCGCCATCCGGTCCCTCGCAGCGCGCGCTGGTGGTACGTGTTCGGGAGCGCGACGCGGTTCGCGTTTCTCATCCAGGTGCTGAGCGGCGTGACGCTCGCGGCCTCCTACATTGCGTCCTCGTCCCAGGCGTACGAGACGCTCCTCTTCATCACGAACAACGCGCCCTTCGGCCGCGTGCTCCGCGGGCTTCACTACTACGGCGCTTCCGCGATGGTGCTCATGGTGGGCATCCACATGGGGCAGGTGTTTCTCGCGGGGTCGTACAAGTTCCCCCGCGAGATGAACTGGCTCTCCGGCGTGGTGCTCCTTGCGCTCACCCTGGGGATGGGGTTCACCGGGCAGCTTCTCCGGTGGGACCAGAATGCCACGTGGTCGGTCATCGTCGGGGCGGAACAGGCGGGGCGCTTGCCGCTTTTCGGTCAGGGCTTGGCCCGCTTCATGCTCAGCGGCGACACCGTTGGCGGCGCGACGCTCAGCCGATTCTTCGTTATCCACGTCTTCGTGATCCCGGCGATCATCTTCGCGGGGCTCGGCTTGCACCTGCTCCTCGTGATTCGGCACGGCATCTCGGAGCCGCCGGTCCCGGGGGAGCGAGTCGACCCCAAGACGTACCGGAGCCGATACAAGGAGCGCCTCGCCAAGGACGGTGTTCCCTTCTGGCCGGACGCCGCGTGGCGCGACGTCGTGTTCGGGTGCGCGATGGCGATGGGCATCCTGGCCCTCGCGATCTTCGTCGGACCCCCGAAGATCGGCGCGCCCCCCGATCCGAGCATCATCTCGGCCGACCCACGGCCCGACTGGTACCTCCTCTGGTACTTCGCCCTCCTCGCGCTCTCGCCGCCAAGCCTCGAGACGTACATCATCCTGCTCGCCATCGGCGGGTTCATCTTTGCGGCCCCTTTTCTCTCGAACAAGGGAGAGCGGAGCGCACGACGGCGCCCATGGGCGATCGCGATCGTGGCGACGACGGTGGTCACCATCGGTTCCCTGTGGGTCCTCGGCTCGAGCTCACCCTGGTCCCCCCGATTCGACGCGCCCCCCTTGAGCGCCGAGGTCGTCGGAGCCACGACCGGTCCGGTCGCGGTGGGCGCGCGGCTGTTCCACGACAAGGGTTGTCTGAGCTGCCACCTGATCGCCGGAAGCGGCGGGAGGCGGGGGCCGAACCTCACGTTCATCGGAGACCTGCTCACTGCGGAGGACCTCACCGTCCGGATCTCGAACGGTGGCACCAACATGCCGTCCTTCGCCGGGACGCTGGCGCCGCAGGAGCTCGAGGACCTTGTCGCGTTTCTCTCGTCGAGGAAGAAGGGGGGGGCCGCTGCGCCTGCGCCCTATCCACGTGAACGGAACAGGCCCCCTGAGAGCTCGACTCGCTAGCAAGCGGGTCGCTACTCCAGATACGTGCGGAGCTTCCGGAATTCGCTCGGCAGGACGAGCTTCTTCAGCGCCTTCGTCTCGATCTGACGGATGCGCTCGCGTGTCAGCCCGAGATGGTCGCCGATCTCCTGGAGAGTCTTGTCGCCCGGCGCGTCGATCCCGAAGCGCATCCGGATGACCAGCTGCTCGCGCGGGGAGAGCAGGTTCACGATCTCGCGCGTCTTCTCCAGGAAGCGCGTGCGCGCGACCTCCTCGATGGGAGACAGGGAGTCGTGGTCCTCGATGAGATCTCCGAGACGTTTGCCGTCGCTGTCGTCGCCCAGCGGGAGATCGAGACTCACGGGCTCGCGGTGGGACGCCAGGATCGCCCGCACCTTCTCGACGGGCAGCTCCATCCGGCTGGCGATCTCGTGCGCGTCGGGCTCTCGACCCTTCTCCTGGATGAGGAGACGGCTCACCCGCCCGACCATCTTCAGCGTCTCACCCATGTGGACGGGCACGCGGATCGTGCGCCCGCTGTCGGCGATGGCGCGGTTGATGGACTGGCGGATCCACCACATCGCGTAGGTGGAGAACTTGTAACCGCGCCTGAACTCGAACTTGTCGACCGCACGCATGAGCCCGATGTTGCCCTCCTGGATCAGATCGACGAGCTGAAGGCTCTGGTTTCGGTACTTCCTCGCCACGCTCACGACCAGGCGGAGATTTGCCTCGATGAGCTGACCCTTCCCGCGCTGCGCCTCCCGTTCGGCGCGGTGGATGGTCCCGAGGGTCTCGTCGGTGGCGGCCGCGAGCGAGCCGCCTCGCAAGGCGACACTGCGCACCTCGCGAAGCTTGGCGACGACCCGGTCGACGGTCTTCTTGCTCAGGCGAAGCCCGAGCAGCTCGCCGGCGAGGCTGGCGACCGCGCGGGCCGAAGGCCGGCTCGGCGCCCCGCCCGCCCGGAGCAGCGCCTGCACTGCCCGTCGGAACACGTGGTCGTCCTCGGGCTGCTCGCCGTCGACGGTGAGCCGGCTGACGTCTCGCACCCTTAGGCTTCCGTCCCGGAGCTCTTGGCCGATGGCTCCAAGCTCACGCAAGGCAATGGGCGAGGACGCCATCGACTCGAGCATCGAACGCTCGGCGGTCTCCATTCGGAGCCCGATCTCGGCCTCGCCCTCGCGCGTCAGCAAGCCGACCCGGCCGAGCTTTCGGTAGTAGCCGGCGAGGGCGTCGTCGCTGAGCACGGTAGCGGCGGCGCGCGGTGACCCCGACGCCCTGCCTGCCCCGAGCTTCGCGCGGGCGGCGGACGGCGACGAGTCTGGGCTGCGAACAGGCTTCAAATCAGTGCGACGGGTTTCGGGGGAGATACGAAGAGTCGCCCATCCATGGGGCTCTGCCCGTTGGCTAACAAGCCCCCGCGGTTCGCTTCCCGAGAAATCGTCCGCGCGATCGCGACCCACGGTGTCACTGCATGGTCGCGCTTCCCCCGGGGATCCACTGCCATGAGTTCCCGCCGCCGCAGACCGTCGTCGTC
>Ga0302319_10025175_pt1 | contig 10547 bp, 9 predicted proteins | sample Bog_T0_2_FD_203319 | JGI IMG/M metagenome (GOLD analysis project Ga0302319, IMG submission 203319) | Peat permafrost microbial communities from Stordalen Mire near Abisko, Sweden - Bog_T0_2 | ecosystem: Environmental > Terrestrial > Soil > Wetlands > Peat | place: Sweden: Abisko, Stordalen Mire... | reverse complement strand
TGACCTTTGCGTGCCCGTTTCCAACCAGGGTTTCCGGCACACTGGCATTGATAAACGGCGGTTGTTGCACCGCAATGGGCGTGCCATTGTCACCGAGGAAGATGATGTCGGTGTTGGTCAGATTGACCGAGTTGAGCACCACGCCGATCTCCGTGTCCAGCGACTGGATCATGGCCTCGTAATAGGCTCGGGTATTGGTGGCGATGTCCTGCGCCGTGCCGCTCAAACTGATGTATTTCGGCGAGATGAGCAGGTTCGTGGGCGGCAGGTTATAGGGTGCATGCGGTGCGTTGAAGGCCAGCCAGACAAACCAGAGGTTGGTGCCCTGCGAGGCAATGAAATTGGTGGCGTCGTGGACCTGGTCCAGCGTGGTGTAGGTGCTGGAGTTGAAGGAGACTCCGTTCGACCACTTGGTCCAACTGGTATAGCTCGTGACCTGTGGGCCGTAGAAACCTTCATAGTTGGTCCAGCCGCCGGTCAGCCACGGTGAATCCGTGTCATAAAGGTTGGCGCTCGTTCCGGCCAGATGCCATTTACCAAACGACGCCACGCCATACTGGGGCGCGTTCGTCGCAAATGCCCGGGGTAGAGTGTATTCATTCGTCCGCAACGAGGGAGTATTGCCGCCGCCAATGGCGCAGCCCACACCCGTGCGGAAGGAATCCCGCCCCGTGAAGATGCAGGCGCGTGATTGCGAGCACGAGGGCCGGGCATAGAAGTGCGAGAACACCACCCCGCTTTGGGCGAGCGCGTCGAGGTTGGGCGTATAAGGAATTGACGCACCGGTGTTGGTGCTGTTAAAGCTGGCCAAATTGTCCCAGCCGAGATCATCTGCGATCAGCAACAGGATGTTATGCTTGCCATATTGCCCGCTCTGCCCGACCACGGGAGAATTCACGAGGATACTGATGACAGCGGTATTGGTCCCGCCATAACCGTCCGACACAGTGTAAGTGAACTGGTCATTCACCGGGTTCGGGTTGTTGTAGGTCAAAGTGCCGGCATCGTCGATGAGGGTGATGCCCTGCGAACTGACCCCGACACTAACTAGCGAAATGCTGTCACCGTCCGCGTCGGTGGCGTTGGTGAGCAGGTCGCTGATGGCAATGACCAGGCTCGTCTGGTTCGTAGTCAGTGTATAACTGACATTGTTGGCCACCGGCGGATGATTCGTCACTGTTTGGTATAGGGTAGCGTTGAGCGCCGCGTAATTACCGTCGCCCGAATAGTTCGCGGTGATGAGGTTGCCCGTCCCGCGTGGTAGGTTGTTGATGCTGGCACTGGTCGCAGTGCCGCCGGAGACGGTGTTCGTGCTGAAGGCAACGTCATTAGCCAGAAAGATTACGCTGCCGGTGGCATCACCGGCGGTTGCGTCGTTGGTTTGCACCACTGCGGTGAACGTCACCCCGGCCAGGTAGCCGTTGGTCGGTGTGGAAGACGTCAGCCCCAGCGTGGTCACGCTGTTGGTCAAAGCAATGCTGACCAGCCCGCTGTTCGTTCCGCCATAACCGTCCGTCACGGTGTAGGTGAACTGGTCGTTCTCGGGGTTCGGATTGTTGTAGCTCAAAGAGCCGCCATTGATCGAAACCGTGATGCCGTCAACACTGGTGCCGACACTGACCAGCGAGATGGTATCGCCGTCCGCGTCGGTGACGTGCGACAGCAAGTCACTGACGGAAATCGTCAGGCTGCTCACCGTGGCATCACGCGAATAGGTCACGCTGGCCGCCACCGGTGGATGATTCGTCACCGACTCAGCCAAGGTGTTGGTGCTCGCTGAATAGTTTTCATCCCCCGAATATGTCGCGCTAATCAGGTCATCCGGACTGCGCGGCAGGGTGTTGAGGACAGCGCTGGTAGCGATGCCGCCACTGACACCGTTAGTGCTGAAGGCCGTCCCATTGGCCGAGAATATCACGCTGCCAGTGGCGTTACCCGCAATGACGCCGTTGGTTTGAACCGTGTCGGTAAACGTCAGCAGGTCAAGATAGCCTGCCGGATTCTCAGACGAGGCCAGCGTTGTTCCGGACTGCGCCGTCACTACCAGGACGAGTGATCCGTTCTCGATTTGCAACGAGCCGGGCGAAGTAGTGCCTCCGCCGTTGACCGCCACATTCGCGGGAACGATGCCGGTCACTGAACCGGGCTGGCTCCCGGCAAGGTTCGTAATGATCACATAGCTTCCCGGAGCGAGGGCGGCGCCGGTGTTGTTGATGTTGAAGACCGTACCGGCGGACAAGGTGAATGCGCCGTTCGTGACGGCCAGCGCAGGCGTGGTGCCGGCGTAGGTCAATGAAATGATGCCGCTCGCGGCGTTGAAATTACCTCCCAGGATGGCTGTGGGCGCGCTGTTGCTCAACGTCTGGCTCGTGCCCAGCGTGAAAGTTGAACTCAGGCCGGAAACATCGAACTTCGCACCGCCAGCCACAATGATTGCCGATGAACTGGCCAGTGACGCAGAACCGCTCAAGGCCAGTGTCCCGGCATTCAAGGTGGTTACACCGGTGAATTTGCTGGCACCGCTCAAGGTTGTGGTGCCGGAGCCAATGAAAGTCAGTCCGCCGCTGACATTGGCCGTGGGCGCGGCGCCGGTGATGGTCGCTGGATTGGTGCCGCCGCCGCCCGTCAGGGTAAAGGTGGGCGTGACCGTGTAACCATTGCCGGGATTGGTGATGATAACGTTGGTGACCTGGCCGCTTGTCGCGCCGCCGGTGGAAGCGTCAATCTGCGCGATTGCCGTGGCCCCAAAACCCGTGGTGTCACCTGCGCCCCGCTTGACCGCCAGAAACGGCGCACCGATATACCCTGCCCCGCCGCTTATTGCTGAAATACCGCTGACGCCATTGCCGATCGGCGCCAACAGCGGGCTGCCAATGCTGATAGCCGTGCCGCTGTTATCGATCGTACCACCATTGCCATAAACATAAACGCCGGACAGATTGGCCCCGCTGAAAAAGCTTGCCCCCAGGTTTACCGGCGTTGCCTTCAAGGTGCCGCCGTTGAAGTCGAATAGATTAGTCGGCGTCGCATAATTCGCCGAAACTCCATTCACAGTCAGCGTGCCGTTCGACAGCAAATTGGCCACGGCTAGTGAATTCGTCACATTGACAAAGGAATAAGCTAACCCCCGGGTTGCGGAGGTCGTGCTTGGGCCGGTAACCTGCGCGGCACCCGTGCCCCCACCGACGTTGAGAATGCCAGTGAAACCGGAACCACTCCCGTTGGCGCCGTTGGCGATGAGAAAGAAGGCGTTGGCACCCGTCGAAAAAATCACGGTGCCGCCCGTTACCGTGGTCACGCCGCGACCCGCCAGAACACCCGTTCCATCGGCGAAGCGATCCGAAGTCGTGATCAATCCGCCGGATATATCCAGGACGCCGACAGTGTTATCTCCGCGCGTGCCGCGTGAAGACACATTCAACTGGGCCACGTTCAGCGTGCCCCCGGAAAAGTTGAAATAGCCATAGCCATTGTTGCCGGAACCGATCCGGAGATTATCCGTGCCGGCCGCCTGATTGAGCGTGAGGTTGCCGCCACTCTGGTAAACTGCCCCCGAACTTCCGGTCGGATCGCCCACCCACAACTGGTTAATGCTGAGCGTACCGGACAGGTTCAACCGCGCATTCACGGTAAAGTTCTCCCCCGAGGCGTTCAGGGAGCCGGAATAGTTCAAGGTGCCCCCATTGACAGTGTTCGTGCCGGTATAGGTGTTGCTACCCGAAAGCGTCAACGTGCCGGGTCCCGAACTGGTCAGCGGATAGGCCCCGCTGATATTTCCGCCCAAGGTGATGTCACCCCCGCCGGCCGAGGTGCTGATGGCGGAAGCCGCCCCGAGGGCTAGGTTGAGATTCACCGTTTGCAGTGTGGAACCGTCGTTCGCAATATTACCGTCCAGCGTGATCGCATTGCCGCCAATGGTGTACCCGTTGGCATCGCTGTTAAAGGTAAGGCCGTCAAACGTGTAGCCGCTGAAATCGTTGCTCAACGAGGTCTGGCTGGACGAGCCGAAAAAGAGGCTGTCTGCGGATAGCGGTGCTCCCGCGCCCGCGCCCGGTATGGTGCCGCTCGTCCAGTTTGCGGAATTAAAGTTAACGGCACCCGGCGAGGTGTCCCACGCCCAGTTGGCGCCGTGGGAGGCTGGTACCGCAGCCGCAAGCAGGCAGCCGGCCAGCAGGCCGGCAATCGGCGTTCGTGACCGGTGGGTTGGGTTTGAGAGATATCCTTCAGAGTTGGGGGTTTTCATAGTTCTTTTGCTTTTATTTCAATTTGTTTATTTCGTTTATTGTCGTTTGTTTAACCCAAAGCCCGCATAATCGTTTGCCGGATTCACATCCGGCGGACGGCGGACTTCGAGGGTTTGGCACCTCCCAATGAAGGGTCGGAAAATTCTGGTCTAACCTTGCAAGACTGGTGCGGGCTTCCGGCGCGCCAAGAAAACTTCAGCGCCGGAAGCCCGTCTGACCCGGAGGACGGGCAAAATCTCAGCCGATAAAATCGTCGTCCGTGTTCAGCGCCCAGTCCAGCCGCCGCAATTGCTCGCGGATTTTGCGGCGTACATAGCGTCGCTCCAATGCTCTCGCGAGGGTGGGGCGAATGCCCCCGGTCCGCTGGCCCCCGCCGATGCTCGAAAAACCTGACTTTTGATGGATGTTGATTTTCATGCTTTAAGTTGGGTTTCCGGATTCAGGAGGGCGGGTGGCGAAGAAGATCCGCCACCCGTCCCGCGTCTCCTTTGGTTTGAAAAATAGTGCGGGTGCGGTAACAAAATGGGTCATCCCGCCAGGCTGAGGCTGCCCGCGGTCATCCCGCCCGCCCGCAGCTATTGGCGGGAAGCTGGCATTCTTGGCAATGATATTTTGCATCTGGTTTGAAATGCGGGCGGCAAGACTTTCTGCCGCCCGCGCGGTTGTGGTTATTGGTGGTTCAAGATTTTGGTGTGCGCGATATCAGCAGGACAAAAAATCCGATGCCGGCGGCCCAAGCCGTGAGCCTGCCGGCCCCCGGTACCGGCTCGACCGGCACGTCGGCCACCGCCAATGGGCTGGTAAAGAACGTGGCGGTTTTTGTCGGGTTGACGGCCAACAGGCTCCGATCGGTTATGACCGACGCCGAAGAGGCCAGCGCGCTGAGGACAATCGCCAGGCCCGCGGCTAAAGTTAAGTGGGTAGGTTTCATTTTTCCTTTTTTGGTTGTTTGTTTTTCCCCCAAAGACCGCGGCAGCACAGCCAGTATGGCAATCTGGCCGCGCGCGGAATTCGAGGGGTTGGCGCCTCCCAATGAAGGGTCGGAAAAATTCAGGATGGTTTGGGACACCCCCAATGCCAGCGTGGCGGCTTCTGCGGGGATGGTGAAATTAAGATGACGATCGCGGCGAATGACCTGGGCTGGGAGCGCCCACCTTTTTTGCCGCAAATCAAGCCGGCAAAGTGCCCGGCAACGGCTCAGACTCGCTGGAACAGCGAAGGGCTGGCGCAAACGTGAATTCTGGAATATGAACATGTTGTTCTTTCATGTGGTCTTCCAGTTGTCCGGTCAGCCGATTGCAAAATTATTGGTTGTGTTTAATCTTTATTCGCGCCGGTTTGGACACGCGTCGGTCGCCGCCCTATCCAACCTCTGCCGTTCGGTCAGTTCAATTTGCGTCACCCGCGAGTCATGCACGATGATCTCCACCGCGCCATACCGCAGCTTGCCCACCTGCTCACCGACAATTGTCAGCCAGTTGACGTGGCTTAACGGTTTATTATCAAACCTTGTCCGAGTTTCACTCATTTTTAGCTTTATTGAATAGCGATACAAATGATCGTTATTTTGTTTAAATCAAAAGTGGCCAGAACTTTTATTTATTTCTTTAAATAACTACTTAAATGATCAAAAATGCTTTTGCCTCAAGCCCTCAACCGCAATACACGACTCACTATGTCGTTATTATCCACATTTAATATTGGCTGTCAATTATTTTTTAAAACATTTTTTGCGGCCTTTAAGTTTGAAGGTGAAAACCAAAAAGTTGAGGCGGTGGGAATTTGGAAGCTATCTTCTCCCGGTTTTTAGTATCCAAGTTTCATGGGACCAGGATCGTATCGACGGGTTTGGGGGGAGTACTCGCCCCCGGCGGAGTGAAGCCGTTTACCCGCGCGGGAACCAAAGTATTTGCGGGACTGCGCTCGACAGCGTCAGTCGAGAGTTTGACATGGACCTTGGATGAGTCATAACTGATCTCAACCACCTGGCCGACGGATATGCGCACTTCCTTGCCGGTGAAGCGATGGCCGATTCTGATGACGAGCTCGCTGAGCGCCCAACTCTTCTCATCCATCAAAAAATCACAAACATGGCCGACAATGCCGTCAGTGGCCTGGAGATGATACCCATTCACGGCTAGCGTACTGCGCAGATGCGCATCCGGGCGGGCGGCCTTTGGGCCGCTCGCAGCCGGCGGTTGCACCGCGGCGAATTTGGGAGGCAGCTCCAGAATTGGAAAGCTGCGCGCGCCACCCCACAAGCCGTCACCTTCCCAGTAATAGGGAAAGCCGTAATAGCGGTGATACAATTCCTCATATTGGCGCGACACCGGCTTGTGCGACTCAATCGAAGGACTGTCCTCGATCTGTTTGCGAGTCAGGTTGACCCTCACGGACTTTCCGTCGTGCTGCAAACCTGTAAAAGAATGCGGCGACAGGAGCACCTGTCGTCCCGGCAACCAGTTCCCCGTATCCGCGACCACATAGCGCACCGCCCAGTTCTCGTCGCTGAAATAGAAATCCTTCACGTGGCCGAGCTCGCCATCCGACGCCGTGAGTTTGAGTCCCTGGAGTTGTTTAAGGCTTTGTGACATAAAGGTGTTATCGCTTCTTGAGTTTTCGAAGCTACTCGCTTCAAATTCTACCCAGCAACAGCAGGATAATCAGAATCACCAAAAGCAAGCCGAGTCCGCTGCTGGGATAATAACCCCACGACCGGCTGTGCGGCCAGTGCGGCAACGCGCCTAAGATCATGAGTATGAGGACCACCAGTAAAATTGCTCCTAACATAAAATTCGTTTTGGGGGTTATTCGGGTCGGTGGGATTATCTTTCGTTGCCGTGTTGGGCGTCCTTTTGGTTTTGGCCCTTGTTCGAGCCCGCCGGCTTCCAGTTGGCTTTCATCAGCTAAAAATAGCTGGTCGCCCGAGCTTTTGGTATGGGGTAAAACCCTACCGGTCGATTCCCACAATTCTAGCGGTTGGCTATTTTTTATCCCCGATCCTCATCCTTGTTACGGAGTTCCGACCAGAAGGAACTGGCCACGCCCGCGCCTTTCAAAACCGCCTGCCACCAGGATGACTTTTCTGCCCCGGGCTGAGGTTTTTTACCACGGAGGGAGGATAATCCGGAAACCAGCGCGCCGGCAGCTTTTACCATCGAGCTGATGGATTCCGCCCGGCGGCTGAGGATGTGAACCTCGCGCACCATGGACTGCCACTCAAAATCCAAGCTTGCGCGGTTGAGTTCACTTTCGGCAATTAACAATTGTTTTCGTAATTCCAGGGCTTTCATCGGAGAAAAGTTTCCAAGCCTGCGAGATCCTTGCGGATTTGGTCCAGAGTCGCCGGCAGGGTCTGCCAATTCTTTAGCAGCGTGCGGAGTCGCCGGTAAAGACAAAGCCCGGCGGTTGCATAAACGAACGTTAAGGAAAGCAGAACGATGACCGGTGACCAAACCCACAGCCAAACCACGATCGCCGCCGTGAACGTCAGTGCCGCGAGGAGGCCGAACACCGCCACGCCCAGCGCCATCAAAATATTGCACAGGAGGCGCTCCCGCGCCTCCTGCATTTCGACAGCCAGCAATTCCAGCCGGTTTTCCCCAACGGTCGCCAAGCGCAGGGCGAACTGCTTAGCCGTCGCGCTGATCTGGTTGAAACTGCCGCTCGCGGATTCCATAAGCCAATCAATCGCAGTTCCGCGAACAGCGCCGGCCCAGTAAATAACCGACCATTACCCCGACGCCGACGCCAATCGCAATCGCCTGATAAGGATTCTCGCGAACCGTTTGGTCGGCGACTTTTGCGCCGGCGATCGCCTTGTCGCGCACGGCTCCCCCGATTTCCTTGGCGCGATCCAGCGCGGCGGCCAGCCTTTTGCGGGCGTCGCCGACCTTTTCCCCGGCCACATCCGCGGTGGCGGACAGCAACGCCCGGGCGTCGACGGCCAATTGTCCAATATCATCACTAACCGCTTGTGTTTCTTTGTTCATAAATTCCTTGTTTTTGGGTTGGTTTCCTTTTTCAACGGTATGTTTTCCGCGTCGTACAGATGTGCCGCTTCGGGTGAAATGGCCACATGTAAAATTGAATTCCGGCCGCCAAAGGGATTGGGAACGGATTCCCGTGCCAGCGGGTCGGGAATCCATTTACCATCAACGACCAGGCAGTATTCGTAGCTGCCTGGGGCTAGAACGGTTTCCTTCCACCAATTGCCGCCGCCGGACGAATGCAGGGTTTTGGCCTCGGGTTGCCAGTGATTGAATGTTCCGGCCACGCAAACGGTCGTGGCTGTTGGATTCGTGAACTCAAAGCGAACAGGCACCCGTTGGATGCCGGTGTCCGGGCTGTTGTTGTGATTGTGGTTATGTTTCATGCTTGGTGACTTAGTTGGCAGACGGTATTTAGATTTATCAAAAATGATCCAGTTCAGTCTGGCATCCTGCGCCGCGACTATTCGGTATGACCATGGGGTGTTTTACCCACCCGCCGGTTTTGCTCCTCGCGCTTAAAGACGGGAGGTGGCTTAGTGAACCTGCGGAACGCGGATGTCTCCCGAATGTCCCAGCACGCCAAAGACGGACAAAAGCCACACGACCACGCAAATCACCACGACGATGTTCAGAATTTGTTTGATCTTGCCATCCATCGGCAGATAGGTGTTTAACAGCCAGAGCAGGACCCCGATCACTACGAGCGTGATAATGACATTGATCAGTGGCATGGTTCACCTCCAGCTTTCAGGATTTGCTTGTAATTCATGGCGCCAAAGTAATCCTGGAAGTGTAGAGTTGCCATGGGGTGTTTCCCTACCATGCGTTCGCGCTCCAGTTTTTACCCGGGTGCGCGGCCAGGTCACGCGGCGACCGGAAGATTTTTCGTAAGCACAGATGAGTGGGCAGAAACACGACCAGCCACAGCCCAAGCAGCCACAAAACCACGTAGAGGTTTTGGTTCATCCAGTGCTGCGGTTGCTGATCGTTAAAACCATAGAGGTAATTCAGGTTGATGGGCTGATTCGGATTGGCCGGGTGCGCGCCAGCCGGCGGAGTAAACCAATAACCGGCCAGACCCAGGATTGCCGCCATGCCAGTCCAGGCGGGCAAGCCTCGGCCGTCATAACCCACCCGGGAAAGCAGCCAGATGAGCAGGATCGGCAGCCACCCATGGAATAGCGACAAACCCCGGGTCAGGGGTGGAATCCGCTGGTCAAACATATAACTGGTCAGATTAAAAAAATGCAATCCCAGCAATTGGCAGCCAAAATCGACGAGCCAAATGCACTGCGGCAATAAAATGCCAACCGCACACATGCTGATGAGCAGCGAGCTCTCCAGCCACATGCCCGCCACGGTCAAAATGAGAGCCGCGTCGCAGAACCAAAGGAAATTGGTGGGCCCATAGGTACGCCAGTAGACCGGCACCAGAATCAGGAGGAGGACGCTGCCGGCAATTTGGGCAGCCAGCGGAATGGTCTTGGGGGATCGGCTCAAATCACCGTGCGCTTTGCTCGCCGTGGCTATCGCACAATAACCTCGGGCGGGCGCACGACGACCACGGGCGGCCCGACGACAACTTCATCGCGATGTTCGTATCTGGCGTGCCTATGCCCTCCATCAGAAACCAGGCAGCCGGTGGTGGTGAACAGAGAAAGAATGCCGGTGTATAACATCAGTTTTTTCATTTTAAGTATCGCTTTCCAGACAAGCTACGCAATTGGAGCTGATTTCTCTATGGGGTGTTACCCTATCTCCTGCGAACTTCTGGAATAATTGCACCGGGACTTGCGGCGGCTGCATCGGTGACACAACCGACAAAATCGCCTTTTGCACGATCAGATTGGCCAGTTTGCCCGGATGCCCCCCTGCCTGAATACCATTCGCAGGCCAAAAGGAGAATCAACTGTGTTGCGTTTTTCAAAACATCAGCCGGATTGACCTTGGTTCGGCCAGGCTCTGGTTATCGCCGGCCCATGTCATTCGGGTGTGCCAGTCCTTCCGGCAACTTGGATGCCAGCCCGATCCGCGAGTGGGCCGGGCCAGATCAGACTGGCAAATTGTGATCTCGATGCCGAAGGCCCGTCCGTCAACCCATTCGATCGGAATGTGAGTGGTGGCTGGCGCCGCCCGGTGGGCCCGGGTTGGTCCGGGATCCCGGAGAGATGGCAGATCGCTCATGGCTTGAGGTAAACACAAAAGCCGTGCCTGCGACATGGGGTGTTCACCCCATCCGCAACCATCTTTGCCATCCGACCCGCTAACGACCCTAGCCGGTACAACCGCCTGTTGATGGAGTTGGATATTC
>Ga0302319_10025174_pt1 | contig 10548 bp, 9 predicted proteins | sample Bog_T0_2_FD_203319 | JGI IMG/M metagenome (GOLD analysis project Ga0302319, IMG submission 203319) | Peat permafrost microbial communities from Stordalen Mire near Abisko, Sweden - Bog_T0_2 | ecosystem: Environmental > Terrestrial > Soil > Wetlands > Peat | place: Sweden: Abisko, Stordalen Mire... | reverse complement strand
ATCGTCGAGGTTTCAAGGAGCGTCAGCTTGACCGGGAAGCCCAAACTCTTGAGCGTCTGCTGAACGATCTCGGCCTGCTGTTCGAACGGGTCTCCGGTCGAGGCGACGATCGTCGTCAGTTCGTGGCCGGTGTACTTGCCGGTCGGATAGCCGGCGAGCTTTATGTACTTTTCGGCTATCGCCGCGTCGCCTTCGAGGTGTTCGTTGAAGTCGAACTTGGCCCCCGTCGGCCCCTTCAGCCCGCCGGCCTGTTCAAAGCCGTTGATCGTCGGGTAGATGAAGTGGGTGGCCACATTGGTCACCAGCGGCCCGCCCTTGACCTTGTCGAGCGACGTCCGGTTGAGCGCGGCCCAGAACGCCTTGCGCAGGTCGACGTTCTTGAACGGCCCGACCTTGTTGTTGACGCCGATGTAGTGGTCTCCTCCACCCGGTGAGATCTCGAGCTGTTCTTTGAACTTTTCGGCCCCGAGCTTGATGTTGGGCTGAGCCACCGAGGATTCGTTCTGGACGATGTCCGTCCCTTCGAGCACCTGGCGCCCGATCACGGAGCTCGTCCCGCCGATCTTGACGTCGATTTCGTTCAGGTACGCCGGCCGGTAGTCGGTGCTCGCCTTCCAGTTGGGGTTGCGCACGAGCGTCGCCGACTTGCCCGGGATGTAGCCGATGCCGAGCACCTTGCCTTCCGAGTTGTTCTTGAGCATGTACGGCCCCGTCGCGACCTCGTAGTCCACGTAGTTCGACGGCTTGTTCTTGTCAAACTTCTCGGCGTATTCCTTGGGAACGGGCGCCGTCAGCGGCAGCACCAGCGCATCGGCGACGATCTGTCCTTTTGGTTCGGTGAGGTGGAACACGATCTCGTGCTTGTTCGGCGTTTCGATGCCCTTGATCGGCGCGCCGGTCGTGTCGGTCGGCTCGCCTTCGATCGATTTGAAGTAGGACGCGATATACGGGTTGGCGACGTCCGGGTTGGTGCCGCGCTCGATCGCGTAGGCGACGTCTTCGGAGCTGACTTCACGGTTCACCGGCGGGCTGAAGTCGACGCCCTGCTTGATGTGGACCGTTACCGTCTTGCCGCCGTTGGTGATTTCCGGCTGACCTTCGGCCAGATCGGGGGTCGGTTCGGTGGAGTTCGGCTTCTGCGAGTACAGCGGACGCTGCGTTGCGAACACGACGGCGTAGTCGACCGAGAAGTAGCTGATCCCCGGGTCGAGGTGTTCGAAGTCGATTTCCTGGAGCACCGTCAGGGTGCCACCGCGCTTCCCGCCCGTGAGCGGCTCCGTCAGAGGGCTTTTGTATCCCCCTGTGCTGAGCGCGCTCGACGCGCTCGCTGTCCCGCTCGTGCTGCTTGTGCTGCTGGAGCCGCACGCGGCGATCAGCACTGCAAGCCCGGCGGCGAGTGCTACGGCCACCACGGTTCTAATCGACTTCATCAAGACGCCTCCTATGTTGTGTGTCGAGTGCCCTCATCGGGCGTTCTTCGGGTTCAGGGCATCCTGCAGCCCGTCGCCCAGAAGGTTGAATGCGAGCACCGTCAGCAACAGCGCAACGCCGGGGAAGACCATGAACCACCACGCGGTGTTGAAGATCGGGGTCGCCTGGGCGATCATCGCGCCCCAGCTCGGCGTGGGCGGGCGAATACCGACTCCCAGAAACGAGAGCGCAGCCTCGAAGAGGATGTTTGTGGGGATCAAAAGGCTCGCGTAGACGATGATCGGCGCGGTCAGGTTGGGGAGAATCTCCCTGAACATGATCCTCACGTCCGAGGCGCCAAGCGCGCGCGAGGCTTCGACGAACTCGCGCTCGCGCATCGAGAGGACAAGCCCGCGAACGATCCGTCCCACGAACGGCCACGTCGCTATCGAGATGATGAAGATGATCGTCACCAAACCGGGCTGGATCACCCCTTTTACGCAGCCACGCACCCCGCACGCGGCGCCGAGGCCGATTCCCAGCAGCAGGATCGGGATCGACAGCACGATGTCCATGAAGCGCGACAGCAGCGCGTCCACCCAGCCGCGGTAGAAGGCAGCCACCATCCCCACGACGACGCCGACGAGTGTCGAGATCCCCGTGCCGATGATCCCCACCTCAAGGGCGATCCGCGTGCCGTAGATCACCCGTGACATCACGTCCTCGCCGAGCTGGTCGACGCCGAAGGGGTGGGCAACGCTCGGGCCGAGCGGCGAACCGAAGGAGTCCGTCAGATTGAGGTTCTGCGTATCGGGCCCTGGCAGCCCGAGCACGTCAACGACCAGCGGGGCCGCGATCGCGAGGACGATCAAGAAGGCGATGAAGGCCAGCGAGACCACGGCGACGCGATCCTGGCGAAAGCGCCGCCAGAACAGCGACAGGGGAGATCGGGCGGCGATCTCGCCACGAACATCCAGAAAGTCCAGACCCCCCTCAGGTCCGGATAGCAACTCGACTGCGCCTGCGGGCATGTCAGCGACGCCTTATGAGAGGGGGTTTTTCGTGTGCGCCATGTTATCGACCTGTTGAGGTTCGACACGCGGACCGGTCGAACCTGCCGCGAAGCCCGGAACTTGTCCGGCTCCGCGCGATACTGGGTGGGTGAATTCATCGGGAACGGAGAGCCTGTTCGGAGTCGAGTCCGCTGAGGAGACCCACCCGCTCGCCGTCACGATGCGCCCGGGCGACCTCGAGAGTTTCGTCGGCCAGTCCCACATCCTCGGCGCGGGCTCGGCGCTGCGCACGGCGATCGAGCAGGGCCATCCACATTCGATGATCCTCTACGGCCCACCGGGATCGGGCAAGACGACGCTCGCACGGATGCTCGCCGTACGCTCCGGCGCCGCCTTCGAGGAGCTGAGCGCGGTGGCGGCCGGCCGTGCGGAGGTGCGCGCGGTGATCGAGCGCGCAAACCACCGCCGTCGCTCGGGAGGCGGGGGAACGGTCTTCTTCCTCGATGAGATCCACCGCTTCAACAAGGCCCAGCAGGATGCGCTCCTGCCCGCGGTCGAGGATGGTCTGCTCACGCTGATCGGCGCGACGACCGAGAACCCGGCCTTCGAGGTCAACGGCGCCCTGCTCTCGCGCGTGCGCGTGTATGCACTGCAGGCGCTGAGCCCCGAGGAGCTCTCCCGCATTCTCCACCGCGCCGCTCAGAGCGGGGTCGAGGACGACGCGATCGACTTCCTCGCCGCCCGCAGCGAAGGCGACGCGCGCACGGCCCTGAACGCGCTCGAGCTGGCCGAGGCGACCGCGGCGGAGCTCGGCGAGGAGCGCGTGACGCTCGCGCGAGCAGAGGATGCCCTGCAGCGCCGGGCGGTGCTCTATGACAAGGGCGGCGACCGTCACTACGACTACATCTCAGCCTGGATCAAGGCCACGCGCGGCTCCGATCCCGACGCCTCCCTCTACTACCTCGCGGTGATGCTGGAGGGTGGAGAGGACCCTCGGTTCATCGTGCGCAGGATGGTGATCCTCGCCTCCGAGGACGTCGGCAATGCCGACCCGCGCGCCCTCACCGTGGCAACCGCCGCCGCGCAGGCCGTCGAGCACGTCGGTATGCCGGAGGCCCGCTACGCGCTTGCGCAGGCGGCGATCGCTCTCGCTCTGGCGCCCAAGTCAAACGCCGCCGGCAGCGCGCTCTCTGCGGCCGAGCGCCACGTGCGCGAGCACGGCGCCGGGGCCGTTCCCGCTTGGCTTCGCCCCGGCGCGCGTCCCGGCCAGCAGACCGGCGGCTATGAGAATCCGCACGGCCTCGCGGGACGTCTCTCCAAGCAGGAGCTGATGCCGCAGGGCGCCGAGGGCGCCCGCTTCTACATCCCCGCAGAGACGGAATCCGAGCCGGCCGAACGGCTCGAGCGGATCCGCCGCGGGCGCGGGATGGCCGAGCGATGAGCGAGCGAGGATGAGCACCTCGGCAGGCACGCGAGCGCTCGAGCGCTCGGCGCCGGAGGACCTCCTGGCGCGGGACCCGGCAACGGGCGAGGTGCTCGGCACCCTGGCGGTTACGCCGCCGGAGGAGATCGAAGGCGTCGCGATCGACATCGCCAAGGTGCAGCCGCTGTGGGCGCTCCTGCGCGTCAAGGATCGCGCGAGGTACATGCGCCGCATGGCCCAGGCCGTGATCGACGACTTCGAGGAGTTGAACGTCGTGATCGCGCGTGAGCAGGGACGTCCGCTCGCGGAGATCGCGGCGCTCGAGCTGCTGCCGGCAATCGACGCCCTGATCTGGATCGCCGACGACGGCGCGAATGTCCTCGGCAGCCAGAGGGTCGGTATCGGCCGCTCCTCGGCGATCGCCAAGCGGGCGCGCATCGCATACGAGCCCTATGGGGTGATCGGCGTGATCGGCGCCGGCTCAGCCCCCTTTGCGCAGCCGCTCGGACAGATCGCCGGGGCGCTCCTGGCCGGCAACGGGGTGGCGTTCAAGCCCGCCCCTCGCGCGGGTCTCGCCGCAGAGCGGATCGCCCGCGTGCTCGCGCGAGCGGGCCTGCCCGAGGGACTCGTGCGCATCGCGCACGGTGGCGCGGCGAGCGGGATCGCGCTCGCCCGGGCTCCGGTCGACAAGGTTCTCTTCACAGGGTCGCCGGCCGTCGGTCGCGCGGTCGCGCGGGCATGCGTCTCCGAAGAGAAGGAGGTGACGGTCGAGCTCGGGGGAAAGGATGCGATGCTCGTGCTCGCCGACGCCCACGTGCCGCACGCGGTCGCCGGTGCGCTGTGGGCCGGCTGCGCCGGCGCCGGGCAGGCGCGGGGGGCGGTCGAGCGCATCTACGTCGCTCGCGAGGTGTCTGAGCGGTTTCTCTCCGAGCTCGTCCACGAGGCATCCGCGATGACCGTGGGCGATCCCGCAGACCCGGCCACCCAGGTCGGGCCCCTGGCCTCCGCTCGTCGCGCCGAGCACGTGGACGCGCTTGTGCGGGAGGCGATCGCCCAGGGCGCACGCCTGCGCTGTGGAGGTCCCGTCAGCCCGGCCGGTTGTGAGGCGGGCTCCTTCTACGCACCGGCGGTGCTCAGCGGGGTGAGGCAGGACATGCGGATCATGCGCGAGCCGATCGACGGACCGGTGCTGGCCGTGATGACCGTCGACTCGGTGGCGGAGGCGATCGCTCTCGCCAACGACAGCGAGTACTGCCTCGGCGCGTCGGTGTGGAGCAACGACCGCTTCCAGGCCACGCGCATCGCCCGCGAGCTCGAGGCTGGGATGGTCTGGCTGAACGATCACCTGCCCGGGCCGACCGTCTCGCGGGGACCGTGGGGTGCCGCCGCCGGCGGCGGGCTGGGCAGAACGCTCGGCCGGGCGGGCCTGCGGGCGTGCGCGCAGGAGAAGCTCATCAGCTGGGATCCACCGGGCCTGCGCGGACTGTGGTGGGGTCCCTACGATGAGACGATCGGCCGCGCGGCCGCGGCGGTCGCGCGGATGCGCTCCGGACGCGAGGCAGACCGCGAGCGTGCGTGGCGGGACGGCGCCGTTTCCCTCGTGCGAATGGGAGCGCGGGCGCTCGGCCGCGGACGGCGAAGATAGAGCTACGCTTCTCGGATGCCCGCCCAGGCCTACGCAGGCAAGGAGTGCGTCTGTCAGCTGCGCAGAGGAATCTGCGACCAGAGCTGCGTGCAGGGGATGCTCGACACGCCGTTCTACATCGCCTGTCTGAAACTGACGCAGCGGCGCTGCGTGGTGGTCGGCGCCGGGGAGGTTGGCCTCGAGAAGGTCGACGGTCTGCTCGCATGCGACGCCGAGGTCACCGTGATCGCACCGCAGGCCGTGGACGCGCTCTCAGATTACGCGGCCGAGGGCTCGATCCGCTGGGAGCAGCGCGAGTACGGCGGGCCCGCGGACCTGGAGGGCGTCTTCATGGTGATCGCCGCAACCGACGACACCGACACCAACGTTGCGGTGTTCGACGACGCCGAGCGCCGGGCGATGCTGGTGAACGTCGTCGATGTGCCGCCGCTCTGCAACTTCATCCTGCCGGCGATCGTGCGCAGCGCCCCGCTGGCGATCGCGATCTCAACGGCGGGAGCCTCGCCGGCGCTCGCCAAGCGGATGAAGCGCGAGATCGAGGCGCAGTTCGGCGAGCCGTATGCGCGCCTTGCGGTGATCCTCAACGAGGTGCGGGGATGGGCGAAGGGCACGCTGCCCACATACCAGGACCGCAAGCAGTTCTTCGAGGGCATCGTCAACGGCGATCCCGACCCGATCGCGCTGCTGCGCGAGGGTGAGGAGGAAGCGGTGCGCGAGCTGATCGCACAGGCGCAGCAGGCGCACGGGCTGCTCGGCTCGAGCGCCTGAGCCGTGATCGCGCTGGAGCTCGACGGGCTCGCTCGCAACTACGGCGAGCGCGAGGCGCTCTCAGACGTCTCGCTCTCGATGGCGGCCGGCCGGACACTCGTGGTGTTCGGGCCGAACGGCGCCGGCAAGAGCACGCTCCTGCGAATACTCGCGACCCTGCTGCGGCCGCACGCCGGCAGCCTGAGCGTGCTCGGCAGGAGCCTCCCGCGGGAGGCGTGGGGCGTGCGCGGGCAGATTGGCCTGCTCGGGCACGAGCCGATGCTCTATCGCGAGCTGAGCGCGCGCGAGAACCTCCGCTTCCATGCGCGCCTGCACGGCGTCTCGGAGGATCGTGTGGAGGAGCTGCTCGAGCTTCTCTCCATGTCGCATCGCGCGCGGGAGCCGGTGCGCGCACTTTCGCGAGGGATGGTGCAGCGCGTCGCGATCGCGCGGGCCGTGCTGCACGATCCCGAGCTGTTGCTGCTGGACGAGCCCTACGCGAATCTCGATCCCGCGGCGATCGAGCTGGCCGGGCCGCTGATCGGAGCGGCGGCCGGGCGCACGCGTGTGATCTGCAGCCACGATCCCGCGGGCGGGCTGGCCGAGGCGGATCTCGTGCTGGGGCTCCGCGCGGGCCGGCCGGTGCTGCTGCGCAGCGCCGAGGATGTCGGCGAGGCCGAGATCACGGAGCTCTATCGATGAGCGCGAGCGCGCCGCAGACACAGCCGCCGCCCGTCGCGATGCAGCGGGCGGAGGGCGTTTCGCACGAGCCGCCCCGAACGTCGACCGTGATCGGGGCGCTGCTGCGCAAGGAGCTGCTGGTCGAGCTGCGCACGCTCGAGTCGGTGCCGGGGATGTCGCTCTTCGCGGTGACGACCTTCGTCGTCTTCCACTTTGCGCTGAACCGCAACAGCATCGACGGCGACGAGGCGGCTGGCATCCTGTGGGTGACGCTCCTGTTCGCCGCCATGCTCGGCATCAACCGCCTGTTCGTCGCCGACGCCGATCAGGGTGGGTTCGACGGCTTCCTCATCGCGCCCGTCGAGCGGAGCGCTCTGCTTCTCGCCAAGGCGGGCACGCTGCTCGCCTACCTCCTCGTCCTTGAGATCGTCGCCGTGCCGGCCTTCGCGCTGCTGCTGCTCGCCCCGCCGATCTCCCAGGCGCTGCCCGCCCTGGTCGCGGTGCTGCTGTTGGGCGATCTCGGCGTGGCGGCGATCGGAACGCTCGTCGCGGCGCTCGCCGTGCGCACGCGCGCTCGAGATCTTCTGGGCCCGCTGCTGGCGTTGCCGCTGCTCGTGCCGATCGTGATCGGCGCCGCGCGCGCCAGCTCACCGCTGCTGGTCCTCAGCCACCCCGGCGGGCCACCCGGCCGCTGGATGCTTCTGCTTGGGCTCTATGATCTTGTGTTCGGGCTGATCGCCTACGCCCTGTTCGAATTCCTTCTGGAGGACTAGCTTGTACGGGAAGGGCCTGCGTGCGCTGAGTATCTCCACGGTCGTCGTGATGGCGCTCGCGCTCGCGCTCGTCTTCTTCTACGCGCCGCTGGAAGCCCAGGAAGGCTTTTTGCAGAAGATCTTCTACGTCCACGTGCCGCTGGCGATCGTCGCCCTCGGCGGGTTCATGCTCGGCGGGGTATTCGCCATCCTGCATCTGCGCACGCGCGATGCCCGGTGGGATATGCGCTCCTACGTCGCGATCCACATGAGCCTCATCTTCGGCCTTGGCGCACTCATCACCGGCTCGATCTGGGCCAAGGGCTCCTGGGGGCACTGGTGGGTGTGGAACGAGCCGACGCTGGTCTCGTTCCTGATCATCTTCCTGCTCTACGCCACCTACCAGCCGCTGCGCTTCGCGATCGAGGACCCCGAGCGCCAGGCCCGCTACGCCTCCGTGTTCGCGATCACGGCCGGCGCGTTCGTGCCGCTCAACTACATCGCCGTCAACCTCGCCACCGCATACGTGCACCCGCGCGTGTTCTCGAGCACGTCCAACCTCCCCGCCTCGATGGCGTTCACGCTGTTCGTCTCTCTGCTCGCGATGGCGCTGCTGTACGCGACGCTCTGCAAATACGAGCTGACCGCGAAGCACACGCGGGCGCAGCTCCGCGCCGCGCGCCGGCTGCTCGAGCAGCGCTCTCCCGGCGGGGCCCGCACATCTCAGCGGCGCACCCGCAGCGCGGCGCCGAGCGTCTACCCGGCCCCTGCGCCCGGGCGGATGGCTGGAGGACCACTCTGAAGATGGGCGTGATCGCGGCCTCAGAACTTCCGGCTCTGCCGCTGCACACGGCCGGCAAATACGTCGCGGCGGCGTACGTCGTGTTCTTCGCGATCGTGCTGATCTACGTGGCGATCATGGCCGTGCGTCTGAAACGGATCGAGCGCGACGTCGCCGAGCTGATCGACCAGCAGTCGGCCGTTGCGGCGGATCGCGTCGAGTTGGGCGATCGGGAATCGACGCCCGTATGAGCGAGTTGCTTGCACTCGGCATCTCTCACAAGACCGCGCCGGTGGCGCTGCGGGAGCGACTTGCCTTCACCGAGGTGGAGGCGAGCGAGTTCGCCCGCGAGGCCACCGCCACCCCGGAGGTGCGCGAGGCCGTCGTCTTATCGACGTGCAACCGCACGGAGATTTACCTGGTGGTCGGCGACCCCGTTCGCGCGGAGTCCGATGTGCTCGGGCTGCTCGCCCGCCGCGCCTCGATCCGCCCGACCGAGCTGACCGAGGCGATCTACTCCCCGCGCAATTGCGACGCCGCGCGCCAGCTCTACAGGGTCACCGCGGGGCTCGAGTCGATGATCGTCGGCGAGGCCGAGATACAGGGGCAGGTTCGCCGTGCGCACGAGGCGGCGATGCGAGCCGGTTGCACCGGTCCGCTGACCAATCGCCTGTTCGCCGCGGCCCTGACGACCGGTAAGCGCGTGCGTTCAGAGACGGAGATCGGCTCGAGCCGTGTGAGCGTGCCGTCGGTCGCCGTCGATCTCGCCACGAGCGTGCTCGGGGCCCTTCAGGAACGGCACGTGGTCATCCTCGGCGCCGGCGACACGAGCGAGCTCACCGCGCGGGCACTGTCCGAACAGGGCGCCGGGACGATCTTCGTCGCCAATCGCCACGCCGACCGCGCGCGCAGCCTCGCCGAGCGCTTCGGGGGCTCGGTCGTCGGGCTCGACGGATTGCCCGATCAGCTCGTCGAGGCCGACATCGTCCTCTCCTCGACCTCCTCGCCGCACCCGATCGTCGGCCGCGACGAGCTCGAGCTGGTGATGGAGAAACGCGATGGGCGACCGCTGCTGTTGATCGACATCGCCGTGCCGCGCGATATCGATCCGGGCTGCGGCGAGCTCGAGGGCGTCACCCTCTATGACATCGACGACCTGCAGGCGGTGGTCGCTCGCAATCTCAGCACGCGCGCCGGTGAGATCCCGCGTGCGACGGAGCTCGTCGAGGAGGAGATCCATCGCTTCGCCCGCTGGCTCGGGCAGCTGGACGCACTGCCCGTCGTCAGCGCCCTGCGCGAGCAGGCGAATGCGCTCGTGGAGCAGGTGCTGGCGGAGAACGACGGACGCTGGGAGTCGGCCTCCCCGCGCGACCGCGCGCGGGTCGAGGCGATCGCGCGGGCGATCGTCAGCCGCCTCCTGCACGAGCCGACGATCCGCCTGCGCGCAATCGGCGGCGATCGCGGCCATGCGAGCCTCGAGCTGATCCGCGAGCTGTTCGGACTGCACGAGCTGGAGTCCGAGGAGCAGCCCAGGACGGAGCTCGCGGAGGTCCACGACCTGAGCGATCGCCGACCGAGGTCCTCGGGGCGTGCGCCCGGCTGATGCGGCTCGGAACGCGGCGCAGCGCACTCGCGCTCGCGCAGGCTGAGCTCGTCTCGGCGCTTCTCGGAGGGTGTGAGATCGTGCCGATCCTGACCGCCGGAGACCGCGGCGAGGATACCCTCGACAAGTCGCGCTGGATACGCGCGCTCGAGGACGCCCTGCTGGAGGATGAGATCGATCTCGCGGTGCACTCGGCCAAGGATGTGCCCGGCGAGCTGGCCGGCGGCCTCGCGCTCCTCGGGGCGCCCGCGCGGGCGGCCGCCGAGGATGTCCTCTGCGGGGCCGACGATCTCGACTCTCTCGCGCCGGGCGCTCGCGTCGGTACGTCGAGCATTCGCCGCGCGGCCCAGCTGCGCGCGGCGCGGGCGGACCTCGACGTCACCCCGCTGAGCGGCAACGTCGACACGCGCCTCTCAAAGCTCGCGGATGACTCGCTCGACGCCATCGTGCTCGCCCGCGCCGGTCTGGAGCGTCTGGGCCTCAAGGACGCCGC
>Ga0302319_10025172_pt1 | contig 10549 bp, 9 predicted proteins | sample Bog_T0_2_FD_203319 | JGI IMG/M metagenome (GOLD analysis project Ga0302319, IMG submission 203319) | Peat permafrost microbial communities from Stordalen Mire near Abisko, Sweden - Bog_T0_2 | ecosystem: Environmental > Terrestrial > Soil > Wetlands > Peat | place: Sweden: Abisko, Stordalen Mire... | reverse complement strand
CTTCCAAACACCGTCCATGTCACTCTGCGGGAGGGGCGTCCAACGGTTCTCCACCATCAGCAGGCGAATTCCCGGGTGATTGGCAGCCGCGATTTCTGCCGGGGCATTTTTGACATATCCCATGCCGAATTCCATGTTCGACTGTCCGGAGCAAAGCCAGACCTCGCCGACCATCACATCCTCGTATTTGACCGTGCTCGAACCGCTCACCGTCAAGGTGTAAGGGCCTCCGGCTTTCATGGCCGGGAGCACGACTTTCCATTCGCCGCGCTCATTGGCCTGCGCCGTTTGGCTCGCCTCGCCCAATTGCACCGTGACGGTTTCGCCGGGTGTGGCCCAACCCCAGATGGTCAGGGGCTTCTCTCTCTGGAAAACCATATGACTGCCAAAAACATGCGGCAGACGAACCTCTGCCAGCAACGTTGAGGGAAAAGCCATCAAGGTCAAAACCAGGAACAAAAGCGGCCAGTTTGGCGCCGCAAGAAGATGCGTCATGCAGGCGGTTGATCGTTTCATAATCATTTTGTGTCCGGGTATTTTATCGCGAGAGGCGGCCATAAAGCCATGCTGGAGTTAAACGTTTTTCAATTTCGATGCCGCCATCGAATTTATCAATGATGAAAAGTTGTGGTTGGGTGTGCACTCTAATCAGGTTTGGCAGCCATTCTGCGCTGCCTTGCGAGGTTGTGGCGATTTCGTTCCACCTGCGCCAATCAGTAATAGGTGCAATTGAGGGAATTGATCCTTTGATCCTTGTTTCCTTCGGGCAATTCTGCAACAGATTCGTTACTGAAATTTAGCCTCCCGCCTGGTCACAATTTCGAGACGACCACGACAATCGCCGCCTCGAGGAAAGCCACAGTGTCGTGACTCTTCGGCAGGCCGGGGCCGGCCACCACATATCGTCCGGCTGCACTCACGGTGGGCCCGTTGCCCAGATCCAGCGTTCCCGTGTCAACCACCTGCAAGTGCACCACGTCCCGCGCCGGATCATCCGGCTGCCCGGCGTTCCCCCGCGTCCCCGGGTTGTGGATCAGCAGCGCGTAAGGATCCGCAGCGTCGAAGCCCACCATCGGCACCCAATGACCTCCTGAGCGCTTCCATTGGCCGTCGCCCGTCTGGGTATACCAGCCTACATCCAGCCAAACGGCGCCATGGGGATCGAGGACTCCTTTTTTCATCCAATCCAGATCCGGCTTGTCAGCCACGATAAACTCCTCCTCGTGGCGCCCCAAATGCGCCAGCCCTTCATACTCCATGGTCGTGCATTGGTAGCCGTGGGCGACCACATATTTTTCAATGCCCTTCAGCACCGAACCGCTGCCCGTGCCGTGATCCTCATCGGTGCCCAGATAATGCGGTGACGCAAGCGAATTGATGAGGGCAATTTGTGCTTCGTCGCCCTCGCCGGCCGGCAGCAGTTCCGGGAAACCGTGGCGGGCCAGATAGACCAGGGAATCAGAGATCGCCACCGGACCGCAATACGCCTGACCGCCATTCTTGAATCCGCCCCGTGGATCGAGTTGCCAAAAATGCGGAGTCCCTGCGGCCTTCTCCGCGGTGAGACTATAGTCAGCCTGCGGCGCCGCGTCTGTCACCGGTGCCTTGGCCGGCGGTGGTTGGGTGGGCGCGACCGGTTGCACTTTTATCGCGGTGACTCGGGCGAGTGGCGCCGTTCGCGCCGCCGGGTGAGTGAGACTGGCGACGATGATGCATGCTGTCAAAACAGCCAAAGAAATCAGAGTTTTTCCCGCGCGACGCGCAGCGCCAAACGAGGCGCCGATCTCATGTCCGATGGAGGCGCTAAACAAATAACCCACCAGTCCAAAGATCACGCATTTCGGACAATAGCCGCCGCCATATTTGTGAATCCAAAAGGCGCAAGTCGCCAGGTAGGTTGACAATACAACGGGCCACGCATCCTTGCTCCGCCACGTCGAGTCCAGCATGGCCACCAGTGCACACGGCCAGCCGGTGAGCAGGACAAATTTCACAATTGCCAGGAGCAGCGCAAAATCAAAATCAATTTCAATCCCACCGGAGGAACAACCGGCTTGATTCAGTGAGTCCTTCAGGTACCACGAGTAGCAAAGCGACAGGATGAAAAATAGCGACGGGTATTCCCATAGCCTTTTTCGGAACTCCCCCCCGTCCCCTGGTTGGTCCGCCATCAGCGCCTGAAAAGGATTCAAGCTGTCTTTGGAGGAATCAAAATTTGTGCTCATGGCGCGGTCGTCATCTTCGGCTTGCCGGGAACGAAACTGGATCGAACCAATCGACGCACCGACTGCCAAAAAGAGCAGGATTAGTGCCGCAATCACCGTGGAAAAATGGCGATGCTATTCTTTATAAATTGTTGTTTATTAATCACTAAACGATATCAGCTTCAGCCGCTTCAAATGGTTTTTGAGGCTCAATCAAGTTGGAGGGGCTCAAAGCCGCCAAGCCCTTCGGGCAGCACCTGTGCGCGACCTCATGGCCGCCTCTTCCTAGTCCATTACCGTATTACCAGGTTTGCAGGCTAACTCGCTGCGGTCCATGGATGTCCGGCCTGACAAAATTTGAGTAGTGTTGGTCAAATTGCGGTTAGTCAGAAAATCCCTAATTCCGGAATGATGGTTCCGCGAAAAACGACATGCCGGAATCTGTCAAAATTAGTCCGTCGAAGCCAGCCGCCGCCCGTACCCGGGCAGCCGGCTGTTTTCATTGCGGCGAGCCTTGTCCGGACGGGGCTTACGTGTTGGATGCCAAACCGTTTTGCTGTTTGGGTTGCCAGACGGTGTTCAGTCTGCTGCGCGAAAACGGGCTCGAACAGTTTTATCAGTTGCAAGCCACCCCCGGCACGCGCATCGCCCCCGATAGCGGAAGGTTGAACGCGCCAGCCGCAAAATGCGGCAGGCCGCCCGTTGAGAACACGCCTTGTTCTTCACAAGTTCCTGCGCTACCACCCGGCGATGGGCCGGGCTCACAGCTTTTTTTCGCATACGGCCTCCAGCACCCGGTTTTTCAGCAGCGACTCCGCCAGCATCTTCTTTAACTCGTTGTTCTCCCGTTCCAGTTCCTTCAGCCGCCGGGCCTCATTGATCTCCATGTGCCCAAACTGCTTCTTCCACCGATGGAAGGTCACCTCCGACACGTTTTCCTGCCGGCAAATTTCCTGGATGCCTTTTTCACCACGATCCGCCTCTCTCAGAATGCGAATCTTGTCTTCCGTCGTATACCGTTTGCCTTTCATTCGTCTGGTCCTTTCTTGCGTCCCAGGCTAACACATCAAGTGGCCCGAAAAAACGAAGTCACGTCACGTCTGGTCTCGGCATCGTTCATTTTACTCACTTTCATCCGTGGCGAGGGAAGGTAATTGCCCACCCTGTTGATACAATTGAAGGTTCAGGCATTGCGTTCAAGAGGTTGCGTTCTTACATCCAGGATGTCCAACTTGCTTTTTGCGCCCGCTCCGCTGTAGTCCAACGTCAAAGCCGTCTTCGCCCGCAGTCGACATGTCAGGCTTGCCGTTCGTGTTTACCAGCATTAGCGGTCGCAATGGAAAAGGCAAGCGAGCATGGGCAACGTAAGCTGGCAAGCGTCCTCACTAATGCCGTTGGATTTTCAATGGGGAAAAGAAAGCCGTGACAGCAAGCAGACGGTCTGCTAGTGTAAAATGCGGAAAAAGTGAGTTCGTCAAATTTAAAATCCCATGAAAATGTTGAAACCATTTATTTTCGGGGCAATCCTGGGAATGCTGTTTCCGGCCTGCGCGCAGACCATTAATTTCACGACTATTGGATCATTCGATGGCACCAATGGCGCGCAGACCCGGGTCGGACTGGTGGAGGGAACCAACGGCAATTTTTATGGGTTGGGCTATACCGGCGGGACCAACGGCCTCGGCACCGTTTTTGAACTGGCTCCCGGCGGCCCGGTCACCAACCTGTATAATTTCTCCGGCGGCACCGTATCCGGGGATCCGTATTCACCGCTGTTGCTCGGCAGGGACGGTTTTTTCTATGGTGAGATGCTGGGCGGCGGGGTCGGTTATGGCTATGTCTTCCGCATGAATCATGCGGGGCAGTTGACTACTTTTGCCACGTTTGACGGGTTCATCGGCTATTCTCCGTTCGGGGGACTTATTCAGGGGCAGGATGGCAATTTCTACGGCACCTGCCAGCAGACCGGCAACTACGGCTCGGTTTTTCAAATCACGCCCGCCGGTACCATCAGCAATCTCTTTACCTTCAGCGGGACCGCCAATGGTTCAATGCCTTACGCCGGACTGGTTCAGGCCACGAATGGCGTTCTTTATGGCACGACGTATTTTGGCGGTACCAATGGCAATTACGGTACCATTTTTAGTATCACTACCAACCGGGTTTTTACGAGTCTATTCTCGTTTAATAAAACCAATGGAGCCAATCCCAGTGCCCCGCTGGTCATCGGCCCGGACGGCAATCTTTACGGCACAACGCGTAGCGGCGGGACGAATGCCTTTAATAATTCCGGCACGATTTTCCGCATCACTCCCGGTGGTCAGTTCACCTCCCTGGTGAGCTTTGGCGGTGTTTCGCCTCTCGGCTCGGGTGTCTATGGGGGCTTGGTGCTGGGCACCAACGGCCTTTTTTACGGCATGACTTATGGCGGCGGCACTGGCTACGGCGGCACGATTTTCCAGATGGACACCAATGGCAATCTGACCACGCTCTATTCCTTTAGTGAAAACGATTCCTACGTTTACGCGGATGGCAATGGACCGGAGGACACCCTCGTACAGGGAACTGACGGCAACTTTTACGGCACCACGACCAGTGGCGGCGATTACAACAAGGGCACGGTTTTCAGTTTCAGCCTCCCCCCGCCGCCCATTGCCGCCCCGGTCTTCCAGTCGGTGAGCCAGACAGGCGGAGTGGTGACTTTCACTTGGAGCGCGGTTTCGAATGCCAGCTATCAGATGCAATACAATACGAATTTAAGCTCCGCCAACTGGCTCAATCTCGGCGGTTCGGTCACCGCCAGTAACACCATCCTGTCGGCATCCGATTTTATCACCAACTCATCCTGCTTCTACCGCATCGAACTCTTGCAGTGATCGGGTTGGGATGCGTCCTACTTACCATTGGTAAACCGCCAGCCATCCAGTCCAGCGTCATTGATTTGCTTTGATCATTTCAATCTTCGCGTCGAAGGAGTGAGGTGCTCCAATTCGATGGCCCATCGGCGGCAGAACCAAAGCGGGAAGAAACCAATCACACCAAAGCAACAGTCGATGAGTCGCCACCAAATCGGTATGCCGCGCATTTCTCCGAATACGAAGGCATAAGGAATCACCAGCTCACAAGCGAGCAAACCAAAATCAAACAGCCAGCGATTTCGGACGGGATCACGCAAGGCTCCGATGAAGACCAGCGCAATGGTGAAATGTCCAAACGCCAGCCAGTCCGTGCCGTAAAATAAAAAAGGATTCTGCGATTGAGTTTGTGTTAGCGCGTCGCGAACACGCAACAGCCATTGCTCAAGCCCTGATGACGAAGCCTGGCTTGGGTCAAACATCTTTACCAACAGATGCAACTCGCCGACCAGGGGAATGGCCGTCACACCACTTGCGGCGAGTCCAAAAATGAAGAAACCCGTCGTCCAGCGGATACGCTTGAGAAGAATCCGGTCCCGGCTCAGGGGTGGCTCGTGATCATCTCTTGGAACGGGCCTGATCATTTTGACCCTGATTTTCCAGACAATCGCCCCAATGCGCGAGAAAGAATTGTTTCTCCGTAGGGAGAAAGGTGTCCGCCCGACCCAGCAGTGGTCGCAGCGCTGTGCTCATTTGCAGCACGACCAGAACAAAGATGATCGTCCAGGTTTTGAGTCCGGCGCCACTGCGCACATTGGTCAGGCGAAAGCCGGCCTCCAGAAACCGCAGGCCGAAAGCCGTGGCCACGAACCAAAACGTCAAATGCAAAACCCCCATCCATAAAATTGAATTGGTGGATTGCGAAAACAGCCAAGCTACCGGTGCGAATCCAATGAGCAATACGGTCATCAAGAGTAATAATCCAGCAACCAGTCCGAAAATTTCTCCGGGCCGGGCCGTCGATCCGCTCAGGCCGGCAAAAATGTAGAGGCTGGGCAGGCAGATCAACGCGGAGATGAGCAGGCCGGCTGTGAATTTTACGGGTGCGGCCCACCACTGCTCGGCCCCGGAAAAGGATCCGATGATCAATCCGTAAACCAATCCGCACATCAAGCTGGCAAACAGCATTCCGGCAATGAGTTTTCCGGCCCCGGGTTCGCGGAGTTGGAATAGCAACCGGCGGGGTTGACGCAAGACGGCTTCGATCACTCCGATGGGGTTGGTGATGGGGACGCGTTCTGCCGGATCGTCGCCCAAGGCTCTTGGCCCATTGATCACCGGTGGCATTTGCATGGACGGCTGTGGTATCATTGGCGGTATCTGGTTGATTTCGTTCATGGTCTATTTATGGTTGATGATTCAGTGGCTTTGAAAAATGTGGGTCAGTGACCGGAAAACTGCTTCAAAAAAATTACCGTGCAAAGCCGATCCCCGGAAAAACTCAACCGGCAGGGCGGGCGAGCCGATGAAGGGACGCAGAATCCAAGTGAGCTGGCTTCCAAAAAACAGGTTTCCCGCCAGCCAGGCGAACAGAACCCTCCGGGCGATGCTCCGGTTGCCTCCGATCCGGGATAGCAGTTGCAACAGGCGCAAATTTCCAGCCATTCCGGCCAGGGCGATGACCAGGACATGTGCCAGTAAAATGAAGTCGTAGGCCGTTCCGGAATAATCTTTGGACGACATCCTGGGCGCGTTCCAAACCATGAAGGCCATCAACGGGCTGAACGCGCCCATGATGGCCGACGACATGGTAAAGCTCATCAGCACCGCGCGCAGTGTTTGTCGCAGGGTGAGGTTCAGTCCAAGTAACGGCGCGAGCATGGCATTCAACAATGCGTTCCCCAAGGTGGTCAAAAGGATGATCAGTGGAAATTTGATGGCAACGAACAATGCCTGTTCGGGTGAACGCCACCACCCCATGGCCGCACCGTAACACCCGGAACCAATCAGTATCACGGTTAACTCGCGTTCCCAGTGGCCAGCATTGCTGTTGTTAATCCACCCCCGCAGCGATTCCGCTTCGCCACGCAGCAGCGTGGAGAAATTATGACGCGCAGGACTCGCAGGCGGGTTGTTCATGCCGTTTGATGGGGCCGGGAACATTCCATTCTGCCGGGTGTATTGGGTTGAGGTCGCAGCCAGCCTTCCACCGCTGCGATAACATCGTCCGGTGTTGAAGTTCCCGCCGTGATGCCAACCATGTCGTCCGCGTGAAACCAATCCGTGCGCAAATCATCGGTCGTCTGGACGTGATGCACACGCTGACAAAACTGTGCGCAGGATTTGACCAGTTCATGCGTGTTATTGCTGTGTGCACCTCCAATCACCACTACTACGTCGCACTGTTTGGCCAGATCTGCCGCGGCATGCTGCCGCTGCTTGGTCGGTCGGCAGACGGTATCCATGAACCGTACCTCTGACCTCGGGAATCTTTCGCGGAGAACCTGCACCAGCCGTCGAACTTTCTCAATCGGCTGGGTCGTTTGCGCCACCACCCCAAAGCGCGGGCGTTCCTCTAAATTGGCCACCTCGTTTTCGTCCAACACGACATCAAATCGATCCAAGTCCTCCGTCATGCCCCGTACTTCAACATGATTGAGTTTGCCGATGATGACCGGATGAAAGCCTTCGCCAACCAACGTTTTCAGGCTGCGGTGAGCCAGGTGCACCAATGGGCAAGTCGCCTCCAACACCTGCAATCCACGCCGGCGGGTTTCCGCCAGCTTGCGCTCCGAGGTCCCATGCGCCGTGATCATCACCCGTTCGGTGGTGACCAATCCGGCATCGTTCTGAAATTGAATCCCTTCCGCGCGCAACCGGCTCAGGACGGTTTCGTTGTGCACCAGGTCGCCCAGGATGGTTAGGGGCCGTTTGGCCGCCTCCCGCACCGCCAGCGCGATGGCATCGCGAACGCCAAAACACATACCCAGATGTTCCGCTCGAAGAATCTTCATAATTTATACTTTGTGATACAAAGTGTAAGACCATGGCATTTCGAAATCCGTTCAAAAATAATTATTGGGGTTTGCTCTGCCGGACGATCTGGTCCAGCAGGTCAATGTATTGGGCAAACGCTTTGCGGCCGGCCGCGGTGAGCGCGCAGGAGGTCAGGGGGCGGTTATTCTGGTAAGACTTGGTTACAGACACGAAGCCCTCCTGCTGCAGGGTGCGGATATGCGTGGTGAGGTTGCCGTCGGTCATGTCCAGCAGGCCGCGGAGCTCGGTGAAGGTGAGTTCGGGAGCGGCGGCCAGGGCAGACATGATGGCCAGCCGCCCTTTCTCATGGATCACCCGGTTGAGCTGGGAGAAAAGGTCCGGGTTCACGCGGTGGGTGTTTTCTGCTCCGTAAAGTAGAGATAAATGCCGTAAACAAGGTGGACGCCTCCGAATAAGCCACCCATGAGCAGATGCGGTTGCCACAGATTCGTCCAATATCTTCCTACGAAGTTCGCGTAAATGAAAAGTGCACTGCCACAAATGATGAAAAGCCAGCCCAGCCAGCGAATGCCCCTTGGCATAAAAAATCCGGCCGCATGGACCGCGCAACCATAAAACAGCAACCAAAGGACGACTATTACAACTTGGATTCCTGTACCCTCGGGACCTGGTCTGGAAGCCAGGATAGACGCGATGACCAAACCGACAAAAAACGCCGGCAACAAAGCCTGGCAAACGCGGCGGGTGGGCGGCGACCAAAACGGCTCGGCCTCCTTCAATGCCTGTTGGCGCATGAGCAGCAGGGCACCGGCGATGGAAATGAGCGCCGTGAACACCCACAGGCAGACAAAGCCCCGGTCACTTTCGATCCGGCAAAGCCATCCGGTCAAACCAGCGGCGATGCCGAGGCTGCCGACCAGGATCATGATGGGCGCCAGGGCGCGGCGATAAAGCGCGGAACGCTCCATCAAGGTGCGGATGGTCTGGAGATTATCAACGGCCCATTTTGTTTCCATCAGCACACTTTGCCGTGCAGAGTAATATTTGCAAGCGGAATTGCAGCCGCTGGTTTCGGCGGTCACCAAATTTGTACTCGCCAAAAGGACCATCGCGCACCGGCCTTTGTGACTGGAACGACGGCCGAAAATATTTGGAAACCTGTCTGATCTCGAATGGTGGTTTGAGCCCAACTTTAGCCGCAAGCGTAGATTTACTGGGGTGGCCATTTTATGCCACTGGTTTATTGTGCCCCTGAGGTTAAACTGATCAATTAGCATATGACCAAATATTTCCGCGGCTTGACCGCCTGATGCCATGACCCGATCGAGTGGAAAGCATTTTGGCGCCTTCACCAAATTTTGTCCGGCACGAATCGGTCGCCGGTTTGGTTTATTCGTCTGGTTCTTTCTACTGCAGGCCAACCTCCCGTCCTTTGCGTTTTCCCCCACCGATGCCAATACGGTTTTTAGCGCTTTTAATTCCGCCTTTTATGTTCAGAGCGGCACCAACGGATATTTCAAGAACAGCCAGACTGATGGCAGTGAGGCGTATTTTTGGACGCAAGCCGAGATGATTGAATGTGTGATCGACGCTTACGAGTGGAATAGCAATTCTACTGCCCGGTCGATGATCACCAATTTGTTGAATGGTTTCATCAGCAACAATGGCACCACCTGGATAAATTACACGCCATACAATGACGACGTCATGTGGGCCGTCATGGCTTTTGCGCGGGGAGGAATGGATACTGGCAACACCAATTATTGCAACCTCGCCAAGGCCAATTTTGACGCCTGTTATGCGCGGGCCTGGAGCACCAATTTAGGCGGCGGGTTGTATTGGGAATATCCGGTAAATGCCTCGAAAAACGCCTGTGTTAACGGCCCCGGCGCCATCGCCGCGTATTTGCTGTATCAGATTTATGGCGACACCAATTATTGGAATAAGGCCACCAATATTTATTACTGGGAGCGTTCGGTCCTTTGCAACCCCAGCTCAGGTTCGATCGCCGATAATGTCGGCACCAATGGCGTGGTGAACTGGGGGCCGACTACTTACAATCAGGGCACCTTCATCGGCGCCGCGAATTTCCTCGGGCAGACCAATGACGCGGCGCTGGTTGCCAATTTTACCATGATGAACATGACCGGCAGAGGGATCCTCCCCCAGTATGGCATCGGCGGCAACAACTCGGGTTTCAATGCCATTTTCCTGCGCTGGATGACCCGGTTCATGATGAGTCGTAATTTGCAATCTATTTACGAACCCTGGTTGCAGGCCAATGCCGCGGCCGCTTGGAATTCGCGGCGGACGGACAATTTGTCCTGGTGCCAATGGCCGCTGCCGAGTCCTCCCGGCACCGATTTTTACTCCTGGGACTGCATTTCCTCCTTTGAAGCGCTGCAGGCGGCGGATCCGACCCAGACGGTTCCACCGACCCCGGTGCCGACGGATGCCATTGGCTATTGGCCGCTGGACGCAACGAGCGGAACG
>Ga0302319_10025171_pt1 | contig 10549 bp, 15 predicted proteins | sample Bog_T0_2_FD_203319 | JGI IMG/M metagenome (GOLD analysis project Ga0302319, IMG submission 203319) | Peat permafrost microbial communities from Stordalen Mire near Abisko, Sweden - Bog_T0_2 | ecosystem: Environmental > Terrestrial > Soil > Wetlands > Peat | place: Sweden: Abisko, Stordalen Mire... | reverse complement strand
CCTGCAGCAGCCCCGGCGTGTCCACCAGCACCGCCTGCACGCCCGGCAGCTCCAGCACCCCGCGCAGCAGGCGCCGGGTGGTCTGGGGCTTCGGCGCCACGATGGCCAGCTTTTGGCCCAGCAGGGCGTTGAGCAGGGTGCTCTTGCCCGCGTTGGGCGGGCCCAGCAGGGCCACGGTCCCGGCGCGGAAGGGGGCGCCGCCCGCGGCGGCAGGCGACGGCGGAACCGGGGGCTTCCCCGCCGCCTGGCTCACGAGACCCCCTTGCCCGGCTTGACGCGGCGCACCATCAAGCGGTGCACCTGGCGGTCCGAAGCCTCGGCCACCTCGAAGAGCAGGCCGCCCCACTCGAGGTGGGCGCCCTTCTGGGGGATGCGCCCGAGATGCTCGGCAACGAAGCCGCCGACGCTGGTGGCTTCGCCTTCCTGGGGAAATTCCACGCCGATCTCGGCGCCGAAATCGTGCAGGGGCGCCTCGGCGTCGACCTCCCAGGCGTCCGCGCCGCGGGGCCGCACGGGCCCCGCCTCGGTGTCGTACTCGTCGCGGATCTCGCCGATGATCTCCTCCACCAGGTCCTCGAGGGTCACGATGCCCGCGGTGCCGCCGTACTCGTCGACGACCACCGCCAGGTGGATCTTGCCGCGCCGGAACTCGCGCAGCAGCTCGCTCACCTTCTTGCTCTCGGGAACGAAGAAGGCCGGGCGCAGCACGTCCTGGACGATGATCAGGTCGCGCTCCTTGAGCACCGCCAGGAAGTCCTTGGCGTAGATCAGGCCGATGATGTGGTCGAGATCCGTGTCATAGACCGGCAGGCGCGTGTAGCCCGTGTCGATGAACTTGTCGAGGCACTGGTCCACCGTCGACTTGACCGTCAGACCCTCCAGGCGCGTCCTGGGCACCATGACCTCGCGCACCACGGTGTCGCCGAAGGCGATCACCGACTGGATCATGGCGCTTTCCTCGGGCTCGAGGGCGCCCGCCTTGGCCCCCTCGTCGACCATGTGCATCAGCTCCTGCTCGGTCACCGAGGGCAGGCTCTCGCCCTGCACCCCGCCGAAGGGCTGGGTCGCCCAGCGGATGAACTTCACCAGGCGCCGGATCAGCGGCCCCAGCAGGGACTCCAGCGCCATGGTCAGGGGCAGGGTCAGCAGGGCCGCCCGCTCGGGGTTGTTCTTGGCCGCCACCTTGGGCGCGATCTCGCTGAACAGGACGGTCAGAAGCGACACCACGGCCGAGACCAGGGTCACCGCCCAGGCCGGCAGGCCGAGCCCCTCGTTGTACTGCACGGCCATCAGCGCCGTGACCGTCGACAGCCCGACCACCGCCAGGTTCGAGGACACCAGCAGGGTCGTAAGCAGCTGGCTGGGGTTGTCCCGCCACAACACGAGCGCCCCGCTCCAGCCGGGGTGGCGCTCGGACAGCTCCGACAGCTTGCCCCGCGTCAGTGCGGCCATCGAGATCTCGGCGGCGGAGACGGCGGCGTTGAAGGCGAAGAGCGCCGCGACGGCCAGGAGCTCCAGCGGCAGCAGACCGGTGATCATGGGCGTTTCGCCTTCACAGGCTTCAGGGGCCCCAGGCGCCGCAGGGCGGCATGCCAGGGCCGGGACAGGGGGTGGAGCCGGCGGCTGAGGCGCCACATGGCCCGTTCAGCGGCCGGGTCGTCGTGGTGCCGGCCGCTGAGGTGCAGCAGCCCGTGCAGGACCAGGAAGGCGGCCTCGCCGCCGAAGTCCGGGTCGAAACGGCCCCGCCGCCGCCAGGCATAGGCGGGGCAGAGGGCCAGGTCGCCGAGGTAGCCGGCGAAGCCCAGCGGAGCCCGGCGCCGCAGCGCCGGGAACGAGAGCACGTCCGTCGCGCCGTCCTTGCCGCGGAAGCGCCGGTTCAGACCCCGGCAGGACCGCTCCGAAACCAGGCGCACCGTCACGCCGGCGTCCGGCAGGCCCAGGGCCGCGAGCTGCGAGCGCAGCAGGGCGCGCAGCGCGGCGGCGGGGGCCCCATGGCCGGGGGCCCTGCCCAGGGCCAGCACCCCGGACGCGGGCCCGGGAGCGCCGGCAGCCTCATAAAACCGCGACTCCTCCCCGCGCGCCCGTAACGGACGCGCGACGGAGGAGCCGTGTCTTGCGGGCTTGGCCGGCGGCTTCATCAGCCCGGCGCCGCCCCGTCCCCAGGGTGAAGGATCAGTACTGTATGGGCAGCACCTTGCGGGGCTGCTTGCGCGGCTCGAACTTCGGCGTGGCCTCGGCCTTCTTGACCGCGTCGGCGATCTCGTCGGCGGTGTAGTTGGCCTTGTAGTTCAGGTCCTGGCTGGCGTCGATGAAGTCCGGATCCTGGATCTGGTCGCGGTTGGCCTTGAACAGCAGCGGCCAGCGGAAGGGATCGCCCAGCACGCCCGGATCCGAGGCGATCTTCCACAGGCTGTCGCCCTTCTTGACGACATAGCTGGACTGCTTGGCGGCCGGCAGGGCGGTTTCGCGCGACGCCGTCACGGGCGTCGGGGTGGCCACGGGCTGCACGGGCTGCTGACTTGCGCAGCCGGCGACGCCGATGGCCGCGATGGCCAGGCCGAGTGCAAAAGACTGCTTCATGGAGCGACTCTCCTTCTGGTGGGTGAAAAATTCCGCGGCCGCTGGCCCTAGTACTTCAGGGGCAGCAGCTTGCGTGGGCGGTTGTGCGGGCTGTAGGGCGGGGTGTCGCCGGCCTTGGTCTTGGCGTCGCTGACCTCGTCCGTGGTGTAGTTGTCCTTCCAGGTCAGGTCCTGGGCGGGCTCGATCAGGTCCGGATCGATGATCTGGTCGCGGTTCGCCTTGAACAGCAGCGGCCAGCGGAAGTTGTCGCTCTGCACCGTCGCGTCGCCCGCGATCGACCACAGCGAATCGCCCTGCTTGACGATGTAGCTGTTGCGCTTCGGGGTCGGCTCGGGCGTCGGCAGGGGCGGCACCGGGGTCGGGGTGGCCGTGGCCATGAACGCCGACTCAAGCTGCGCCGGGGTGGGCGTGGGGTTGAGGGCCTCCTGCTGGCGCTTGGCGCAGCCCGCCGAAAGCAGGGCCGCGGCGAGGGCGGCCGCGCAGGGCAGCGAAAGATTCTTGAACGTCATGGATCATCCTCCAGTGAAACCAGCCAGTTGCCGCCGATGGGGCGGGCCTAGAAGCGCACCGTGTAGCGAGCCGTCACCGCGGTCGGGCCCCAGGCGACGCTCAGCCCGGGCCGGGGGCCCATGGCGTCGTCGTCCTTGTTCGCCAGGTCCACGATCCCGAGGCAGAAGCCGATGCCGCAGCCCGCGACCAGGCCGATGCCGGCCCCGGTGAGGTAGTCAAAGGGCTGCTTGTTCTGCAGGTAGGGCAGGGTCGCCGCGGCCGCGCCCAGCACCGCGCCCACGCCCGCCCCGGCCGAGGAGTACTCGCCCAGGGTGTCCCCGACCTCGCCGCAGCGCGCCGCCCCGGGCAGGGCGATCAGCGCCGCCAGCACCGCAGCCGCAAGAAGGCGCCCCATCAGAACTCCGCCTTGAAGAAGGTCGCGTTGGGCAGCGCGGTGACGTGCCGCCCGTCGTCGTGGAGCATCGAGAACTTCAGCAGGCCCGCGCTGGCGTGAATCCCCTTGCCCGGGATCTTCGCCTGGGGCCCGTGCCAGGAGGCGTCCACGATGCCGACCAGAACACCGATGCCGGCGCCGGCGCAGACCCCGGCCGCCGCCGCCGCCGTGAAGTCCTCGGCGGAATCGGGGTCGCTCTGCGCCTTGTGGCTGTAGCTGATCACGCCGCCGCCCGCGCCCACGGCGCCGCCCAGGACTCCGAAGGCAAGGGCATTGTAGAGCACGTCGACGCCCGCGCCCGGCCTGTCCGAGGCGATCTCCCAGGCGGACAGGGGCACCCCGAGCCCCACGGCCCCTCCGAGGGCGCCGTACACCGCCCCGTAGATGACGTCCTGGGGGTCCTGATTGTGCCGGTCCCGGGCGTAGGGGATGGCCTCCACCGCCGTGCCGATGAGGGCTCCGACCACCATGCCGGCGAAGATGTTGGCCCCGTACGCGCCGCCCACCGAGACCTTGCGCGGACGGGCGACCGCGGCTTCCGCCTGCTGCACGGACGCGTCCGCGGCCGGGGCGGGCGCAGGGGCCGGCGCCGAAACTGCCGGGGCCGGGGCCGCAGCAGCGGCGGAAGCGGAGGCCACGCCCGAGCCCGGAGCGGTTCCCGTATCTACCGTGGCGTCGGCGCGCGCTCCTGCGGCCAGCGCCAGGGCCAGGGTCACGAGCGCAAGGAAGGAGCGGTTTCGCGTCACGGCAGGTGGTAGCTCACCAGTTGGTCGACGATGGTCTCATTCCCGGACGCGTCCACGCTGTCATGCTGGATGTCGCCCACGTTGGGCGCGGCCCAGGTGTAGGCGTAAGTCGTGGTCAAGGCGCCTGCCCCGATCGACACGCCGCTGTAGGTGTCCGTCTCGGCCACCAATTTGTAGCAGGCGCCGAAATTGCCGGCCGGCACCCGCATGGCCTTGACCGTATCCGACACCGTCATGGTCTGGCTCACGTTCAGCGCGCTCACCGGGACATTCCAGACGCTTCCGGTGACGTAGGGCAGCCTGCGCCAGATGATCCAGCCCAGCGTGGGATCGAGGGTGTCCACGGCCCCGGCGTTGTCGTAGAGGTACTGCGTGGTCGGGGCGCCGCCGTTGACCACGAAGCTGACGGCAAAGGCGGTGTGCCCCTGCTGCAGCTGCGGGTTCCCGACGGTGACCACGGTCGTGGTCAGGCCATTGGGCGAGCTGTAGGTCCAGGTGTTGCCCGCCGCCAGCGGCAGGTAGTTGGACGCCGCCATCTGCAGCAGCGGGTTGGATCCGCAGCCGGCCAGAAGCATGGCGCCCAACAGCAGCCAGGCGGGCCGCATCAGCCCCTCAGGCCGAAGCGGAGGGCCAGCTGCACGAAGGGATAGACGTGGCCTTCCTCAAACGCCATGTGGCAGCGGCTCACGCAGCCCACCAGCAGCCACTTCGTCAGCAGCAGGTCGAAGCCCGCCCCGGCAGAGGCCCCGCCGTCGAGGTTTTCGACGCTGCCGACGCCGGCGTTGTAGAGGTATTCCTTCTCATACCAGCCCTCTGCCGAGAGGTCCCAGAAGACCTCAACCGCGTCGGAGAACTGCGCCTTGGACTTGAAGCCCATCCACACCGGTGCGAGCACCAGCTTGGCGTCCGGGCTGGCCACGCTCTCATGGTCCGAGAAGCCCAGGCCGAAAATGACGGACCAGCGGGGATTGATGCCGACGTCGAAGTCGAGCGCCTCCTGCGGGGCCGCATAAAACGACTGCGCCAGGGTTCCGATGGGCATCAGCACACCCGGCTCCAGGCTCAGGGATCCGCCCCGGTCCGTTTCGTCTGCCGCAAGCGGCAGGGCCAACAGCATCACGAAACAAACAAGGGATAGCCGGATCAATACGCTCTCCCGGTGCTTGAGTAAGCCCCATCTTAAGTGTCTGGGTCCGCCAGCGTCAAGCCCAGCCGCCCCGAAAACGCCTTGCTGGCAAATGAAAAAAGGCCGGCCCACGGGCCGGCCCTTGTGCCCAGCGCCTAGAAAGTGGTGGCCAAAGTAAGTCGCGCCCCGTGGCCATTGAAGGAATCCATCTGGAATTCCAGCTGGTGGTCCTTGTTCCAGTTCTCGGCCGCGCCGGGAGCCGTCGCCACGTCCCCGACCCACGAAATGGTCAGGAGGCCGACGCCACCGGCCATCAGCCAATAGCCGGCCTGGGGCTGTTCATTGCCGAAATAGGGGCCCCAGTTTTGGGGGGAATGGATGACGTTGTAGGCCCAAATGGAAAGGCCGCCGCCGATGATTTCCATGACCAGCATCTCGGTGCCGAACTGGGTGTCGCCACCGTAAAAGTTGCCGGATCCGTGGAACACGATGCCCGGCAGAATGCTGAAAATGGTCGCAACGTAAGGCTCTTTTGAGGAGATTTCCTCGTCGCCGATGTTCTGGGAGACCTTGTTCTGGCTCAGGCTGTCCGCCGCGGCCAAAAGCAGGGGCTGTCCCGGCTGGACAGCCAAAAGCGGATCTTGCCCCAAGTCTGCGGCATGGGCCATAGGGGCCCCCAGCAGGGCTAAAAACGCCAGAATTACAGAAAGTTTTTTCAAAACGGAACCCTCCGTTTCGGAACGCGGTGTCGAAAGATAATAACTGTTCATAACCTGTTAGTCAATGCCAAGCTGTTCACGGCAGGGGCTTTTTTATGTTGAAATTGCAGGTCTTATAAACCATGCATTCCAGCCCGGTGCAGATTCCCAGGGTCTCGGGGCGCTCGCAATCCTGCCTGGGACGGGGCGCCGCCATGGAATTGTCGATCACGGCCCAGTCCAGCCGGGCCATGCGGCGCTGGGTCTTCCGTTTCCGCCAGGCCTCGGCCAGGCCCCGGCTTCCCGGGACGGTCCAGGCCAGTAGCTGGGAGCCCAGCGCCAGGCCCAGGAGCACGCCCCCGACAACGGCCAGGATCCCGGTATGCCAGCCGATGGCCATGAGCAGGGCCAGGGCGATGAGGGGCACCCAGGGCCGCAGCATGTCAGCGCTTCCCCACCCGCTTGGCGGGCTTGGCGCCGGCCTTGGGCGCGGCCTTGCGCGCGGGGCGGCCCGCCGTAGGGCTTCCCTCCCCGGCCGGCGCTTCGCCGGGGCGCAGCTGGCGGGCCAGGCGGTCCAGCACTCCGTTGACGAAGGGCGCCGAATCTTCGCCGCCATAGGTCTTGGCCAGGTCGATGCATTCGTCCAGCACGACCTCCTTGGGGGTGGCCGGGCGGTGGGCCAGCTCAAAGACGCCCAGGCGCAGCAGGGCGCGGTCGACGCTGAGCAGGCGCTCGAGTTTCCAGTTGTCGGCGGCGGCCGAGACCTGGGCGTCGATGGCCTTCAGCTCGCCGTAGGCCCCCACGGCCAGGTCTTCGGCGAAGGAGGCGGCGTCGGCGTTGGCGTGCTTCATGTCCTGGAAGCGGGCGATCACGGCGTTGACCTTGTCCCCGGTCTGGTCCGCCTGAAACAGGATCTGGAAGGCCAGCTCGCGGCCGCGGTGTCGGACGCCCATGTCAGGCCCCCTTTCGCGCGGCGCGGCGGCGCAGGCGCGCCATGAGCACGGCGGCCTCGGCCGCATGCCGCCCGGAATCGAGGGGCCCGCCGCTGCAGCGCGCCAGGGCCTGGGCCTGGTTCTCGACCGTGAGGACTCCGAAGAGCACCGGCACGCCGCTGTCCAGCGACGCGCGGGCCACCCCGTCGAGCGCCCCGCGGCACACCAGGTCGTAGTGGCTGGTCTCGCCGCGGATGACGCAGCCCAGGGCCAGCACCGCGTCCACGCCGGGCTCGGACGCGGCCCAGCGCGAGGCCAGCGGCAGCTCCAGGGCGCCCGGCACCCAGTCCACGCGCGCCGGGGCCCCGCCCAGGGCCTTGAGGCGGGCCTGGGCCGAGCGCAGCAGGCGCGCCGTGATGGCGCGGTTGAACAGCGCCACCACGGCGCGGACCTTCAGGCCGCGCGCATCGCCCCGCTTGAGCGCCATCGGGCTTCCGAGATCGGACATCAGCTCCCCTTCTTCCTGTCTGTGTTGCCATTCCTGGCGTTCGAAGGCTTTCCTGCCCTCGCGGTCTTCCCCGCCCTCGCGGTCTTTCCCGCCTTCGCGGTCTTTCCCGCCTTCGCTGACCTACCGCCCTTCGCCGGCCCCGCCGGCAGGGCGCTCAGCAGGTGGCCCATGCGGTCGCGCTTGGTCTTGAGGTATCGCTCGTTGACGGCGTTGGGGGCCACCTCGATGGGCACCTGCTCCACGACCTTGAGCCCGTAGGCGTCCAGGCCCACGATCTTGCGCGGGTTGTTGGTCAGCAGGCGCAGCGAGCTGAGGCCCAGGTCCTTGAGGATCTGCGCCCCGGTGCCGTATTCCCGCAGGTCGTCCTTGAAGCCCAGCTTGAGGTTGGCCTCGACCGTGTCGTAGCCCTTGTCCTGCAGCGAGTAGGCGTGGATCTTCGCCGGCAGGCCGATGCCGCGGCCCTCCTGGCGCATGTACAGCAGCACGCCGCGGCCCTCGGCCTCGATGAGCTGCAGGGCCTTGTCGAGCTGGCCCCCGCAGTCGCAGCGCATGCTGCCGAAGACGTCGCCCGTCAGGCACTCGCTGTGCACCCGCACCAGCACGCGCTTGCCGTCGCCCAGCCGCCCCTTGACCAGGGCCAGGTGGTGCTTGCCGTCGACCAGGCTGCGGTAGAGGTGCAGCGTGAAGGACCCCCAGCGCGTCGGGAAGGGGATCTCGACCTCCTTGCGCACCAGCCGCTCGTGCTCGCGGCGGTGGCGGATGAGGTCGGCGATGCTGACCACCTTGAGGCGGTGGCGGGCCGCGAACTTCAGCAGGTCGGGCAGGCGGGCCATGTGGCCGTCGTCCTTCATGATCTCGCAGATCACGCCCGCCGAGCCCAGCCCCGCCAGGCGGCAGAGGTCCACCGCAGCCTCGGTGTGGCCGGCCCGCACGAGCACGCCGCCTTCGCGGTAGCGCAGGGGGAACACGTGCCCGGGCCGATTGAAGTCGCGGGCCTTGGCGGCGGGGTCGGCCAGCGCCCGCAGCGTGCGGGCCCGGTCGTGGGCCGAGATGCCGGTGCTGGTCCCCTGGCGCGCGTCCACGCTGACGGTGAAGGCGGTCTTGAAGGACTCCTCGGGGCGCTCAACCATATGGCCGATCTCGAGGGCGTCCAGCCGTCCGCCGAGCATGGGGGCGCAGATCAGGCCCCGCCCGTGCCGGGCCATGAAGGACACGGCTGCGGGGGTGGCCTTTTCGGCGGCCATGACCAGGTCGCCCTCGTTCTCGCGCTGCTCGTCGTCGATGACGATGACCATGCGGCCGCGCCGGACGTCGGCGATGGCCTGTTCAATGCTGCTCAGGGACATGATTTCCTTCGGTTCACTTGTAGAAGTCGAGCAGCAGCCCGCGTATCTGGTCGAGCCGCGCCAGGATGGCGATGGGGGTGGACTGGGCCGACAGCACCTCGCGGGTCAGGGCCTCGAGGCCGGCGTCGACTTTCTTCAGCAGCACATGCACCTTGGCCGACTTGCCCTGCGAGCCCCCGTCGGTGAGCTGCAGCTTGCCGATGCCCGAAGTGGCCTTGCGCAGGAACTCCTGCACCAGGGCCTTGTACTTGCCCAGCTCGTCGAAGTTCTGGGTCGCGGCCAGGCGCTCGCCCTGCCGGCCGAGCTCCTCCATCACCGTATCGAGGGCCCGGGCCAGGGTCGCCTGGGTGGCATCGAAGAAGGCCTGGGCAAAGGCCGGCGGGGCCTCGACCCGCGCCTGGGACACGCCCTTGGACGAGGCCAGGGGCCCGCGGTCCTTGATGCGGCGCTTGGGGTCGGGCAGGTCCGGAGCCTGCCCCGCGGTCTCGCCGATCTTCATCATTCGGGCCGGGTCTCCATGAGTCGCTGCAGGTAGCGGGCCAGCAGGTCCACTTCCAGGTTGAGGGCGTCGCCGGGCGCGCGCTCGCCGAGGTTGGTGGCGGCAAGGGTGTGGGGGATCAGCGCCACGCTGAAGCGCCCGCCCTCGACGCCGAAGGGCGTCAGCGACACCCCGTCCAGGCCGACGCTGCCCTTGGAGGCGATGCAGCGGGCCAGGTCCAGCGGCGCCTCGAGGCGCCACAGCGAGCCGTCGCCCTGGGCCTCGGCGGAAAGCAGGCGCGCCAGGCCGTCCACGTGGCCGGCCATGAAGTGGCCGCCCAGGGCGTCGCCGGCGCGCAGGGCGCGCTCCAGGTTGACGCGGGCCCCGAGGCGCAGGGCGCCCAGCGAGGTGCGCCCCAGGGTCTCGGGGCTGAGGTCGAACTCGCAGCGCCCGCCCGGCACCACGGTCAGGCAGCAGCCGTTCACCGCCACGCTCTCGCCGGCCTCAAGGGCCCAGGCCGCCGGGGCCTCCACCGCAAGGCGGGCGCCGGACGGGCTGGCGGACAGAGCGGCCACCCGCGCGCTGGCCTGGACGATGCCGGTGAACATGTCAGCTCCGGTCGAAGAAGCCGTGGATGCGCAGGTCGGGCCCCACCATCGCGGCGTCGGCGATGCGCAGCTGGGGCCAGTCCTTCAGGCTGCGCTCCTCAGCCGCCTCGAAGACCGGCAGGCCCTTGCCGCTGGCCTCCAGGCGCGGGGCCAGGTACAGGAACAGCTCGTCGCCCAGGCCCAGCCGCAGGAAGCTGCCCAGGGTGGCGGCGCCGCCCTCGACCATCACGCGGCGCAGCTCGTGGGCGCGCATCCACTCCAGGGCCGACTGCACCGCGCCGCTCAGGCCGCCGGAATGCAGGGGCTGGACCTGGGCGCCGCCGTGCCGGGAGGCCTCCAGCGCCTTCTGAAAGGCGGCCAGGCCCGCGAACCATACCGTCCGCGGGGCGAACTGGTCATGGAACACGCTCTCGTCGCCCTTGAGCTGGCCGCGCGGATCCAGCACCAGGCGCCAGGGCAGGAAGGCGTCCTGGCTGTCGGGCATGAGCCGGGGCTGGTCCTTGGACACGGTGCCCGCCCCCACCAGCACGGCGTCGCAGCGCCCCCGCAGGGCGCGGGCGTCCGCGCGGGCCTCGGCCGAGGTG
>Ga0302319_10025169_pt1 | contig 10550 bp, 6 predicted proteins | sample Bog_T0_2_FD_203319 | JGI IMG/M metagenome (GOLD analysis project Ga0302319, IMG submission 203319) | Peat permafrost microbial communities from Stordalen Mire near Abisko, Sweden - Bog_T0_2 | ecosystem: Environmental > Terrestrial > Soil > Wetlands > Peat | place: Sweden: Abisko, Stordalen Mire... | reverse complement strand
TTTACAATTCGAAGCCAATTCGGCTTCTTTGGCCCTGTTTTCAGCTATTTGGCGGTCGATTTCGTCCCAGTCCGGTTCTTCGCAGTGCATGATGTTATTGATCTGCGAGCCGAGGTTGTCGAGGAATGCCTTTTCCTGTTGCTGTTGGGTGGGGATTACGGGCGGCGCGGGTTTCTCGGCGATTTTGCGTTCCTTCTGGAGCTTCTTCATCTGATTGAGGGCTCGGTGGAAGACGCTGGTGGAGTGGGCTCTGGCTCGTTCGATGGAGCGGATTTGTTTTTCAAGGGTCGGATCGAGGAGCGGGTCGATTATTGAGTTGGCGGCGAGTTCTCCGTCGGAGAGGTCGCAGCGGCGCAGACGCCAGGCGGCGCTGGTGATTTGGGCGGCGAGGTGTTCTTCGAGGATATCGACGGCTTCGAAGGAGTGGTGCATATTGATGACGAAGAGGTGGTAGATTTCCTCTTCTCCGGGTTGGACGTAATCGGTCTGAGTCCAGAAACCGGTTGTGACGGCGTTTTTACAGGAGGTGTAGAGTCCTTCGGAACTCCGCGGTCCGGTAGATTTGGCCGAGTTAGCTCTGTTCGCGTTGATTTGTGCTTCTGTTGCCATGTGATATTGTTCGCTTTCCGAAAGCGGTTGCTTTCGGCCTCAGGGTAGCGCGGGAAATGGCTTTGGCTTGGCGAGTGTGATGATTCTAAAGGAAATAGAGGTGAAATTCGATGTGATTGACCTGTACGGGCGATTAACGTACATTTCGTGCGGTAGGCTTTATGAAACTCAAAGAACGCAGACGACTCGCGCCAGGCAATCTGAGCAAAGACCAGATGCGTGTCTCTGCTTGCCGATCGTTTTTGAGCGTTGCACCCATGACCGATTCCTGCGAGAAACAGCCTTTGCTGCCCCCCAAAACGTGTGACACTCCCGGCGTTGGGGAAGCGCCAAACCCGAACGGGCGTAGAAGCCGAGATGCGAATGGCTCACTTGCAGACAGGACCTGGGAACAACCGGGGGCTCAAGGAACGCGGGATGCGAGATAATGCAGGCGTGAACATTGCGAGAGCATTTGTACATCAGGCGCAGTTCTTCGCCGCTATCGATCAGGCATCGAGCCTGTTGCCGGGTCGTTGTCGCCGATGGAACCCCCCGCGGCCAACTCCTGAATCTTACGAAGCAGATTTCGAAGACCATCGTTCAGCAAGTTCAGCCCCTTGAGGAATGGGGTGTCCTTCCGTATTTCAACTTCCGGACGCAATCGGAACAAGCGAGAATTGCAGAGTTCAAAGAACCGACCTGGGCGTGATTCCATGTCCTACGCCGAGGAACTGCTTGAACTTCCGGGAAAGCTACACCGGCATGGTCTTGCGCGCCATCGCTCCGATTCGCAAGTGCGCCAAATGCCAGCAGGCAGAAGCTCGAGGGCTCCGGCGCGGCGGCTGCGAAAGCGGCTGAGGTGGCGGACCGGATGCCTGGGTCGGTATCAGCAGCGTGGCGCACCCGCTTTTGCGTGCCGCGTCGGCACTCTGCCGACGCCCGGCCATTCGCAAAAACCGGTGCCGAGAAAGTCTCGACACGGCACGTTGAGAACGTGCGCCACGTGAATTCCCAGGCGTTTCCGGAACGACAAGACCGGACCCGGAGAAAAGAGAAGTAGAGAGCCAAACAGGTAATTCGCGATCTTGCAGGTCATCCGATCCTCGCGCAGATATAACACGGGTGATTCAATCAAGCACTGACAGATTCCGCATCGGACAACCACGTAGTGCCCCGGCCTAAATGCCGGATATGTACAGGTTGTTCCTCTGTTTGCCGATATACAGAACGTGCTCGTCTCAAACACATCTCACCTGAAATTCCTCAGGACTCCTTCCTTATGCGCCGCCTCCGTTTGGTTCGCGACTACCGCTGGTTTCGCGCAACAGGCGCCTCCGGGGACTCAGGCCGCGGCTTCGGCCCCGGCGAACCCGGCCGATCCCTTTGCGATGGATCTGGAATCGCTCCTCAATACAAAGGTCACAACGGCGTCAAAGTTCTCCGAAAAGCTCTCCGACGCGGCTGGCGTGGTTTCCGTTGTTACTCACGATGAGTTGCAGCGTTTCGGGGGTACGACGCTGCTCGAAGTATTGGAACGGGTTGCCGGTCTCAGTGTCAGCAGTACTTTCATTGGCGACAGCAGCCTGGTTGCGGTTCGCGGAGACCAGACCCGCGCCAACGCGGGGCATATTCTGATTCTGATCAACGGCCGGCCGGTGCGCGAAATTCTGGAGGGCGGGGTCAGCAGCGACATTCTGGAATCCTTCCCGATCAGCATTCTGGAACGGATCGAAGTGGTTAAGGGACCCGGTTCGGTGCTGTATGGATCGGACGCGTTTTCCGGCGTGATCAACCTGATCACAAAGAAGGCCGAAGGCCAGTCTTATCACGCCAGTGCAGGGGCCGGCGCATCGGGCGAGAAATCGGTCTCAGAGGACCTCCTGTATCAGAAGGGCGACTTCAGTATTGTGGAAAGCGGCCAATATCACAACTGGCCGCGCTGGAACATCACCGAGCGCGCGGTCGGATTATCGGGCTCGGTCACCCCTCAGAACGACATTCTGCGCAATGACGGCATGGGCTCCTATCTGGGGATCAATTACAAGGGGCTGAGTATCATGTCCTCTTACACCGAGCAGGAAGCGTCGTCGTTTGTCAGGGGTATCGTCGGCGACACACGGTTAAAGCGCGGGTTCGCCGACATCGGGTACAAAGTTCAGGCCAGTGCCCGGTGGGAGATGACTTTCAACGGCACTTATTCCCGGTCGGTCATGGAAGCGCCGGACTATCCCTCGATCCATCGCGATTCTTACGAGGGCGATCTGGAATGGACCAACTTCGTCACTCTTTCGGAGAACGACCGCGTGACGTTTGGGACGGTCTACAACCATATTGAGGGCGTCGAACGGGCTTTCTCCGGCAACCCGAGTCCGATCTTTGCGCAGGGCAGCCGTAACGCCAGCGAGGGTTATGTGCAATATGAGCGCAAGCTCACCGACGACATCAAGCTGATCGGCGGCGCGCAGGTGAATAAGATCGGCGCGATCTCCGTCAACGCGGTACCTCGCGGGGGCATCATCTGGAACCCGTCGAATCACTGGACGGCGAAGGTGCTGTATGGCGGCGCATATAACGCGCCCAGCCTGGATGAAACCCTCCTCGACCACCCCGGTCTGAAGGGGAATCCGAATCTGACACCTGAAAAGGTCGGGACGCTGGACGCTCAGGTGAGCTTCCGCAGTAACCGTTTTCAGGGAAGCTTAGATTACTTCAACAGCAGGCAAACCGATCTGATCATTCAGAATGGCGCCGTTTTTCCGGCCGTTTATTACAACGATCCGAAGCCTGTTCACTTTCAGGGCGGCGAGGCGGAAGGCAAATATTACCTGAAGCACGACTGGTACCTGCTCGGGTCGGCGCTCTACCAGGTCAACGACAGCGGAGCGGGGGCGGCGAATCTGTCTCCGAGTTCGAGCACGGTGATAAAAGGGGGAGCCAGCTACCAGACCGAAAAAGGGGTCACGATGAGCGCCTTCGACGGCTACCAGGGCCCAATCGCCGGATATCAGTCGACGCTCAACCCGCCGGCGAAGGCTTTCCAATCGATCAGCGCTCATGCGCGCTACGACATCTCGAAGCACTGGATCAAAAACGATACCCGCGGATTTGCCCTGTTTCTGAACGCGGACGACCTGCTGAACAGGCCCGTATGGCTCCCGGCCCTGGGATCCGGTTCGGCGAACACGCTCCCGGTGATCCGGGGCAGGACAGTCTTCTTCGGTATCGAGGTATGGCAGAAGAAAAACCAATGAAAGGCGCGTAGACAAATTGTGCGTGCCAAATTCGCCTTAGTCGTGCTGGCCGGAGCGTTGACCAGTGCTTCGGCCACCGACTCTCCAGCCGAAGAGTATCGGGTCAAAGGAGCTTTTTTGCTGAATTTCACCAAGTTCGTGGAATGGCCAGCCACGGCCTGGAAAGCGCCGGGCGACCCGATCTCGATCTGTGTGCTGGGAGGGAGTCCTTTTACCCCGGCGCTCGATCAGGCGGCGAAGGAACTGGTGGTGGCGAACCGACAGGTAGCGGTAAGTCCGGTTGTGGACCTGCAAATGGCGCACAAGTGTCAGATCGTCTTCGTTCCAGTATCTGAGCGCAAGCGTGCGCGTGCCCTGATTGATGCGGTGAAAGGAGAGAGCGTTCTGACAGTGGGGGAATCGGAAGGTTTTATAGCGAGCGGCGGAATAGTCGAGTTCAGAGTGGAAGACAGCAAGGTCAGGATGGAAATCAACGCGGAGTCGGCGAAACGGGCCGGTTTGCATGTCAGCGCCAAGCTGTTAAGCCTGTCGCAGAAAAGATAGGAAGTTCGATGAGTCTGGCGATAAAGTACAGGAACCTCGAAGTCCGGCACAAGCTGCGGCTCATCGTGATGGCCACGGTGACGGCTGCGCTGCTTTGCGCCTGCGCCGCGGTTCTCGTATACGACCGCATCGCAGTCCGCGATTCGATGCGCAACGACCTCGCAGTGATGGCGGATCTGCTTGCCGCCAACAGTACAGCGGCGCTCAGTTTCGACGACGCGCAGGTGGCATCGGAGCTTCTGTCTTCCCTCCGTGTGAAGCGCCAGATCGTCGCCGCCAGAATTCTGAATTCTAAAGGAAGCACGCTCGGCCGTTACCACCGCGCCACTGCGGCGCCTTCCGCCATGCCGCCCCTTACTTCCGATGGAGTCTGGTTCAAGGGGGATCGGCTGATTGCGTTCAAAACCGTGACCCTGAGCGGCGCAAAGCTGGGTTCCGTTTATGTCGAATCCGACCTTGAGCAGCTCGACACCACGCTGCACCGGTTTGCCTGGATCGTAGCGGCGATTCTGATCGGAGCGTGGCTCCTGGGACTGGCGCTCGCGTCCCGTTTGCAGGGGATGATTCTGGACCCTATTGCGCATCTCGGGCGAGCCGCCACCATCGTGTCGCGCGAAAAGAAATATTCGACGCGGGCGGTAAAGGTTTCGGACGACGATCTCGGGCAGCTCACCGATGTCTTTAATGAGATGCTGTCGGAGATCGAGCTGCGGGACGAGGAATTGCTGCTGCATCGAGACCGCCTCGAAGACGAAGTGAAAGCCCGTACGGCCGAACTCGTCTCATCGAATACGGACCTTCGGCAGGCTAAAGACAGGGCGGAAGCGGCCAGCCGCGCCAAGAGCGAATTCCTGGCCAATATGAGCCACGAAATCCGCACGCCCATGAACGGCGTCATCGGCATGACCGACCTGGCGCTCGATACGGAACTCAATCAGACGCAGCGAAATTATCTGGAAACGGTCCGGATGTCGGCCGATCTGATGCTCGCTGTAATTAACGACATCCTCGATTTTTCGAAAATCGAGGCGGGCCGGCTGGAACTCGATCCGACCTGTTTCAGCGTTCGCGATCTGGTTGAGGAAAGCATCAAAACGCTGGCGGCCGGGGCCCACGCCAAAGGTCTCGAACTGGTGGGCGGAATACGTCCCGATGTGCCGAAGTTCGTGCTGGGCGACGCGACGCGCATCCGCCAGATTCTGGTGAATCTGGTCGGTAATGCGGTTAAGTTCACTACCAACGGAGAAGTATCGGTCGATGTGAGGCATGAAGAGATCGAGGGAGATCGTCTTCTCCTGCGTTTCGCTGTGCGGGATACCGGAATCGGCATTCCCTCCGACAAGCAGCAGCTGATATTTGGAGCATTCTCCCAGGCTGACGGATCGACGACCCGGAATTTCGGAGGTACGGGACTGGGTCTGACGATTTCCGAGCGGCTGGCCCGCGCGATGGGCGGCGGAATCTCGGTCGAGAGCGAACCGGGGAACGGAAGCACGTTCGAATTCACGGTAATGGTTGGTACCGCCGTTTTCGAGGCCATCGAAGAATGCGAAAAGAGGGACAAGGTCTCGCTTGAGGGCGCATCGGTTCTGATCGTAGACGACAACCCCACAAATCGCCGTATCCTGGAGGAAATGCTGCTGGGCTGGGAAATGCGGCCGGAAACGGTGTGCGGCGCGGGTGAAGCCCTCGACAGGATTCGGCTTCATAAAGAGCGCGGCGAGCCGTTCGACATTGTCCTGACGGATCTGCACATGCCGAAAATGGACGGTTTCGAACTGGTGGAAGAGTTGCGCAAAAGCGGGGCCGGCACCAAACAGGTCCTGATGCTGACCTCGGGCGAACATCTGGGGGATCTGGCGCGATCGCGGGAACTCGGAATTGCGGCATACCTCACTAAACCTGTTCGGCGCTGTGAACTGCGCGCGGCCATTTCTTCCGCCTTGGGCGCCGGCGAAGCGACTGAGAAATGCGGTCAAGCGGAACAGACGGCGAATCCTCGGCAGGTGCAGCGGGAACCGGGCGCGCGCACGCTTCGGATACTGCTCGCCGAAGACAATGAGATCAATCAGATGGTGGCCTGCGGAATCCTCGAAGGCGCCGGTCACTCGGTGATGGTGGCGAACAACGGTGCGGAGGTCGCTCCGTTGCTGGCGGCCCACCAGATCGATGTGGTGCTGATGGATATCCAGATGCCGCACATGGACGGATTTCAGGCGACCGCCGCGATCCGCGAGAGGGAAAAACTCACCGGTGCGCACCTGCCCGTGATTGCCATGACTGCACACGCTCTCGCCGGCTACAAGGAACGGTGCCTGGCGGCAGGTATGGATGGTTATGTCACCAAACCAGTCCGGGCAGAACTGCTGTTCCAGGCCCTTTCGGGAATCGACGCCGGAATCGGTTCCGTTGCCCCCGCCAAAGCCGAGCCGGCAATACCGCAGCAAGTTGCTTTCGATACCGAAGAACTGGTGGACCGCCTAATGGGGAATGAGGATCTGGCGAGGCGGCTGGCCGGCGCGTTTGTAGACCGCATGCCGGAACAACTGGCGGCCCTCGCACAAGCTATCTCCAATTCCGATGCCGAAGCGACCATGTTCGCCGCACACTCGATAAAAGGCGTAGCCGCCAACGTGGGTTGCACCGCAGTCCAGGAACTGGCGTCGCAGATGGAGAGACTGGGAGAAAGCGGAAATGTTTCGGAGGCTTCCGAGATCATGCCCGAAGTCAGAGCCGCGTTCGAAGCCGTAAAGCCGGCGCTGCGGCGCTTCTGCTCAGGCTAGGAGTGTTTCGGACTAAGAATCCAGCTTGCTTCCATACGACGGAATGAAAGTTCAGCCACTCAGAATCAACAACTTACAGAGCATTAACCGGATTAGAATTCTTGTAAGTTGTTGATTCCAGGTGTATCGGCAGACCTTTATTCCGACACAGCGCCTAGGCAGGTTCGGGGAACTGCAGATTCATTCTGGTAAGGGATTTCTGCAACAAACTGATCGCTTCGATTTCGGAAATACTCCGCGCCTGCGAGACTTCGGAAATCAGCATGGTACGGGCGCGATCCAACATCTTCTTTTCGCGGAATGAAAGCGGTTTTTCGGACTGTAGCCGAACAAGTTGTTTAAAAACTTCCGCGATCTGGAGAAGGCTGCCGGTGAGCATCTTCTCATTGTTGATTTTGAACCGAATTTTCCAGTCCTGCAGAGCTTCGAACTCAGGGCCGGCCAGATAGGCGAGTACTCTGGCGACGTCCGTATTTTTCGAAAGTTTCCGCAGGCCGATGTTTTCGGCGGTTGAGAACGGCACCATCACCGTCATGCTGGAACAGAATAACCGAAGGAGGTAAAACTTCTCCGGGCGCTGCTCGAAATATCGAGTGCTAATGTTCTCAATTGTCCCGACGCCCTGGTTGGGATATACGACTTTTTCACCGACTGCGAAGGTCATCATACGCGGAGCCTCCCACCTGTCTACCGGTGTGAATTAACAAAGATTTAACTGCGACGAGCAACTAATGATAGGCTCAACCATTTTTTTTGTCAAGTAGTCATATTAAGTCAATCAAAGTGCAACGTTTGCGTGTTTGGGCTGCGCTTCTGAAATTGGAATTTTTGCAGGAATTGAAACCGGACTGCAACGGTCGGAAATAGGAAGTACACCCGAGAGAAGTGGCTGATTCAGTCGGCTGCCTGGCGCAAAACGCCATGAAGCGAGCGCTCGTCGAGCAGCAGGCGGCGCAGGGTTCGGAGATCGTTAAGAATCCGACTGCTGGAAGTCATGTGGGAGTTGAGCCTGGTGAGGTTGAAGTGGACCAGTTGGAGCGCCTCTTTGCGGCGCGAGGCTCCTTCGGCTCCGGCAAGCGAGATATCGGCCTCGACTTCGTCGAGGGCTTCCTTAATAGCTTCGGCCAGAAGAGAGACGTACTGGTGAGAACTTTCGATGTTATCGAAGGGAGTTTCGGAATGATGACGGCCCATCGGACTTAAACCCTCCTCAGCGGGCGCCTCGCGGCACGCGCACACGCCTTTCGGCGCAGGACTCTGTCTCGCAGCCGTCATTTTCGCACATGCGGAAGCGCATGTTAATATAAAAAACGTTCCGACACATTGCGGGGACGTAGCTCAGTTGGTTAGAGCGCCGGCCTGTCACGTCGGAGGTCGCGGGTTCGAGCCCCGTCGTCCCCGCCAATTCCTTTCCTTTAATCCGTTCACGCCGCCCTTTTTTAGGAATGACATCGCGCTCGATTGCCACTGCCAGCCCGGTGCTACTTTCGCTTCCCAATCGTTCGTTGATTCGGATGGGACACGCAGCGAGAGCTGCGTTCCTACGGTTAATTGAATACCGCGGTTGTCGCAGCGTGTCCACTTATTTCAACTGGTCGCGCAACCGGATTCCTTGAGGGTGGCCGGGATGTCGAGTCAGTAATTGCTCAAGGACGGCTCGGGCGTTGTCCTTTGAGTTCTCGATGGCGTAAACCTGGGCGAGGTTCAGATAAGGCTGGTCGAAGGTGGGCGCCAGGCGGATGGCCTCTTCGAACTTCGCTACTGCTTCGTCTCTTCTTCTGGTTCGCAGATAGAGGATGCCGAGGTTGTTCAGAGCTTCGGCGTAATCGGGCTTGAGCGCCAGCGCTTGCTGCAGGTACTGCTCGGCGTGGCCTGCGTCGTCGGCCTGGGCGAAGAGCATCGCGAGGCTGTAGTTGGCGGAGGGGTCTTTGGGGCGCAGTTCGAGGGCTCGTTCAAGGGTCTTGCGGGCTTCGGCGGTTCGGCCCTGTTGCTTGTATGCGTTGCCCAGGTTTTCGAGCGAGATCCAGTAATCGGGACTGAGCTTCAGGGCTTGCTCGAAGCAGCGGACGGCTTCGTCGAGATGGCCTTCGCGCGTGGCCAGCAGCCCGAGGTTGTTCCAGGCGTTCGGGGGGGTGTCTCTGTAGCTCGCGTTGAGTTTCACAGCCTGTTCGAAGTGGGCGCGGGCTTCGATTCGTTTGTCCCGCCTGAGGTAAATGCTGCCGAGACCGTAGTGGGCTTCGGCGCTGGCGGGATCGTCTTTCAGGGCGAGTTGGAAGAAGCTTTCCGAGGGTTCGAGGTAGCCTCGCTGGAAATACGCGGCGGCGAGCGACAGGTAGTTGCGGCCGTAAGCATAGGTAGTCGCATTACCGGGGTAAGGCAAGGCGAGCGCAAAGCGTTGTTCGGCAGTTTCCGGAATTCGAGAGATGTCGTTTTCGCGGGGCGGACCCCGATACACCTTGACGATCTCTCCCGCTTCATTGAGCAGGAATGAGGTTGGCAGGGTTATGTCGCGGCGGCGGTCGAAGATATGGCGGAAGAGGATCGTGCAGATGGCGGCTTCGTCGTTTGGCGTGTCGGGCTGGAGTTGGATGAGGCGCGGTTTACCTGGCGAAGTTCCTGGCATGGGGACTGGCGTGAGGAGCCAGGTTTCCACGTTTGTGGGGCTCGGCTTTGTTAGTTCGGGGTTCGCTGGTTCGACTCGTGGCGCTTTCAGGAATGCCTCGATGCGCGGTTGTTCACTGCCCTCTCCTAGATGTATTCGGTGGTTTGCGGGAAGGTCTCGCAACGTTTGCACTGCTCCGCCTGGCCAGCGAATCGTTGCGGTGATCGGGCCTTGCCCATCGCCCAGGCCGAACATCAGTTCTTTGCTGTGCTGGGAAAGGAAACCGGAGCCCGCCTGGATTCTCCTTGTCTGATGTCCGACGGTAATCGAAGCTCCGATCGCGTGTCCGGTGAGCCGGAATGCGATCGATGGGGGCAGTTCCGGCACCACGTTCTTCAACAACCGCAGTTCTGGCGCATTGCGGCTTTTCACAAGGATTTCGACACGGCCATCGCCATCGAAATCGGCGAGTGCGAACGAACGGCCGTCTTCGATGAAATCGAGATCGACCGCGCCCGAGACATCGGAAAAAGTGCCATCGCGATTATTCGCATAGAAGACGTTGCGCTCATAACCACTCCAGGTATTATCGGCGCGGATCAGTTCGTTCACGGCGTTCCAGCCTTGCTCATATTCGGGCGAAGAGCGCGCTTCATTTGGGGAATTCGCCACCACCTGTCGCCAGAAGAAGCTGTTCAGATCGTCGCGCTGCGGGCCGGAGATCATGCCGTTGGCGATGTACAGATCCGGAAAACCGTCGTGATCGAAATCCCATGCGTC
>Ga0302319_10025168_pt1 | contig 10550 bp, 8 predicted proteins | sample Bog_T0_2_FD_203319 | JGI IMG/M metagenome (GOLD analysis project Ga0302319, IMG submission 203319) | Peat permafrost microbial communities from Stordalen Mire near Abisko, Sweden - Bog_T0_2 | ecosystem: Environmental > Terrestrial > Soil > Wetlands > Peat | place: Sweden: Abisko, Stordalen Mire... | reverse complement strand
GACCAAGGTCAAGATCGTCAAAAACAAGGTCGCCGCCCCCTTCCGCGAAGCCGAGTTCGACATCCTCTATGGAGAAGGCATCAGCCGCGAAGGCGACGTCCTTGACCTCGCAGTCGCCAGTAACATCGTCGAAAAGTCCGGCGCATGGTACAGCTACGCCGGCGAGCGCATCGGCCAGGGCCGCGAAAACACCCGCACATTCCTCAAGGAAAACAAGGACACCTTTGCGAAAATGGACGCGGAGCTCCGCAAAAAACTCAATATCGGCGCCGTAAAAGCAGACGTTCCTGAAGTCCCTGCCACCGGTCCCGCCGAGGCCAAGGAAGCCGTCCGCGTCCGCCGCGGATAGGAACTTGAACCTCGCAAAACGGCTGTACCCAAACAGCCGTTTTGCTTGACATGCGAATGTAATGTATGTATGGTTATGAACGTTATATAGGAGTAACATGTTGAAGCCCACTGAACAAACAAAACTGCACGTAATCTCCACTTATGTAATTCCAGCTCGGCAGAAAGGCGAAACGACGGTTCAAGTTAAGGTCGGCAACGTTCAGAAGGAACTGGGCTGGACCAACAGAACTCCGTCTGTATTCTCCACTTTGTCGTCTAGGGAATTTCAGCAAGAAGCCGGAGTGGAATTGATCGAAAAAATCGGCGGTCCGCCCTCGGGGGGTCCGAGCACCACTTGGAGATTCGTGTATCAGATACTCGGAGAGCCCAACCTCGCCTCTCCGGTTGCAAAGCCAGTCCCAGATGGGTCCGGACTTCGGGCGCTGTATGGGCTTTGCGCCGAATCGTTCAATGCGCTCGGCGGCGGCCAGGAGTTCCTGCGGCGCGAGCGGGAATGGGGCCCAGACGCGTGGGAGAAGTATGAGGCAGAGAAACTGGAGCAACGGGATGCGGCGGCTGCACAATGAACCGCGTCTACTGGGACTCAATGCTGTTCATCTATTTCCTTGAAGCGAATCCGGTCTTCGGCCCACGTGTACAGCGCATGCATGAAGTCATGGTGCGTCGAGGCGATCGATTATGCACCAGCATTTTCACTGTTGCGGAAGTGCTGACCGGACCTCGGAAACAAAATGACAACGCGGGGATCGCTGCCCTGAAGAAATTCTTTGGCGGCCACGAGATCGAGATATTGCCCTTCACCATGGAGGTCGCAGATCGGTACAGCACGATCCGCGCCAGGGAGCGCGTGACCCAGGCAGACGGAATTCATCTGGCAACGGCAGCCTCGTCTGGAGTGGATCTGTTCGTGACCAACGATGCGAATCTCCAGGAGCTCGTAATCCCGGGGATCAGGTTCTTCGCGGATGTGGACGGCAGGGTGATATAGGCCATCGCAAAAACGGCCCGGCTTGTCATTCCCCGACTTGCCCCCAACTCCAAAATGGCCGGACCCTCCCGCGCTGCTAAAATCCGATAGAGCACACTCCATGAGCGTCAGGGCCCTCTATCCCGGAACGTTTGACCCGCCGACCAACGGTCACGTCGACCTGATCCAGCGCGGTGCCAAGCTCTTCGAGCATCTCACCGTCGCCATCCTCAACAATCCAGTCAAAAATCCGCTTTTCACAGTCGAGGACCGCGTCGAAATGCTCCGCGAGGTCACGGCCCCGCTCGCCAACGTCTCCGTGGCCACATTCAATGGGATGATGGTAGATTTCGCGCGCAGAGAGGGTGCGTCCGCCGTGCTGCGCGGCATCCGCGCCATCTCTGACTACGAGTACGAATTCCAGATGGCCCTCATGAACCGCCGCCTGGCCCCCGAGATCGAAACCGTCTTCCTGCAACCGGCCGGCCGCTACTCGTTCATCAGCTCACGGATGCTCAAAGAAGTCTTCAGCTTCGGCGGCGACGTAACCGGCCTCGTCCCCCCCAACGTCCTCAAACGTTTGCGCAGCCGGATGACCAAAGCCTGAACGCATCCGCCCAAGGGTCAAACCGAGTCGACGATCAGCAACTTCCCGTTCCCCATAAAATACGAAATTCTAATATTGTTTCGTGACAAGAAGCGTGAAATACTGGTCCACTCGAACGCCAATCAACTTTTCAAGGACCACTAATGACGCCACCTGCAAAGGCTATCAAGCCCCTCACAAAGACTGTGAGCCGGAAACGCGAGCCAAAGCGAAAATTCTTCGACGACTACGTTTGGCACTACAAGGTCCATGAACATATCGAAGAGCGCCTGAGCTACTTTCTGCTGGTTTTCCGCCCCTACAATGCAACTAAATTAGACAGTTCGCTGCGAAGGCTGGTCAAAGAAAAAGACATCCACGGATTGCGCGCTTACCGCGTATTCGGGCAGCGCGACTTGTTCCTTCGGGCATGGATGGACTCAAAGACCTATAGTGAAATGTCAAGCTGGATCCCGCAATGTATAAAGGAAGGGAGCGGAAGCAGCGTCAAGGAGTGGTCAGACCCATATAAAAGTGTCGAGTATCGATGGTATAAAGATGTAACTCGACCGTCACAGGAGCGCTTGCTGAACAAGCTGAGCGACGGTCTCGTCAGGCAAATTGAGTCTGGCGAAGATATGGACTCCTTCCATAAATATTTGAGCGAAGGGTTGATTATACCCAAGCCCAGCAAGGCGGATTCAATTACATTTTTCATATGCCTCAAGTTTCCTGACAACTCCTTGACCGACGATGTAAGAGAACAGTTGGTTGGAGAAATCAGAGGATACTTTTCCAGATGCAGGAACGACTTCTTCTACCCCGAAATTGATTTAGTCTTAGGCAGAATCTGTGATCTGATGATCAGGGCCAGAGCCCGTACCTATTTTCCAATCGGCAGATTTACTAAGTGGTTGAGCGAAAACTCGAATGTGGGTAGCACTGAAACCTATCTTTCGCTCACTGAATGTCCGGTATTTGGCGATACTGAACTCTCGCCCCGCTCCTGGGACGCGCGCGATGCCCCAGACCAAACCGTGCGACGTCTCGTGCCGAATCTGGTTCAAGAGCTATACCCCAGGCGTAAGTGGGGACCTATAGCAGACGAAGTCATACACTACCTGATCTCCAAGAAGAGTCTTGATCCGTCTCACGGGCTTCAGACCTTCATGACCAAATTCCTGCTTTGCGTGCTGCAGGATTCCAAGGATGGCAAGAAGCGGATTGACACCACTCCGGCTGTGGCGCCCCTCATCCCAAATCTGGAAACCCATCTGGGAGATCAACGTAGCGTTTACGTCGAGGAGATCGAAAGGATCAAAAAAAAGGGATTGACTTTCGCAAAGGTCAAAGAGTTAACTAGCCCCAAGTCCCCGGAGGAACGAGGGCTCGTGAATTATCTTAAATTTTATTACAAGGTCTTTGAGTTGGCGGGAAGAACCGTAAAGGGCTCGGGGGACTGGCCTAAATTCGCAGATGTTCGAAATAAGCCTTTTCACGGGTCCCCGGTTGATTGGCAACTTGCGCTGAACACTGTAATCGAACACTGGCCTATAGTCCACGCGCTGTTAAAGGAGATTCACGGTGTCTGCGGGAAAAACTCCGATAAAGGCCCACCAGAATTTTGGGATGAGTGACCGGCGTTGCCCCGCTTGTCCCGTTGCCGACGCGCATCCCTCGCCCCGGAACCGGACCGAGGATTGTCTAGAGCCTGTTATTAACTTTCCCGCGGGCGAAACTTAATAACAGGCTCTAAAGCCGGAACGCAGTTCATCATCCTGGATTTATCAGGCCTCTTGCGTAAGAAGCCAGATATCTTGCGCTTCGATCGAAGCAATTGATTGACAGTATTGCAATTTAATTTCGGGGTCGCATTCCATGAATCCAGAGACCCAGCCAGAGCGCGAAGCAGAGTCAACCCTCAAGTCCGCCCGCGTCTACGTGGTGCTTAGCGTTCGAGACACGGAGCGGCCCAATGTCTACTCAAAGGACAGCGATTCAAGCGCCGCCAGCTTCCTTGCGCAGGCGCTCGATAATGGGCGGCTCAATCACATCGCCGGCGGCACTCTCATCCACAGCGGCAGGCAACTCACTGGCGCTCTCTGGGAGCGCCCCAATGACGGCGCCCTGCCCGCCTCAGAAGATCTCAGCCCCGCAGTGTTCAGAGCCCTGGCGGGTACACCTCATGGCAAAGCATTCGGCGAGGGCGTGCCGGGAGTCAAACTAACCGCCAGGGGCCTCCACTTGCTGAACGGCGGCTACGCCGTACCAAGCGGAAACCCTCAGGACTGGAGCGCCGGCGACAGGGATACCTATCGACCAAAATCATCAGGGATCAGGCTGAAGCTTTCAGACGCCGCTGCTCGCCGCCTCGGCAGTTCGGCAAGAGCTGGCGCCTTTCAAGAATTATTCCTCGCCATCGAGCAGCTCTTCGTAGTCTTCCCGTCGCAATACTGCATATTAGTGGCTGAGTTGACGATCTCAACCGGTACACCCGGCGCCTTGTCTCCGCTCGTCGTCGAGGAAACTCTGCACGCTCTCAACAAGCGTGGAAAGAAGGCCGAATGCAGCCTCGCAACCTTCACTGAGGGACCAAAATTTGACCTGCATGACCTGCTGGAAGCAACCGTACCGAAAGTGCGATTCGAGGTCGATGACAGGTTTCGAATCTTTCACTATGCAGCTTTGGTGCTGGACACCTTCCCGGATGACACATCGCCGATTGAAGCTCTCGCCTTTCGATGTGCGCGGCACTACACGCTCGACTACGCCATAGAGCCGCAGGAAGTCCACAAGAGTATCTACCGCCCTTTTAAAAGTGTGATCCATGCCTTTGCCCTCGAAGGTGCCGCGTCCATTGCGAACGCTTCAGACACTTTCCTCAGCGAGCAAATCATGGCGCGCATCAGGCAGGTATACCTTTGGCTGGTCGTATTGGCTTACCACGAGCAGTCCCACTTGCTTGGGTTAATCCATCGGGAGAACTTTGTCACCGGCAATACCGACCACAGGGCCAAAAGATTCGGCGCGCTCATCGACGATTTCCTTGCGTTTCGTTTGCAACACCGCATGCCGCTCGTCAGTCACATCGAAATGCACAATCAGACGTATCACGCGCTTCGAAACAATCTGCGGCTCGATGAGCTGATCCAGAAAGTCACTCAGGACGTAGTCGAAGCTGAACGCTGGCTGACCCAACAGATCGAAAATCGGCGCGCCGAGGAAGATCTTCGCCGCAAAAAGGAACGGGAACGTCGCAAAAAATTGCGCCATATATACGCACCGCTCGAAATATTTGTCTCAGCCTTCCTCATGTTCGGTCTTACCTACTTGTCCTTCGATGCCCTCGCCCACAAGATCCCGATGCTTCAGCCATGGAGCTTGGAGATAGCGATATGCGTCGCTATTTTGGCTGCAGGGCTGCGTGGATGGCAGGTGGGAGGTGAAATCTACGAGGATCCAATCGTCGACCTCGCGCAGGAAGCAACCACCACAGGGGAAGCTTCTGAGGTAGAAAGAATCATTGGGGTCGGCGGCGGACGAGGCTCCCACTAGGACCGGACCATGGCGGGAACTGCCAGCCCGCCGGGTAACTTGCCGATGACTCGACGAGCTACCGCTCATCCAATTTCGCCTCTAGCTGGAAATCTGCGAGAATCGCCAGATTGAGTTCTTGTCGTAAGTTGTTGGCTAGGCTGCCCCCTTTGGTTAGTCACGCACCCCAGGTACATCCCCACCCCCTGCTTCCTCATCGAACCATCAGTACCGAAAAGAGGAAGCAACCCATGTCTGAGCACCACGACGCCCCAAGGGGCCACACCGCCCACGCCGCTCACGAAGACCACGCCGCAAAGGGACCTCACGACCCCAGGGAGATCAACCCTAAACTGTCCTCCGACATCGCCTACTGGTCAAAGGAGTTCGGCGTCACCGGCGACAAGCTGCACGAAGCTATCCGCAGCCACGGCACCCACGTTGACAAGCTCCGCGCAGCCCTCGCATAGCGCCACCGGCTCCACAGCAGCGGCCGGGTGCCCCGGGTCTCCTTTGAGACCTGGGATCAAGCATCCCCATTGCAACCGTGAGCGACACCGCCAATTACGAGTGCACATTCACAGTAAACGCAAGCGCGAATAAATTCCTTATTTTCATGCCTTTACGCCTGCATCCCGTTCAGTTTCAGCGCATTTTGCAAAAAAGCGTTCAATTCTCAGCAACCTCTTCCCTCCAAACGTTCAATTCTCAGCAACCAATTCGCGCCCACAGGTTGTCCACAAAGTTATAGCGTCAAGGAAATGCAACCTCCCAGACGGTCATTTGACCCGGTTTGTAACTTTACAGGCAACCTATTGCGGCATCTGTCTAACCCTGTAGGCCTGCATTTGGACGTCGGTTCGCGGCTGGCGCTCAGAATTGTGGTTTGTCGCCGGCGGGCTTGGGGATTGGCGCGAAATCTGTAAAGATAGAAACGCTATGACAGTTTCCGCTCCTTCTCAAGTGTTTACCGACCGCATTGGCCGGATCGAAGTCTCCGCAACCATGGCTGTAGCCGCGGAGGCCGCTAAACTCCGCGCCCAAGGCGCCAACCTGGTCGATTTTGGCGCCGGCGAGCCGCACTTCCCCACTCCGCGCCACATCAAGGACGCCGCAATCGCCGCCATTGACGCCAACTTCACGCGCTACACCGTCGTTCCCGGCATTCCCGACGTGCGCAAGGCAATCGTCCAGCGTCATGCCTGCGACTTCGGCTCGGACTATGGGCTCGACGAGGCCATCTTCACCACCGGCGGCAAGCTGGCGCTGTTCAACACCGTCCAGATCCTCATCGATCACGGCGACGAAGTGATCCTGCCCGTGCCCTATTGGGTAAGCTTCAAAGACATCATCCAGTACGCCGGCGGCAAGGTGGTTTTACTTCAGACCAGCGAAGCAGAGAGCTTCCGCATCACCGCCGACGCCATCGAGAAAGCCATCACCCCCAAGACGAAAGCGATCATTCTGAATTCACCGTCAAACCCCGCGGGAAGCGTCGTGAGCCCGGCGGACCTGGAGCGCATTGTGCACCTGGCGCATGATCGCGGAATTTTCCTGCTGCTTGATGAGTGCTACGTGTACCTGAACTATGCCGGAAAACCGGTAAGCGGCGGCTCGTTTACGTGGGCAAAAGAGCACCTGGTCATTCTCGGTTCCCTGTCGAAGACGTATTCCATGACGGGCTGGCGAGCGGGGTTTGCGCTGGCCTCGAAGGCCGTTGTTGCCAACCTGAGCAAGCTGCAGTCACAGTCAACCTCCAATGCAACGAGCTTCGTCCAGAAGGCGGCCATTGCAGCCTTGACGGGATCGCAGGAGTGCGTCAGCGAGTTTCGCTCCGAGTTCATCGACCTGCGGGATTACATGCTGAAAAAGCTGACGGAGATTCCGGGAATCACGTGCACCAAGCCGGATGGCGCGTTCTACGTTTATCCCAACATCGGCGCGTTCGTGGGCCGCGGAGGCATTCGGACGGCGACGGAGTTGGCAACGCGGCTGCTGCACGAGGCGCACGTGGTAACGGTACCGGGCGAAGCCTTTGGAACCAGCGAGCATGTCCGGATTTCGTACCCGGTAACCAGGCAGAATATTGATGAGGGCACAAAGCGGATGGGCGAGTTCCTCGGCGGCCTAACCTAGATTCGCTTGTCAAGCGCGCGCCACTCCACGGAATCGGGGCCGCAGCGTTAGAAAATTATCTCGTTGCAACCAAACCAATTGTGCGCGGGCGAAGCCGCTGCCCAGGAAAAGTGTCGCCCATCACTGGGCAAAGGTAGTGTTGGTCGGGTAGGATGTCACAACAATGCCGAAGTCAATCGATTTTCGTCCTGTGATACTTGCCGGGGGTAGCGGTACCCGCTTTTGGCCGCGCTCGCGCCGCGCCCGTGCCAAGCAAGTGCTTGCGCTGGACGGCGAGCGCTCCATGATCCAGCAGACGGTAGAGCGTTTGAAGCCGCTCGCCGGGCTGGAAAAGACGTGGATCATCACCAATGAGTATTTGGCGCACGAGATTGCGGATCAGCTTCCGGGCTTGCCCGCGGCACAGATTGTGCAGGAGCCGGTGGCGCGAAATACAGCACCGGCGTGCGCCCTGGCTGCGTTTTTGATCGAGCGCCAGAACCCCAACGCCGTGCTGGGAATCTTTCCTTCGGATCATGTCATCGCGGACGAGCCTCGCTTTCTCAAGGCGCTGCAAAAGGGCATTGCCGTGGCCGCGGCGGGCGAGAACATGGTAGTGCTGGGCATTGAGCCCACGCGCGCTGAGACGGGCTACGGTTATATCGAGACGGGCGACTTTACCAAGGACGATTCCGCGCTGCACGTGCGGCGATTTACTGAGAAGCCGAATCTGAACCGCGCTGAGGAGTTTGTGTCCGCGGGCAATTATTACTGGAACTCGGGAATGTTTTTGTGGTCGGCGCGGACGCTCGCCAACGCGGTGCGGGAGCACCTGCCGGAGAGCGCCCCGCTGCTGGAAGGCATTGCCGCTGCGTACGGAACACCCGAGTTCGAAGAGGTGTTTCACGAGCTTTATCCCAAGTGTGAAAACATTTCCGTGGACTACGCCGTGCTCGAGCCGCGCTCCGCGAAGGGCGAGCATTTGTCGCACCTGTACTGCGTTCCGGCCGAATTCAGCTGGAACGACCTGGGCTCGTGGGCCTCGCTCTACGAGTACCAGCTTGAGACCCGGCTGCGCGGAGACGGCGAGGGCAACGTGTCCGAAACCGAAGGCCACCTGGCCATCGATGCGGGGAATAATTACATCTTCAGCCCAAAAAAGTTTGTGGCGCTGGTGGGCGTGGAGAACCTGGTAATTGTGGATACCGACGATGCACTGCTGATTGCGCACCGCGACCACTCGCAGGATGTGGGCAAAATCGTCAAGGAGCTGGGGCTCTCAGGGCATACGGAGCTTATCTAAAAACAGGGATTTGGGATCAGGGATAAGGCCTGAATTCTATTTCGGCGGCTCGGCAACACAGGCAAAGTTCTCTGCCGAGTTGGTATCGCCCTGACCCTTGTAGCGGGCTACCGCTGGGTGGACACAGAGCGGGTGCGTGAGACGGGTGCCGGCAGCCCCGGATTTGGCGTCGGCGCCAATCGTGCCGTTGGCGATGATCCGCTCCGGAGCAACACCCTGAGTCACCCACCGGTCGAGCGCCAGGATTACGTCATGGTCGGCATCGTCCGGGATGCCGTCGGACATATCGCTGCTGCGGAAGTTCGTGGCGCCCTGGCCGCCGCCGCAATGTTGCATCCCCGGGACCATAAACAGCCGATAAAAGGACTCGATGGAGGCTTCGCCGGTGGAGCGCGGGTCGGGATAGGTGTTGAGAAACGCACGCACCTGTTCGTAGTAGTTGATCGAGTCTCGCGGGGCGATGGCTGCATCTTCCCAGCCGTGGTATTGGATGAGTTTGCCGCCGTGAGCCCGGAAGCTGCGCAAGTCAGGGTTCCAGGAGTTGAGAATCGAAGCCGCCTTCTGGTCGGCCAGGCGCACCTCGCGGCTCAGGTCCGCAGTGCGCCAGTCCCACTTCGGATCCTCGTGCAGAGCCTGCCCAAAAAAGCTGTTGGCGAATGCACTTTGGATAGGGCCGATGATCCAAAGACCCCAACCATCAGAGTCAGCCTCGGCGCCTGGCTCCCAGCCGGGAAAGATACCCTCTCCGCTAACCGGGTCTCTGGCACCGGAGTAAACCTTCTCAATCGCTTCGATCTGCGGCTGCGTCAGGCACTCTGGACTCTCCGCGCCATTGCAGAGAAGCACCGACGGATCGAAGTGGCAGGCACGCGGATCCTCGATAATGCCGTCTTTTACGCCGTCCAGCGCGTCGCACTGAGCCAACGCGGCCTTCTGAATGGCGGGGAGCTTTGCGACGGAAACCTCGCTTTCCGGCTTGGATTTCAGCGCCAGCTCATTCCAGAGAGCGCCGGCGAGAAGGTGGGTCCAGTGGTTGGCCGGGGCGCCGGCGAGAATGCCATCGAAGTCTTCCGGGTAGCGCTGGGCCTCCATCAATGCTTCGCGGCCGCCGTCTGAACAGCCCACGAAATAGTCGTGTCCATCCGGCTTTCCGTAGTACGCATGGAGAATGGCCTTGGAAACCAGGGCAGTCTCGTGCACAGCCCGGTAGCCAAAGTCGATCAGCTTCTCAGGGTGGCCGACGGCCCAGCCTGCGTCCGGCATTCCGCCCCCGTAGCGATGGCCGTCGTCGGTGGCGGAAACCGCGTAACCGAGCTTAAGAGGTCCGACCAGCCCGGCCGGCCAAATCGTCCCAGCCCAGCCACCATTGCCCAGCTGCATGTATTCGCCGTTCCACACGCTTGCCGGCGGAAGCCACAACAGAAAGCCAATTTCCGAATCCGATGTGGGGCGGGCCACGCCGGTCACCTCGCAATGGCTCGGAACCGTGACCGCCGGCTGCTTGACCGAAGCACCCGCAGGCTGCTTCAGCGGACCTGCCTCCACCGGTACGGCGGAGGTGATGGTGACGTGGTCGAGGGGGAGTTTCTTCAGGTCCTCGCACGCCTGCTGCGCGGGTAATAAACCCGGTGTGACGGCAATCCATAAGAAGGCGATGAAGACAACGCTATTGTGCAGACGCATTGGTTCCTTTC
>Ga0302319_10025163_pt1 | contig 10551 bp, 8 predicted proteins | sample Bog_T0_2_FD_203319 | JGI IMG/M metagenome (GOLD analysis project Ga0302319, IMG submission 203319) | Peat permafrost microbial communities from Stordalen Mire near Abisko, Sweden - Bog_T0_2 | ecosystem: Environmental > Terrestrial > Soil > Wetlands > Peat | place: Sweden: Abisko, Stordalen Mire... | reverse complement strand
GACCCGCAAAAGACGGTCACTTCGGCAACGCGCGGCATGTGCTGCAGTTCGAGGTAGTCGGCAAAGACCACGTTGCCGCTGACGTAGGTAAGCACGGTAAGCGCGCCGGCGGCGATGATGGTGCATCCGATTGCAAGTCCGTCAAGGCCGTCGGTGAGATTCACGGCGTTGGTGGTGCCCATCAGGAAGACGATCACCCACACGACAAACGGCACAAAGACCAGCAGCGCCAGGGCCGGCACAGTAGCGGGCCACCGATGCCATTCCAGATCGGGCCGCCACTGCTTCACAAACGGCACTGTCAATCGCGTGGAAAAAACCCTGAACTGCTCAAGCAGGACGAGCGCAACGGCCACGGCAGCGCCCGCCAGGGATTGCCAAAAGAGCTTGGCACGCGCCGTTAATCCCAGGCTGCGGCGCTTCACCACCTTGATGTAGTCGTCGGCAAAACCAATGGCCCCGAAAGCAAGAGTCGAAAATACCGCAACCCATACAAACGGATTCGAAGGATCGGTCCAGAGTATCGTGGGCAGCAGAATAGCTATCACGATCAAAACGCCGCCCATGGTAGGCGTGCCGGTCTTCTTCAAGTGCGACTGCGGCCCATCGTCACGGACGAATTGCCCAATCTGGAACTCGCGCAGTTTCTGAATGACCCAGGGACCGATGAACAGCGCAATCAGCAGCGCCGTAAGCGAGGCAAAGGCGGTGCGAACGGTGAGATAGCGGAAGATGCGAAAAGGGCGGAAGAACGGGTAGAGCTTTTCGTAGAGCAGCCAGTAAAGCAAGTGGCCTCCAGAGCCGGCGCCTAGCGCGTTTCAGTGTGATTTTACAGGGTTCGGGGGCCAAGAAGGAGAACCGCGCCGCTTTCCCTCTGGGGTATCTTTTGTGTCAGCAGTCCTATAATCTGCGAAAGAGGGCTTGTGACGGCCACAAAGAAAATAGATCCCTTTCGCCGTGGCATGGGAGCCAAGGACGACCTTATCGCAGAGCAGTTTGTACCGACCGAAGATTACAAAGCAAGACAGATGGAAATGGTTCAGAGGCTGATGGCGGCTGGATTGAATCCGGAAGAGATCGCGAGCATGTTCCTCGTCCCATACGACCTGCTGTCGGGTGAGAAGCCAAACGATATGTAATGCCGCGCCGAGCTAGCCCGCGCCAAAGCTGAAGCCGCACTCCCTTTCCTGAGCATCAAAAATGAGACTCCAACCGGCCGGCCTAGCGCGAACTGGCGCTTGAGTTCCCCCTCGAATGCCTGTTCGCGATCGGCAATATAGGCCTTGTAGCCTTCGGGATCAATAAACGCATTGTGCTCGCCGTTCCTGTTGCGCGCGCGCTTCTCCATCAAATCGAAATAGCTGCCGTGTGCACCCAAAAACACGTCGCACTGCAAGCTCTTCAGCACCGCAAAACCATGTTCGAAATCGCCGGCGATCCGCGGGTAGGCGTGGTTGCCCACCAACTTTGTGCTTGGATTCAAATTCGGTCCGCCGACGATGACCACATGCAGCGCCTTTCCGGCCTCCACTTCGTCGAACGTCCAGGTAGTTGTGCCGCGGGTATGCCCGGCAGTCAGATGCGCGGTCAGCACAGTCTCCCCCAGCTTCACCGTGTCGCCATCGTGCAGCACGCGGTCCACTTTGGCGGGGGCGAAATACATGGTAGGGTCATGAGCATATTGAAAGTCCGCCCTGCCGCCTGATTCCACCACCTGAGCATCGCCGTCCATGACCAGGTATTTTGCGCCGGTCAGTTGCTTGATGCGCGCACTGCCGCCGCAATGGTCGTAGTGCGCATGACTGATGAGCAGGATTTTGATGTCGCTGAAGCGGAAGCCGAGCGCCCGCACATTTCTCCTGATCAGCGGCACATTAGCGGCGAGGGTGCTGTTGATGAGGATGTCGCCTTGGGAAGTGACGATGAGGTACGCAGCCAGGTCTTCGCTGCCAACGTAATAGAGGTTCCCCGCAATACGAAACGGCGGGATGGATGTGGTCCATGCAGGAACAACTGTCTGCGCAGGAAGGCGAAGCAAGAGCGCGAAAACGATAAATGCTCCCCATTTGCGCAGGATCATTGCCCTTTCACCGCCGCGGCTCCGTTCTTGACGATCTCGATCGCCCGCTCCAGGTGCACGCCGCGCGAGCCCTTCACCAGCACCACGTCTCCGGGCCGAATCGTCTGCCTGAGCCACTCGCCGGCCTCTTCGGCGCTTACCAGAAACAGCGACGCCACGCCGCCTGCGCATGCCGCCGCAGCCAGATGCACGGCGTTACCCTGCACTCCGGCCACCAGGTCCAGGCTTGCCTCCGCGGCAGTGATACCGCAGGCCGCATGCATCGCCGGGCCATATTCCCCGAGCTCGAGCATTTCCCCGGCCACCAGGATGCGGCGCTCGGCTGGCCGCGCAGCCAGAGTGCGAATCATGGAGCGCAGCGCTTCGGGATTTGAGTTGTAGCAGTCGTTCAGAATGGTTGCGCCGTCGATCTCGATCGCCTGGCCGCGTTTGTCTCCCGCGGTGAGCGTGCCCAGCGCGGCAATGGCAGCGTCCAGATTCACTCCCGCTTCGAGCGCAACAGCCAGCCCGGCCATCGCGTTCGATGCGTTGTGTTTGCCGAGCAATTGCATCGTGAATGCACCCGTACGTTCGCCGGCGCGATAACGGACGTGCAGTCCCGCCGCGTCTTCGCCGATTTCCACCGTCTGCGGGTCGGCGCAGGGGCCGGAGCCGAAGTAAACAACGCGGCCAGGAAAGTCACGGCCAAATTGAGAAACATATTGGTCGTCGCAATTGAGAAAAGCTATGCCGCTCACCGGCAGCGCCGCCACCAATTCGAACTTGGCGCGCGCAATGCCTGCCTGCCCATCGGCAAAGTTCTCAATGTGCGCGGTGCCTACGTTGGTCACTACGCCCCAATCGGGCGCCGCAATGCGCGCCAACGTGGCAATCTCGCCGGCGTGGTTCATGCCCATTTCGACCACGGCGATATCGTGCTCTGATTTCAGGCGAAGCAACTCGAGCGGCAGGCCAAATCCGTTATTGAGATTGCCGCGAGATTTTAGCACGTTGAACTTTGCGCCCAGCGCGGCGGCTACTGCTTCCTTGGTGGTGGTTTTTCCGGCAGAGCCTGTAATGGCCACCACGCGTTTGCCCCACCGCCTGCGCACGTGCGCGGCCAAAGCCTGCAACGCCATCAGCGGATCTTCCGCGACAAGCAGCGGGCAAGCGAGCGCCTCATCCGGCAGAGAAGCCACGCGCGCACGCGACACTACCGCCGCAACCGCACCGCGCTCCATTGCACCGGCAACATAGTCGTGCCCATCATGCCGCTCGCCACGAACCGCAAAGAATAATTCGCCTGCGCCCACGGTTCGCGAGTCGATGGAGTAGCCGCTCACCATGAGCGCCCCCGCATTGGCCACATCCGACGGAGCCTCAAGCACCGCACCCGCGCCAATCGCCGCCTCTGCCAACGTCAGGTTCATTGCAATTCACCATAGCCCAATTCCTTCAGCACCGAAAGCGCAATCTGCGCGTCATCGAAAGGAATGGTGCCGTGGGTCAGAATCTGTTCCTTCTCATGTCCCTTGCCGGCCAGCAAAACCACATCGCCGGGCTTCGCGGCCTTGAGAGCAATGCCGATGGCCGTGGCCCGTTCCGGCTCGATTGTGTATTTGACTCCGCTGGCCTTCAATCCGGGTTCAATCTCGGCCAGAATTGCAAGCGGATCTTCGCTGCGCGGATTGTCGCTGGTGGCCACAACAAAGTCGCTGCCTGCGCCGGCAGCCTGGCCCATCCTGGGGCGCTTGGTGCGGTCGCGGTCGCCTCCGCAACCGAAAAGCGTGATGACATTACCGCTGGCTTGCTGAGTCATCTGCCGCGCAAGAGCGATCAGGTTGCGCAGCGCGTCGTCAGTATGCGCGTAGTCGACAATCACACTGAAGGGCTGGCCCGCATCCACAGGCTGAATGCGCCCGGGAACCGGTTCGAGATTCGGAACAGACTCAACCAGTGTTTCGAAAGGAACGCCGCGCGCATGGGCAGCCGTGAAGGCCGCCAGCAAATTCAAAACGTTCACCTCTCCGGCCAGCTTCGCCATCACGCGCACCGCACCTGCAGGTGTTTCGAGATCGATGACCGCGCCGCCGGGGGTGAGCGTATAGCTCGCAGCGCGCCATTCTCCCGCACCGATCCCGTAGGTCCGCACTTCAGCGCCGGATTTACGCGCGGCTTCAGTTAGTTCCGCGGCGCGGGCATCCATCGCGTTGATCACCGCCACACGCGGAGCCGGATAGACTGTGCCGTCAAACAGCAGCCGCTTGGCCGCGAAATACTTCTCCATGGTCTGGTGATAATCCAGATGGTCGCGAGTAAGGTTTGTGAACACGGCCACGTCGAAGTGCAAACCCAGTGCGCGCCCCTGATCGAGACCGTGACTTGAGACTTCGGTCACTAACTCGGTCGCTCCGCGCTCCGCGCCTTCGGCCATCAACTCAAAAAGGTCGCGCGACTCGGGTGTCGTATGAACACTCGCTCGCGCCTCGCCTGCAACGTGGTATTCGATTGTGCCAACCAGTACTGTAGTACGCGCAGCCGCGTTGAACAGCGCGTCTGTGAGATAGGCTGTCGTTGTCTTGCCATTGGTGCCGGTAATACCCGTGGCCACGAACTTTCGTTCGGGATGCCCAAAGAACGCCGCCGAAGCCTCAGCCAGCGCGCGCCTCCCATGTTCCACTTCGAGCACCGGAATGCCCGCCCGATACACGAGCAGATGATCGAAGGTGTTTGACGAGTCGGTGATGATGCCCAGCGCGCCCGCCGCAATGGCCTTGTCGATATAGCGATTGCCGTCCGTCGACCCACCCTTCATAGCCACAAACACCGCGCCGTGCTTGACCTTGCGCGAATCGTACTCGACGCCCGTGACCGGCGCATCCGAGCCCCCACCCGCGCCGACGGCAGTTACTTCCGCTGCTAATTCGCTCCAATTCATGTCGTACTTCATTGTAGTTTGTTAAGCCACGCGCGGGTCCGGAGGGAACCACCGATGAACTTCGAATACTTACCCTCAACAGGGCATCTGCCGAAAAGCCCGATCCGATGAAAATGCGAGGGAAGAGGACTGCCTAGCGGCCGCAGCGCACCGCAATCTGCGTGCCGGCAGCAACCAGAGTGCCCGCCACAGGCGCCTGTGCCCGTACAGTGCCGCTGCCGCTGATCTGCACGCCCAGGCCAGCGGCGGCAGCCTGCACAATCACCTGGCGCACAGGCAAGCCAACCAGCGATGGCACCTTAAGCTTCCTGGCGTCGCTTACTGTAACTTCGTTCGTCGCTGTCTGCACAGGCGCCGATCCCTCCGGCGATGCGGGCTTCTCCGCAATTGCAATCGATTGCGCGCTTGTCGGTTTGCTTTTCGCGTCTGCATTCAGTGCCTGACTCGCCCCTTGCTTCGATGGCTGCGAAGGCGCTGGATCGCTCGCCTGCACTGGCGCACGCAGCGGGTCGTCGATGGGCAGATCGTTGATGGCCGCAAACATGGCGTTCACGTCACCCTGCCCATGCGCATCGTCTTCGGCAATCGTCGGTTCGGGCTTCGACTTCACGCGCGGCGCCTGCACCTCAATGTCGTGCGGCACGCCCAGATACTCAAGCACCTGCTGCGCAACCTCCGCAAAAACCGGAGCCGAAACCGCAGTGCCGTAATACGAGCCGCCATGCGGATTGTCGATCACCACCGCCACCGAGATCACCGGATTGTTCACCGGCGCAATACCCGCGAACGATGCGATGTGCATGGTCTTCGAGTAGAGATGCGTAGCCGGATCGACCTTCTGTGCAGTGCCTGTTTTACCGCCGGAGGAGTAGCCGTTCAGTTGCGCCGGCTTGCCCGTGCCAAACAGCACCACGCCCTCCATCATCTTGCGCATCTGCGCCGCGGTCATCTCGGAGAGCACGCGGTGCGAGCCCGGCGGCAGCGGGTTGGGCATTTCTCCGTCCGGCTTGAAAGGCGAAGGCCGCAGAGCGCCTTCCGCATGCGGTTCCGAGTCCGCCGGCATGAGCACATGCGGAGGCAAATAGCTTCCTCCGTTGGCAATGGTAGAAACCATCGAAACCAGTTGCAGCGGAGTCACACCGACTTCCTGTCCCATAGCGATGGAGCCGATGGAGGACGGGCCCCACTTCTTCACCGGACGCAGCAGGCCGCGCGTTTCGCCGGGCAGCTCAACGCCAGAGCGCGCGCCAAAACCAAACCCGCGAACATAGTCGTAGAACTTGTCCGGCCCCACCTTGAGCGCCAGCTTGATTGCCGCAACATCGCTTGATACTTCCAGAGCTTTGTGAACAGGAACCACTCCGTAATGTTCGCCTTGATTGTCGTGAATCACGCGGCCCGCAATCGTAATCTGTCCGCCCTGGCAGTCGATCATGTCGTCCGGCGTGGTCACATGCTGATCGAGCGCCGCCGAATACGCCACCAGCTTGAACACCGAGCCCGGCTCGTATACGTCGCTCACCGCGTGGTTTTTGAGCAGTGCTCGCGTGGTTTTGCGAGCCTGGTTGGGATCGAAAGTGGGTCTGATTGCGAGCGCTAGAATCTGGCCGGTATGCACGTCCTGCACCACCACCGTTCCGTTATCCGCATGGGTCTTCTCCATCACGTGGTCGAGCGCGCGCTCGGCGAGAAACTGAATATTCTCGTCGATGGTAAGCACCATGTTCTGCCCCGGCTCCGGCTCGTGCTCGCTTGAGCCGAGCACTTTGCGGCGCGCGTCCATGGCCGTATACATGCGCCCTGGCGCGCCGTGAAGCTGAGGCTCAAACTTCTGTTCCAGGCCGCCCAGGCCGTTGTCGTCCACGCCCACATACCCCAATACCTGCGCGGCTATTTCGTTGTCCGGATAAAAGCGCTCGAACTCCTTTTGCGAATAAACGCCTTTGATGTTAAGCGCCTTCACGCGAGCCGCAACTTCTGGCGTAACCCTGCGCGCCACCCACGCAAAACTGCGCCCGTTGTCAAGTCTCTCGGCAATCTGCGCCTCACTGGTCAACGCATCGCCGGGGTCGGTGTGTACGACTTCTGCCAGCGCGTGCGCTGTACTTTCGACCCAGGCCGCGCGCTGCTTATCGTCAATCTCGCTGGGAACGGCGTAGAACGAGTCTGCTTGCACCGTCATTGCCAGTTCATGCAGGTTGCGGTCGTAGAGGATGCCGCGGCGTGGCGCAACCTCAAAGGTACGTAACTGCTGCTTTTCCGCGCGCTCCTGGAATTCCTTGTGGCGCACCACTTGAAGCCAGAACAGCCGCCCGCCGATGGCCAAAGCCCAAACAGAAAAGAACAGGCAAATAATCCAGAAGCGCGCCCTCTTGAGAGGAATCAAGCGCGTCGCGTTATTGCGGCTGCGGCTGGCTCGTGCGGGTAACTGCATGGGAAATTGCTCCGGGAACTTTTGTAGTTTTCTGCTCTTAACTTTCAGCCCCGTCCAGTTTATTAGTCGCCTTGTAATCTGTGTCGATTGACCCAGGTAGCCTCTGATTAAGTCGTTGTTTCGAAAGGGCACGACTTTAGTCGTGCCGCAAGTGTCACAAAACGAGCTTGGGCTTTAGCACCTGAGGGAATGCCGGTGGCTTATTCAGACCTTCCCTGGAAAGCTCCTGGCGTGGTCTTAGCGGTTGCAACCAACTTTCATAACTTCCCTTCTATCTACTGAACAGGCGGCGGTGGAGTTAGCTTCGCGAGCACGGGGCCAGTCGCATCTGGCCTGGCATCAGGATGAACCACCTGGCCGGGCGCCGGTTCCGCAAGGCCTAACCGGCGAGCCATGGAGTCAATGCGGCCGGGCTGCGTAAGTTGCGCCTCGGATAAGCGCAGCTGGCGATTCTCCTCGCGTAGTTGCTCCACAGCCAGCTTTTCGGCCTCAACCCGGTAGCCGCTCTCAATTGCATAGAAGTGCTGCAATCCGTAAATCATGACCAGGGAAAAAAGCACCGTGATTGCCGCCGCAAACACGCGCATCTCGCGCACGCGCACCGGGTCGGGCGCCTTCACCAGCCTGGAGTTATCGAAGTGGCGCGAGAAGTTAAACTCCGGCGTCCGCACGCCGCGCCGGCGCAGGGGCTGCAGAGCCATTAACTCATCGTTCCGCTCGCGGATCCGCTGGCTCAGGCTGCGGCCTGCTTCAAAGTAAGTTGCTGCAATTGCCGCCATAATCCCCCTCCGAAATACAGGGAACAGGGATGAGGGATCAGGGATTAGTAAACAATGGTGCCCGCTACGATCCCCGGCCACTTACCCGCATTCCTCCTGCAAATCCACTATTCGCCGCGTAACACTTATTGCCTCTTCCGATTTGAACCTGATCCCTGATTCCAGTTTCCAGATCCCTGCTTTTCCGCCGCTCTCAGCTTGGCGCTGCGCGAGCGGGGATTGCGGTCCATTTCCTCTTCGCTCGCGGTAACTGGTTTTCTGGTAAGTATCTCCCAGATTCCCCTCTGCGCGCCTTCCCGCAGACTATCTTTCGCGATCCGGTCTTCCAGTGAGTGAAAGCTGATGACCACCAGCCTTGCCGAGGGCTTAAGCAACGAAGGCGCGGCCTCGAACAATGCCTTGATCTCATCTAACTCACGATTCACATAGATACGAAGAGCTTGAAAGGTCCGTGTCGCGGGATGAATGCGCTCTTGTTTCATTGTCGGGGCGGCTTGAGTTACAATCCGCGCTAACTGCGCCGTACTTGTAACCGGCCGCCCCCGAACAATGGCTCTGGCGATTCTCCGCGACCTCCTTTCCTCTCCGTACTCGTAAATGAGGTCGGCAAGCTCACGCTCGTTCGCCTCATTCACCACCTGTGCGGCGGTCGGCCCCTGGCGCGTATCCATGCGCATTTCCAATGGTCCGTCCGCCTGAAAACTGAACCCCCTGCGCGCCTCGTCAAACTGCAGGCTGCTTACCCCAAAATCTGCCAGTAACCCGTCCACCGATACCGGCTTCACATGCTCGGCGATGGAACTGAAAGCCTGATCCATCAGCGTCACTTGCGGCGCCTCGCGCCCTAACTCGCCCGTAACTCCTTCGAGCCGTTCTCTTGCTAACTCCAGAGCCTCGGGGTCGCGATCGAATCCAATCAAATGCCCCTTTGGTCCTAACTGCCTCACAATTCCCTCTGCGTGCCCAGCAAGCCCGAGCGTGCAATCAACATAGGTCCCGCCTGCCCGCACCCTTAAAAAGTCAATCGCTTCTTGAAACAAAACCGGCACATGGCGCTCATGCGTTTTCGTCATGTGCTCCCCCTGCGGGGTGATTACCCGTCAGCTGATCTTGCTGATCAGCTCTGCCACTGCCCTGCGGTCATCAGGCGTCATTTCATATTCGGCAAGACGCGCCTCAAATTCCCTCTCGTTCTGCACTTCCAGATAAGCCACCTTGCCGAGCACTACAACTTCTGCGTTCAGCTTTGCCTTGTCGCGCAGCTTCTGCGGCAGCACCACTCGCGCCTGGCTGTCGATCTCCACCTGCTGCCCGTAATAGCTGGTCAGGTTGAGAAAGTTCTCCACTGCGTCGTTCATCGTACTGTGCGCCATCAGAATTTTTTCCCGCTTCTCCCACTCCTGCAACGGCCAGATCTGGGCACTCTTTCCATCAGCAGAAGTGATGTAAAGCTGGGTTACATTCGCCGCGTCCAGTAGCGTTTTGAACCCAGCGGGAATCTTCAACCTGCCTTTGTCGTCCACCTTGGCCGGATTGTTTCCCCGAAACACCGATCTGCCTCTTGCCCGTTCGCGGCAAACGTCGTATCTTTCGCCGCGCCTGGTTCGCCGCTTTGAATTTCCTGGCTTCCGTTAGCAGCCTGGTTCCCCAAAATGCCTGGCGCCTCGTGGATGAAATCATTTGCGAGTAGACTTGCTCTCGGTAAGTGCAGTGGCTTCCTTCCATTTGAAAAGCCTCCAGACTCCACCAGACTCTATTTCACTCCACCTTGCTCCACAAGAGCGATAGTACAGCCCTTCCTGACATGCGGACACGAAAAAATTGGCGGTAAAGCGGAAAAGCCCCGGACTGGCTGTGGGAAATTCGGCTAATAGCTTAAGGAAAACGAATTACCACAATAGGTAGTGTTTATCCCTTTGGTTCCACTACTGGACAGACATGCTGTCGCCATGATAAAGCGAACAAAAAGCGAATGGGTACTAATAGAATCGCCTTGGAGCCCGTTAAATCAACCATTTCAATAAGTTAGCACCGGTGCCTTTGTCTAGCTCAGGGGTTGTTCAGCGCGTCGCGGGTCGCCCCGCTTTTGCTTGCTCCGCTCCACTACGATCTTCAAAAGATAAAAAAACACCATCACGTTGACCAAAAGCAGGCCGGCACGGACAGCCGTTACGTGGCGGAAAACCTCGTAGATCTCCCAAGGCAGGAACGATGCCGTAATGACCAGGGTCATGTATTCGGCCCAGGCCTTTTCCAGATAGAGTCCAATTCCTTCTGTCATTCCCAGCGCGGCGTAGGCAAAGAGCCCGATGCTGAATCGGCGCAGTACCCGGTCCGTCAC
>Ga0302319_10025162_pt1 | contig 10552 bp, 10 predicted proteins | sample Bog_T0_2_FD_203319 | JGI IMG/M metagenome (GOLD analysis project Ga0302319, IMG submission 203319) | Peat permafrost microbial communities from Stordalen Mire near Abisko, Sweden - Bog_T0_2 | ecosystem: Environmental > Terrestrial > Soil > Wetlands > Peat | place: Sweden: Abisko, Stordalen Mire... | reverse complement strand
TCAGCGTCCTCGTCTACTATAGAAGAAACCACCGCCGCCGAACAATAGCACAAGAACCATAATGATTAAGAGAGTTGACATACCTAGCGACCATAAACCGGGCAATCGTTTCGCGAAATGGGGTGTTCACCCCATAGCCGGATTGAGAGCAGTGACGCCGGTTGACATGATCACTTTGATCAGCCGAAAGTAGGGTTATCTTGACCGGCGGTGCCCAGGCCAGAAACATTTTCTGGCAGGTCGGGAGTTCAGCAACGCTTGGGACCTCCTCGGTTTTCAAGGGAACTATCATGGCGTATGCCTCCATCACGATGAATGCCGGTTCAACTTTGGAAGGGAGGGCCCTGGCACAAAATGGCGCGGTCATGTTTAACGGAGATGGCGGCAGTTTGTCAATTCCGGCGGCCCCCATGTTTACCAGGATCGCCCGAACGCGCACCTACACGACCGTCACCGTCAATACCTCGCCATATTTTCTTATGACACTGCAATCCAATCCAAGCCTGTCCCTCACGAATTGGACGACGATCGCTACGAATTTTCCGGTCACCAATATTTGGACGTTCATCGAGACCAACGGAATGCCAACCGAAATTCAGCATTTCTACCGCGCCTTCATCACCATGCCATAATTGCCAGCGATCAACTTTTTCATTGTCGCTGAACTTCACCATCGGGTGGCTTAATCCTTGAGGGCTTCGCCTTTGCCTCTGAATTCACCCTCGATCTGGGTTTGAGCTCGGAGCCAATGCTATACATCGTGTCCGGGACTGTATCCGCTCGCGGAAAACAGATTGTAGGCACGCTTGGCGATTTGATTGTGGGAAGGCTTGACGACGGCATGGCGCTGGTTGCTTTTTTGTGTCCCAACCGGCGCATGAGCATGAATGGACCCCAAGTGGGCTAAATCTTCGGTTTTTTGACTTTGAAAATAATGTTGTTCGTTCATATGATGAGACTAGTTCAAACACTGACCCGGCGCCATGGGGTGAACGCCCCGTTCCCACCAGTCTTGAGATATCGGATTAGCTGGCGACTATTATATTCGGTTCGCGCCATTTATTCACGTATACAAAAAAAATTCTGTTGCGGAAAGATAACCCGAAAGTTCATGTTTAAAACCCCCGGCAATTTTAACACTTCCGTCCCCGGTCGTTTCTAAAACGGGACCAAGCGATTGGCAAAGGAGACGCTGAAAAACGGTGGGCTGCCCCGGCCTCCAAGTCGCGCTCGCGGAAGGAATAGCCTCGCACCCGTTCGCTTTGGTTTTTTGACCTCACCCTGTTTTTATCGCCTTGTTTTAAATTTGACGAAAGTTTGGATGTTGTTCTAATGGCTTCATGATTATGCAAGCGAGAATAAAAGTCCGACTGAAATTGTTGTTCGCTCCAATCTTACTCGTAAAGCACCAGTCCCGTTTGGGTCTCTGCGGAATATTATTGCTGATGGTCTCCTTTTTCGCCGCCGGTTGTTGTTGCCAGACAAACCGCGGAGAAACATTTGAGCCGCGGACAATCAATTTTGGTTCCAGCGAGTTCGGCGCTTCACCAGCTGGCTTTTCGACTGCGCTGACCGGTGGCGGACCGCCGGTTTCCTGGCAGGTGCGGGAAGATTCAACTGCACCGAATAGCAAAAGAGTTCTCGTTCAGGAAAGTTCGGATGACACAAGCTATCGCTTTCCCCTCTGCATTTATGATGATTTCGTTGCGCGCGATGCCGCCGTCGAAGTGAATTACAAAGCGATCTCGGGGAAGGTGGATCAGGCCGGCGGCATTGTCCTTCGGTACAGTCGGGAGAATTACTACATCGCGAGGGCCAACGCACTGGAGGACAATGTGGATCTGTTCAAGACTGTCAACGGCAAACGTTCCAAAATTCAAGAAGTTTCGGTCAAGGTCACGCCGGGCGAATGGCATGCCCTTCGGTTCGAGGCGAGAGGCTCAGACCTTCGAGTTGCTTTTGACGGCAAGGTGGTTATTGAAACTCAAGATCTGACGTTTTCCCAGCCCGGCAAAATTGGGCTCTGGACCAAGGCGGATAGCGTTTCGGAATTCGCCGATCTCAAAATCGAACCCGCCCGATAATGAACCTTGCCTCTCCCTCTTCTTATTGGGTGAAACCCGTGGTGTCATTAAAAGTCGTACTGCTTTACGTGGCCTTGACGTCCTTGGTTTTGGGATGCCGTACGGGACTCGGTCCTCCTACGCCCCTTTCGTCCACCGGTCCCGCCACGGTGGATCTCGATGCGGAGGTCGCCCGGGCAGATTCCCAGGGAAAACCCATTCTCCTTTTGGTCACTGAGCCGGGACACAGCGCTGCCGATAATAGTCGCTTGATTCGACGGTGTTCCAAAAACATCACGGAGCACGGGATAATTTCCATCGAACTGGATATTAACGTCTCGCGAAACCGCGCCACGGCGCTGAGATTTCACATAACGAATACGCCCGTCCTCTTTTGTCTTTCGCCCAAGGGATTGATTATAAACCGGGACGAAGCGCCCATTACCAAATCTCTTTTGTTCCAAAGGATCGAGGGGATCGGCGCGAAAGCGACTGAACTGGACGAGAAACTCGGTTTGCTTCAAGGGTCGGTGGCGCAAAGTTCCAACGCGACGCCGGCCGAGTTTGAACTTGCGAATTTTTTCCTCGCGCAACAAAACGCGCGCGAGGCGATTCCTCTTCTCGAGACGGTCGCGCGCACTGAAGCCGCTAATACTACTCTGCGCATCAGTGCCTGGGCGAACCTCGCCCGGGCGCACCTATGGGTGGCCGAACCGGAAAAAGGCCGCCACGAGGCGGCGGCTTTGATCGCAGTTTTGGGGCCCAGGAGCGCGGAGGCGCGGGCGGCCGGAAATTACGTCCTGGGAATTCAAGACGCGGCGGCAAGACGCACCGCTCGGGCGAGGCAGGAGTTTGAGATTGCGATCAACGCAGCGCCGGATTCGCCTTACGCAAAACAAGCCGCTGCCGCTCTGGCAATGCTTCCAGGAGAGGAAAATTAGGATGTCTCCGCGTACTTTGCATGTTGCCGGCGTCGCGGCCCTGATTGTGGTTATGGCGCTGATCCTGGCAGGCCGCCACCCTCGAAGCCTGAATTTGCCCCAAGGCCAAACAACCCAGGATTTAAAGGTCGTGCTTTATTGCGCCACCGACCGTGAGATCGCCCAAGATTTGATTGACCAGTTCGAGAAGGATACCGGGATACAGGTGGCGGCCAAGTTCGATACCGAGGCCGCAAAGGCGGTGGGTCTCATCCAGGAAATACGGCAGGAAAAATCACATCCACAATGCGACGTATTTTGGGGGGGCGGCGCCTTTTTCTGTACCATCCTTGCCAACGACGGCTGTTTGGAGGCCGCCCCGGGCGACCTTGTCCAAGCTGAGGGTGAGGCGCCACACGATCCGCTGGGACGCTGGCTTGGGTTCGCTGCCGCTTATCGTGTTCTGATTGTGAATACCCAAGTCCTGACCGCGGATTCTTACCCACACTCCTATCGGGATTTGACCGACCCTCGTTTCAAGGGTCGCATTGGAATTGCCAACCCGCTTTTCGGGGGGATGGCGGCTCATGTCGCGGCACTTTTTGCCAAACTGGGGGAGAACCAAGCACGGCAATGGCTTGAAGGTCTAAAGAGCAACGACTGCGCCATCTGCGCCGGCATGGCCGATGTGAAGAACCGGGTTGCTTCCGGCGAATTATGGTTCGGTATTACCAGCACCATTGATGCTCACGTGGCGGTTGAGGGAGGTAAACCCGTTGTTATCATCTTTCCCGATCAAGAGCAGGGCGGCATCGGCTGTTTGAATGGCTATAACACAGTCGGTCTGGTGGCCGGCGCCCCGCACCCCAAGGAAGCTGAGAGGCTCCTGCGTTTTCTCCTAACCACCAGCACGGAGAAAATCCTTGCCGCCGGGCCCGGTCAGAATGTGGGCCTCCTGCCTGATAGCGTTGCCCAAAATGTTCGCCCCGCATGGATTCCTCATGATATCCGGGAAATGACCGTGAATTGGACCGAAGCCGTCCAGGCACACCCGGTGGCGATCGAAGCGATCAGGGAAATCCTGCTTGATCAATGAAGAGCTCTTCTCGAATCCTCGCGCCTTCGGCCGTCTTCCTCGCTGCGGCGATTGTCTTTTCTCCGCTTCTGGCAGCCCTGCTCGGAACCGGCTTGAATCCGCACGCGCTGGGGAGGGCATTCCACACTGCCGCCCGGCCGCTGGGCGGATCGGCGGAAACCGCCATGGTGAGTGCGCTGGTTGCGCTCCTCCTCGGCGTGCCGTTCGCAATCCTGGTCGAGCGTTCCCGGCCCGGACTAAGACGCGTATTCTGGGCTCTCGGGTTGCTGGTTCTCATGATTCCGCCTTACATCGTCGCAGAATCATGGATCGTTCTCCTTGGCCCGGCCGGCAAAATCTCTAGGATGGTGGCGACCATGCTTGGTTTCGGCCCGCATTCAACCGACCCGCTTGAGATTGCGCGGTTCTCGGTTCCGGCCTTGGTTTATTCCTGGCCCGCTGTTGGGGCGGTCATGGGCGGCTGCTTCTTCCCGATAGTTGCCTTGGCGGTCGCCAGCGCGTTCCGGCGGACGGATCTCCGGGTTTTTGAGTCGGCGCGAATCGCCCAAGGGAAGCGAGGCGTCTGCCGGATTGCGGCTCACATTCTCCTGCCGCCCGCGATGGGAGGAGCATTGCTGGTCTTTGCGGTAACACTTACCGAATTTTCGGTGCCACAACTCATGCGGGTTCGAACCATTGGCGAGGCGATTTACGAGCGGATTCAGGAAGGTGATGTTGCGACGGCGGCCGCTCTGGGACTCCCGGTCCTGCCCGTGGTCATTTTTGCGGGCGGGCTCGGCGCATTTATCCTGGCGCGCGCGCGGTCAGCGAGCCTGGCAGGACTGGAGGGAGAAGTGCCAAAATTTACGGGCCCTCGGCCAGATCACGTGAGCGATCTCGCGGCCGCCGTTATGACGTTCATTGCCACGATTCCCGCTTTTATTCTGCCGATTACATCGCTTATCTGGCTGGTCGTCGCGGCCAAGTTACCCCCGGAATCCAATATTGGATCGCACAAAGTGCTGCGGGCATCAGGTTTTCAAGAATCCCTTCGCGGCGCATGGGACCTTGCTCACGATGACGCCGTGCGCACGGTATTACTCGCGGGATTTGCGGCCACGCTGGCGGCCATTTTTGCGATCATGCTGGTTCGGATGGCGTCGCGGATTAGATTAGGTCCGCTATTGGGCACGGTTGGCGCAGGGCTTGCGGTCCCGGCGCCGATCGTCGGCTTGGGACTGATAGTCCTGTGGAATCATGAGTGGAGCGCTGCCGTCTATCAAGGGCCGGCCCTCGTCCTCCTGGCATGGTTCGCCCGTTACCTGCCGGTCACTATTTTCCTGGTGCAAGGGGCACTGGCGCGAGTTCCAAAGGAACTGGAAAGTGCGGCGGCATTGGCGGGGCGAGGCCCCTGGGAAAGATTCGCGGCCGTGGTGCTCCCCAATGCTGCGCCGGGCATCGTGGCGGCGTGGCTGGCCACCTATGTGCTTTCAGCGACGGAATTCAGCGCAACCTTGCTGGTCTCCCCGCCGGGCGGCCCGCTCCTGGCTCCGTCGGTTGTGAATCTAATGCGGCGCGGGCAAGATCCCGAGATAGCGGCATGCCAATTTCTCCTGCTGGCTGTTATCGCGCTCCCGCTCGTCCCAATCAGTGTGGCCACGGTCTTTCGCTCCAGAACTATCAAAGGCATAAATTGAAAGAAGTGCTTCGCATCGCCAATCTAAGCCAGGCATTCAACGGTACGACGGTGCTCCACGATGTCAATTTTTCGCTCGCGGCCGGCGATCGGTTGGCGGTCCTCGGCCCATCCGGCAGCGGTAAGACCACCTTGCTCCGGTTGATCGCGGGGCTTGAACCGCCAAAACGGGGTGACATTATTATCAACGAAAAAGCGGCTTCTCGCGCCGGGGAAGTCTTGATATTACCCGAGCACCGGGAAGTTGCGCTGGTCTTCCAAGGGCTGGCCCTTTTCCCGCATCTGTGCGCGCTCGATCAAATTGCTTTTGCTGCGCGGGGGCGGGGTGGACGTGAAAGCGCCCTTGGCTTGCTGGAGAGCATTGGTTTAGGCCACCGGGCCAATGCGCCGCTTGACCAACTCTCCGGAGGTGAACGCCAACGAATTGCCCTCGCGCGCGCGCTCGCTCAAAGACCCAAAATCCTTCTAATGGACGAACCTTTCGCCAGTTTGGACGATGAAAAGCGCGGTGAAATGCGAGATCTGCTCCGATCCCTTTTGGAAAGAGACGAAACTACGCTTATCATGGTCACCCATTCTCGCGACGACGCGTTGGATCTTGCGCGTCGCGTCCTCGTTCTCGATCAAGGCGGCCAGGTTGCTTCCGACCCTTTGGAAAAGGTGCTTTTGAGTCCGCAACATGTTGCGGTGGTCCGGGCACTGGGGTTGGGCCAAGTGATTCCGGGTGAAGCATTCGCCCCGGGTAAAGCTGAAACGGTGTTCGGTAAAGTCTGCACGACTATTGGTACAAAGCCGGGTCATGTGCGGCTTTTGGTTCGCCCAAGCCAGCCGCGTATCGTTTCGGGGCTGGAGGGGGTCGAAGCTGAGGTTGTTTCGCTAGAGTTACGTCCCTCGGATGCACGCGAAGTTCGGCGAGTTGCGGTCGTCCGTGTGGCTGGGAATCGGCTTCGGCTTTTCGTGCGCGAACGAGTGTTGTCCGTCGGTGAGCGCGTCCGTGTCCAGATTGAGGGTGAATGTGAACCGGTTGAAGGGTAAGACGGTCTCAAAACTTTGTTATTGAATGTCCCTCGCTAAAGCATTAAGCATAGCTTCATTCGATTTGGGATTGTTAGTATGAGCGCGTCCGTGATGCATCATTTTCTTTGGCGGGTAAGTCGGCGGCAACGGTTGGTTTCCTTTGCCCGGCAATGGCGGTTTTTTATCCTGATGGCGGCAGGCGTTTATGCGGTGGCCCTGTTAGCTTCCCGGTTTTTGGGACTGTATCCCGGTTGGTTCACTCCCTTCACGATCGCCGTGGTCCCGGCGGCTGCCTTGATTTTAGCCGGGATTTTTCATCATCGCAGCACTGTCACCGAGGCGGCGCGCCTGGCGGATGCGAAGATGGGGACCCACGATTTGTTTCTTACAGCCTCGCGGATCGAGCATTCCCTCGGCGCTTACCAGGACCTGGTGCTGCAGGATGCCGAGCAACAGGCCGGCGCGGCTCCGGCGCAGACGGTGGTGCCTTTTCTCTGGCAGCGTGACGCCACCCGGATCGCCGCGGCGCTGGCAGTTTTGATCCTGGCCGCCTATTTGTTGCCGCAATTCGATCCGTTCCGGTTACACCAACGGCAGCGGCAATTGGCCGAACAGCGCGAGCACATGCGCGAAATCGGCAAAGCTACGGACGTCCGGGCGGCGTTGTTGGAGCAGAAACGCGCCGGGGAACAAACGGATGCGGTCAAGCAGGCGGTGGCCAACCTCGAGGCGGTGTTTAAGGACGCGAAACCGGGTGACAAAGCCGGCACCTTGGCGCGGCTCAACGAACAACAGAAGGCCCTGGGGCAGCTTTGGAAGCAAACGAGCGAGACGAAACTCAAGAACGCCCTGAACATTCCGCCGCCCACCCAAAGTTTTGGCCTGGCGGACCCGTCCAAAGCCGAGCAATTGCGAAATGACCTGCAAAAGGGGGATGTCGCCAGCGCGAACAAGGAACTGGATGAACTGAAGCAGAAGGCGCAGGAATTGGCGGCGACCCGGGACCCGGTCGAGCGCGAAAAACTCCGGCAAGAGCTGATGGATCGTCTGCAAAATCTCAAGGACACGCTGGATCAGCAGTTGAGCTCGCAAGCGGTGGACGCAGATTTGCAGCGCGCCTTGGAGCAAGTGGCCATGGCCAATATGCCGGAACTGGCGGGCGAAAGCTTGAAAGGCATGAGTGACTCCTTGAAGCTCACGCAAGAAGAACTCCAGCAACTGGCCAACTCCATGGCGGACATGAAGAATATAGAGGAAGCCCTGAAGGCATTACAATTGGCGAAGACGCTGCACAACCTTAAACCGCTGGATGGCAAGGATTTTGCCAAATATGGCGACCTCGCCGCCTATACGTCGTATTGCGAAGGGAAATGCGAATCACTGGTTCCCGAGAATGGCTTGGGATCCGGGCTTGGTTATGGTCCCCGTCCCCATGGCGATGACACCTTGGCGAGCACGTTTCATCCGGAAAAGGCCGCCTCACCGCTCCAGCCAGGCCGGATGCTGATGGAATGGAAAACGCGGGAAGTTTCCGAGGCCGGTCCGGCGCGTGACGAATATTTGCGGGCGGTTCAGGATGTTCGCCAACAGGCGAGCGAAGCGGTGGTGCAAGAACAGATTCCGCCCGGGTACCAAGCCGCCATCAAGCAATACTTCGACACGCTTCACAATGACTCCAGCGCCAACGCCAAACCCTGATCGCGGATTCATCCGCCGACTGGTGGTTCTGGCCGCCTGCGTCGCGCTTTTGCTGGGCGGTTACTGGATCGTGTGGGGCTCGCACCGGGAATCGTTGGTGGTCTATTGCGCGCACGATTCCATTTATGCGGACGCCATCCTGCGCGATTTCGAGCGGCAAACCGGGATCCCCGTGGCGGTGCGCTACGACACCGAGGCAACCAAATCACTGGGGCTGGTGGAATTAATCCTGCAGGAAAAAGCGCACCCGCGCTGCGATGTATTCTGGAACAACGAACTGCTCGGCACCCTGCAATTGGCCGGGGAAGGACTGCTGCAGCCTTACCGCGGCAGCGGCTACGAACGTATTCCCGCCGCGTTCAAGGATGCTGACGGGCGCTGGGCCGGATTTGCGGCGCGGCTGCGCCTGTGGATTGTGAATACGAACCGCCTGGCGCCGACGGAGGCGGCGATCCGGCAGGCAACGAGCGGCGACCTGGACCGCATGGTGATCGCCAAACCGCTCTATGGCACGACCCGGACGCAATATACACTGCAGTGGAAATTGTGGGGCCGCGACAAGTTGCTCGCCTGGGAGCGTGACCGGCGGGCGCGCCATTTGCGCGAGGTGGACGGGAATTCGATGGTGAAAGACCTGGTCTGTTCGGGCGTCTGCGACCTGGGCTGGACGGACACCGATGATTTCTTTGAGGCTCATGACGACGGCAAACCGGTGGCGATGGTCCCAGTGCGCCTGGAGAGCGGGGCGACCATTTGCATACCGAATACGGTTGCGATTCTGAGCGGCTCGCAACATCCGGCCGCGGCCCAGAAGTTGGTGGATTTTCTCCTTTCGGAACCATGCGAGATGGCATTGGCAGCGGCCAAGTCCCGCCAGATCCCGCTCGGCCCCGTGGATAACGCACTTCTGCCTGAAGACGTGAAACAACTGAAAAAATGGGCCGCCGATGGCATATCGTTGGCTGACCTGGGGAGCGCAAATACCGAATGCCTGACATGGCTGAAATCGGAATACCTGCAATGACCTTGGTCCGCAGCCTGGTCGTCGCGTCGCTCGCTGTGGCTGTGGCGCGAGTGATCGCGCCCCTGCTGACGGACCGGCGGCGTTTTTTTCGGCGAATGGCGTGGATTCTCCTCCTGGCGCCGTATCTCACGCCCGTTCTGCTCACGGGATACGCCTACGGCAGTTTTTCGCTTTCGCTGATTCATCATCCTTTCGGTAATGCGCTCTTTTATTCGGCGCTGCTCTGGTGGAAATTCACGCCGATCGCCGCGGTGATCCTGCACTTCACGCCAACGCCGATTTCGGCGGAAGCCATCCATTGCCGCCGGTTGACGGCGGCGGGGACCAGTTGGTGGGACGACGGGCTGTTTCTTTTCCGGGCAGGTTGCGGGCGGGGACCCGTGGCCGCTTTCGCCGTCGTGTTCCTATGTGCTTTCGCGGAGTTCGAGATGGCTTCGCTGATGGTGGTCAAATCATGGACCGTGGCGCTTTTTGACGCGCATGCCGGCGGGTTGGCGTTGAGCGAATCCCTGCGCCGGATGGCCGGACCGCTGTTGGGAGAGGCCGCAGCGATCGCAACGGCCGTCGTGGTGTTGGGTACTCGCCAGGACGCGCCCGGCAATCGAATCCCGGATAAGAGATCCAGGCCCTGGCCGGCCTGGGCTCACCTGATGATTGCCTTTCTGTTTGTGGTGCTGATCCCCGCGGCAAAGGTGTTGTGGGGTACTTTCCGTGGCTTTCGCCTGTTGCTGGAGAACTTTGTGCTGAGTCGTGAAATCCTGGCCAGTCTTTTGTTTGCCGCGGGAGCGAGCGTCCTGGCTGGGCTGGCGGTGTTCGGGCTCGCGGGTGGCGCGCGTCGAAATCAGCTCGGATCGATGCCCGGCAAAATCATCTTGGTGGCCGCCGTCTTCGCCGGATTACTGGGGCCGCTGGTGCTGTCGCTGGCGGTGCTGGCGGCGATACAATTGCCGGGATTAATTGTTTTGCGGGACACGCCGGCGCCGCTGGTATTTACGCTCGGCCTGGTACTGTTCCCAATAGCATTGGTATTAAGGCGCGTGTTGGCATTAACCGGACGGC
>Ga0302319_10025160_pt1 | contig 10553 bp, 7 predicted proteins | sample Bog_T0_2_FD_203319 | JGI IMG/M metagenome (GOLD analysis project Ga0302319, IMG submission 203319) | Peat permafrost microbial communities from Stordalen Mire near Abisko, Sweden - Bog_T0_2 | ecosystem: Environmental > Terrestrial > Soil > Wetlands > Peat | place: Sweden: Abisko, Stordalen Mire... | reverse complement strand
GCCCAAAGGCGCAAAGCCGGCAAGCCGCGACGCAGACGTTGGTCGGATTGATGTGGCGGTTGACGTTAAAGTAGGTCACGTCGCCGTGCATGCGCTCGCGCACGGAGTTGGCGAGCCACCCCACGGCCAGCACATCGGCCGAACGGTAGAGCGCCAGTCCATCGTCGAAGCTGAGCCGCTCGCCCGCCGCAACTTTGCCGGCAATGGGAGTCAAGCGCGGATCGTCCGTTTGAAAGGGATGCGGAATCATTCTCTCTTCCATGATAAAGCAAGGCTATTGCTCGCGCGCGGCCGCAAACCTGCGTCCGCAGCGGGTGATACCATGCCTCCAGACCCTGGCAAATCACGAATCACATCTGGACTTTTCCTTGCGGCATCAAAAACCACTGCTCGTCTTTCTGCTCTTGTGCTGTGCGCTGCCGCTCTCGATGGGACAGCAACCCAGGCAAGCCGCGTTTCCTGCGATCACTTCGTATTCGCTCGACAAGCAGAAGGTCTCGCTGCCGGGTGAGCTGCAGGGTCAGACCGATCTGCTGCTCATTTCGTTTAAGCCGGAGCAGCAGACCGACATCAAATCCTGGCTGCCTGCCGCCGAGGCGCTCCAGCACTCCAACTTTCAGTTCCGCTACTACCAGTTGCCCGTCGCCGAGCGAGAGAACTTCGTCTTTCGCTGGTGGGAAATCTCATCGATGCGCAGCGACCAGACCGATCCGGAAACCTGGCACTGGATCATTCCCCTGTGGGTCGACCGTCATCAATTCCTTACCGATCTGACCATCCCCAACGTGAAGCAGGTGGTCGCGTTGCTGGTCGACCGCCAGGGAAGGATCCTGTGGCGTGCGGCCGGGTCGATGACTCCGGACAAGCGCGCGGCTCTGATGATCGCGGCGGGGCAGCATTAGGGTGGCGCGCTACTTTCCTTTTTGTTTTGTCCGGCTCCTGTGTTTTGCTCCGGGGGCTTTGTTGCCGACTGCGTCCAGCGCTGCCTTCGTCTTCTTCGGCAGCTTCTCGTAGACGATCGCCCGCGCCGCTCGCAGCAGATCTTTCAGCTCGCTGGCCGGCAGGGTATTCCAGCGCTCCACGGCCACCCAGTGGATTCGGGCAAAATACGGGGCAGGGAAGAGGCCCTCGATCTCGACCAGCTCCGCAAAGCGCTCGGGGCCAGCCGCAAAGGACAGCACTGCGCGATGATCGGGCTCGAGACTGACCAGCACGAACATCTTGCCGCCGATCTTCTTATCGCCAACCCAGTAGACGAGGTTGTCGCCCCACTGCATGGTTTCGCAGACATGGGGCAAAGCAAGCAGGAAGGTGCGGAGGCTCTCGGCATCCATGAGGCTACTTTAGCCTGGAGCTGGGAGCCCGGAGCCTGTTCCCTGTTCCCTGCCTCTAATCCGCCTCGGCAAGATAGACACCAAACCAGCGGCGTTCATCCGACCAACTCTTTCTCACCGCGAACCCGGCGCGGTCCAGGAGCTTCGCAGCCGTCTCCGGCGTGAATTTGTAACTGTTCTCGGTGTGTATGGTCTCGCCCCGACGGAATCCCACGCTCAGATCCAGCGAGGGAATGGCAACGTCCTGGGGGACGAGACTCTCCAGATGCATTTCGATGCGAGCTTCGCGCTCGTTCCAGCGAACGCGGTGCCGGAAGAGGCGCGGGCGAAAATCAGCGCCCAATTCGCGCTGGATGCGGAAGAGCACATTGCGATTGAAGTCCGCCGTGACGCCGGCCCCGTCGTTGTAGGCCCGCAGGAGCGTCGCCCGGTCCTTGACGTGATCCACACCCAGCAATAGCAGGTCACCGGGGGCGAGTTGGCCGCGCAGATTGCGCAGGAGCGCGGTGGCATCGGCGGGATCGAAGTTGCCGATACTCGATCCAATGTAGAGCACGAGCCGGCGGCACGCGGAATCAGGAATCTCATGCAGCTCAGTCGTATAGTCCGCGACGATGGGCCGGATCGCCACTTCGGGTAGATTCTCGGCGATGCGCGCCCGAGCCTCTTTCAGGGCGGAAACGGAAATGTCGATAGGGTAATAGCTCATGCGCCCATAACGGCGCACCGCCGCGGCCAGCAGCACCCCCGTTTTGGCTGCTGTGCCAGCGCCCAGTTCGACGATCGCGAGCTTTGCTCCGCCGGCGGCCTCCAGGATTTCATCGGCATATTGCGCGAAGATTTCGCGCTCCGTGCGCGTCAGGTAATACTCGGGCAGCTCGGTGATGGCTTCAAACAGCGCCGAGCCGCGCTCGTCATAAAAGAGCCATGGGGAAAGCTTCTTGGGGAAAGAGGTAAGGCCGCGGTAGACTTCCGCGCCGACCGGCGTTGAAACTGCCTCGGGCAGACAGGGAACAGATGAGAGAGCGTGCATTGGGAACTGCGCCTCCGGTCAGTTGCCGGCCAGTCGCACGCCGGAGAACTGCCAGCGCGTCGAGGCCGGGAAGAAGTTGCGATAGGTGGCGCGGATGTGGGAGGCGGGGGTGGCTACCGAACCGCCGCGCAGCACCATTTGGTTGCACATAAACTTGCCGTTGTATTCGCCGAGGGCGCCGGGAAGCGGGTGGAAGCCCGGATAAGGAAGATAAGCGCTGACGGTCCACTCCCAGACGTCGCCGTAGAGTTGCTCAATACCAGCCTGCTGCAACTGTGATGCGTTCGACGCAGCGCGTGGATGAAAGGTCTCGGCCTCCATCAGATTTCCAGCGACCGGTGCGGAAACGGCTGCCACTTCCCATTCCGCCTCGGTGGGCAGGCGCTTACCGGCCCACCGCGCATAGGCGTCGGCCTCGAAGTAGCTGATGTGGCAGACCGGTGTGGCCTCCAAATCGTCCAGCGGGAAGAGGCCGCTCATCGTGAAGACATTCCACTGCCCGCTGTCAGAATTGAGCCGCCAGTACAGCGGGGCTTCCCAGCGCTCGGTCTGCACCGTGGTCCATCCTTCCGCGAGCCAGAGTTCGGAGCGCTTGTAGCCGCCGTCCTCCATAAAACGGAGATACTCCGTGCAGGTGACTGGCCGCGATGCCAGCTGAAATGGATTGAGATAGACCTTGTGACGCGGCGTCTCGTTGTCGAAACAAAAGTCACGGCCACTGTGACCAATCTCTACAATGCCACCCTGAAAATCGACCCAGCGGAGCGGGGTTGCGTTCTTCTGAGCGGCCTGGTCCGCGCGCTGCGCGTAGACGGGGTGGAGGGGGTTGTTCCAGAAAGCCATCTTGATGTCGGTGAGGAGCAGTTCCTGGTGCTGCTGTTCGTGATTCAGCCCAAGAACGATGCGGGTGCGTGCGTCTTCCGGAATCTCACCGCCTGCAAAATCTTCCATGGCCGCGTCGACGTGATGCCGGTAGGCCAGGATCTCGTCGGCGGTGGGACGCGAAAAGGATGCCCGTAGCTTCTTCTCCGGCTGGGAAGAGACGGCGTTGTAATAGCTGTTGAAGAGCCAGACAAAGTCCGGATGAAACAGCCGGTAGCCAGAACGAAATTCGCCCAGAACGAACGTCTCGAAGAACCAGGTGGTGTGGGCGAGGTGCCACTTCGCCGGGCTGGCATCGGCGCAGGACTGCACCATCATGTCTTCAGGAGTGAGCGGCGCGCAGAGCGCAAGGCTCCGGCTCCGCACGCGACAGAATTCCTCGGCGAGTACTGCTGGCGAGAGTACGCTCATCGGCCCGTCCTGTATCGGAGTTCCTTCCCAACGAAAGAGAGCGGCGGGAGGGCTGGGGTTGCCCGTCAGAGTACCACTCCTTGCCTTAGACGGAGAAACAGATGCGCCGACTTTCGCGAACGTTTCATTTTCAGCGCGACTTGACGGCCTGGCGGCAATTTAGCCTAAGTTACCTCAAATCATGAAAGGGTTACGCAGTCCACGACCCTCTGAACGCGTCTTTCCGGCCCGGACCGCGTCTATTCGGGCATAATCGGAACGGCTTCGCCGCCGTCGCCGTAAGGTACGAGTATGCGATTATTACGGTCCCGTCTCGCTGTCCTGGCGCTCTGCGCTTCCTTTTGTGCTGGGCCATTCCTCTTTTCCCAGGATGAACCTCCCCAACGTGGCGGCCGCGGCGGCGGCATGGGCGGCGGTGGCATGTTCGCGATGGGCGCTAATAGCGCGCATGGGACGGTGACCGCTGTCGCCGGGAGCGAGATCACCATCCGGGACGAGCAGGGCCAGGTGTACAAGGTCGAAACCGGCCCTAATACCCACATTCGTAAGGACCGGGAAGACGCGAAGATCACGGACATCCATGTCGGCGACACCATCGTCGCGGGCGGAAATCTCGACGAGCAAACCAAAAGCATCGGCGCCATGTTCGTGATGTTGCTCAGCCCCGAACAGGCCGCCCAAATGCAGAAGATGCGCGCCGAATTCGGCAAGACGTGGACGGCAGGCAAGATCACAGCGATCAACGATCTGACGGTGACCATCCAGCGTCCGGACAAGGTAAGCCAGACCGTCACCGTTGACGAGAACACTACCTTTCACAAAGGCGCCCGCGGCAACGCGACCGACATTACTTTTCCAGACATCAAAGTCGGCGATATGGTGAACGCGCGTGGCGCGCTGCAGAATGGCAATTTCGTCGCGACGGCCCTGACCGTGATGGAGCCACGCCAGCCCGGGCAGGGGCGTTTTGGCAACGGCCAGGAAGGTCCTGGTGGTCCAGGGTCGCAGATGCGGCAGCAGCCCCAGCCCGAGGGGGTTCCGACCGGATCCGGTCCGCCGCAGAAGCCCGACGGCAACCAGAACTGAATCCAGATGATACCCCCGACGCGCCTGCTCGCTCTTGTTGTCTTCATAACCGTTGCGTGTCCGCTCACGTCGCGAGTGTTCGCGTTTGGGCAAGCCGCGCCTTCCGGAGATGCTCCACGATCAGCAAAGCCGTCGGCTTCGCCAACTGAGCCTGGTCCTGGAGTGCAGCCGCAGAGTGCTCCCGCAACGGCTGCGCCAGCCCAGAGCGGCGGCACCATTCGCGGCACCGTGAAGGCCGGTAACATCCCATTGCCTGGCGCCAGTGTTACGGCGAGCAACTCGCTCACTGGCAAGAAATACTCCACCACCACGGATGTCACGGGCAGTTACACACTCGTGATTCCGCAGAACGGCCGCTACGTGCTCCGGACGGAGCTCGCCGCCTTTGCGCCGGTGACCAAGGAAGCGGTGCTGAACGCGACGTCGCACGAACAGACCGCGGACTTTTCCGTGATGCTGGCTTCGCGAGCGGAGCAGCAGGAGCAGCAGACCACGCTCGCTGGCGCGGCGCGTCAGCTGCTGGGCGGAGGTGCGCAGAGCCTCAATCTTCTCGGCGCGGCCTCCGATCTCATCCAGGCGGGAGGCGGCGGCGAGGCAGGCGCGGCGCTGCCTTCTCTGGCGAGCAATTCCGATTTTTCTTCCGGTGAATCCGTCGCCGTGAGCGGGCAGACCGGCACCACCAGCCCGCTTGCCGGCATCGACTTCGGACGCATGCAGGACAGCGCCGAACTGAACCAGTCCCTCAGTGGCCAGGGCGGACCCGGCGGTCAGGGTGGTCCGGGCGTTGAGGGGCTACCCGGCGGTGGATTTGGTGGGGGCGGAGGGTTCGGCGGCGGCAACTTCGGCGGTGGCGGAGGTCGCGGTGGGCGCGGGGGCGGGGGCGGGATCAATTTTCGCAACTTCAAACCCAACCAGCCGCACGGCGCTATTTTCTGGAACGGCGGCAACGGCGCTCTCAACGCGGACGACTTCGCCCTGCGTGGCCAGCCGATCCAGCAGCCCGCTTATTCGTCGAATCGCTTCGGCCTTACGTTCATCTCCGCGCCTTACATTCCGAAAATTCTCACGAACGACAAAAAAGACTTCCTCTTTCTGACGCTGTCCGGCACGCGCTCTTCATCACCGTTCGACGAATACGGAACCGTGCCGACCCTTGCCGAGCGCGGCGGCGATTTTACCGGCCTGACTACTCCGGCCGGAACCAAAATCACCGTCTACGATCCGAGCACTGGCCTGCCTTACGGCCCCTGCACCAGCGGTCCCAACGCCGGAAATCCCAGCTCGCAGTGCCTTCCCGCCAGCGAGATTCAGCCTCAGGCAACCGCGCTGCTTAACTACGTTCCGCTGCCCAATCTGACCGGCCAAAACGAAAACTACCAGCGGCTTACATCAGCGCAGACCAACCAAACCCAAATTGGCGTTCGCCTCGCCCACAGCTTCGGCAGCGCCTCCGGGACTAATCCTCTGATGCGCATGGCGCGGCAATACCTCGGCCAGGGCAACCAGGGAATCACGCAGAGCATGAACGCCAATTTCAACTACAGCCATTCGGCCTCCGACAGCCTGAATCTCTTTCCGCAGCTTGGCGGCAAGAATCAGACCCACCAATATTCGCTGCAGCTCGGCTACTCCATCGGCAAAGGTCGGCTCAACGACAATCTGACCGCGACCTGGAACCTGAGCCACACACTGGTCAGCAACTATTTCAGCAACCTGACGGACATCGCTCCGCAGCTGGGCCTCACGGGTCTGCCCAATTCGCCGCAGCTCTGGGGACTGCCCAACGTCACGCTGAACCAGTTCAGCGGGCTGAATGAACAGCAGCCCAATTTCCAGCGGTCAGAGACCGTCGGCCTCGGCGACGCCCTCACGTGGGTTCACGGCAAACACAACCTCCGTTTCGGCGGCGACATCCGCCGCGTCTATCAGGATTTGATCGGCAACACGAACTCGACCGGCACGTACATCTTCACCGGGCTATTCACCGAAGCGCCGGCATCGAGCGGCACCGGCAACACAGGAGCGAACGGTTTCGCGCAGAGCGGCTCGTCTTTGGCCGATCTGCTCCTCGGCCTGCCCCAGGAAACCACGCTGCAGGCCGCCTACCAGGAATCGCACCTGCGCCAGAACGAGATGGACGGTTACGCGCAGGACGACTGGCGCGCCATGAAAAACCTCACCTTTCTCTTCGGCCTTCGCTACGACTACTATTCCCCCTACTCGGAAGAGAACGACCGGCTGGCCACGCTGGATACGGGCAACGACTTTGCCGCGGTTGCGACCGTGACGCCGAATGGCGTGGCTCCCTTTACCGGCAAATTTCCGCGGGACCTAATCTATCCCGAGAAAAATAACTTCTCGCCCCGCATCGGCTTCGCCGCGCATCCCTTCAAGGACACCGTCATCCGCGGCGGCTACGGCATCAACTACACCGTCGGACAATACGTTAAATTCGTGCAGAACTTCGCTTTTGAGCCGCCCTTCGCCGACGTGCAGAGCAACGTGATCAGCACCGCCGGTACCGGCGCCAGCGTCTTCGGCTGCTCGCCCTTCTGCCTCGCTAATGGATTTCCAGCGCCTCAGACCGAAGGCAACTATGCGGTGAACAAGAACTACCGTCTCCCCTATGTCCAGGTATGGAACCTGAACGTTCAGCGCACCGTCCCCTGGAACATCGTCATGAATTTCGGCTACAACGGCTCAAAGGGCACGCGCCTCGACATCATCGACGCCCCGGGCCGCAACGCAACCACCTCCCTGAGCGGCGTGTTTTATGACTACGAGGACTCGGCGGCGTTTTCGAATTACAACGCGTTCACCTTCAGCGCGCGCAAGCGCATGGGCGGCGGCATCTCTCTTCAGGCGACCTACACCTACTCGCATTCGATCGACGACGCGACCTCCGTGGGCGGCAACGGCGGCACCAGCGCGGGCATCGTCCAGAACTGGCAGAACATTCTTGCGGAAGAATCGAACTCCAGCTTCGACGTTCGCCAACGCGTGGCCGGCAACTTTGTTTACGAACTTCCCTTCGGTCCCGACACCCACCTGCTCAGCGCCGGCTGGATGGGCCACGCGCTCGCCAACATGAATTTCTCCGGCACGTATTCCATCGCAACCGGCAACCCACTGACCCCGCACTACGAAGCGACCGTCGAAGACGTTTCCCGCGGCACCACGAATTCCCTGCGTCCTGATCGGCTGCCGGGCTCCTCGCTCACCGCGGGAGGGGGCACGCTGAACAACTGGTTTAACAAGGATGCCTTCTCTCCGCCCAGCGGCGTCTACGGAACCGCCTCGCGCTTCAGCATCCCTGGCCCGGGGACCCTTTCCGTCGATATGTCTGCGTCGAAGAGCCTCCGCTTCGGCGACACGAAGACTTTTGAGATGCGGGCGAGCGCCAACAACGTCTTCAACACGGTGCAGTACTCCGGCGTCGATTCGACCCTCGGCTCCGGCACTTACGGCGAGGTTACTTCCACGGCCGCCATGCGCTCTTTCACCTTCATGGGCCGGTACAGGTTCTAGGAGATGCCGATGAGAAGCCGCGTCGCCGGATTTGCCGTCGCTGTTGCTGCACTGGCCATCATGGCGCCAGGACATCCACAGGAGCAGACCGCGGCGCAGAGTCCGCAGCAGCCAGCGCCGAGTAACAGTAGTTCCACCTTCACACTCAAAGTGAACAGCGATCTGGTCCTCACCAACATCGTCGTCCGCGACAAGAAAACCGGCGAAATCGTGAAGGGCCTCACGGAAAAAGATTTCACCGTCACCGAAGACGGCAAGCCCCAGCGCATCGCCAGCTTCGATTTCGAAAGCGTCGATGAAGCCGCTCCGCTCAACGAAGCCACGATCAACGCCTCCGCGCCCAACGGCGTGTTCGGCGCGAAGACCGGCACGGCCACTCAGGAGGAACTGCGCAACCACCGGCTCATCGTGATGTTCTTTGACATCAGCTCTATGCAGCCCGACGATCTGGATCGTGCCCAGGATGCTGCGCGCAGTTACATCAATAAGCAGATGCACCCGGCGGATCTAGTCGCCATCGTCTCGCTCGACGCCACGCTCTCCCTCGATCAGGACTTCACAGCTGACAAAGCTCTGCTGCTGAGAGCGGTTGGCAGCTACAACGGCACACAGGGCGCGGGTTACGGACCGGGCGCCACGAGCACCAGCAATCAGGTGGAAGACGCTGGCGCGTTTACCGCCGATGAGTCGGAGTACAACGACATCAACACCGACCGTGAGCTCTTCGCGATCGAAGACATTGCGAAGTCGCTTGCCTACCTGAACGAGAAGAAATCCCTGCTATATTTTTCCGGCGGCATCCAGCGTGACGGCATCGAAAATCAGGCCTCGCTCCACGCCGCCGTCAATACCGCCGTCCGGGCCAACCTCTCGATCTACAGCGTCGATGCTCGCGGCCTGCAGGCCATCTCACCCCTCGGCGATGCGACCACCGGCAACCTGCGCGGGGCGAATTCCTTCAATGGCGCGGCGCTGCAGAATAATCTCGACTCGAATTTCAATACGCAGGAGGTGATGGCGACGCTCTCCTCGGATACAGGTGGCAAGGCGTTCTTCGACTCGAACGACTTCTCGCCGGCCTTCGACCGCATCCAGCACGATACCTCGGCTTACTACGTCATCGGTTACCACTCGAGCGATCTGCGCCGCGATGGCCGCTATCGCCGCCTCTCCATCAAGATCAATCGCGGCGATGTGAAGCTCGAATATCGTCCCGGCTACTATGCGCCCGCCGATTACCAGCACGCGACGAAAGACGAGCGCGAGCGGCAACTCGAAGAAGAGCTGGCGAGCGATCTGCCTGCGACCGACATGGCGGTCTACATGCAGGCGCTCTATTTCCGCACCGGCGAAAACCGCTTCTACGTGCCGATGTCGCTGGTCGTCCCCGGTTCGCAGATTCCGTTTGTGAAGGGTGGCGACCGCGATAAGGCGACCCTCGACGTCATCGGCCAGGTGCGCGACCCTGCCGGCCATGACATCGGCGACATTCGCGATACGGTCAAGCTCGCCGTCGACCAGGCGCAGCAGGTGCAGCAGAAGAACGTGCAGTACACCACCGGGTTCAATTTGCCGGTCGGCAAATATCACGTCAAGTTTGTCGTGCGCGAAAACGTAACCGGACGCATGGGTTCCTTCGAGACGGATATCACCGTTCCCGATCTGAGGAAGATCCCGCTCAAGATGAGCTCCGTGGTTCTTGCGAGCCAGCGCATGCCGGCCGGAAAAAAGCAGGACAGCCCGCTCGTTCGCGATGGGCAGCAGTTCGTGCCGAACTTGCCCCACGTGTTCCGCCAGGATCAGCACCTGTATCTGCTGTATGAGGTCTACGATCCCGCTCATGCGACGGCTGCCCCGGCCGCAGCGGGAGCGCCTGCCGCCCCGAAGCCCGACAAAAACGCGCCGCAGCCGGTGCGCGTCATGACCAGCATCGAGTTTCTTGCGGGATCGGCCAAGGCCTTCGAGACGGCGCTCGTGCAGGCCACGCAACTGAACGTGCCGGACCGCGACGCGGTCGCATTTCAATTCGACGTGCCCCTCGACAGCCTCAAGCCCGGAACCTACATCTGCCAGGTCAACGTCATCGACGACGCCGGTGGCACGTTCACCTTTCCGCGCACTGCGGTGCTGATTCGTCCAGCGTTGCAGGCAACGCCGCCGGCCGCGCCTGCCGCGCCTGGAGCAAGCGGGAGCGGGAACTGACCGGCGACGCAATTCATACCAGTTTGATTCCTAAGGCGGCGGCGGATTTCACTGATCGCTGACAACTGAACGCTCTT
>Ga0302319_10025159_pt1 | contig 10553 bp, 10 predicted proteins | sample Bog_T0_2_FD_203319 | JGI IMG/M metagenome (GOLD analysis project Ga0302319, IMG submission 203319) | Peat permafrost microbial communities from Stordalen Mire near Abisko, Sweden - Bog_T0_2 | ecosystem: Environmental > Terrestrial > Soil > Wetlands > Peat | place: Sweden: Abisko, Stordalen Mire... | reverse complement strand
TACCTCTTCCAGCCGATGAAGGCAGGCAACTTCGATTGCACCTTCTGCCTCGATTGCGTCCACGCCTGCCCGCACGATAACGTCGGGATGGTCGCGGGCGCGCCCGGCAGCGCGCTCAGAACCAACACGCGCGGTTCCGGCATCGGGCGACTGGGAGAGCGTGCCGACGCAGCCGCCCTTGTCTGGGCCGTCGTCTTCGGTGCAATGGTCAGCGCCGCGGCGATGGTGGACCCCGTCATGAACCGCATGCACTCGATGCGCGCAGGCTTCGGCCTGCAATCCATGATGCCGGTGACCACGACGCTTTACCTGGGAGGGATTGTCATCCTGCCGCTGTTGCTGGCATGGCTCTGCGGCAGCATATCGGCCTGGCTCGGAGGAACGGGAGAGGGCTGGAAGTCGCTGGCGCGCCGCTTCGTATTCACGATGATTCCGCTCGGGACAGCGATGTGGGTCGCGCACTTCGCTTTCCATCTGATTACCGGGTGGCCGGCCATCATTCCGGTCGCGGGCCGGATCCTGCGGCTCACCACGAACACCGCGGCGCTCACCGCGCAGATTCCGTCCTGGCTGCTGGCGGGACAGATTTTGATCATGGATGGCGGCCTGGTGCTGAGCGTTTACCTCGCGTGGAAGACCGCGCAACTCCTGGCAAGCACTGCAGGCCAGGCATTTCGAACGCTGCTGCCCTGGGTGATTCTCGCTATCGCCATCTACGCGGCGGCTATCTGGATTCTCTTTCAGCCGATGCAGATGCGCGGGATGGTGATGTGATGCGAACTCTGGCACTGGCGCTGCTAACGGCAACGCTCGCGTGCGCCGATGGCGGCGTGGTTCTTCAGCATCGGGAGGCGGCACCGTTCGTGGTGACGGTTTTTGAATCGCCCGCATCGCCCAGGGCCGGGACGGTCGACCTGAGCGTATTAGTGCAGACGCCGGAGGCGCTGGAGCCTGTGCTGGATGCCGCTGTGGAGGTAGCGCTCAGGCAGGGCGATTCCGAGGTCGTCGCCCGCGCAACGCACGATCAGGCACAGAACAAGCTTCTCTATGCCACTTCAGTTCAGCTCAATCAGCCGGGAACGTGGCATTATCTCTTGTTGGTGAAGAAAGCGGCAGAATCTACGACGGTCTCCGGGGACATTGCGATCAGCGAAGGCGAACCAAAGCTGACGGGGTACGCCGGCTATTTGGCATTACCCTTCGTCTGCCTGGTGCTTTTCGCAATACACCAGGCATTGAGAGCGCGGAAATTGCAGCTCGGCTCAAGCCTTTCCCGATACGGACGATAAGGGTCCTGTAAGGAGAGTACGACGCCCCATGACAATCTCACCGCACTCCAGCATCAGCTCCATCCTGCCGCAGCCCACGCAGAGCAGCGCCCCGGCCGCCAAACCGCAATCCCCACCCGCTGATAGAGTTCAGCTGAGCTCGGCCGCCGCCGCTCATCTCAAGGGCGGCGATGCCGATCACGACGGCGACAGCCACTAGCCAGCCATCATCACACCTTCAGAAGGCCGCTGCGAATTCCCTTCGCAACCGCCTCCGTGCGCGTGCCCGCATCGAGCTTACCGAGGATAGAGTTCACGTGAAACTTTGCCGTGTGGTCTGAAATCGCAAGCCGCCCCGCAATTTGCTTGTTGCTCAGCCCTTCGGCCAGCATTTCCAACACATCCGCCTCGCGCGGCGTCAGGGCTTCCGTCTCGGGACCGAACGCTTCCACCGAGGTCAACAACGATGCGCCTTCCGCAGGCACGGCCACCAACCCCGCCGCAACAGCGTGGATCGCGGCCACAATCTGGCCCGGTTCCGCGTGATGCGGCAGTATTGCCCGTACGCCTTGCCGGAACGCCCGGGGCGTGAGCCTGGCATCGCTGAGCAACACCACGGGCACCGCGCCCCAGGGATGCCGTGTATCCTCAGTCAGAGCACGATCGCCCAGTGCATGATCGCGAAGTACCACTTCCGCCTCTCGGCCGCTCGAGACCATCTCCACGCCGCCGCGGTCCTCAAGCAACGACATAAGCCCGGCGCGCACCACGGGCGAATGCGTGTCAATATAGGTCTTCACCACGCCGCCTGAACCCCCATCATGCCGCGAATTCCTGCGCAGGGCGCTCCCGCAAGCGAATCGAAACCTGACGCACGTTGGAACGCCCGCCCCGCAGAAACTGAACGCGCGCGTACTCCGTCCGGGGCTGAGCCAGCCCGGCGGTCAGATCGTCGCAAGGTTCAAGCGCAACCCCATTGAGCCGGGTCAGCACGTCGCCGATCATCAGAGAAACACGTTCGGCAAGGCTGCCCGCTTCCACACCGAGAATCAACAAACCGCGCATCGAACGGTCCACGCTCACTTCGCGTACCACAATCCCCAGCCGGGGCGGCGGCCCGTTCCGTATGAAGTTGCGGACCACCGACGCCGGCACCGAAAGCGCGATCCCACCGGTCACGACCATCGCATTGATTCCGAGCAGTCTTCCCTCCACATCCGCCAGTGGGCCACCCGAATTCCCCGGCGCCAACTGAACCGCCGTCTGGACCCACTCCCGCCGCCCGAGACCGCGCACCGGACCAAGGCCCTTCACTACGCCCGTGGTCATCGCGCCCGTGAAACCCAAGGGATTTCCGATCGCCAGCGCCGTCTCGCCTTCTTTCGCGGGAGACTCCCGAACCGGCAAACCAGGCAGTCCATCCGTCTCGATACTCAGAGCTGCCAGATCCTTACCCGGATCGCTCCCTTTCAGGCGCGCGGGGAATCGGCGGCCATCCCAAAGCTCCACCGAAAGACCGACGCCATTGCCCGCCACGTGCGCATTGGTGACAATAACGCCGTCATTTTGCCAGATCACCCCGGAACCCGCGCCCCCGTTCCGCGCTCCTTCTGTGCGAACGTGCACGGTGGACCGGCGCAGCCGTCCCACGACTTCCCCCCGTCCCATACCTACTCACTCCTTTTCCGCTCCGTGACAGCGACTTCCAGACTCCGCTCTTCCCCGCCCCGCAAAATGCGCAGCTTCGCCGTCTGCGCTACCGCCTCGGCCAGCAGCGGCCTGAGGCTCTCCGGCCGATCCAGCGCTACGCCATTCCATTCCAGCAATACGTCACCGATTTGCATGCCTGCCTTACCCGCCGGCGCATCCCGATCCACGCTGATTGCCATCAGCGCCACCGCACTCTTCAGCCCCAGGCTCTTTATAAGATGTTCGGGAACCGCAATTGGTTGTAAGCCGACCCCCAGATATCCCTGCGGCACGCGGCCGTGCTTAAGAACGGCCTGAACCACCCGGTCCACCGTAACATTCGGCACGGCAAAGACCGCCGCGCGAGAGAGCGCGGGCGTCGCAATGCCGATCACGTTGCCGGATGCGTCCACGACCGCGCCGCCCGCAGACACCGGATGCAGCGCCAAATCCAGCCGGATGACCTGGTCCAGTTTCCCGCCGCGCCGCGATTGGGCGGGGCCACCGACGCTGCCGATCAGGCCCAACTCGGCATTCGCGCTTTCTTTGTTGCGTCCGATCGCAAACACCAGGTTGCCGGGTCGCAGCGCAGACGCGGCTCCGGCATCGGCGAGTTGAGCCAGCGGCAACGAGTGCTCGCCCCGGATCCGCAGTACCGCCAGATCAGTGCCCGGGTCGCGGCCGATCACATCCGCCGTGTAGCGCTCTTCCCCGCGCGTCACGTGAACGTCCTCGTCTTTCAACACCGCGTGCTCGGCGGCAACAACAATCCCGGGAGCCCAGTGAACGCCGCTCGAATGGAACCGATGCCGAGCATGGATGGCCACCACCGCGGCCGACGCTTGCTCCACAAGGTCCGCAAATTCGAGAGATAAAGCAGGTAACGATAAAGACACGATGAAATTACTCCTCCACCCCAGAGTGCCTCTTTTTCCAACGCGCCACATCCCCAAAACAGGCTGGCTGCCGCTGCCCGATCGGGCAGGGCCAAATCGGTGTTAAGCTACTCCTCATGGCAGCGCCCGGCACCCCACCCAGTGTCACCGGTTCTTTAAGCTCCGGGGACCTGCAGAACCGCATCGTCGGCTCGTACTTCATCATGCGCGCCGGAATCGGCATCATCGGCATCGGGTTTCCGCTGCTGCTTCTGCTGGGCGGCCTCACGGAGGGGATCTGTCCGCAGAACTCCATGAGCGCCTACTATCACGCCCTCGGTCCACACCTCGGGTCCATGAGGAACTGGTTCGTCGGACTCCTGTTCATGATCGCCATCTCGCTCGGCCTCTACCGGGGCTTCAGCGTGGTGGAGGATCTGGTCCTCGATGCAGCGGCTGTTCTGGGCGTCTGCGTTGCCCTGTTTCCGATGGCATGGGAACCCACCAAAGAGGCGTGCCCCGGCAGCACGGTTTCCGTTCCCGGCGCTACTCTGTTTGGTTTGAGCATGCACCTGACCTGCGCCATCGCCTTCTTCCTGTGCATCGCCTTCGTGTGCTGGTTCTGCGCGGACGACACACTCCCACTGATCGCAGACCCTGCGCGCCGCGGATACTACCGACTCGGCTATCGGACCATCGCAATCCTCATGCCGGTCTGCATGTTGCCGGCATGGCTGGTCAGCGGGGCCGAATTTTGGGCGGAAGCCCTCGGCGTCATGGTTTTCGGAGCCTACTGGCTGTTGAAGAACAAGGAACTGGAAGAGACGGCGGCCGATAAGAAAGCCTTCATGGGACGCCTGCGTCTGACCGGTGGCGAAATCGAAGAACTAGACGAACGCGGCGTTGTCGTCCCCCACGATGCCGCACGTCCGTGAACTTGTCGCGACATCGAACGGGCTATGGCCCCGGCGTCCCGCAGGCCCTCAGATCGTTCCGTTCGGAATGAGCTTGGCCACCGTCAGATCCGTCGCGATCGCCTGGAAGATCTGATTCAGACCCGAAACCGGCTGCGACGCTGAGATGCACGTGCTGCTCCCACCCGTCGCCGTGTAGTCGGAATAGAAGAAGGAAGTCGACGACGCCATCTGCTCCATCGTCTGGCAAGGAGTAATGGTCGGACTGGTGTCGGTTGTGCAACCCGAACTGGTCGCGCCGTAAGCAACCGTATACACGAGGGTTCCCGCAGAGGCAGCTGCGGCGGCCGCAGTGATCGCCTGATGGCACTCCTGCTTCGTTGAGGGGTAGGTCCCGGACGTGGTCGACGCGCCTGGCATATCCCCGGAAGTGCAGACACCCCCGGAAGAAGTATTGCACGTAGCCGTGGCATCGCCGTCGCTGAGGATCACCATCACATTTTTCGACCCTGGGTACAGGCTTTGCTGCGAAGCCAGATAAGCCTGGGCCTGATAGATGACCTCGGCATAGTAGGTACCATATCCCCCGATGGCCTGCAGGCAGGGCGATCCGCTGTTCCCCGCTACCGCGTTCGCAATATTGGAGGTAGTTTTCAGCGCCGCGGTCCGGTCGGAAGCCCGGTAGTCGCTCACCAGCGAGGTGACCTGGTGGGTCGAAGTGCTCGGAAACGGCGTCGCGTAGGGAGCAGTCGTCGGGGAATTACCGGAACAGTCGTACTGGTGCGCCACTGTGCCCGTGGTCACCGGAGGGAAGACGAACAGAGTGGCTCGGTCCACCGAATTCGACACGTTGCCGTTCGTGACCGTCCCGCAGCTTGTCAGCGTGTAAGCGCAAGGGGATAGGCTCTTGAGCAGAATCGCGGCTCCCGCGGATGCACAGGCAATCCGAGTGGAGTTGCAGTTACTGTCCGAATCCGTCGAGTTCATCGATTGCGTGGTGTCGATGATAATCGCCACGTTGTAAGGACTCGCGGTCGAACCCCTCATCGCCGCCGTCGCCACGGACGTCAGGGTTACCGAACTGGAGCGGAACATGCGCAGAAAAAAGAGCGGCACGGTAACCTGCTGCGCTACCACGATGGCGTTCGCACCGGAAGGCCCCCAACACGCGATGCCGAACGACGTATTCAGCGTCGAAAGGCACGAGAGCTTCGGGTAACCACTCATGATGGAAGCGCCCGAAAGCGCCCTCGCCGCGTTCTTATTCCCCGCCACCGCGGAGTACGTAGTGACGGCAGTGGTAACGGTCGACGAAGTCGCGCCATACACCGTCATCGCCTGAGCGCCGGCCAGGGTCGCAGCCTGCGTCGAGGCATCCAGCAGATTCTGGTCGTACTTCAGCATCGCGAAATCGATCACCAGCGCCAGCAGCCCGAACACCAGGGTCAGCGACAACGTCACGAAAATCAATATCTGCCCGCGCCGGCTATCTCCTCCCCGCATTTTCACTGGATCATCTCCGAACTGGAAGCCGCGACACTGCACGCGTGATTGCTCATCGCGTAAATCGCATAAACGCACGGATAAGTAGCCGTGATGGTTGCCGCCGTCCCCTGCACCATGTCCGCCGCGCCCGTGGCGCACGAAGTGGTAGTGAAGCTGGCGCCGTTAATCGAGAAGTTGAACGAGATACTGGAGGCCGTCAGCGTCGGCGCCGCGGCCTGTATTGCGGCATAGGCCGTGGCGCATGGATCGGTCGTCTGCCCCCGGCTCATTGCCAGCCGCTGCGTGCCGATATTTACTCCGTTTGTGAGCACCAGAAAGTTATTCATGGCGAGCCCGACGGATACCATCCCCGTCATCATGATCAGCAGCAGTGGCATCACGAGCGTGAACTCGATCAGCGATTGCCCGCGCCGGCTCCCGGCCCGGCGTCCGCCGCGTTCTCTCACTTCGGTTGCAGAAAGATATCCACCCATAGTTCTTATTCAGTCTAGAAAACTACCGATTTTCGGGCAAGATTGGCATCCGTTAGTCTCTTCGGGCGTCAACCCGATACTGTCGGGATTGCGAAATGTTATATGCCGAAAGACGAGTTTCAGGGGAATCTACCCGGCATTGCCCTCGCACGCAGTTACAGCCGTGCCACTAACCCCGCCGGCATAACGGTTATCCGATTCCCGAAAAGTCGTATATCGAAGAGGATCGTCGCCGGATGCCTGCGAGTGTTAACTTTATCTGCCGGGACGCTTATGGCATACACCGGCATCTCATTGCCGTCGCACCGAACCGGGTGGACACTCGCACCGACCCCGCGCACGATAAAGTATTAGGTTGTCCGACATCCTCTACCCCGCGAATCCCGAAGACCTGCGCTCCACCCTGCAATGGGCCGCCGGTCCGCGCCGCACTGTCGAACTTTTTGGCGCCAATTCCAAGCGCCTCATGGCCGGCGCCATCACACCTGCCACCGTCCGCATCAGCACCGCGCAAATGAAGCGCATCCTGCAGTACGAACCCCGCGACCTCACCGTCAGCGTGGAAGCCGGCATCCCCTACGCCGAACTCAGCCGCGAACTCGCCCGCAACGGCCAGATGATTCCGCTCTCCGGTCCTTATTCCTCCGAAGCCACCATCGGCGGCATCGTCGCAGCCAACATCTCCGAATCGCGCCGCCGCGGCTACGGCACCGCCCGCGATCTCGTCATCGGCATGGAGTTCGCAACCGTCGAAGGCAAGCTGGTGCGTTCCGGCGGCATGGTGGTCAAAAACGTGGCTGGTCTCGACATGGCGAAGCTTATGATCGGATCCTTCGGTACTCTCGCCGCCATCGCCACGGTCAACTTCAAACTGCTCCCCATCCCCACCGTCTCGCGCACACTGCTGTTCCAGCTGGAAGACGTGAAGGCCGCCATGTCCGTCTACCAGGCCACGATGAAAGCGGGCCTGAATCCCATCGCCGTCGACATTCTGAACCCCGTCCTCGCCATCCAGTTCGGCGTGAAGGGCTTCCTGCTCGCCCTGCAGTTCGGCGGCAATGAAGCGGTGATAGAACGGTCCGCGCGCGAATCCGCCAAAGCCGCGGGCGATCTCGGCCAGGTGCGCGCCGTCGCCCCCGAAGATGACGCCCGCTTCTGGACCACCGTCGCCCAGTTCACCCCCAGGCATCTCGAAAAATTCCGCGAAGGCCTCGTGGTTCGCATCTCCACTCCGCTCTCCGAATGCGGCGACGCCCTCGAAGCCGTGGAACACGCCGGCCACGCGCACGCCGCCAGCGGTGTGGTGCGCGCCTGGTTTACCCGCGCGGACGCCGCGTCGCGCTGGCTCAACGCCTGCGCTAAACGCGGCTGGAAGGGCGTCGTCGAGTTCGCCGGGGAAGATATCGACCGCAGCCGCATGATCCTCTGGCCCGCTCCCGGGGGTGACTTTGAGATCATGAAGGGGATCAAGCGGATGTTCGACCCCGAAGGACTGCTCAACGCCAAACGTATGTACAACCTTCTCTGAACCCCCGCCGCTAACGAATGCCCTCCTCCGAATCCAATCTGCTGACCGTAATCGACAAGCCCCATCAGGTCGATCTCGACCGCTGCGTGCACTGCGGCCTGTGCCTCAACGCCTGCCCCACCTATCGCGAACTGGGCGTCGAAATGGATTCCCCCCGCGGACGTATCTATCAGATGGCCCGCGTCGCCGCCGGCCAGCCGATTAACGACACTTACCGCGAACACATCGATCTCTGCCTGGCCTGCCGCGCCTGCGAAAGCGCCTGTCCGAGCGGCGTACCTTATGGCCGCCTGGTCGAGGACGCCCGAGCGGAAATTGAGAACAACACGAAGCGCCCCTGGCTCACCCGCAAGGCGCGCGCGTTTCTGTTCGGACGCCTGTTGCCCTCGGCCCCACTGCTGATCGCAGCCGGTGCGATGCTTTACCTCTATCAGGCCAGCGGTCTTCAACGCGTCCTGCGCGCCCTCGGCCTGCCGCGCCTGCTCGGCACTTTGGGTGATCGCGAAGCCCTGCTGCCCGATGCCGAAATCCCCTTCTTCTTCCGCGAATACGGCAAGACCTTCCCCGCACTGGGCACGCGCAAATACCGCGTGGCATTTATGGCCGGCTGCGTGGCCAACATATCCTTCGCGCGCCTCAATGAGGCGACAGTTCGCGTCTTACAGGCCAACGGCTGCGAGGTCGTAATTCCCGCCGGACAATCCTGCTGTGGCGCGCTGCACGTTCACGCCGGCATTCGCGACGTGGCCCGCAAACTCGCCCGCCAAAACATCGATGCGGTGGAAAAAGGCGGCTTCGACGCCATCATCACGAACGCCGCCGGCTGCGGTTCCACGCTGAAAGAATACGGCGAACTGCTCGCGCACGATCGCGACTACGCCACCCGCGCCCTCCAGTTTTCGAACGTGATGAAGGATGCCACCGAATTCCTCGCCTCCATCGACCTGAACACCGACATGAAACCGGTGAATGCGACGGTCACCTATCAGGATTCCTGCCACCTCGCGCACGGCCAGAAGGTGCGCAGCGCGCCGCGCCAACTGTTGCGCGCCGTCCCCGGCGTAGAGTTCCGCGAAATGCCCATGGCCGACGCCTGTTGCGGCAGCGCCGGCATCTACAACGCGCTGCACACCGATATGTCGATGCAGATTCTCGAGAAGAAGATGGAGAATGTGAACACGGTGAGCGCGCAGATCGTTGCAACAGCCAACCCCGGGTGCATGCTGCAACTCCGGGCAGGCGTGAAGAAATGGGGACAGGAGGGCGTGCGCGTCGCCCACGTAATCGAGATCCTCGACGAAGCCTACCGGAACGTCCGCCCGGGCACCAAACGCTAACCGCTTCTCCGCTTATCGACCTGCGCGTTCCCCCAACGCTCAGTCGCCCCCGCGCGATAGAATCACTCCTGTGATCACCCGATCTCTCCTCCTCGCCACCCTCTGCTCCACCCTGATGCTCCACGCCGCCGCCGTTCCCCGTCCAGAATTCCCGGAACCCCAATTCGAGCGCCCAGACTGGCTCACCCTCAACGGCGCCTGGGACTTCGCCCTCGACGACACCGACGCCGGCCTCGACGCCCACTGGTACACCGCCCCGAAATTCGCCCGACAAATCACCGTTCCCTACTGCTTCGAAAGCAAACTCAGCGGCATCGGCGATACCAGCTTCCACCCCTGGGTCTGGTACAACCGCCAGGTCACTCTCCCCGCGAACTGGCAGGGCCGGCGCGTCCTGCTCCACTTCGGTGCGGTCGACTATCAGTCCATGGTCTGGGTCAACGGCCAACTCGCCGGTTCGCACGAAGGCGGCAACACGCCGTTCAAGTTCGACATCACGCCGCTTCTCAAACCCGGCGCCAACACCATCACCGTGCGCGCCTGGGATCCGCCCACCGACAAGCTCATCCCCCGCGGCAAACAATACTGGGATCCGAAATCCAAAGGCATCTTCTACACCCGCACCTCCGGCATCTGGCAATCCGTCTGGCTCGAAGCCACCGGCGCAGCATGGCTTGATAGCGTCCGCACCCACACCGATACTCTCGGCAACGTGAAGTTCGACGGCATCGTTGCGCACGCTAAGGAGGGCGACCAACTGCGCGCCACCGTCAATTCCTTATCCAGCACCGAGACCGTGGCGCTCGATAAAGTGTCGGCGTCGATCAACATCCCCAACCCGCAGCTGTGGTCCGTCGAAAGCCCTAAGCTCTACGACGTGACTTTCGAAGTTCTGCGCGGCGGCAAGACCATTGACACCGTGAAATCCTACTTCGGCTTCCGCACCATCGAGGCCCGCGATGG
>Ga0302319_10025158_pt1 | contig 10553 bp, 11 predicted proteins | sample Bog_T0_2_FD_203319 | JGI IMG/M metagenome (GOLD analysis project Ga0302319, IMG submission 203319) | Peat permafrost microbial communities from Stordalen Mire near Abisko, Sweden - Bog_T0_2 | ecosystem: Environmental > Terrestrial > Soil > Wetlands > Peat | place: Sweden: Abisko, Stordalen Mire... | reverse complement strand
CATGTGGGGAGTAGTCGCGAACCAGTTGCGGGCGAGACTGACCGACGCTCAAGGCCCGCTGCAGATGATTGACATTATGGAGCGCTCATTGCGGCCGCTTGAACCCGCCGACCCGGCCCGCCGCGTCCTCTGGCACATGCCAGACATCTCGTCGCCGTTGAAGCAACTCATCCGCGATGCGGGCCTTAGCGAACGCCACTTCCGTCGCTCATGCACCGAACGAACGGGCGTTTCGCCAATTTATCTGCGCCGCATTCTCAGGTTTCGCGGCGCGGTAGATCGGATTCGCGCCTCCGCAGCGAACGGTGCGCAGCCGAGTTGGGCTCACCTGGCAGCGGCTTGCCACTACTACGATCAAGCGCACCTGATCCACGATTTTGAAGAATTCGCCGGTTGCACGCCTGGCCGTTTTTTACAATCCTTACGCACCCCCGAAGGCGTAAAATCGAAAAACCATGAGCCAGCCGAAACCAGAAAATCAAATCGATTATATTGAACTTCCCGCCAGCCACATCGAAGCTACCAAGCGGTTTTATACAGCCGCTTTTGGTTGGAAGTTCGAGGACTACGGTCCCGATTACACAGCCTTCCATGACGGTCGTTTGGCCGGCGGCTTCACCACCGAAAGACCGGCGCCTTCGCAAGGATTGCTGCTCGTGCTTTACTCGAGCGATCTGGACACGGCGCAACAAAAGATCAAAGCAGCCGGTGGAAAGATTGTGAAGGACACGTTTTCCTTCCCAGGTGGGCGGCGCTTTCACTTTACCGACCCCAACAGCAACGAGCTTGCGGTATGGTCAGAGTAAACGCGAGGTTTTTTCTTTGAATCCAGGACAACCACAACCCAACGAATACGCCGCATTTTACGGCGGCTACATTGCCAAAGCGCAAGCGGTCACCGATCCGATTGCGGCGCTTGACGCCCAAGCTGCCGAGACACTAACGTTCCTGAAGACCCTCAGCCCGACGCAGCAAACCCATCGCTATGCCGATGGTAAATGGAGCGTTAAGGAAGTGGTCAATCACCTGAGCGACGCCGAACGCATCTTCGCCTATCGCGCGTTGCGCATTGCCCGCAACGACAAAACGCCGCTAGCGCCGTTTGACGAGAACCCATATGTGGCCGCCGCCGAAGCGGATCGCCTGGAATGGAGCGCGCTTCTTCGCGAGCTCGAAGCCGTCCGCCAATCCACAATTCAAACACTGCGCAATTTGCCCGATGCCGCTTGGACGCGAACGGGGATAGCGAGCGGCAATCCAATCAGCCTACGCGCCCTCGCGTTCATCATGTATGGCCACGTGGCGCACCATATTGGCATTCTGCGCGAACGGTATTTACTCTAGCGCTTCCCGCCCAACACCACTTGCCCTGGCAGCGGCTTGCTGAACATCTCCGCCTGCAATGTCAAATTGTGTGTGATCTTCTTGATCCGAAAATCCTCGTTATGCCCCTGCGGCTCTGTGGTGGTGTGGACGATATGGAAAGGCAGGCGAACGCCATCCACGTCCTGGTAATCGAGGTAGTCAATGGTGTGGACGAAGTAAGCCGAAGTCTCGCCCTTTTCCTCCACGCGGCGCAGCAAGTGAGTTGTGGCATGGAAATAGAGTTTGGTGGATGCCAGATTATTCGGCGCGACAATCACGTCCATTTTGTCGCCATCAATTTCCGCGCCCGGCGCGCTGTCGAACTCCGCGTAAATCTCCTTCAGGTGGACGAAGCGCAAAGGATTGGCCTCCATTTCAAGCGGCAGTTCCGCACCATGCGCCAGCTTCTTCACTTTATTCTTTGACGAAAGCGTCCAGCAGCGAGCACCGTCATATCCCGTGCGCTCCTTCTTACTCACCGATAACACCTTATTCGGCTTTTCCCAGTACAGCGTCACATCGGGGGCATGATGCACGTTCACCGTCGATTCGCGGCTGCTCAACCGATCAACCGCCTCCTGTCCTCCTACCGCCTTCACGTAGTCCGTCCAAATGCTCTCGGCGCTCCGGCCCGCGGGGGCTTGCGCTGCACCAGCAACAGAGGTTAGGGAGAACAAGTAGGTTAGGAAAATTCTCATGGTTCGCTATTCCATGCTAGCGATTTCAGGGCGAAATGGCTGTTTTTGTGCCTTTTTGGCATAAGAAGCCGCTTTATCGTGCTGAAATATCTGCAAAAAGAGAGTATTCTATTCCGCCTAGCACTCAAGTGAAGAGGCAATCCAGCCGATAAGGAGAGCGTAGGCAGAGGTATGAACCTGGATCTAAGTAAGAATAAGAAGATCGTTTCGATTTGCGAGACCCAACCGCTCACCGTTCACGGCTTGCAGCATTTGCTGGAGACTACGGACGACTTGGCGTTTGGCTCCGCACACGCATCGCCCGCTGAGTGGATGCTCAGTTCGGGCGCGGATAAAACAGACGTGCTGGTGATTGACAAAGGCTTGGGTGCGAAGACCGTATTAGACGCGCTCAACCAGTTACCGGCCGAACATGGACAGAACCGCTCCACAGTTCCTGCTGTGGTGGTTTGGGGTATGTCTGTGACAGAAGCGGAAGCGCTGCGATTCCTCCAATCGGGCGCCAAAGGCATCATTCGGAAATCGGCGGATATCGCCACGGTTTTGGCTTGTTTGCGGGCCGTCTCTCAGGGCCGCAGCTGGATGCAGGATTCCGTTTTCCGCGAAGCCTCCAATATGGACACTCAGGTCCGGACAGACCTGACGCCACGCGAACATCAAGTAATGGAACTGGTGGAACAAGGCTTTAAAAACCGGGAGATCGCCCAGGAATTGGGTATTCGTCCCGGAACAGTCAAAATCCACCTCAAGCATATCTTCGAAAAGACAGGTGTGCGAGGCCGACATGGCTTGGCCCTCAACGGTCTCCGCCAAAAAGGCGTTATCAGCCTGCTCGCCTCGTAATTTCCGAGATCCACCTTACTCTTGACAAATGGGAGAATAAAAGGCGAAACTGATCCTGGAGAGTTCGTTCCAGATGCCACAGGTTGCCTTTTCTCACCCGGCTAGCTCCGCAGACGGTCTCGTTCGTCTGGTTGGCATTGCCCGCATGGCTGCGGAAAGCAGCGTGCTCGTCGAAAAGCGTCGAGTCGAATATCGTAGTCTGGCGACCCGGAAATGGCTCAACCGTTGCCAGTCGGACCGCGTTCCTTTTGACTGGACGATAAACCCTTACCGCGGCTGCGAGTTTGCTTGCAAATACTGCTACGCGCGCTATACCCATGATTTTCTCGAGCGTCACGACCCGGTGGCGTTCGAGACCGAAATCTACGCCAAAGAATGGAACGCGGCGGCTTTTCAGGAAGAGCTGCGCTCCGTCAAGCCTGGTCAAATCATCGCCATAGGAACGGCGACTGATCCCTATCAGCCCGCTGAACGCCGTTTCCTGAGCACGCAGAACCTGCTGGAGGCTATGTCTATCCTGCGGGGCGTCTCTGTCTTCGTTACGACCAAATCAAGTCTCGTCAGCCGTGATGCAGCCTTATTTCTGGCATTAGCCGAACATAACCGTGTTCAAATTACGGTTACCGTTACTACGACTAACCGCAGCCTCGCCCGTTTGACCGAGCCGTTCGCGCCTGGCCCCGAAATGCGCCTGAAAGCAGTCGCGAAACTTGCCGAAGCCGGCGTGTCCGTCGGTGTGATGGCCAGTCCTATTCTCCCTCTCATTACCGATTCCGAAGCCAATCTACTCTCCGTGGCAAAGGCCGCGAAGGCTGCCGGCGCCAAACGCTTCGGCGCGCACGTGGTGTTTCTGCAACCGACGGCGCAACGCGTGTTCTATCCATTCCTAGCCGAACACTTTCCTGAACACCTCGCGCGCTATTGCCGCAGTTTTCGCGACGACGCCTACCTCAGCGGCACTTACCCTGAAAAAATGCGCGCCCTTGTCGAAGATATCCGCAGTCAGGTTGGTCTTTTAGCTCGCGATATCGATATGCCACCGCCGCCCATTGCCCCCGAACCGGCACAAATGCTTCTGTTCTGATTAGAACGTAAACCCGACCATCACGTCCGCTTGGTTATTTGCCGACCCGTCAAGCGATTGATTAGCCCAGCGCGTGTAACGGATCTCTGGAGAAAGCCGGAGATGGAGCAGTTTGAACGTCACGCCGCCACCCACGGCGAACCCCGCCGTATTTCTGTTTGACAGCAGAAACGGACCGCTGCTGGATATAGCACCACCTGATAGCGTATTGAATATCGCGACGCCTTGAAGATTTGAAAGGTTGCGCAGCACTGGACCGGCATCAACAAAGGGCCTCAAAACTCCTCCGGTAAGCTCATACTTTCCAAGAAGAGGAAACTCCCACTGGTTCGCTTTTACTTGGTACTTAATAGTTTCGTCCGGTATCAGGAGAATCTCATTCGGCGTTGCAAACCCCGTCCTCTTATAAATCGCATCTAACTCAACTGAAAACCGAAATGGAAGATGCACTTCGGCCGTCGCGCCCACCAAGTACCGCTTAGCCTGAGAAAGGTCCGGTGATTCAGGATAGGCATCCCCAAGCGGAACTCCCGCCTTAACGCCTACCGAGAATAGCTGAGCGAATACCGGTACAGCCGCAAACAAGAAGACCAAGAACGCTTTCACTAACACCTCTTACTCAGTGAAGTTACCGTTATGACGGTTCAAAGTTCTCACTTGTTACAAAAACGGTCGCATGACCAAAGAGTTTCATACCCGAGTGATATCCTCTGCCTTGAGCCCTCATGCAGATCTCACTCGCTAACAAATCCGCCATCGTCACAGGCTCTGGCCGCGGTATCGGCCGCGCCATCGCCGAGATTCTAGCCAGATCCGGCGCCTCGGTCCTCCTCACCGATATCGACGAATCCGCCCTAGCCGAAGCCAAAAGCGCCATCGAGACTGCCGCGCCCGGCGCAAAACTATCCACCATCGCAGGCGACATAACAACGTCCAAGTTTCCCGAAGCCGTCATCGATAAAGCCGTGAAAGATTTCGGCTCGCTGGACGTTATCGTCAACAACGCCGGCTATACCTGGGATAGCGTCATTCAAAAAACCACCGACGAACAATTTCAAGCCATGCTCGACATCCACGTGGTCGCGCCTTTTCGCCTCCTGCGTGCAGCCGCGCCTTGGCTTCGCGAAACCGCCAAGAAAGAAACCGAAGCGGGCAAAAGCGTCATGCGTAAGGTGGTGAATATCACCTCGATTTCCGGTTTAGACGGCAACGCTGGCCAATCCGGTTATTCGTCTGGGAAAGCCGCCATCGTCGGATTGACAAAGACCATCGCCAAGGAGTGGGGCCGCTACAACGTCGCCGTTAACGCCGTAGCTTTCGGCATCATCGACACGCGCCTCACGCGACCCATGGAAAACGCCGAAACCAATATTGCGATTGGCGACCGCCAGGTCCGCGTTGGCATGCAATCGCAAGTGCGCGAGCAAGTCGAACGCTCCATCCCGCTAGGCCGTATGGGCACACCGCAAGACGCCGCCAACACTGTATTATTCTTCTGCTCACCGTTATCCGATTACGTTACCGGCGAAGTTTTAGTCTGCGGCGGCGGCGTCCACTTCTAAGCGGCCGGCACAGATTTCTTGGAGCCCTTGAGCACCTGCATCACCGCAGGAATCAGCGAAATCACAATAATGCCGAGTACAAACTTCTCGAAATTCCGCTGCACAATTGGCACTCTGCCCAACCAGTAACCCAGGAAAATCATCGACGTCACCCAGCCAATCGCGCCCACCACATTGAACGTTAGAAAGCGCGCATAGTTCATCTTCGCGACCCCAGCTATAAAAGCCGCAAACGTCCGAATTATTGGCACAAACTTCGCATAAATAATCGTTTGTCCGCCGTGCCGTTCGTAAAACTCGTGCGTCCGGTCCAAATATTCCTGCCTGAAAATGCGCGACTTGCCATTTTTAAACAACGAATAACCAAGCGTGCTTCCCAAAAAGAAACCCGAACCATCGCCTAAGATCGAAGCCGTCGCCAGCATCGCAATCATCCCGCCAATCGGCAATTTGCCCGCACCTGCCACCACGCCCACCGTAAACAACAGCGAATCGCCCGGCAAAAAGAAGCCCACTAAGAGGCCGCTTTCCGCGAACACAATCAAAAACAAAACAACATAGCCAATCCAGCCGTTCAGTACGGTGGATAGCAATTGAATGAGTTGCTGAGGGTCCGTCAGACTACGGAGAAGGTGGAGTGCCTGGATAAGCAAATGGTTCGTTTATCCTTCGAAGTGCTCAATCAAATGACTGATCGCCGCATCATTCATCTTAATTTTGCCGCGGCGCTTCAGATCGTTCACAATGCTGTCGCGGAACAATGGTTCCTGCACCTGTAGCTTGGTTTGTTCCAAGCCCTGAATGATCGCCGCTTTATTCGCCGCGTATTGACTCATATCGGCAGCAACTTTTTCGGTCACCTTGCAAACGAATTGGCCGGTGCCAGTGATAACTGGTCCCACCACATCGCCCACATTCGCTTTAAACGCCGCTGCTAACTGCGCACCTGAACCGATGCCCTCGGCCGCACCATCAATCGCGAACGGCGTTGCGGTCTTCACGGTCGTGCCGTAACGCTTGGCAATCGATTCCAAACTCTCGCCCTTACGCGCACTATCGGCTGCATCTTTAGCCGCGTTCGTCGCCAGCCGGTCCACTTCCGTGGCGGTATAACGTTGCGTCACTTCGGCCTGCACTTCATTGAATTCGGCATTGTGCGGCGGAGTTACATTCGTGATCACCGCAAAACCAGCCTTGCCGTCTTTATCATCGGGGAACACTTCCGTCACCGCGCCTTTCGCCGTCATCCTCACGGCATTGGCCAATGCAGTGTCATTCGGAATCTCTGGCAGAGGCGCATTGCTGGGCGCATTCTCTTGCTTCACATATTTCAACCCGTACTTCGCTGCAATCGCCGCTGCTTGCGACGGGTTGCGCACCACGTCGGCATGCGCCGCATCCATGTTCTTGTGCAACATATCCGCCGCCACAGACTTTTTCGCTTCAAGCAACAACTGCGGCCGCGCTTCGTCAAATGTTTGCGTATGCGCTTCTTGCCGTTCTTCCGTCTGCACAATGTGAAAGCCGTACTCGGTATCCACAATGCCGCTCAGTTCACCTGGCTTCAAAGAGAAACAAGCTTTCTCAAAATTCGGCACCATCTGCCCGCGCGTCACCCAACCGAGTTCACCGCCCTTCGCCCCCGAACCAGGATCTTCCGAGAACTTCTTCGCCAACTCGCCGAAATCCGCGCCGCCTTGAATTTGCTTTAGCAGTTGTTCCGCCTTGCCTCGCAAAATAGGAACTTCTTCTTTCGGCTTGCCCTGCGTTTTGATCAGAATGTGGCGCACACGCACGCGCTCCGGTGTGCGGAAGCTATCAATCTGTTCCTGATAATCTTTCTGCAACTGCGCCTCAGGCACTTGCGCGGCCTGGATGAAATCCACGTCGGCACCGGCAATCAGATCAAAACTGCGTTTTTCAGGAATCTGAAACAACTGGCGGTTCTTATCAAAGAACGCCTTCACCGCGGCCGGATCGCCGTTCACTTTCGATATGAACGCGTTCTTGTCAATCGCCAAATACTGCAGCCCGACCTTCAAGTTCTTGCGCTGATATTCGACGCGCGCATCGGCATCCGACACCACCATCGATTGGCGCTCCAAATTATCCAAGCGCGACGCCAGCATCGAATCCCGCTGTTCATTTTCAAAAGCCAGCGGCGTCAAGCCTTCTTGCGCTAAGGCCTGCTCATAGCGCGTCTTATCGAACGTCCCGCCCATCTGGGCCGCAAATCCAGTCTCGATCGAATCGCCAAGCTCAGCGTCGGAAATGGTCAACCCCATTTCTTTTGCCTTATAAGCCATCGCTTTCTGCTCAACCAACTGCTCCACAATTCGTGGAATGTACATCGCCAAAATGCCCTTGGGCAAATTCGCCTGACCACGCGTGATCGTAGCAATCTGCCGTTGCACGTCCGTTTCGGTAACCTTGTCGTTACCCACCACCGCAATAACGTTGTCGCCCGTAAGGCCGGTGTTGCCGAAACCCCCGGGAACCAGGTAAATCAGCATGGACGCGGCTACCAGAAGTAGCAGCACGCCCAACAAAATCTTCACACTTTTCTCGCGGCTGCGGAACAGATCAAACATGGCTTAAGAAGGAATCTCCTGCTTGGGTCTCTTTGGTATACGCAAAGGCGCCTGGCGGCTGCCCGAAACGACCCAAACCTACATTATAACGGTTTGGTGCATAAAACGTGCGGATTTCGTGCACATCGCCCAGCCCTCGATCAACTATGGTTTTATCGCCGCGCTGGTTTGCTGGCCCAACATCGCTCGCTGCACAACTCTCAAAATCTCATTTTGCAACCAAAACAGGCATCCCGCGCGTCTCTTGTGATCGGGCTGAAACTCGATTTCGTAGATTAAAGAGAATCTCTTGGAGACAAAAATGGAAACCTCACGTGTGAATTTGGCGGGTCTGGCGGTGGCCCTCGCTGCCGGGTTGCTGGTTTTGCACTTACCCGAATCGCAGGGCTTGTTAGCCAGCTTGGCTGGATTAACGCTGCTCGTAGCGCTTTTCGCATTTGGCCAGGACACCGCCCGCACCAGCTCGCAAAGCTTGGCCTTCGGCTTGGTGTGCGGCTTAGCAGCGCTCTGCACACTTTCGTTTCCCATCAGAATTGTGATCGGCACGGGCAAGACGGTTTTTGGCCAGGACATCATTCCTCCCGCTTTGTGGCTGCTGGCCAGCGCGATCTTCTTTATGGTGGATCGCTCGGGCGCGGATAGCGGCGCACCGCAGCCGGTTACTTTTAGCGGCGGCTATTCTCAGCCGATTGTTGCGGCCCCCGCGCCCGTGTCTCAACCGAAGCCGCAGGCTTTTAGCGCCGCCGCTCCCCTGACCGCCATGGTCCCTCCTCCACCACCAATGGCCGCCGCGCCGCCGCCACCGCCTCCCAGCACGGGTTCAACCGCTGCCGCGCCTATTCCGCCGCAACTCACCGGCAAAGAAGTGAACATTTACGTCAACATGGTGGGCGAAGGCATGAACGTTTTGCGCAGCGTGCGCGCCGAACACCTAGGCCGCGATTTCTACATCATTGTCGATGAGATGCCGGCGGATGAGAACTGGGAGTATGTGCCGGGCCAAGTCGTGCGCTGCAAGAAAAAGAATCTGTCAAACGGCAAAGGCATGGTTGCCTATGAAGAAGCGCCGCGCGCGCAATAACGAAAGTCATGATCATCAAAGACGACTTGGTTGAAGAGATTGCGACGCCCACCGGGCCCATGCGCACCTGCCTGTTCAGGCCCGCTGCGGAAGGCCGCTATCCCGGAGTCGTTCTATTCTCCGAGATTTTTCAAATCACTGGACCCATTCGCCGCACCGCCGCGTTTCTAGCCGGCCATGGGTACCTGGTCGCTGTGCCGGAGGTGTATCACGAACTAGAGCCTTCCGGCGCCGTGCTGGCGTACGATCAAGCTGGCGCGGATAAGGGCAATGAAGACAAGTACGCCAAAGAGCTTTCCTCTTACGATGCCGATGCGCGCGCCGTGCTCGATCATCTAAAGGGCCGTGCCGATTGCAGCGGCAAGCTCGGCGCCGTCGGCATTTGTCTGGGCGGCCACTTGGCGTTCCGTGCGGCCATGAATCCCGGCGTCTTGGCCACCGTGTGTTTCTACGCCACCGACATTCACTCGGGCTCGCTAGGCAAAGGAAAGAGAGACAACTCAATCGAACGCGCCAGCGAAATCAAAGGCGAGTTACTTCACGTCTGGGGCCGCCAAGACCCGCACGTGCCGCTGGAAGGTCGCAACCGCATCAAGGCACGGCTCGATGAAATAGGCGTAAACTTCCAATGGGTCGAAGTGAATGGCGCCCACGCCTTCATGCGCGATGAAGGGTACCGGTACGATCCGGCTCTCGCTTATTTATGCCAGGGCCTGATGCTCGAAGTTTTCCATCGTAACCTAAAGTAATTCGACCCTCGAAATACTACGCGGCTTTGTAACCAATACGGGATCTCCGAGTCCAAGTTAGTAGGAGATTTCAGATGAGAAGGTTACTAAAACCTACTATTGCCGCAGTTTTGCTTTGCTTGCCGTTTTCGCTGTTCGCCGGACAGAAGGATAAAGAGCATAACGATGCCTTTGTACCCGGCCCGGCTAGCATGAGCAAATTGGCTCAGGAAGTACGGCATCAGTTGGTGATGTTGCCGTACTATTCGATTTTTGACGACTTGGCATTTCGCGTGGACGGGAGCACTGTCACGCTGATGGGCGCCGTCGTTCGGCCTACTTTGAAGAGCGATGCCGAGGGCGTGGTGAAACACATTGAGGGCGTCACACAGGTGGTGAATCAGATCGAGGTACTGCCTCTATCGCCGATGGATGATCAAGTCCGTCGGGCTGCCGCTCGCGCCATTTATGGAGACCCAGCCATTGGCGATCGGTATGGCTATCGGTCTTTGCCCTCCATTCACATCATCGTCAAGAATGGCGTGATTACGTTGGAAGGTGTAGTGGCCAATGAGGGCGACAAGAACCTGATCAATGTTCG
>Ga0302319_10025157_pt1 | contig 10553 bp, 10 predicted proteins | sample Bog_T0_2_FD_203319 | JGI IMG/M metagenome (GOLD analysis project Ga0302319, IMG submission 203319) | Peat permafrost microbial communities from Stordalen Mire near Abisko, Sweden - Bog_T0_2 | ecosystem: Environmental > Terrestrial > Soil > Wetlands > Peat | place: Sweden: Abisko, Stordalen Mire... | reverse complement strand
GTCCTGTACCGTTAACGTGGGAGCCGGCGTTTCGCTATCAATGCTTGAATTGTTAAATGTTTTGTCAGTTTCGCAGCCAGCCAATACACAGCTGAGAAGGAAAACAATAAATATAGAACACACTCGCATTACGAACCCTCAACCACCCGCAGCTATTACTGACAAGAACCTTATGGCCACCGGCAGCATCATTACGAGTAAGATCACCGGAAAAATAAACACTCCAATTGGCACGACCATCTTGACCGGAAGTTTATTTGCCGTCTCTTCGGCGCGAAGCAAACGCTTATCGCGCATTTCATCGCTAAAGGTCCGCAACGCGTCTCCAACATCCATACCTAGTTCGAGAGACTGCCGAAGCGCAGTGACAAAAGCCCTGACCTCATCTAGGTTAACTCGGTCAGCAAAACTATCGAGGGCGTCGGCGGTGCTCCGTCCGGCACGGGTCTCGGCACCCAGCATGGCCAGATTAGCTCCTAGGGCGCGACTTCGCTTTGCCGCTTCTGGGCGAATTCGCCCGAAGGATGCCTCAAGGCTTAGGCCGGCTTCTATGCACACGACCAGCATGTCTAGCAGATCGGGAAAAATAATTCGATATTGTTGCTGCAGATGTCTCTGAGTCCGCGCGATGAAGGCATCGGGGCCGATGATTGCAACGACAGCCGAAATCGCGACAAGGACAACGTCCGCATACGCAAAGCGGTCCAAAAAGATTACGCAGAATACATATGTTAAAATCGGCAGGGCTAAAACAAGACCAATTCGCGCGAGGACATAAAGGCGTATTGACTCGTCCGAAAAGTACCCTGCCCTCACCAACTCTCGCCGCAGCTTGGTACGCAGGACACTATTAACACCGAACTTTTTTTCGTCGATCCTATTCGCCAACGATGAAAGAAATCCGCTCCCCTGGACGTTGCGACGCGGCCCCCCTGCCGCAAGCGCTGGCACGGGAAGACGTCGTTGCATTGAGGCTTGGTTTGACAAGAGGCGCCCCACGACAACGACCCCCCCCGCCACGACCGCGAAAGCAATAAAAACAACAAAAAAGGGCGTCATTTCCAACATTACAATTCACACTTTAAAGTTGACCATCCGGTACATTATGACATTCCCTACGGCTAACATAAACATGCCAATCATAGCGGCAGGCATGATGAGCGGCTGGTCGAGTATCTCACCGTAGTATCCGGGCGAAATCAAACTGACGAACCCAATGACCAAAAACGGCATCGCGGAAAGAAACAGCGCCGAAAGTCGGCCTTCCGCTGTGATAGACCTTACCTTAAGGGCTAACTTTGCACGGAGTCGAACCAGTCGAGCTAGCCGAGATAGGACTTCCGCCAAGCTGCCGCCCGTCTCGCTCTGAATCTTGGTTGCCATAGTGAAAAACAGTAAGTCCTCCAAGCCCACTCTGCGATAGAGGTTATCAAGCGCGGCGTTGATGCCCAAGCCAAAATTTATTTCGTCCGACGTCATGCCGAATTCGGTTCCAATCGGGTCCGGCATCTCTTTCGCCACAAGGCCGAGTGCGACTATAAATGGATAACCAGATTTTATGCCACGGACAATTACGTCGATTGCGTCTGGCAGTTGCTCTGAGAGCCGACGAATGCGCTTCCGGCGGACCGCTCCGAAGAAAATTAGCAACGAAATAAGGGCAATTGCCGGTGCTACGATGAAAGCGACAAGCCAGTAGCCGACAACTAAACCAATACCTACGAAATAAAGAGCGCTCAGCGAAAGTGCGCTGATAACAATCAGATTCCCGTCCAATCGCAGCCCTGTTTGCGTTAGAAAATCTCTCCAGGAGCCGAAGTAATTATTTTGGAAACCGGTAAATCCTCGCTCACGCTTTAGGGCCTCAAGGACCTGCTGCGAATTGACTCCTTGAGTGCTAAGAATAAGGCGCCGATTTATAGCGCGCACGTCTCTGCGGCCTTCGACAAAAAGCCAGTATGCACCCTGCACTGCCAAAGCCGCAGCGCAAAAGATTACTACAAATATGATCCAGAGTTCACTCAACGTCTGCGCCTCTAAAGCGGCCTGGAGGAATCGAAGTGACTGGCGGGCAACTCAATACCTAATGCCTTCAACTGCTGAAGGAAGGTCGGCCGCACACCGGTTGCGCGAAATGTGCCATGAATCCCGCTTTCATCCGAGCGATCTTTCACGAACTGATAAATTTCAAACAGCTGAATGACATCGCCTTCCATGCCGGTAATCTCGCAAATACTAGTCACCCGCCTTTTTCCGTCAGCGAGCCTTTGCAGCTGAACGACTAGATTAATGGACGATGCGATTTGACTCCTAATTGCTTCGGAATTCATTGATACCCCGCCCATCGCAACCATCTGCTCAAGGCGCTTCAACGCATCGCGCGGTGTATTGGCGTGAATCGTCGTCATGGATCCTTCGTGACCCGTATTCATTGCCTGCAACATGTCGAATGCCTCCTCGCCCCGACATTCGCCGATGATTATGCGATCAGGCCTCATTCTTAATGCGTTCTTTACTAGATCACGCTGGCGGATTTCGCCCTTTCCCTCTGGGTTGGCGGGCCTTGTTTCTAACCGGCCAACGTGAGGCTGCTGCAATTGCAGTTCCGCCGCGTCTTCGATTGTAATCAAACGCTCGTCTTCAGGTATGTAGCTCGACAGCGCATTTAGTATTGTAGTTTTTCCACTGCCCGTACCTCCCGAGATTAATATTGAAATTTTTCCCCGGACAGCCGCGCGAAGTGTATCAACCATTTGGGCTCGGACCGAACCAATTTCAATCAACTTGTCCATCGAAAATGGTCGCTCAGAAAACTTACGTATTGAAACCAGTGGCCCGTCAACCGACACAGGCTTGATCGCGATGTTAACACGCGATCCATCAGGCAATCGAGCGTCCACCATTGGCGAGGACTCATCGACGCGCCTGCCGATTCCGGCAACAATTCTGTTAATGATTCGAAGAAGATGAGCTTCATCCTTGAAGTGCACTTTTGTGCGCTCCAACTTGCCAAAGCGCTCGACGAAACAATTTTTATGGGTGTTTATTAGAATATCGTTGACGGTTGGATCCTTTAGAAGTGGTTCAATTGGACCAAACCCAATCATTTCATCTACGATTTCAGCCGAAAATATTTCCAACTCTTTATGGTTGAGTGCAATTCGCTCCTCACGAGTATAATTGGTAACGAATGCTTTGATCTCACGTATCAATTCGTGGCGCGGCAATTTTTCCAATGAAGCCAGATTGAATTCGTCGATGATTAAAGTATGCAATTTCAGTTTTTCATCGAGTAGCGCAGGCCGCCGTTCGATCAGTTCCCGATAGATCTTCTGTGCATCAAATTCGGCCTGTCCGGCAATTGCCAAATCAGCCGGCGCCGGTTCGAGCTCACTCAAGACATTTTTTTTTACAAAGAAATTCATCGAACGGCTTACCTTGACTACTCAAAATCGGACTTCCGCAAACTGCGCTACACGAGGTAGTTCAACCTGCTCCAACTGTCTGACACTATAGCCGACATTCAAAATGAACGTCCGCCCACCTCGTGTTATGCCTAATTTCAAAAATAGCGCTCGTTAACCGCACGAAAAATATTATGTGGTCCCCGCTATTGTTTACTATCTTCCTTCGTCTTTCGGGTCGCACAAAAGGAAGCAAGCGCGACAAAATCCTTCACGCCGCGCCCGGATTTCGTCTGGGCCGCCGGCGTTCCAGTATTCAACCGGTTAATGGCGTCTGGATCTTCACGAATGTAGAATAACTTTTGGCCAGCGAGTACGCCCTCGACATGCGCACGGCGTTTTATACCGCTGAATAGATTATGGACTGTCCGGTTGATGACAACGGCGAGTTGAGACGATGGCCCTTTTGCATTCGCAACCGCCGCTAAAGTACAATTCATCTGGCGAAGACCTGGTATAGTATTAAGTCCAGTCACAATAACTTTGTCAGAATTTTCAAGCACAGGAATAGTCCAGCGAAACCACGGCACTGGCAGATCCACAACAACAAAGTCGTATTGCTCAGAAATCATTCCGAGAAATCGATCGAGCGCGGCAACATTGACGCCGCAAGGATCCAGTTGGCTGCGCGGCGCCGCGAACACATCCAGCCCGCAAGAGTGATGGCTGGCGAAGAGTTCGAACAACTGCTGATCCAAGCGTTCCGGCTGATCGAATATCTCTTGTATTTGTAACCTCGGGTCAAGATCCAAAAAATCGCAAACATGACTGGTTTGGAAATCCAGATCTACATAGCATACCCGCCATGAACGGCTCGCCTTTGCCAGCTTGGTGTGCATAGCTACTTCGAGGGCAATAGTAGTATTCCCGACCCCGCCTGCGCTCGGTAAAAATGTGACGACGGTGGGCCTTTTTGATTGTGACACGACCTCCTTGGCATCTGAATTCTGTCGTGAAACAATCTCCAATATTTCCTGAACGGGCCCTTCAGCGGAAACCCAGTCGGCCACACCGGAACGAACCAGCCGTTTGTAATCGCTAGCCGAGATCTCTTTGCTCACGAGCACACAGAACACTCGATCACGATACCGGCTCGAAACAGCAATCAGATTATCAATACTCGCCGAATTCGCCGACGGCGACGCGACGATAATGACAACCTTTGGCTGCCGCGCATCACTAAGCTCATGGGCAATATCTTCAATACTGCCAATTTTTCGCAAATCGGGAATGACGCGTTTAAGTTTTTTTTCAATACTTTGAATTTGTGCGGCGGAGAGTTCAGGACCTAAAAGATAAATCGTCATTCTAAACTCTTAAGTCGACAGAGGGCTTTCTATGGGCTGTCCCGCGACGTTTGAATTCCTGGATATATAGGCAGCGGTCGCATCCAAGAATATGGTATTCAAGTCGACACATCGACAAACACAGCGGCCATATGCGCTAGAGATAAGCGTAAGTTGCGTCGCACGTATATCAATGCAACCTTCGCCAAAATCTGACACTACATTCGCACAATCGTCACAAATTTGCATAAGACGCGACCATGCATAATTAACGTGACTGGTCGTAATACTTTACTGGCTTAAGCTCGCACCGCTCCCGCCCGTAGAGCTTGGGCTAGAGGTCGTCCCGACCGTCGGCAGGGGCTGCGGACCGCGGTTTTGCTTTGACACATCCCGGTAACGTTCGACGGCGCCAGCCATACGTTCGCCGTTTCCGGGGATGTCAGTATTGCCCACATAACGTGGCCAAGGATCGATTACTTGAATTTCGGAATTTACTTCTTTCGCGTTCCCAGCGCTCAAGGTCACTTTATCGGACCGTTGCAAATATTCTTGTGCAGGGTTTACCGCAACAGAATGCGGGGTTTGTGCGCAGCCACTTGCTAAGAGAAGTGTCAGCACCGCCAAATATCCCTTAAACTTTGTCATTTATCTTGCCTTCAATTCCTGCCAACTTAATTATTAGAATTAGCGCCGGTTGCAATAATATGGCCATAGGGACCACTTACACCGCCGCCGGGTCTAACCTGGTCCAAATATTCCTTTTGGACCTCCATCTGGCCGTTCAAAAAGAAATCGAGGTCATTGCTAGGCAAGCGCTGGTCAAACGGTGTGGCCATTTTTTCCGCGGGCGTGCCCGGGCGAACAAGATGCGGCGTTACAATAATGACCAAGTCAGTTTCGCTGTTTTGATAGCTAGAACTACGAAACAGTGCGCCGAGTACCGGAACGGTGCCGATCCACGGCAACTGTGAAATGTTACGACTGCCATTGGCTTGCAGTAACCCTGCAATGGCGAAGCTTTGACCATCCCGCAACTCCACGGCGGTCTGAGCATTGCGTGTAATTAGCGATGGAATCGTTGTTCCGGATATTGTTATTGCGTTTGAAAAATCAAGCTCGCTAACTTCGGGCGCGATACGCAGGTTTATCAATCCGTCAGCTAAAACTGTGGGAACGAACGAAAGGCTGACGCCGAACTTCTTGAATTCTATGGTCGGCGTTACCACGCCGGAGCTGCTAGCCGCCGCGATTGGCACAGGAAATTCCCCGCCAGCAAGAAAGCGAGCCGTGTCACCAGACAGTGCAATGAGATCCGGTTCGGCAAGACGGCGAATCAACCCTTTCGTTTCGAGTGCGCTCACGAGAACATCGATATTCGAACCATTGTTAACGAGATGGGCTAATACAACCCCAAAAGGCGAACTACTGGTCCCCGCTAAAAGGCTGGCTGCCCCTATAACTGAAACGCCTCCGGTAGCCGGCGTCGCTGGCGTGGCCGTTATATTTGGGCCGGTAATGCCGAAGGTAGAATGGCTGGCGTTCGCAGCAAGCCAATTGACCCCCAGATCCCTTTCTGCGGTCCGGCTCGCTTCAAGAAATCTTACTTTCAACATGACTTGTTGCGAGGCGGCGATCGTCATCGCATTAACGACTGTAGACCCCGACACGATGAGCAGACTCTTCGCAACCGAAACCGCACGATCGACGGCAACAGCGTCGGCGGCCACACCGCTCAACACCACTTGGTTATTATTGCTCGTTACAAAAATTTTGTTGCTGCCGATGCTTTCACGAATTTTTTGTTGAAGGTTTGCGGTGTCTATCGCTACCTCCAAATCCAAAATCGTCACAAGATGCATATCTTTGTCGAAGAGAGAAATATTTGTAGTTCCGATCTTCTTGCCCTGAATGTACAGGGCCTGATCCGTCGTTGGGCGTACGTCAGCGATCTCGGCAGACGCTGGCAACGCCGTCACAAACGATCGGTCAACGTTGATTAGCCGAGATTTATTGACCGTAACGACAATATGGCGAACCGCAGGAAAATCCGCGACCTCCCTCGATCGGATAGACACATCTTGCGCTGCCCGCGAAGGAACAATAGGAATCATAAAAGGGGCAACAAGTGCTGCCGAAAAAGCCGCTAGCCTGGGGGCAAACCGAAATAGACGGCCAAAACGGCGAAGCACCTTGAACATCATCACACCTTGCAACATTACATACTCTCTCGCCCCGACCTGGAGCGGGCTGGTCGACAGACTCCGGCGCCTACCGGCCTTGCTTCGTTACAGTATATTTCGCGCCCTCTGCATCCTTTACGATATCACGCACGACGTAAACCGATACTGTGGACAAATCGGGTACCTCGCTAGAAGATCCTGAAATAGCGGCAGATTTTTTCGCGCGACGGGCGATATCTGCTGCGCCTAGATCGGATTCAGTTATCCGGTCATTCTGTACAACATCACCCTGCCCGGCTTGCCGCAAAATTAAAGAAAGAGTTCCAACGTCAGTAGCAAGGGCTATTTTTTGTGCCTGGGCAGGCGACACTTCAAGTGTAACAGCCTTTGCAATACTCGGCTTTTCTTTCTGCTCGGACGCAACTTGATCGACCGCGATGACCTTGACGTTCTGCAAAAGCAAATCTGAATAGCTTTCACGCCCTGTAGAGTTATTTGCGGAGCGAATGAGCACTACGTCAACATGGTCGTTGGGAAGTATGAATCCCGCGACACCGCGTACGTCGTCAACACGCACGGTCACCGCACGCATGCCGTCTTCAATCGTCGTTGATAGAGAGGCCGGCTGGCCCGGCCCGGAGATCTTCGATCCCAAGATAGGTTCATTCCGCGCCACGCTGGCCAGAGTGGCACGCCGACCGCTATTAAGAAGAGCCTTTTTCGAAGCAAACGCGCCATCTGGAAGCTCACGCATGCCCCATGGGATTTCTATGACATTGCCGTCAGATAAAGGCGTACCGAAAGGCAGCGCTTTCGAAGCGACGACAATCGTGACGTTATCATCATGAGAAACTTGGGTTTGGCTAAGTAGCCAATTACGCGCCAGAAACGCAGCAATGCCACCTAATACAATGGCGACGACGATTATTATAATATTGTTCGTTCTCATCATCTGCTGCTCACTGCTGTCCCGACTTAAAGCTTCACAGTTTTTCCGGCCCTTCGGGTCGGGATATGACCCGGGAGAAATTGCCTCGCGCAAATTTATTGCTTTGCGCGAGGTTCTCTATTGTTAAGAACGCAATCTCCTTTTCGACAAAGAGAAGCGTCCTATCGCCTTCATATTAGAGGGCGGTGTTTAGCGCGGCCCATTTGGTGGTGACCCAGCCGCCGACAAGGGTGATCGTGGCAATAACCGCCACGAGCATAATTCCCAGCAGCACCGTGTATTCGACCAAAGCAGCGCCGTTCTCGTCTGACTTCAGCTGCTTCAGAAGCTTCACAACATTATTACGCACGATCTTCTCCTCGATTTGATAAACGTTTAGCTTTTCAGCCAGGCAGCACGCATAAAATGTCAAGTTGGGTAGAGTGCGGCCTTGCGCTCATCGATAACATTCCCTTAACGCCAGTCAATTCGCTTTAAAAAGGTTCCTAAGATATCGTTAGGCGTTATCATTAACGTCGATCTCAATCTCGCGCGCGCTCGATGTGCGCGGCCACATAAGGTCGAGCTAAATGACACCGTTGATCATGAGCTATCACTGCTTTGTGTGATGCGGTGAACATCCAAAAAACGCTCTACACTCGAGCGCAAACAAATTTGGTTGGTCATCAGGACTGCGTTGAGTTGGAACTAATTCGTACGCAGCGCATAAGAAGTATTTCTCGCGTTAGTATTAAATACGCAAAGCGCTGGTGATCTAGACCGGCGGCCGTCAAGTTAGAGCTTCAGGTCTCTAGTCGCTGGCGATGCAAAATTTCACCTCAGTCTTATACAGAGCCGATATTTCCTATCAGCAAGCCGCAACTTTCCATTAGCAGATTGGCGATTTTTCTCTGATGTTTGATTTAATAGGCCGAGCGGTCCTGGTGGCGATTTTTGGATGCGTTGCGGCCCTAAAGGCAATGGCAGCGTTCGCGTTGCTTCGGAATTGGCCTTCGATAGGAGCAATTCAAAATGCGCTCGATTTTGGATCTCAACTCGCCAGTCTTGCTTTTACGATGTTGATTATTTTTATGACGCTGGTCAGGTTAAAGCCGCTTCACACTGCGCAAGGCTGGGAGCCACGTTTTTCCGCTTTCATGGGTACGTTTTTGACATTCTTGCTGCCGCTTCTGCCTCAGACCAAAGTCATTCCCGCCCTACAATTTATTTCGATAGGACTTGTGGTATGCGGGTTTTCGCTTTCAATCTGGGTACTCCGCTGGCTCGGCAGATCGCTCAGCGTCACCGCTCAAGCGCGTCGACTTATAATCCAGGGGCCGTACGCAATCCTAAGACATCCTCTTTATTTAACAGAAGAAATCGCCGTAATCGGACTTATCCTCAGTCATTTTTCACTGGAGGCAGTCCTGCTTGGGGCCACTCAATGGGCATTTCAATTGCGCCGGATGACAAACGAGGAGCGCGTATTGCGTTTAACTTTTCCCGAATACGTTGATTATGCAATTATAACTCCAAAACTTATCCCGCGCCGTCTGTTGGGAAGTTTTTGGCGATCAACGATCTCGCGTCACTGGAAAAAATCCCCAGTTGCTTCGTAGGCCTAATTGGGCCGGCAACATTTTCGATCAAATTTTTTCTTGCTGCCCGCGAGATTCATTGGTGTCGTCGAACCAGTGGTCAGTACATTGACGCTGACATAGTCGCGAATGCAGGCGCCATCTAGTTCCGCACAAACTAGGCCGATTCCAAAATTGGAATCGGCTCAATGAATGTCAAAACAGGCCGCCCGATGCTGGCCGAAATAAGATAGGCGCGGCATTAAACTAGGCCACTCGATCTATTGTCGCCGCAGACCGTATTAATACTACCGGTCAAATGCAATTGACACCGGTAAGAGATTCTTATTTTTATTCTCCAGGTAACCTGGTCGTTGATCGAACGCTATTTACGCAAAACTTGGTCGACGTTTGTCCAAACGCTAATAAAACAAATCGGAGAATATCATGCGTAATTTTGCGATGCTTATGAAGAAACTCAAGGCTGATGATAGCGGCGCGGCGCTGGTGGAATATACTGTGTTGATTGGCATCATGCTCGTTGCTGTGATCGTAACGATTGTTGCTGTTGGCACCTGGGTCGGTGGCCAGTGGACTTCGCTGAACGGCGCCCTCTAAGTTCTCTGAGAACCTAACAACGAACCTCGATTACCCGGAGCGGTTTGCGGCGCTCCGGGGCGGTCGTTTCAGGCGTGATCGGCTGTGTGGCCGGCGCAGCAACCAACAGATCACCAATCGTCCGGACGCTATCGGCAACGCCAAGCGCCATCGCTGCCTTGCTGAGCAGGCTTTCCATGCACTCGGCAGTGATTTTAATGCGCGACATACAGCGACACGGCAGCGCCGTGTTGAATTAGCTTCTTGGAGAAACCGTTGCTGAGCCGCGCAAACCGTTTGGACTAGACCCGTGACAAGTTTGATGAAGCTCAGCGATTGGAGATAGCTCGATTGGCATTCGTCGCATGGCGGGGTTGTCGTTTAGAGCCACAACTCCGCTGTCCGACGTCTCTTTGTCGGCGATCTGTTTAAAGTTCGGCGCCCCGGTCCGTCTCTCGCTTCATGACATACAAATTTAGCGGCCACTGAACTCTCTGGCGAGCTATAGTTGGCCTGTT
>Ga0302319_10025154_pt1 | contig 10554 bp, 11 predicted proteins | sample Bog_T0_2_FD_203319 | JGI IMG/M metagenome (GOLD analysis project Ga0302319, IMG submission 203319) | Peat permafrost microbial communities from Stordalen Mire near Abisko, Sweden - Bog_T0_2 | ecosystem: Environmental > Terrestrial > Soil > Wetlands > Peat | place: Sweden: Abisko, Stordalen Mire... | reverse complement strand
GGGCCAAGTCGTGGGAGTGTTCACAACAAACACGAATCCACGAGTCAGTTATGGATACATTCGGCAGCCAGACGGTACGATCATCTCGATTTTGCCTGCCGGAGCGATCAACGCCACCGCCTTGGCGATCAACGACAGCGGCGTGGTCGCCGGTATCTGGTATGGCAGCGTCGGCCACGGTTATGCCCGGGATGCGTCCGGCAACATCACTACTTTCGATGCACCCGGCGCCACGCTCACCAATCCGAGCGCAATTAATTCCGCGGGAACCATCACCGGCCATTACCTGGATACGCAGGATTCCACCCGCGGATTCGTTCGCGACCCGGAAGGGAATCTCACTACGTTCAGCTTGCCCAATTCGGATCTGACCACTCCCACCGCGATCAACGACGCGGGAGAGATCGCCGGATGGTTCTTCGATTACGCCAGCAGATCCTACCAGAGTTTCATCCGCGACGCCCAAGGGAACAACACCATTTTCGAAGTGCCGGGTACAACTATGGGCACGTTTGCATATGGCATCAACGCGGGCGGCGAAGTGACCGGTTACTGGGTTGGTTCCAGCGGACAACCTCAAGGTTTTGTCCGCGACTCCAGCGGAAATATCTCCGTCTTTACCGTCTCCACTACCACCGGGACGTTCCCGTACGCCATCAACGACGCGGGCACCGTCGCTGGACAAGTCGCGGGTTCCCGGTTCCAGGAGGGGCTGGCGCGGCTGGCTTCGGGAGCGATGCTGGAGTTTCAGGTCCCCGGTGCGGGAAGCGGTCCGTTTCTCGGCACGACGCCCTTTGGGATCAACAATGCCGGCATGGTTACAGGCTGGTACTCGCATCCGAACGGCACAGTCAGCGGGTTCATTCGCCAGCCATAAAAAGGGCGGGGAAATCCAATTACCGCGTGCTATACTCGATTGTGCAACCGCGTATTCTGGGCGTGATTCCAGCCCGGTTTGCCTCCTCTCGTTTCCCTGGAAAAGCTCTCGCCACCATCGCCGGAAAAAGCGTGCTTCAGCATGTGTACGAGCGAGCTTCGCAGGCGAGGTATCTCACCAAATTGATCGTCGCTACCGACGACGAACGCATTTACGAGGCGGCGCGTAAATTTGGGGCGGTCGTGCGAATGACGCGTTCCGATCATCTGTCCGGAACGGATCGCGTGGCCGAAGTTGCGTCTGCTGAGACTGCCGGCCTGATCGTGAATATTCAAGGTGACGAACCACTGATCGACCCCGCTGCCATCGACGCCGCTTCGCTTTCGCTGATCGAGGATGCGGATCTGTCGATGGGCACTCTGAAGAAGAAGATCGAAGATTCGAACGAGATCGGCAACCCCCACGTGGTCAAGGTGGTGACGGACCGCGCCGGCGACGCTCTCTATTTTTCCCGCTGCCCGATTCCCTACGTCCGCGATGGCAGCGTTATTCATTACAAACATATCGGGCTATACGTGTATCGGCGCAAATTCCTGCTGCGGTATTCGGAATTGCCGGTCGGACCCCTGGAGCAAGTGGAGCGGCTGGAGCAGTTGCGCGCGTTGGAGAACGGTTATCGCATTCGGGTGGTCGAGACCGAATACGACTCGCTGGGCGTGGACACGCCCGAAGATCTGGAACGTGTTTCAACCCTGTTCGAGGCATCTATACTGAGGTGAAATATTGGGCGCCGCAAAATATATATTCATAACGGGTGGTGTAGTTTCCTCCTTGGGAAAAGGGATCGCGGCTGCGTCGATCGGCTGTCTGCTCGAAAGCCGCGGTCTGCGTGTCACCCTGCAAAAATTCGACCCGTATCTGAACGTCGATCCGGGCACCATGAGTCCTTTTCAACACGGTGAAGTTTTTGTCACCGACGACGGTGCCGAGACCGATCTGGACTTGGGCCACTACGAGCGCTTCACGCACGCGCCGCTGACGCAGGCCAACAATCTGACCTCCGGGCGCATCTACGAACAAATTATTCAACGCGAGCGGCGCGGCGATTATCTCGGCAAGACCGTTCAGGTGATTCCGCACGTTACCAACGAGATCAAGGCTGCCGCGCGGAAGGTGGCTACCGATGTAGACGTGGTGATCGTCGAGATCGGCGGCACTGTGGGCGACATCGAATCGCTGCCGTTTCTCGAAGCGATTCGGCAGTTGCGGCATGAACTGGGCCGCGAAAATACGTTGTTCATTCACCTGACGCTGGTCCCCTGGATCAATGCGGCGCAAGAGCTAAAGACGAAGCCGACTCAGCACAGCGTGAAAGAACTGCGCGCCATAGGTATTCAGCCCGATATGCTGCTGTGCCGTTCCGAACGGACCTTGCCCTTTGAAGTAAAAGAGAAGATCGCGCTGTTCTGCGACGTGGATGTGGAATCGGTGATCACCGCCAGTGACGTCAGCTCAGTGTACGAAGTTCCGCTGACGTTCGCCGAACAAGGCGTCGACGAAACCGTCCTGAAGCTGCTGAAGATGTCCTCCCCCCACGACCGCGATCTGGGCCGCTGGACCGGCATGCTGGAGCGCATGCAGAATCCTGAAGACGAGGTCGAAATCGGACTTGTGGGCAAGTATGTCGAGTACGAGGATTCTTACAAAAGCTTGAAAGAGGCGCTGCTGCACGGAGCGTTGGCGCACCGGCTGAAGGTGAACATTCACTGGATCGAATCCGAAGCCCTGGCGTGGCCGGATTGCGCCGAAGCTCTGGAGCGGTATGACGGCATCCTGGTACCGGGCGGATTCGGCAAACGCGGAGTGGAAGGCATGATCAACGCCATCCGCTACGCGCGCGAGAGCAGGACTCCCTACTTCGGAATCTGTCTGGGCATGCAGACGATGGTGATCGAATTTGCGCGCAATGTGTGCGGGCTGCAACGCGCCAATTCGACTGAGTTCGATCCCGCTACGCCGAATCGCGTGATTTACAAGCTGCGAGAATTGAAAGGCGTCGACGAACTGGGCGGCACCATGCGATTAGGCGCTTATCCTTGCCTGCTGGCCGATGGCAGCCATGCGAAAGCCGCATACGGACAGTCGCAAATCAGCGAACGGCACCGGCATCGCTACGAGTTCAATCGCGAGTTCGAAGCTGCGCTGAAAGAGGGCGGATTGCGGCTGACCGGCCAAACGCCGGACGGCGTATACGTCGAGATCTGCGAGTTGCCGGACCATCCCTGGTTCCTCGGCTGCCAGTTCCATCCGGAGTTCAAATCGAAGCCCATGGAGCCGCACCCTTTATTCGCCGATTTCATTGGCGCGGCCTACAAAAACAGAAAGGCTCGTTCGCGTGTACGGCCGGTGCGCGCCGAACGATTCTCGCACGCCGATTGAGTAGCCTGCCTCTATTCGGTCCCGGCCACCCGCTGGGTTTGATCGCCGGACCGTGTGTGATCGAAAGCGAGGAGCACGTTCATTTCCTGGCCGGCGAAATTCGCAAGGCCGTCGGACCGTTCGTGTTCAAGGCTTCGTTCGATAAGGCCAACCGCAGTAGTGGAGCGTCGTTTCGTGGGCCCGGCCTCAAGGAGGGTCTGCGCATTCTCGGCGGTCTGCGCCAGGAAGGCTACCCGATCCTGACTGATATTCATGAGACGGCTCAAGTGGAGGCCGCTGCGGAGGTGGTAGATATTCTGCAGATACCCGCGTTCCTTTGCCGGCAGACCGACTTGCTAATCGAAGCGGGTAAGTCGGGCCGCGTGGTGAACATCAAGAAAGGCCAGTTCGTGGCGCCGCACGATATCCGGCACGCGGCCGATAAAGTGGCGTCCACGGGGAACCATCAAATCTTATTGACCGAGCGCGGAACTTCATTTGGCTATAACAATCTGGTGGTGGACATGCGCGGGCTCGCCATCATGCGCGAGTTCGGATGGCCTGTGATCTTCGATGCCACCCATAGCGTGCAGTTGCCGGGCGGCGCGGGTCACGCTTCAAGCGGCCAGCCCAAGTTCATCGAGCCGCTGTCTCGGGCCGCGGTTGGTGCTGGCCTCGACGGAGTATTCATCGAAGTGCATGAAGCCCCTGAGCGCGCGTTATCGGACGGCCCGAACGCACTGCGCCTGGACCTGCTGGCCGCGCTGTGGCGGAAATTGAATGCGATCGACCGGCTGGTTCGATAGCGCCCCCGGTTCGACCCAAGCGATCCTAAACAGAGGCTGATTCGTGTATGAACGAGCGCAACGTCTTCATTAGCTACGCTGGCCGAGACAAGCAATGGGCGGAATGGCTTGGAGAACGTCTTGGTCGGCGCGGATTTGGAATCTGGACTGACGCCACGTCGGTACCAGTAGGCGAGTCTTTTGGCCGAATTAAAACGGACAATTGAGAAGTCCGATGTCGTGCTGGCGCTTCTGTCGCCGAGCTATTTCCAATCGACATGGTGTCGGCAGGAAACCGCCGTCGCCGCGGCAGGTAAAGTGCCGATCATCCCCGTGCTGGTCGAGCCTTGTGAGGTTCAGGGCTTTCTCCGGAATTACAACTGGGCGGACTTGACCTCCGATCGTGATGTTGGATTCCGCGCGGTCATTCAGGCTGCGGAACATCTGCGCGCGTCGCCCGCCGCATGAGCGATTTACCGGGAACGCCGCAGCGCGAGATCGATCCAGCGTTAAACTGACGGCACAGGTCGCACGCTTGATGAAATCTCAGCAAGCTGCGCAAGAAGAACTAGCGCCAGCCAAACAGCACGCCAAATGCTTTGTCATCATGCCGTTTGGTATTCCTGACCTGGAAGATCTATACGATGAGTTCATACTCCCCGTCTTGGAGAGCTGCGAGATGGATTGTGCACGCGGCAATGATATTTTTCGGATCGAACGTAGTGATGGAGAACGTTAAGGCGGCCTGACCGTTTCGGGCTTTGTGCATCACTCAGCGGGCAATTCGACCGTGGAGAGTATCACGGCAATCGGGGCCTTGCGTCGCCACGCTCGCAGCGTTGTGGCGGAAATTGAATGCGCTCGACCGGCTGGTTCGATAGCGGCAATCTGACCCGCCAAGCGGCTCGATAGAGTGGTGTAAACTCTGTCGCAGGGGTGAACCTCATATGAAAACAATCGTGCTGAGCATGCTCGCTTTTTGCCTATCGCTATCCGCTGCGGACTTCTCGGGGAAATGGGTGGGCACCTACAGCGTCGTCACCTCGGACGGAGATACGCAGACCGGCAAGGTCACTTTAGTCCTGACGCAAAACGGATCTGACCTGACGGGCACCGTAGGGACCGATACCGGAGAGCAAAATCAGATCGCGAATGGACACGCGGAGGGGGACGAGATCACCTTCGAATCGCACACCGATGGCCCCACCATGAAGGTGAAACTGCGCCTGGAAAATGACCATTTGAAAGGCGTGGCGAAGGGCGACGACGGCGGCGACGCAATTGAAGCCAAGGTGGATCTGACCCGCAAAGCGGATCAGTAGGGTAGTGTAAACTCTGTCGCAGGGGCGATCGACATGTGGATACGCAAAGGCGAACGGGATCTGAAGAAGGGCGTCGATTCGCCCATGCCGACGCAACTCGTTTCGACCGAGGAATTCATCCCCCGCCGTCAAACCGAGCAACAAAAGAAGGTCGAGCATCTGATCGGCACGATGGCCGATGAAAAATCGAAGAAGCTCGGGATGGACCGGCGTTCTTTCATGGGCAGCAGCATGGGTTTGGCCACCTGCTTCCTGGCGTCGAATATGGTTTGGGGGAAGAACTTCGACGTCGATGAAGAAGAAAGCATGGAAGAGGCCGCTTATCAGGAGAAGTGGCCCAAGGGCGAGTATTTCATCATGGACGTGCAAACCCACTTCACCAACGGGTTCGCCATCAAGGGCTTCCGCGATGCCGAGTTTGTGAAGAACATGGGCTTCAACCTAAAGGCCGACGTGGAGGCCTATAGCTATCGCCAGTTCGTCAAGGAGCTGTTCTTCGATTGCGAAAACGACATGATCGTCATCTCCGGCGTTCCAGGCAAGGAACGCCAGAAGGACGTCACCGGGAAGACGCTGGAAGGCCGGGCTCGCGGCGGCGGTGTGCTGCCGAGCTGGTTAATGTCCGAAAAGAAGCGCGAGTTGAACGATCTGGCCGGCTCCACGCGGGCGCTCTGCCAAGGCAATCTGGCGCCCAATCATTATTGGGACAAAGTCAACAACCGCGTGGACAAAGCAGCGACCATCGACCAGATGGAACGCGAATTGAATCTATATAAAATCGATTCGTGGAAGTGGTACTGCCACACCGATCCCGATAACTCCGGCGGCGGCTTTCAGTTGGACGACGACAACGCGGCCTGGTTTTATGATGAGTCGCGGAAGCGCGGCATGAAGCGCTTCAGCGTGCATAAGGGTTATTCGTATCAGTCGCGAATTCTGGGCCATTTGGCCAACCCCAAGGATGTGGAGAAGGCCGCTCTCAACAACCCCGATCTGACCTTCGTGATTTATCATTCAGCGATTCAACATGGTCCCAGTGAAGGACCGGAATGGATGGAAGCCGACAAATACGATCCCACCACGGGAGACTTTGCCTGGCACAATGTGCTGATCGATATTAAGAAACGCAATCCGAAGATGACCAACGTCTACCCCGAGATTGGCAGCTTCTTTGGCCCGCTGGTAATCGCCAATCCGGTGGTGGCGATGCATGGCATCGGCAAGAACATTAAGTACTATGGCGCCGATCATGTTGTTTGGGGCACCGATTGTTTGTGGTGGGGCTCGCCGCAGTGGGTGATCGACGCCTTCAAGCGTTTCCAGATCAGCGACGAGATGTGCGCCAGGTTCGGCTATAGCAAGATTTCGAAGGAAGATAAGGCCAAGATTTTCGGTCTCAATGCGGCTAAGATCTACAACGTCGATCTCAGTAAGAAGCGCAACCCGCTGCCGGCCGACACGCTGGATCGCATCAAGAACGCCTATTTGCAGGAAAATCCGCAACGCGACAACGTGGCTTACGGCTGGGTTCGCGCCGACGACTGATCTACAACTAGGTGAAAGTCTATCTCGTTGATGGCACTTACGAGTTGTTCCGGCACTATTATGCCGTGCCCTCCGCGCGCGATCGTGACGGCCACGAAGTAGGCGCTGTCAAGGGAGTCTTGCAGTCTGTATTGGGCATGATCAAAGGCGGGGCCACGCATATTGCCGTCGCCACCGATCACGTGATCGAATCGTTCCGCAACGGCTTATGGCCGGGCTACAAGACCGGCGCGGGCGTAGAACGGGAACTATTGGCGCAGTTCCCGCTGCTTGAAGAGACGCTGACTGCGGCGGGAGTGGTGGTCTGGCCAATGGTGGAATTCGAAGCCGACGACGCGCTGGCGGCAGGCGCCGAGAAGGCGGCGTCCGGCGCGCAAGTGGAACAAGTGATCATTTGCACGCCGGATAAGGACCTGGGGCAGTGCGTGCGCGGCGACCGCATCGTTCAATTGAATCGCCGCACGAGAGTCACGCTGGACGAGGCCGGAGTTACCAGGAAGTTCGGCGTGCCACCCGCTTCGATTCCCGACTATCTGGCGCTGGTAGGCGATGCGGCCGACGGATATCCGGGTTTGCCGGGATGGGGTCCCAAATCCACTGCGGCTGTGCTCGCCAAGTTCGGCCACATCGAAGCGATTCCTCTGGACTGGCAGGACTGGCACGTGAACGCCGCCGGCGCGAGTACGCTGGCGGCGACGCTGTTGCGCGAGCGGGATCGCGCCTTATTGTTCCGCACGCTGGCCACGCTGCGGACGGATATCGCCTTGTTCGAGAATGTAGAGGAACTGCGGTGGAATGGCCCTACCGACAAGTTCCCGGCGCTGGCCACCCGTTTCGACGCCGCCGTTACGAAGGCATCGGATCGGCGCCAGCGCCCGAAGTGACAGCGGCCCTTAAGGGCGAACCGCCGGGAGCGTGGCCGGACTCACGTAGTTATAGCAAGTAGGATGGCCGAAACCGCTAGCACTGATGCCTGTGCCGCCGTTCGGGTTGGGCGTGATATCGAAGATGATGTTGTCGGGATGCGTGGCATCGCCGGCAAACAACGAAGCGGGTCCGGCTACCGCGGGCAACGTGCTGGTGGCCGCCAGATGATCCAGAGTGAGCAGGTTGCGAGTACGCCAGGCGATGTTGTGATCGGCGCAGGAAGTGTCGCCGCTGACACCGATGGCGCCAACGATGACATGGCCGCCGGCATACAGTGCGAGGCCGCCGCCGAAGACATTGACACCGCCGATCTTCTGACCGTCCATAGGATCGTTCGAGGTGCCATAAGCAGCGGAAGAGCCGCCATAAGCGACGCCGGTATCCACTGGATTGCTGGCCTGCAGACCGTACAGGCTGCCGCCTGGCTGGACCGCCGAATAAAGATTCGCCGTTGAGAACGACAAGCCCGCGGGCTGGCCGGATCCATTGCTGTTGGACGAACTATCGAGGCTGAAGGCGTTAGCCGCGTTGGCTTTCTGGGCTGAGATAGCGCGGCTTCCCGGCCATTGCGCTCCCCGGTTCACACCGGTGAAAGCGACTGCGCAAACGATGCCGTCGCGGTCGACGATGGTGGCCCACATCTGGTTATTCAGTCCGCTGGTTTCGGTGGCGGTGGCCGTGGCAAGAGCGGACTTCAGCGCCGCATAGCCTGGAAGATTGGCGCAATTTCCGGCCGCAGCCGGTGCAGTCTGCGCCGCACACAAGGCCGCGGACATTAGTAATGAAGCGATGAAACGGATCATGGTTTCCCTCCACCCGGTAGTGTGAGGAGACGGCCGGACGTTTCGTGTCGGCGCGAGATATCGTTACGGAACGAACTGCGTGTGGTTGCCGTGCGACCAGGGATCGTACTCCAGTGAGAATCGCAAACGCTCGGCCACCGGCGGATGCGTATACAGCCAGAAAACGATCAGCGGGTTAGGGGCCGGTTCTTCCAGATCCGTTTCTCCTTCGATCTGAAACGCCTGAGCCGCCGCCTGGCCCGGATCGGCAATCAACCCGTGCGTCACCTCCAGCGAGTAAACGTCGGCCTGATGTTCTTCGAAGCGGCTATAAGCATTGCCGATCGGATCGCCCAGGAAACTGAGCACCAGGATCAACAGCAGAAACAGTGGCAGGGAAGCCCAGTCGCCAACGCCGGGAATCGCCAGACGGCGAATGAGCCAAGGCATGAGATAAAACAACAGCAGCAGTCCGAGCAGCAACAGCAAAGCTCCGAAGGCGAGACCTTTCGGAATATGCTGCAGGACGTAGTGGCCCAGTTCATGACCGATGGTAGTCATCAACGGTGGTCCTTCTTCTTTTCGAATGATGGTGTCGTAAAGGACCACCCGCCGCGAAGGTCCGAAGCCGGAAACATAAGCGTTCAGCGAGTTGGTCTTTTCGCTGGCCTTCATCTCGAATAGATGGTCCGGTGGAATGGAGACTCCGGCATGGTGGAGCAGCCTTTCGATGCGATCCAGCAGTTCGGGATGCCCGGCTGCTAACGGTTCGAAACGGTTGAAGAGAGGCTCCAGGATTAACGGGTCGGCGTATACGGAGGCGAGCATAATCGGCAGTGCGGCCAGCCACGCGTAGAGCCACCAACGGCGCGGACTCCTGCGCAGCAAAGCGTAAAACGGAATCAGCACCGTGATGGCGATTACGATCGATACCATTTGCTCCTTACACCAATCCCAAAACCACGACGGCCAGGACCCGATGGAGATATGAAACCGGACCGAGAGGGAGTGGCCATACATCTCCCCAGGAAGGCTAAATAACGCGGTTAGCAGCACCACCGCGGCGACGATAAGCACTGGAGGGAGGCGCCGCAAGCGGGGGACGATCTTCAGCCGGATCATCGCTAGTAACACCAGGATGGAAATCGCCAGATTCGCAAAATAGAGCGCGTACCGGGCATGGGCGTACTGTACGGCTTGCACTAATTTGTCGGGGGGCAGAGTGTAACTGTGAACGGCCGGCATGCAGTGGGATTGTACAATAGCCGTTAGTGGACAAGCGGCGGATGTGCCCGAATTGCAGGGCGTTTATAACGACCGACGATCGGGTATGCCCCTATTGTCAGGCGCGAGTGGGGCCCCGGGCCATCGACCTGCGGCAAAGCGGCCAGATCCTGGGAGGCTTGATTCCGCAAGCGCACTTCACGACGGTGATCATTCTGGTGATCAACTTCGCACTCTACGCGGCGGACATGCTGAACCCGGACGTAAACAAAGCCGGGGAAAGCGTGCCCTGGATTTTCATGCAGCACGAGATGTACCGGCTGGTGACGGCGGGCTTTTTGCACGGCGGAATCCTGCACATCCTGATGAACTCTTGGGCTCTGTTCGTGGTGGGGGGAGAGATCGAGCAGTTTTTCGGCGCCAGCCGCATGGTGGTCTTCTATTTCGTCACTACGGTGACCGGATTCCTGGCTAGCTCCATCCTGGGGCATGCCTTATCGGTGGGTTCGTCGGCGGGAATTTTTGGGTTGATGGGCGCGATGCTGGCGTTAGGATTCACCGATAAGACTTCAGTCGGGCAGCAGATTAAGTCCTTCTACACGCAGTGGCTGATATTTGGGGTGGTGCTCAGTTTCTCCTCCGGCGTAGATATATGGGCGCACCTGGGAGGTTTC
>Ga0302319_10025153_pt1 | contig 10554 bp, 7 predicted proteins | sample Bog_T0_2_FD_203319 | JGI IMG/M metagenome (GOLD analysis project Ga0302319, IMG submission 203319) | Peat permafrost microbial communities from Stordalen Mire near Abisko, Sweden - Bog_T0_2 | ecosystem: Environmental > Terrestrial > Soil > Wetlands > Peat | place: Sweden: Abisko, Stordalen Mire... | reverse complement strand
ACGGGACAGTTATGGCTCGCAAGCCATAACTGTCCCGTTGCTACTCAGACCCCGGGAGGCTCGTGGCGACCTGGGCGCTGGCCTCCTCGACACTTCCGGAAGCGAGTTGGGGCGGCATGACACGCGCGGCCCTGAGAACCGCCGCGGCGTCGAAGCGGCAAATGCGCCGCTCCTTAAGTAGCCCGGCGATTTTCGCTTCGCGCAGTCTCGCGGCCTTGGCGGGCGTCGGCGCGAGATCGAGGAATTCGAGGAGCCATTCGGCGCAGCATTTAAGACAATTCCGTCTTGCCAAATGGTTGCCGTTGCGCTTCTATAGCTCTAATAATTAGTTGGGGGGTAATTGTGATGAGGTGGATCGCGGTTGGCGCAACCATTTTTTGCGCCTTGATCTGCGGAAGCTGCAGCATCATAGAGAGCGACGTCATCGCTTCCAGCGATCAATCCCCGCCGGCGCAAGGCAGCGGTTCCTACTTTCTTCCCAAGCAAGTGCTGCATGTTCAATTGACGCGATCTGCGCAGCTCTCGCAGATCACCGTGACGCCGAACACCATCGCCGACGGGCGCGCGCATTTTCAGGTCGGGCTGGACCTCTCCCCGACCTCGGACGACAACATTCAGATCGACTACGACGGCGGCATGCTGAAGTCCGTATCGGCGGACGCCAACGACAGGACCGGGGAAATTCTCGTGAATTTCGCCAAGGACGTGGCGCAGTTCCGCACGACTGCTGGCGTGGTCCCCGGCCAGCGAGACCTAATTGCTGATTTCGATCCCTTCGACTATCGCGAGGCCATGCGGACGAACGCGGGACTCGGGGCCGGCAATTGCGTCGAGGTCGAACTGTCGCCCGGTGTCTGGAGTCCCGGTTGCGGCAAGTATAGTCTGGCGCGCGGCGGCGCCGGAATTGTGGACCAGGGCTCGGAGCCGCCGCGTTTGCCGGCCACGCCGGGATTGTATTACCGGCGCGCCATACCTCATATGGTACATTCCGTCGTCGGGGGGCAGACCGTCTCGATGGAGAACAAGCTCTTTGCCAACAATTCGCCGGTACTAAAGATCGACGTCAATAGGACCCTGTTCGTCGATCGCAAGACCACGCTGCAGTTCGACAAAGGCGAGTTGACGCAAGTCATCGTCAAGAAGGACTCGGAACTGCTGGCGATATCCAAGCTGCCGGTCGACATCGTGGCCGCCTACACCGGTGAGATCGTCACCTCCTTGACGCAGCAGAAATCGATCGTGGATGCGCAGACTTCACTGATTAACGCTCAGGCGAACGCGCTCAACGCGAATACGTCGCTGCAAAAAGCGCTGGCTTCGACCGCGACGCCTGCCTCGACCACCGCGTCGCTGCTGGCGGGCGCAGCCTTGCAGACGCCGGGCCCTCTGCAAATCCCCACTCCTGGCGGCGACAACTGCCTCGGCGGCCTAGCGGCGTCCGGCACATGCAACTAGAGGCGATCTTGCGGCAGAACCACGGTTTTCTCGTCGCGCTGGCGGCCCTGTTTGTCATGATTGGCCTCGCCGGCGGTGCCCATGCTCGAAATTCGGCCGCGAACCTGATCGGCGTCTGGCCGGTCGGCTTGGCCGAACCTCAGCCGGGGCATCATGGGGCTCCGCCGTCGCCGGTGGGCGGCATCGGCCATGCTCCATTCATAATACGCGGGTCCGAAAGCTCCAACCGGTTCGTCGTGGGCATATTCTTCCACGACGACGAGGGACGCCCCAGCATTTGCAGCGGACTCTACATCTCAACCTTCTATGTTCTTACTGCCAAGCATTGCACCTGCCACACGAACGGCTATCTTGTTACCAACGACGTCGACATGCTCAGTAATTCCGCGTCCTGGCAGGTCGCCGCATTGGCGGGGTCGCGCCTGGGCGCGCCGTGCAACAGCATCAGCGACTTGAACCTGGCCGAAGGCAACGACCTCGCGCTGCTGAAGCTCGCGAGCCCCTTGCCGATGGGGCCGCATGGGGAATGTACCCGGTTCAATATGACCGATCAGATCATGATCGAGGGCAATTGGCTGACGACGCCTTTGAAAGTGGTGAGGGTGTCGGGATTCGGACGCGATCCCGCCAGCGTCGGCTCGCAGGAAATGCGCCGCGAGGGGCGCATAACCGTGAACTCGCTCACCTGCAAGAACGCGGTCGCCGCGCAATTGGGTTGCGTAGAGGTGCGAGAATTCATCGCGGGCGCGCGGCAATCTGCGCCGACGGCGGTCGATTCGTGCGGCGGCGACAGCGGCGGGCCTGTCTTCGTCGCCGACGCCCAAGGTGCCATGACGCCCATCGGCGCTGTCTCGCGAGCGCTGCCCGGCCAGCCCAGCTCGAGCTGCGGCGGCGGCGGCATATACACCCATTACGGACGCACGGACGTCCTGGCTTGGCTTCGGTCGCTAATGATCCAGGCGGATGGTTGCTCATAGCGGCGGCGCGCTGAGGGGAGGGATTTCAATTGCATGCTGGCTCGCTCTTTCGAATGTCTCGCAGATCGGTCATGGGCGGAATGCTGTCCACCGCCTCCGGAGTCGCCCTGGGCGCTGACGCTGCGCCGGCTGCGCGCAATTATGCGCGCGGCGCCCGCGTGCCGGACGGCATCGGGGGGCGGATCCGCGCGCAAAACGCGGCGGCCCAGACGATCGCGCTTTCCGTGACCGCCCAGCCCGACCTTGCGCGCGCCATCTCGGTCGCACGCACGGCGACGCCCCCCGCGCCCCGGACGCGCTTCGACTGGCGCGACACGCACAAGGTGACTCCGGTGAGAAATCAGGGGAGTTGCGGCAGTTGCTGGATATTCGCGGCGCTGGGCGCGTTCGAATCGGCCTATCTGATCGCCAACAAGGACGCCGATGTCGCGTCGCTCCATGTATCTGAGCAGCAGCTTCTGGACTGCACCTTCTCGGAGACCAACTGCGTCGTCGGCGGCTGGCACGAAGTCGTCATGACTTATCTGATGACGCTCGGCGGTGTCGAAGCGACCCGCTATTCCTACAATTCACAGAACCCGCAACGTGAAAGCTATTGCAACGCGAATTTCGGCACGCGGCCGTTTCTCGCCCATAACTCGGCCTACGTCTCGGGTTCGTTGTACATCCCTCCGGTCGCGGACCTCAAACAGGCGATCTTGAGCCACGGCCCCTGCGTTTCCGGTGTCACGGCCGATGAATCGTGGAACAGCTACGCCGGGGGCGTCCTAAACGGCAAACCCTCGACGCGGACGCCGAACGACATAAACCACGAGGTTTTGATTGTCGGATGGGACGACACAGTCAAGACGGCGTCGGGAAGCGGAGTCTGGATCGTCAAGAACTCTTGGGATACCGATTGGGGCGGCGACAACCAGGGCTATGCCCTGCTCCCCTACGGCGTGAGCAACATCGGCTTCGCCGCGTCCTGGGTCGATGTCCTGCCCAACGCCGTCGGCGCGCAGGAGGGCCTTTCAGAAGCGGTCGACGAGATCTCTGCCAAGACCAAGCTGCTCACGCTTAGCAATAATGTTGGATTGAAGAGCGTGCGCGAGTTCGGAAAAATGTTCAACGACATCGTCAAATAACGCCGCAACGCGGGGCAGACTCGCTCCGCCGCGTGCTTCCATGGCGGGCGTCGGAAACAAGGTATGGTATCCGGCGGATCGTCTTGCGAGGCGGGCGTCCCCGCCCGGTTGGCTTCAGTGCATTATCGAGACACAGATATCCGACATCTTGAACAAAGAAAAAACGCCTGACAGTTGCGCATTCCTTCAGCATGAACGTTTGCGATCCATAGATTGAATGACGGATTGTGTGACCGTTTTCGCGCCTCGCCAGCCCGCCTTTGGCGTTGTCGGCCTCAACTAACGAAATGGCCGTTTACTACCCATAAGCGGACATATCAGGAACACGAGGGGCTGATTGTGGCGTTAGATCAGACCTTTGGGAATTTTCTGATTTTTCGATGGCTTGCGGGTGGTGACGGAAATCAAGTGATTCCCGATACAGATGGTTCTCGGCATTTCAGAGCCGAAAATGAGGCAATTTTCTATGCGAAAACCATGTCGGATTGTCAAACTGTACGGAAACGATGGTACGATGGTTTTCCGACAGGCGATCTGTTTCTCGTTCCGTCCCCTTATGTGTATTGGGAGGCCAGTTGGTTAGTTCTGGCCCTCAGGAATCCCCTCATTCTTTGAGACTCGAAAAAGCCTGAATTTCAGATTCTCCGGTCGGTTCGACGGAGAATCAATGGTCGGGGAAGCGATGCGAGCGCCGAAGGAGCAGTTTGAATTCGTTCATGATTTCGTTAGTCGCGTGTTCATTGATGACTTGCACGCCAAGCGCGTGCTGTCTTTGGCTAATGGAGCGCTCGGGGTCATGACCGGGGCGACCCTGGCAGTTGGCCTGATCGGGCAGGCTCTCGCCACGGCGCGTGGGTTGTTGGCCAAGTCGGCGATCAAACAGGTCGACCGGTTGCTGAGCAACATGGGCGTGGCCACTTGGGACCTGTTCGCGCCTTGGGTTCGCGAGGTCGTGGGTGTACGGCGCGAGATCGTCGTGGCGATGGACTGGACCGATTTCGATGCCGACAACCAATCCACGCTGGCGCTGCACCTCGTCACCCGCCACGGAAGAGCCACGCCGCTCCTTTGGCTGACCGTCGACAAGGACGAATTGAAGAACCAACGCAACGATTTCGAGGACTTGTGCCTGTCCCGTCTGAAGGCGCTGTTGCCCGAGGACGTGACCGTGACGATCCTGGCCGACCGCGGCTTCGGCGACGTCAAATTGTTCGAGTTTCTAAACACCCTGGAGTTTGAATACGTTATACGCTTTCGTTGCAACATCCACGTCACCGCCGCCGACGGCGAAACGCGACTGGCCGCCGATTGGGTCGGCAAGGGCGGACGGGCGCGCAAGTTGCCCGACGCGGAAATCTCCGCCGCCCGCCAAAAAGTTGGGGCGGTTGTCTGCGTGAAGGCGCCGGACATGAAGGAAGCCTGGCATCTGGCCGCCAGCGACGGACTACTATCCGCGCCCGAGATAATCAAGCTTTATGCCAAACGCTGGACCATCGAACCCAGTTTCCGCGACAGCAAGGATTTGCGCTTCGGCATGGGCATGAGCGCGCTCAGAATCAGCGATCCACAACGCCGCGACCGCCTCTTGCTCCTCAACGCCTTCGCAATCCTGCTGCTGACGTTGTTGGGCGCCGCTGGCGAGAGCCTCGGAATGGATCGCCAACTGCGAACCAGCACCGTCAAGCGCCGCGTCCATTCCCTGTTCCGCCAAGGCTGCCTGCTCTACGACCTCATCCCCAACATGCCGGAGCAACGCTTGCGACCGCTCGTCGAAAAATACCAGGAAATCCTATGCCAAAACAAGACCTTCTCTCAGGCCTTCGGAATGGTCTGAAAATGAGGGGATACCTGAGGTTCTGGCCACCTTCGCCGAGACCACTTTGTGGTTTCTACGCGACAAAGTCCCCAGATGCTGGGAAATCTTCCGCGATTCGGTAACCGACAACTTCCGCGTCATCAACCCCAAGGATTTTCGGGTTATGACGTGAACGGGGTATATATACCAATAAAAAAGTTTGCCAAATTTGAAACGCGCCGGGATTATTGTAGCTTCGCCAATGCTCCGCTTGGCACGTATCCGAGTTTAACGCCGTCTCGGGCGATGACTGAAAATCCGCCGACGAGCTTCACGACCCGAACCTGTGCACCAGGCGACAGTGACACAGCTCCTGGCGCGTCGTCTGCGGGCTGCTCGCGGACACGCTCGGACCGGATCAGCACATGGGTCGGCATCTTCGGAATGGGTTCTTCGCTGTTGGGTTGCACAATCGCGGCGACGCGATCCCCCAGAGGGAAATCGTCGCCGATCCTGATGTGGGGTTGCTGGCGCTCGCCCCACACGTCCTGGCTGATCATGGGAACTTTTTGATAGGCGTAGTCGGCGATCTGTCTGAGGGTCACTTCGTCGCCGCCGCCGGCCGCAGACTTCGTCAACGCGTCGAGAATTGTCCCCGTTAGCAACCCATGCCCCTCATAGCCTTCATGGGCCGCGTCGCTCGCCGCCGTGATGATGCTGCGTCCGGTCGCATGCTGCAGTCGGTCGATGGCGGTCTCCTGTTCAACATCGCCTCGGATCGCGGACGCGCTCTCGCAGGTGTCGAGGATTAGGATGCTCTTCTGTGCCAGGATCTTGGCAAGCCAAGCCTGAAGCATGTCCTGGCTGATCGCAGCGCTCTCAATGGTCCGTCCGTTGTCGAAGGTCAGGTCTTGCGGCAGAAAATAGTATGCGCCGGCAATGCTCCGGCCATGCCCAGCGATATAGAGCACGAAGACGTCTGAGGGCTTGACGTCGCCTGCGATGCCTTCGATGGCCGCCCCGATGCCCTTCGCAGTGGCCGCATCCTCCAGAATGGCAACAACCTTCGGCTCCGCATAAAGGCCTTTCGCAACGGCCTGCAGTCGATCGCCGATGGCCTTGGCGTCGTCGGCGGCATATTGCAGGCTCCAGTCGGTCTTGGCGTAGTGGCTGACCCCCACCGCGACGATGAACATGCGCGGCCGTTCGCTCGTCTCGCCGAACTTGTCGATCTCCAGATGATACGGAACCGAGGCGAGCAGGCCCTTGCCGTTATATGCGGTGATCTCGATGACGTTCCTGCGAGAGGGATCAATCGGAAGGGTTTGCGACACGATCCGATAGCCGTCGCCCGCCGTGGTTTGCGCGTCCGATGTCTTGACGGCGCCCTGGGGCACGCCATTGACCCGCCACAGTAGCTTGTCGCCGATTCCGCCACCCGTATCGGTCAACCGAACCGAGACCTTGGCCGCATCGCCGATGAGTTCCGTCTTGATGTGCTCCTTAATTTGCGGCGCTGGACCGGAGTCGAGGATCGTCTCCAGATTCAGCTTCGACGCCGCGTCCTTGTACTTGCCTTCCGGATCGCCTTTGAGCGCCTCCTGGACAAGGTCCGGCCGATACAGACTGTCGTAAACCTGCGTCACCGAGTAAACCTCGAGACCGCGCACGACGTTTACCAGATCAGCGCTATTGGCGACGCTCGAGGCGTCGAAGAAGCCTGCAGGCGTGATGGCGAGCCAGTCACTACCGGAAGAGAATAAGCGAACTGATTCGGAACCAGTTCGCGCGTCGGTGCCAATGAATGTTGCAAGCGGCTCAGGTGACCCGCTTCTCCAGACTGTCACCGCACCGTCTGCGCGACCGGACAAGATACGGGTACCGTCTACAGAAAATGCGATCGAGTTGACAGCGCTGGGTTGCCCTGAATAATTCCGCACCTCGTGTCCATCCCTAGCGTCGAAAAGCACAAGCGCACCATTCCTACCGGCCGCCAGCACAGAGCGTCCATCAGGCGAGATTCGACATAGGTAAATGTTAGTGGGAAAACTGGCGAACCACCGTCGTTTGGCCCTCCCGCCTAATTCCCACAGCAAAAGGTCGTGATCAAACGTGGTACCAACTGCAAGTGTCTGGTTGCCTGGTCCAAATGACAAGCAGTTGACTGAGTCATACGGTCCACCTTCGTTTACGAGCACTGTTTGTATCAGCCGCTTGCTTCTCACCTCCCATACCTCTATCTCATCAGATACCGCGATCGCTACATTTTCGCCGTCTGGAGATAAGGTAAGGTTTGGTTTGTGGAGGAGAGAAAGAAATCTAGAAAGCGAGCCACTCTTTGATCTTCCTTTAGGAACGATCGTTTGTATTTGACGGCCCGTGTTAATCTCCCATATCTTGATTTGTAGAGTCACTGTCACCGCTGCAATAACACGCCCGTCGGCGGAGAATGCAACTGAGACGATCTTTTCGTCGGCTCCCGCAAACGTATTCAGCTCCTTTCCACTACTCAGATCCAATTGCTTAAGCGTAGTATCATTGCTGCTGAAGAACACGGATCGGCCATCCGGAGACAGCCAAAGTCGAGCGTTTTTCGTCCGTGGACCTATAATTTCACGGATCACTCGCCCGGTCCCTGCATCCCATAGCCGGACTTTATTGGCCGAATTTATAGCGACGAACACGGAAGCATCTGGCGAGAATGAAACCGATGTCACACTACTAGTGAATCCGGCAAACGCGCGCAGCTCTTTCCCACTATCTGCATCCCATAGCTTCAGTCCGTTCTTGTTGTCACGCCCAACTACGGTTCGGCCATCAGGCGAAAAGGCCGCATTCGCTTCTAAAAACGATTCGGGAAATATGCGCACCTCTTCACCGCTGTCGATCTGAAACAACCGTGTGTCACCATACCCCCGCAGAAGTACGGTACGGCCATCCGGTGATATTTCTGCGGATAATACTGTGCTTCCATGTCCATCAAACGTCTTCAGTGCGCGACCACTCTGAACGTCCCACAGCTTTGCGGTTTGGTCTTCGCTTCCCGAGGCGATAAATTTTCCGTCTCCTGAAAAGGCTATCGAGACCACACTTGCAGAATGCCCTGAAAACAATCTTAACTCATGCTCGTTCTTAATATCCCAAAGGATCAACTTGTTGTCTGCAGCACCTGAAATAATGCGGCTTCCATCCGGCGAGAATGCTACCGAACGGCGAGATGTACCCGGACCATTGAAAACCCGAAGTATCCGCTCGGTCTTAAGGTCCCAAAGAATGACTTCCTCCCCGTATTCAGCCAAGATGGTTTTGCCGTCCGGTGAAAAAGCCAACCAACCGGCTCCTTTGGATCTTCTAAATCCAGTTAGTAATATGCTGCCAGTCTGCATATCCCACAGCTGAATAGTACCATCACCACAGCTCAGTGCCGCTATGCGTCCGTCTGGTTTGAAGGCTGCCGCAGCGTGCTTACACGCGTCGGTTAGCTTGAAAATTTCCTGGCCGTCTTCAGCATCCCAAAGATCGGTTGCCTCGGAACCACTGGAAAGAACGGAGCGCCCGTCGGGGGCGAAGGCTGCGGCGTCGACCATAGCGCGCAGTGGGCGGCCGGTAGCAACTGACCAGAACGACAGATGGAAGTATTCGCCGACTGAGAACACGATACGACCCGACGGAGAAAAGCCCACCGAACTTGCAATACCGTCGTGCCCCGCAATTGTACGGAGCTGCCGCCCACTCTCGACATCCCAAATTGTGAGCGTATCGTCATCGCCAATAGAAGCTAGGGTGCGACTATCGGGCGCAAACGCGGCAGCCGTTATCTTGTCTCCATTCTCAAGCTGAGGCGTCAACTTGATATCATTAACGTCCCGCGCGGTAGCAAACCGGGTATGCAGGATCAAAACGCCGAGAAAGATACCAGCAAGGAGCCATCGATAAGGGCTCGTGGTCATTGCTGCCTCCGACGACCTTTCGATTTGCAGGCGGCGCAGTGCAAACCGGTTCATTTAGATAAACTCCGTCTTCCTGCAAGTGCAACTGGCGCTAGCGCTACCCATTCTTACCCTGCGCGGTCTTGTTCAAACACGTTTATGAATTCAAGGTGTTGTATTCCGCGTCCGATTGATTTTCTGTTCAGCGACCACCTGACCCGGGCTCGTTCCCGCCCGATTAAAACGCTCTAAAGTGACCGAAAACCTTTTCGTTCGCTGGCCATTTGAAATCACGGAGTCAATCAAAAGCCATTCGCCGCTTCTACGCTTTGAATCCACGCGCGGTAAGCAGAAACACGTGAATACACCCCATACTTAAGGTTCCTTGCACACCCGTCGCCGAAGGAGACGACGCCGACCAGAAGCGACACCCCGTCATTTCGCCATACCAACGGCCCACCGCTGTCGCCCTGACAACTGTCCACGCCGCCCTCCTTCTCGCCCGCGCAGATCATGCTGCCTGAGATTCTCCCGTTATAGGATTCTGCCGCGTTGCAGACGGCGGGGTCCGTATATGGCACTTCCGCTATCAGCAAATCGTTTGATGTGTCTCCTCCTTCCCTCGTTGCGCCCCAGCCTGTCACGAACAACGGCTGGCCAATCGGGATGGCGAGCGACTTAGAAGCCAGGGGGATCACTTCGCCTTTCGGAGGCGAGTTCAGCTTGACTAGCGCTAGATCGTTTTCGTGCGTACCCGGCTTATATCCGTCGTGAACGATAATGCGTTCGGCTTCGATCCCTCGACCGGCTGCCCATTCTGGCTGATAGTCCGTTGCGCCCGCTATGGCCAAAGCTTTGCTCTTGTCAGGAGCCTGGCCGAAACAGTGGGCCGCAGTCAGCACCCATTTCTGGGCAATAATGGATCCGCCACAGAGGTACGACAGACCGTCGCTCTGTGTTACGATCAACGCGACCTGCCAGGGGTTGTCCTTGATGTCAGTCCGCTTGCCGCCGACGATTCGGCTGCCGCCGGGCTTGATCGTCTCCTGCGCCGACGCTTGTACGGCCAAACCAAGGCTGAACAGTAAAGTCAGAGAAACCGTCAGAAATTCACGAAGTAATCCCGACATAAGCGCCTCCTTTTCGCTAGTGCAGATCTGCAAGTGCCTCGCTTGGCACGTATCCGAGTTTAACGCCGTCTCGGGCGATGACTGAAAATCCGCCGACGAGCTTCACGACCCGAACCTGTGCACCAGGCGACAGTGACACAG
>Ga0302319_10025151_pt1 | contig 10554 bp, 7 predicted proteins | sample Bog_T0_2_FD_203319 | JGI IMG/M metagenome (GOLD analysis project Ga0302319, IMG submission 203319) | Peat permafrost microbial communities from Stordalen Mire near Abisko, Sweden - Bog_T0_2 | ecosystem: Environmental > Terrestrial > Soil > Wetlands > Peat | place: Sweden: Abisko, Stordalen Mire... | reverse complement strand
TCCTAATCTATTGTACAGGCTGCTGTGTGTGAGTAGCTCCTGACATTGCGCGCGATTGCCCGTGGGCGACTTTGTTTTTGGTGGGCACACTCATGGGAGAAGATTATGTGCTCAGCTATTGGTACTAACGTACTACGAAATCGCGCCGTTGTTTATTCCGAAGAGAATGCCGCTTTCCCACGGACATTGCGAAACGCTAATTTGAGCTTGACAGAACCCCCAAGATTGAGGAAACTAGGTCAACGGATATGGAGAGAGGATTCATGAATGGTTCGCCCCTCCCAGTTACGCGGGACATGCCCAAGTCAGGCAGGGAGTCGCAGGGAATGCCCTCCGGCCAGCGTTGGAAGATGAGCCCGGAGTAAACGGATGAGCGACTGGCGTTGGGTGGTGCGCATTGGCTGTAGAAGCAGTATTGCCGTCTACCGCATTGCATAATCTCCGCGCCGCCGGATTCGCGGCCAAGGTATGGCTGAGTAATGGCTTACCTGCGGTTCATTCGATGACTGCGTCGCTGCTTGTCATATCTCTCGCTCCATTCAATCTTTATAATAGCGAGAATCGTCGGCTGTTCGCTATAGATTAGCGCAACACTCAGACGTGATCGTTTTCTGTAATTGTAGTGAAACTTAGCCTTAATATGGATGTTGCAGCGATCGGCTGCAAGGGTTTCTAACGCGTAGGCTGGCTTTGTGCGGAATCTGATTGTATCGTTCATACCGTACCAAGAAATCATATATCCCTCATCCCGGCGTTAGTCAAGACCAACATATTGGCATTATTTTTCGCACCGAATCGCAGACTCAGTTCATCTAAATTTTAAGATTAGCCATGATTATAAATCGCACACTATCGGTGTTTCTCCTTATCCCGTTGCTGGCGGGCATCCTCTCGGCGCAACCAACGAAGCGCGACGATGGCGGCGCAGGGCTGCCTTCCGCCGATGTTGGCGTGCTCGGAGGCGGCGATGAGATCACGCTTCGAGACTCCGATGTAGAGGAACTCAACGGGAAGGTGTTTCAGATAGGTGAGGACGGGACGATCGGTTTACCAATCATCGGCCGTCTCCAGGTCGCTGGTTTGACAGTGGCCGAGTTTGAGCGGGCCATCAACGACAGCCTTAAGGTCTACGTCAAAGAGCCCAGGACGACCGTTGCGTCGGTTCAGTATCGCAGCCGGCCGGTTTCTGTCCTCGGAGCGGTTACCAACCCTGGGGTCTATCAAATGACCACGCCGCGGACCCTGGTTCAGATGCTTTCAGTGGCCGGTGGACTGCGGTCTGACGCCGGATCCTGGTTGGTAATCACACGCAAGGACCCTCGCGAGACGAGCCACCCGACACAGCCGGGCGCGGACTTCGTAACGGGCGTCACAGAAATCAGGATTCCAATCACCGGAATCCTCAACGGATCGGACCACAGAGCGGGCATGCTTGTTGTCCCTAATGACGTCATATCGGTGGCCAAGGCCGAGATGATCTTCGTAATGGGGGATGTCAAAAAGCCCGGCGGTTTTGTACTCGGGGATCGGGAGCAATTGTCCCTGATCCGGGCGCTTTCCCTGGCGGAAGGGCTCCAGGGCACTGCATCGGCGCGTCACGCGAAGGTGTTGCGGGACTCGGCGGCGGGGCGTTCCGAGATACCGGTGGACATCGCCAAGATTCTTGATGGCAAGGGGCCCGATCTGATGTTGTTGCCCGACGATGTCCTTTATGTTCCGACAAACACCGGTAAGAAGATTGCGCTCCGGTCGATTGAGGCCGCAATTCAGACCGGAACTGGCATCGTGATTTGGAGAAGGTAGCCGTGAAAGGATCACCGGAAAACAGCATGGATAACACACTCAACGGGAGGAAAGCAGTTTTGCCTAGCGCCACTCTTCTGCCTCGCGAGCCATTTCGAAGTGCCGCCCGTTTGGAAACGGTCAACCGGACCCAGATCAAACCGCCTGGCGAGCCTAACCAGCTAAATAGGTATTGGGCGGCGATCGTCGATCGCAAGCTGCTCGTTTTACTTATTCTGACAGTTTGCACGGGGGTGGCCGCGATTGTTGCGCTTTCCGAGCCGGCAAGTTATCACGTCAAAACTTCGATCGAACTGCTGGGTATCAATGCAAACTTCCTGAACCTCCAGTCGGTGGATCCTACCGGCCCTATCGAGGGCGGTTCCTCGTCCGAGAGCTACACGCAAACCCAGTTGGAGTTATTGAAGAGCGAAGGATTGGTTGCCAGAGCGGTGAAGAAGACGCACCTGGATGAGGACAACCGCTTCCTTTCGCAGTCCAGAAGCTCGCTCTTTACGCCTATCCGTCATCTCCTCGCGCGGGTCGGCCTCGCGAAGCAGGTTCAGTCGGGTCCCCTGGCAATGGGCGCACAGGAACGGCTTCACACGGCGATTGAGATTGTTCAAAAACGCCTGAAAGTTCAGCAGGTTCACCAGTCAAACCTTGTTGAAATCGCCTTTGATGACACCGATCCGAAGGTCGCACTGGACTTCGTCAACGCAGTCGCGCAGGAAGCGGTCGACGAGAACATGGAGTCGCGCTGGAATCTCAGCCGCAACGTCGGTGATTGGCTGGGACGCCACCTGACGGACTTGCGGGCCAAGATGGACCTTGCGGAGAAAGATCTACTTTCCTACACGGCAAGTGCGGGCCTTCTGTCCACCAACGATGGCGTGAGCGTAGACGACGCCCGGTTGCAGCGGCTTCAGGACCAACTGTCGCGCGCCCAGGCCGACCGTATTCAGAAAGAGACACGCAATACCGTCGCCACGATCGCCGATCCGCAGTCGTTGCCTGAGGTCCTGGACGACCCGGCGCTGAAAGAGTATCGCGTGCGTCTGGCCGACCTGCGAAGGCAAGAGGCTGAAATGAGTTCGGCTTTTACGCCCGCCTATCCCAAGGCCAAGCACTTGCAGGCGCAGATCGCAGAGTTGGAATCGACCATCGCGAATGAGCGGGCGAACATTCGGAATCGAATTAGCAATGAGTACTCGGCTTCCAAGCGCAACGAAGACGCGGTGGTTGTGGAATATGCGGCTCAGTCGGCCAAGGTCGGCAGCCTCGCTCAAAAGACGATTCACTACAACACCCTGAAGCGCGAGTTGGAAACAACCCGAAGCATGTATGAGGACATGCTGAAGCGAGTCAACGATACGGAGCTGGCGTCGGTCGTTCGATCCAGCGGAATACGCATTGTCGACGCTGCTACATTCCCCGAGCCGCCCAATAACTCGAAAGCGATGTTCATATGTTCGATCGGCCTTTTCGCCGGTTTGCTGATCACCGGTTCAGTGATCTTCGTGCTAGACCAGACCAGCAACACGCTGCGCTCGCCTGGCTATGCGCCCGCGCTTCTGAGCGTCATGGAACTTGGCATCATCCCATCCGCCACAAAGTCCGAGCGGAGCCGGCTGGCGGGTTCGCAAGCGCGCCGTGCTTTCTCAAAGTCCAAACCAGCGAATTCGGGCGCCATCACGTTGGGCCTGCAGCGGCAGCCCGATAGGCAGGCCATCAGAGAGAAGGAGGCAGCCGCATCGTCGCCCTTCGACGACTCGTTCCGCTCCTCCATTAATTCGATTCTCTTTGCACTGGACGAAGGTAGCGAGCACCGCGTGATCGCGGTCAGCAGCCCGGGAGCGGGCGATGGCAAGACTACCATCGCGGCCAACCTCGGAAGCATCCTCTCTGAAATCGGGAACCGCGTTCTCTTGATCGACGCCGATCTCCGCAAGCCCACGCTTCACACTATGTTCGGAATTGAAAATGGCGACGGGCTATCCAATCTTCTTTCTAGCGAGGAGCCGATTTCCCTCGAGAGCGTACAAGCCCTTGTCCGCCGCCCCGAGAACTCCAACCTTGACGTGTTGACCGCCGGCGCACCTGGCGCAGTCGCCTTCGACCTCTTCCAATCGAAACGAATTGCCGAACTGATCGAAGCCGTGCGGACCGACTACAAGCTGATCCTGATCGACACTGCCCCGTTGCTCCTGATCCCCGAAAGCAGGACCTTGGGCCGGCTGGCAGATTGGTCAATCCTCGTCCTTCGAGCTGGCAGGACTACCGAGGAAGCGGCGATCGCCGCCCGCCAGCAGATGGCCGATGATGGCATTCCGCTGCTCGGCACTATCCTGAATGACTGCAAGCGGCTCCGCAGTGCGTACGGTTATTCCTACTAGGTCACGATGCAGACGATAGCGCTCACAGGCAACGATTGGACGGTGCCGGTCTCGATTCCTTCAGGAGCCCGGCTGTACTGGCTGCTGTTCGGTTTTGCCTTCTGCATCAGCTCGTTCGTGCTTGTGGAGCCGGCGCCGGTAGACGCAGTGATGTTGTTGCTGCTGGCGCTCGGAACTGTAATGGGCACGGTTCGTCTGGCGGCTCTCAGCATTGTGCCCACGATCCTGCTGACTGGTTTGGCCCTGGCCAACGTCGTTTCGATTTCGCTGGCGGCTGATCCGGCGCGGGCGGTCTGGTATTTTCTGGTGACGTTCTACCTGATGACGTCCTGGGCGCTGTGTATAGGGGCTCTCGACGTGGGCGGGATGCCGTTATTACAGGTGGTTTTTCGCGGCTATTCGTTCGCGGCGTTGATTTCAGTTGCCTTGGCGCTAGCCTCGTATTTCCACCTGATTGGATTCCAGTCGTACCTGTTGCTCTACGGACGGCCGAAGGGGTTGTTCAAGGACCCGAACGTATACGGCCCTTTTCTGGTTCCAATTGCAGTGATGGCGATCACAGGGTGCCTGCCGATTAATTCACGCTTCTGGCAGGCGTGCATGGCGGTGGTGGCGTCGCTGGGAATCGCGCTCAGCTACTCGCGCGCTTGCTGGATCAACTACGTCGCTTCACTCGCGCTCTTCGTTGTATTGGACCTGGTGCTGCCCTCCCGGTCCCCCGAAGCGCACTCGGTTTCGCTGAGCAGAGTTTTCTTGTTTGGGGCAGTTGCATCGTTGGCCGTGCTCGCGATTCTTCAGGTTCCTTCGGTGCAAACGATGCTCACGGTGCGGCTCGGCCAGGGCGGGATGCACGATTACGATCAGATTCGTTTTCAGACGCAGCGCATGGCCGTGCAGGCGGCGATTGATCACCCTCTAGGTATTGGACCGGGGCAGTCGGAAGCGACATTCCAGTACGCCACGCATAGCTCCTATATGCGGGTGCTGAGCGAGAACGGTCTGTTTGGACTCTGCTGCTTCGTTGGGTTTGCGCTGGCTTCGGTGATTCAGGCGGTTCGCAAGGCCTGCCTGGCAGAGACAGCCGCGTGGCGAGGTCTTTTCGTCGCCTCAGCGGCGTGCATTTGCGGCCAGCTCATCAACAGCGGGGTGGTGGACACGGTGCATTGGCGGCATTTTTGGATCCTGTTGGCACTGCCCTGGATTCCGGCCCGAGTCTGGTCTTCGTCGAATGAGAACCCGGCGCCCGGCTTTGACTTAACCGATCGGAGGAGGACACAATGACAGCTTCTCAGGCAATCAGTATTGACCGCCCGAGATCCACAGCCCGGCCTATTTCAATGATTGTGTCGTTGCTATGCAGCGACATTTTCGCCTTGCTGATCTCTGTCGCCATCAGCGTTGGGGCAAAGGCGCTGGTGGATCATCACTTGAACATCGCAAGCTATTTGCGCCTCGCGCCCCTGATGCTGGTGTTCCTGACAATCTACGCCGCGATGGGGTTGTATTCCGGCGTGGCGATGGGTCCGCCCGAAGAGATCAGGCGCGCGACGATTTCTTCCTCCGGTCTGTTCCTGCTTCTGTCCGCCCTTACGGTTTCGTGGCGCGGTGCTTCGCAGGTCTTCACGTGGCCGTTGTTCACGGCCCTTTTGCTCAGCATCATCCTGGTGCCGCTGTCTCGCGGGGCAGTGCGCCTGCTGCTGAGCCGCCGCGACTGGTGGGGTTACCCCACTGTTGTCATCGGAGCCGGCGAGACTGGCCGCATGGCGTTGCGAGCGATTCGTGAACAGCCCGGCCTGGGCCTGAAGCCCATCGCGGTGGTGGATCCCAACTCCTTCGTTCGCGAGCTGTACGGAGTGCCCGTATATCGTGGCATGAACATGATTTCGTCATTGGTCAGCCGGGAATCCTCCGCCTACGCTATCATTGCGATGCCCGAGAACCTGTCCGGCGATTTCATGCGGTTCATCGAGCAGAATGTCTTGCCCCACTTCGCGCACGTACTCGTGATCCCTGCGCTGTTTTCCTGGTCCCATCTGTGGATGCGGCCCAAGTCCCTGGGCAACATGTTGGGCCTTGAGATGCCGCAGACAAGCCGGCCGGGGCATGAGTTCTTCAAGCGTCTTCTCGATATGGCCGTGAGCGGCGGATTGATGCTCTTTCTGGCGCCGCTGTTCTTCAGCGTGGCTCTGGCAATCAAGCTCGACAGCCCGGGCCCTGCGCTCTTCGGTCACCGGCGCATCGGACGGCGAGGCGCGTTCTTTCCGGCCTGGAAATTCCGCACCATGCTAGTGAACGGCGACGAGATCCTAAAGCGTCACCTCAGCGAAAACGAAGAGGCTCGATCCGAATGGGAGAGAGATCACAAGCTGAGGAACGATCCGCGAGTGACGCGGGTCGGCCGGATTCTACGCAAGACCAGCCTCGATGAACTGCCGCAACTGTGGAATGTTCTCAAGAACGAGATGAGCTTGGTCGGTCCGCGTCCCATCGTACAGGCCGAAGTGAGCCGGTACGGCGCAGCCTTCTCCGAGTACACCCGCGTCAAGGGCGGCCTGACAGGTCTATGGCAAGTATCCGGCCGGAACGATACGACCTATGACGAGCGCGTCCGTCTGGACACAATGTATGTCCGGAACCGCTCGGTGTGGCTGGATCTCTTCATTTTGTACCGCACGGTAGGCGTTGTGCTTTTCGGCAGCGGAGCCTACTGAGTTACTACCCTTCATGAACACGATGCCGGTCAAGAGTCCGCATAATCCGTCCACCGTTCTAGCCGCTGAAGCGGCCGAAGGCGAAGCGCAGCAAGACAACGTTTCGGCTGGCGGGTCGCGCGTGGAGGAGGCGGGTTCTGACGCGACGAAGCGTGCTCCTAACACGTGGATGGCACGGATTGGCGGGCTTGTCAGGAATGACCTTGTTCACAATACGGCCGCCCTGTATGGCGTGCAGTTGTGCCGCAAGATTTTCCCTCTGATCACGATGCCGTATCTGGCTCGGGTATTGGGCCCATCGGTTTGGGGGACGGTGGCATTTGTCAGCTCACTCGGGGAGTTCATCGTACTGATGATTGAATTCGGTTTCAACCTATCGGCCACGAGGCAGATCGCCCAGGCGAGGCATTCGCCTGCGGTCTGCGGCAACGTGATGGCCGGAGTGGTTGGGGCGCAGGCTCTGTTGGCAACTGGCAGTATCGCGGCCGCCTGGTTGGCTTCTCGATTCATTCCACTGCTACGCGACAACCCTCAATTGCTTTGGGCTGGCGTGTTCTACGGAGTGTGCCAGGGGATCAACCCTCTCTGGTTCTTCCAAGGGCTTGAGCGCTTGCGGTTGCTGGCAACTCTCGAAATCGTCGGGAAAACGATCGGCGTGATTGGCATTTTCCTGATTGTCCGGTCTCCGGAGAACGCATGGTTGGCGTTGCTGCTGCAAGGGATCCCCCCGTTGCTGTCGGCGATCATCGGAATGGGCATTGCCTACCGGCTGTTCCCTTTCGTCGTGCCGACGGTATCCCTGGTGCGGGACGCTTTGGTTTCAAGCTGGAGGCTATTCGTCTTTCGAAGTGGAGAGAGCTTGTACGGTGCGGGAAACGCGTTCATCCTGGGGCTGTTTGCGCCGGCCGCTTCAGTCGGTTACTTTGCGATCGCCGAGAAGATCAGCAAAGCGGCTTTCGGCCTGTTGAATCCGGTTCGCGAAGCGCTGTACCCGCGTTTGAGCCGCCTTGCGGCTGGCTCCGGAGCGGAGGCCGCGCGGTTGGCGCGCATTGGCGCCACGCTCATGATCTCGGGCGGTTTTTTGCTGGGCATTGGACTTTACGTATTTGCTCCTTTACTGATTCGCACTATAACCGGTGCCAGTTTTGCCCCGGCAGTGACAGTGTTGCGGATCTTCGCATTGCTACCACCGCTGCTCGCAGTGACTACTTCTGTTGGTCTTCAATGGTTGCTTCCGCACGGTCAGGATGGCGTGGTCAATCGAATCATCCTGACGGCGGGCGCGCTGAATCTTGTTATGGCATTTGCGGCTGCGCCGCGATTTCAACATGTCGGGATGGCCGTTAGCGTTCTGATTGCCGAGTGCTTCGTTTGCGCCAGCATGGTTCACGCGGTCATGGTTCGCACCCCATTTTGGAACCGTCACAAACCCCTCGAAACGGTGACATCGCCGCTTGTCAAAGAGGTACTGAATGGCTGAGCAAACAAAGTCTTCGCGGGTCAATGGCAAAGACTCCATCGCGGTCAACGCCCGCTTCCACGTGCATCGCAAAGCCGGAATGCAGCGCTATGCGCATGAAGTCTCTTCGCGGTTGTCAGAGCATCTGCGCGAAATTCGCCCGAGCTATGCCCTCAAGGGACCGGTGGGACATCTTTGGGAACAGGTTTGTCTGCCGGCTTCGGTTGGAAGTTCTCTACTGTGGAGCCCTAACAACACCGGGCCCGTATTCGTTCGCCATCAGGTCTGCACGATTCACGACATCATTCCAATCGACCGTCCGGAGTGGTTCAGCCGTTCTTTCGTCTCCTGGTACAAGTACCTGCTTCCAGCCCTTGCGAAGTCGGCTCAACATCTCATCGCGATTTCCGAATTCACGCGCTCGCGGATCATCAACGCTTTTGGCGTGGCGCCGGAGAAGGTGAGCGTCGTGCTCAATGGGATCGGCCCGGAGTTCTGGCCCCGGCCGGCGTCCGAGGTGGAGAGGGTGCGGAAAACCCTGGGTATCTCGCCCGCGCCGTACTTGCTGTATGTCGGCTCGGTCGAGCCTCGCAAGAACCTTGTCCGGCTACTGGATGCTTGGGAGCGAATTCACAAGAGTTGCCCGGACACACAGTTGCTCATCACAGGCCTGAGCACACAAGGTTCGCGGGTCTTCTCGGACGTCAACATCAGCAGGATTCCAGAGAGAGTCTTTTTCACTGGATATGTCAGCGACGAAGATCTACCCGCGCTGTACTCAGGCGCCGTCGCCTTTGTCTACCCGTCGTTGTATGAAGGCTTCGGATTGCCGCCTGCCGAGGCGATGGCGTGTGGTACGCCGGTGATCACTTCCAATGGAACATCGCTCCCGGAAGTCGTGGGCGACGCAGCAGTGCTTGTTGATCCTGAAAACGTAACTTCAATAGCGGACGCAATCCTCAGGGTTGTGAACAACGAATCCTTGCGGAGTGAGATGAGCCGGCGAGGAATCAAACGCGCCCAGCGCTTCACCTGGGACAACGCAGCCGCACAGACGTGGGAGATCCTTTCCCGAGAGGCCCTGGTCGCATGAAATTGCAAGTCGAAGCCGTAGCATTGAAACGCCGGAAATCGTGCGGGCCGCGCATTCTGCAGATCGTCACGAAGGCAGATCTCGGAGGCGCGCAGGTCCACGTTCTGGATCTATTGCGCGGTTTCCGGGACGATTTTGAAATGGTCCTCGCTACGGGCGAGGAGGGCTATTGCACGGACCAGGCCAGAAGCTTTGGCATCGAGTGCCATGTGCTGCCTTCGTTGGTTCAGCGAATTGACCCGATCTCAGACCTGAAGGCGACAGCCGAGTCCATCAAGCTGATCCGGGCGATCCGCCCGGACCTGGTACACTGCCACACCACGAAAGCCGGGCTCGTCGGCAGGCTCGCGGCGCGGCTTGCAAACGTTCCAGCGGTCTTCACCGCGCATACCTGGTGCTTTTCGGAGGGAACGTCTCTCGCGTGGCGCGCGCTAGGGCGCCCTGCTGAGACCTTCGCCGCACTTTGCAGCAAGAAGATCATCACCGTCTCCGAGGCAAATCGAACGGCCGCAATCGCCAAGAAGATTGCGCGCGCCGATAAGTTCGTCACGGTCCACAATGGCGGCGTTGATACGCTCCACAGGGCGAGACCGGGTTCGGGCAATCCGCCGCGCATCGTGATGGTTGCCCGGTTCGCGGCACAGAAGAACCAGACGCTGCTGGTCGAGACGGTCGCGAAACTCAAGCGTCCGGCGATCCTGACCTTGATCGGCGACGGCCCGCTCAGGCAGCAGGCGGAGCAGGCGGCCGCGGCGTGCCCGGCCCATATCAAAGTGGAATTTCTCGGGCAACGGCGGGACATCCCCGAACTGCTTGCTCAGGCGGACCTCTTCGTCCTCTCAACGAATTGGGAAGGATTCCCGATCAGCATTCTGGAGGCAATGCGCGCCGGACTGCCGGTGATCTCCACGGATGTCAACGGAGTGAGGGAAGCCGTGGATGATGGCGAAACGGGCTTGCTGGTTTCTCCGCGGGATGGCAATGGCCTGCTGGGCGCGCTGGAAAAGCTCGTCTTTGACCCAACGATGTTAGAGCATATGGGAACTCGTGGCCGGGCTAAGTTCGAGCAGTTGTTCAGCCTCGAAGCGATGTTGAACAAGACCGTTTCGGTGT
>Ga0302319_10025150_pt1 | contig 10555 bp, 11 predicted proteins | sample Bog_T0_2_FD_203319 | JGI IMG/M metagenome (GOLD analysis project Ga0302319, IMG submission 203319) | Peat permafrost microbial communities from Stordalen Mire near Abisko, Sweden - Bog_T0_2 | ecosystem: Environmental > Terrestrial > Soil > Wetlands > Peat | place: Sweden: Abisko, Stordalen Mire... | reverse complement strand
CAGCCTGCCGCTCACCCCCGCGCCTCAGCCCTGAGGCACTACTTCGACAGCAGAAACACGCCGGCGCAGACGAACAAGGCCGCGAGCCAACGCCGGCGGTCGACGTTCTCCTTGAGAAACAGCTTGGCGGCAAATGCATTGCCAAGGAAGGTGAGCGATGCGCTGGCCGGGGCGGCCAGCGACACCGCAACGTTGGACAGTGTGAACAGCAGCGAGAAGAAGCTGATCGCCATCGAAAGCACGCCCAGAAGGAACATGGGGCTCGACACCACGGCACGGATCGCTCCACCCAGCCCGGACTGCGCGCGGATCACATCGAGATCGCCGATGCGACGCATCGCTCCGGCAGTGAGCACGTCGCCGGCAACCGCGGTGGCTGCGACGGTCACGATGGTGGCCCATGTTTCGAATACACTGACTTCGACCGGCGCCGCTGCGTTCATTTCGATCCGCCCGCAACCGCGCCCGCGGGTTCGTCCACGGGAGGGTGCTGGGTCAGCGACGGCCCGTTGGCAACGAAGCCTACGCCGCACACGATCAGCACAATCCCGGCCCAGCGATAAGGGCTGACGGCCTCATGCAGCCAGAATTTCGAGAGGAACGCAACCACAACATAGCCGAACGCAGTCGCCGGCAGCACGAACGTCAGGTCGGCCCAGCTCAGTGCGGTCAGGTAGCTGGCGAAGAAACCCAGCAGGCAGAGAATTCCGACGATGACCCAGGGATTTGCCATCGCCGACAGTAGCATTCCGAGGTGCGTGACGGAAACAGGGCCCACCTGCTTCATGCCATGCGACAACAGCGTGTCGCCCACTGAAGCCGACAACATGACGGCAAGAAGGATAAGGTAACGCTGGGGAGAAAGAGTGTGCTTCATCTCTCTCTAGTTTAGAAGAGATGCGCGCAGAGCAGTCGCTAAAACGACACGTTTGCCGGTTCGGTCACCTTCATCACCGAATGGTCGCCGGTCTTCTGCTTCCATGCCATACGTATCGCCTCGATCTTTGCCGCATTGGCGGGCGTGGCCGGGTAGTCGATCACCAGCAGTTTGGAGCGGATGCGCTCCGGCGCTGTTTCCCCTTTGCCTTGCCACTGGCCATACACGTCGAGGACGGACAGCCCCGAGGGAAAGCGCGGCGTCACTTCCTTGTCGAGAAAGTCGCGCCATGCGGTCTCGGAGACGCCTCTGTCCGGCGCGTCCGCGGGTCCGAGGCCGAAGTAAAGGCGCGTGTCCACCCAGTGCAGAGCGTGGGCCGGGTGAGCGGCGTCGCCCTTGAGAGTGGAGCTTGCCGCAGTTTGCGCGGAGAGAGCCGGCGGGAACAATGCAAATGCAAAGACCAGAATGGAGGCCGGCAGAAGGTTCCTGAGGATCGCCATGGACCCAGAATACCGCACAAGAAAGCGGCCAGCCTTGGGCTGACCGCCTTCTCGAAATCAGACTAAGCGTTATGCGCCCTGGCCGACAGACTCGTGCGCTTTCAAGGCCGTCGCCGCGCGGGCGGCCTTATTGCGCTGGCCGCGCAGCTTCATAAACGACCTCGCTTCGGTGTAGAGACGGGGCAGATCGCGGTTCTTGATCGACTGCCAAACCACGCGCCACGCCTGCTTGGGACGGAAGAAGTATTCGTCGTAGAACTTGTGCACCATCTCCATGACGTACTCGACCGGCAGGCCAGGGTATTCGATGTGCGCCATCTGGTGGCCGCCATCGTCCATCATGGCCTCGTTGGTGATGAAGCCCTTCTCCTTGGCGTAGTCGAAGAACTCAGTGCCCGGGAAGGCGTGTGCAACGGAAACCTGGATGGTCTCGCAGTCGAGCTGCTTGGCGAACTCGATGGTATTGCGGATCGACTCGCGCGTCTCGCCGGGCAGGCCAAGAATGAAGTCGCCGTGCACGATCAGGCCGAGTTTGTGGCAATCGCGCTGGAAGTCGAGCGCGCGCTGAACCGTCGCGCCCTTCTTGATGTTCTTGAGAATCTGCGGATCGCCGGACTCATAGCCCACGATCAGCAGGCGGCAACCCGCCTCTTTCATGGCCTTCAGCGTGTCGTAGTCGGTGGTGACGCGCGAGGTGCACGACCAGGTCAGGCCCAGCGGCTTCAGCTTCTCGCACAGCTCAATGGTGCGCGCCTTCTGGATGTTGAAAGTGTCGTCGTCGAAGAAGAATTCCTTCACCTGGGGGAAGAGTTTCTTGGCGTTGGCCATCTCTGCCGCCACGTCGTCGGTCGAGCGCTTGCGCCAGGCGTGCCCGCTCAGCGTCTGCGGCCACAGGCAGAAGGTGCACTGTGCCGGGCAGCCGCGCGTCGAGTAGAGAGCGACAAACGGGTGCAGCAGGAACGGAACCGTATACTTGGTCACATCCAAGTCGCGATGATAGATCTCGGTGGCCCAGGGCATTTCATCGAGTTGCTCCGGGGTCACCTGCGCCCGGTCGGGGTTGTGCTGGATAACGCCGTTTTCGTCCTTGTAGCTAATACCTAGAATCTCGTTCAGCGGCTTGCCGTTGGCGAACTCAACCACGGAGAAATCGAACTCGCGCCTGCAGACGAAGTCGATGGCGGCACACTCATTCAGCGCCTTGTCAGTCGATGTGGTCACGGGCGGCCCAACGAACGCGATTTTGATCTTCGGATAGGTCTGCTTGATGACCTCGGCCATTCTCTGGTCGCCGTCCCAGCCCATGGTGCTGGTGAATAGGACCAGAAACTCATAGTCCTTGAGGATTCCGACCACATCCGGCCATTTCAGGTGGTGCGGCGGAGCGTCCACGAGGCGCGATCCCTCCAGCATCCCGGCGGGATAGGTAAGCCAGACCGGGTACCAGTAGGACTCGATTTCGCGGGTTGCAGGCCAGCGGCTGCTGGCGCCACCATCGAACTTTTCAAAGGAGGGCGGATTGAGGAACAGCGTCTTCAGAGGCGTTGTCATTGTCTCCCAGTTTACCATTTCTGGCCGCTAATCGGCCCGCCGCGCCCAGCATTTTCGGAGTGCTCTGACAGATGCCGGGCGGCAGGATCGGTGCGGCTAATTGACTGATTCTGAAGCGTCGAATCAGTGGGAGGCCGGTGGAACGCCAACCGCAGGTGTCGCAGGCAGGGCGGTGGGTGATGCCACCTTCTTCTTTCTGTGCACCAATCGGGCAAGGTCGGGGCCGAACTCGAGAACCTGCCCGCCAAGCGCGCCAAACAGAGTGACCGAGGTTCCATTCTCCAGCGTCAGCGCTACGCCGCGTTCATTGGCCGGATAGTACGCGTTGGAGATGGCTCCGGAAATGTAATTGCCCAGCACATTGGAGACATTCGGCTGGTTCTTCCCATTGTCGCCATGACAGACGACCGTCGACGCGGCTGCATAAAGAAAGCGCTTGAAGATCGGGCCCGTTCCCTTGCGAAAGTAGCGCGGGTCCTGATGCAGCAGTTGCGGTAGCAGCGCATTTCCAATCAGTGCACCATTTACATTGTCCGCGTAGTTCGCACCGACCCGCTTAAAATAACCTCCAGTGGCCCAGCCGTAGCCGTTGTCGTTGCCGACCAGCTCGCCGTACCCTCCGCCGATCACGAACGCCCACCCGATATAAAAGGGGTCGATCGCGCTATGCAGGGCAAGCTTCCATTTCTGCCCACCGGACAGCGGCACGGCCTGACCATTCATTACCACCTGGAACTGGGGCATTACGCCCAACAGGCGCTGCTTCTCCTGTACCTTCAGATCGCGCTCGGCCTGGTCGTGCTGCTGCTTCTTAGCATCGGCCGCCGACACGGGAGGGTCCTGCGGAGCCGCGGAACCGGTAGCGGGCGCACTTTGCTGCGAAGAAGACGAGCCGGCTGAAGCTGGCGACGAGGCCGACTGGCCCGTCGAGGGCATCGGGGCAGCCTGGTCGCTTGTTTGAGGCATCGGAGCATCTGGAAGGAGCAACTCCGCGTTCTCAACCACTGCCTGCGGGATGAGCTGCGGGAGCTGTGCTTGCGCGGAGAATGGTGCGGAGAACGACGCGACAAAAAACGCGACCGTGGCCACAAAGAGCCTGGCGGGGAGTAGTGGCTTCACAAGACAAGTTTACCTTAGGCACATATCGATCAGGCCTACGCGCGACAATATATCCCGCGCTTCGCGTGGGGAGCTTCGCGCGCTTTGCGGTACCCTTGGGACAAGAAGGAGAGCCTAAATGCAGTTCGAGATGGAAAAAACGCCGCATCGGCAGATCTACAACCTGCTCATCGGCCTGGTTGCGCCGCGGCCCATTGCCTGGGTCACGAGTGTGGATGAAGAGGGCAACCTGAACGCGGCACCGTTCAGCGCCTACAACTACCTGTGCACCGATCCGCCCATCGTCGGCATGGGCGTCACCAACCGCCCCGACGCCAGCTTCACGCCCAAGGACACCGCGCGCAACATTCGCCGCACGGGCGAGTTCGTCATCAACGTCGTCACCGACGATCTGCTGGACAAGATGAACATCTGTGCCACCGACTTCCCCACCGGCGTGAATGAGTTGGAGATGGCCGGCCTGACTACTGCACCGTCGTGTGTCGTCAAAGTGCCGCGCATCGCCGAGGCGCACGCCGCACTCGAATGTCGCGAGTTCACCTCCATGGAGATCGGCCGTTCGCGCATCATCCTCGGCCGAGTGGTCGCCATGTACGTCGAGGACCGCTTCGTCAATCCCGCTGGGCCCTACATAAAAGCCGACGAACTCCACGCCGTCGGCCGCATGAACGGCCTGGGCAACTACGCGCGCACCCGCGACGCCATGGTCACCGTGCCGCGGATCTCGTATGAAGCGTGGCAAAAAGGCGAACGGTAAACAGCACTCTAATCCAAAAACTCGCGTATCCACGGATCGCGCGAATGGATGAGCTCTTCGGTCGTGCCGTGGAACACGACGTGGCATTCATTCAGCATCAGGAACTTCGTGCCCGGGTCGATGCCGCGGCCCGGGGCGTCCTTCGGAATCGCTTTCATACCGTGCTCCGGATCGTAGCGGTGCGTTGCCAGCGTGAAGGCGTCCTGCAGGCGATGCGTGACCAGCAGCGACGTCGTGTGCGACACGTCGCGCTGCTTCATCACCAATTCGATGATGGTGGTCGAGGTGATCGGGTCGAGGCCGCCGGTGGGCGAATCGTACAGGATCAGGTCGGGGTTGGAGATGATGGCGCGCGCAATGGAGACGCGACGCCGCATGCCCCCGGAGAGCTCCGACGGGAACTTCTTGATCGCCTGTTCCAACTCAACGAACTTCAGCGCTTCGACCACGCGCGTGTGCGCCTCGTCTTCGGGAATATGCTCTTCGTGCAGCCGGTACGCAACGTTGTCCTCCACATCCAGCGAATCGAACAGCGCCGACTCCTGGAAGACCATTCCGATGTGCGCGCGGAGCGCGTAGAGGTCGCGCTCGGGCATCGTCGTAATCTCATGGCCGAAGATGCGGATGGACCCGGAGTCGGGGCCGAGCAGGCCATTGGCGAGCTTCAGCAGCACCGATTTCCCGCAACCTGCCGGGCCTAGGATGATCAGCGTTTGCCCCGGTTCCACCGAGAAGGAGATGTTCTTGAGCACCGGTTTCAGTTCGAACGCGATGGAAACATCGCTAAACTCGACGACCGGGGTCTTGTCGTCCTGCTGATCGAGGGTTGCGGCGCCGGGGCTGGAAATGGCTTCGGTCATAGGCGCCTCAACTGCCGAAGATGCCGATCATCGCGCGCGTAACGAGCAGGTCGACGATGATGATGAAAACGGACGAGATAACGACGGCCTGCGTGGTAGCGCGGCCTACGCCCTGGGTCCCACCGGTGGTTTTCATACCGCAGTAGCAGCCCACCGTGGCGATAATGAAGGCCGAGAACACCGGCTTGGTCAGGCCCTGAACGATGTCCCCGTGCACCAGGCCACGGTAGGAATCGTGCAGATAGGTACTCGCGTTCAGGCCCAGGATGGTGACCGACATCAACGCTCCGCCGGCGATCCCGAAGGCGTCGGCAATGATGGTCAGGAAGAAGAGCATGAAGACCGTGGCGAACAGGCGCGGGGCCACCAGCTTGCGGATGGGGTCCGTGCCCAGCGCGCGCATCGCGTCCAGTTGCTCGGTCACCTTCATCGAGCCGATCTCCGAGGCCATGCCGGCTGCGTTGCGGCCCGACACCATCAGGCCGGTAAGAACCGGCCCGAGCTCCTTCACCATCGAAAGCGAGACCAGCGAGCCGGTCATGGAGACAGCGCCAAATTCGGTAAGCGCGGTGGCGGATTGCAGCGCCAGCACGCAGCCGGTGAAGAACCCTGTGAGGACGATAATCGGTAGCGAGCCCACCCCGATCGAGTCCATCTGCGTAACGATGTCCGCCCAGTACCGAGGCCTCGTGAACAGGGCCGAGATGGCTGTGGCGCACAGAATGGAGTAATCCTGCACTGCCAGTATCCACTGCTTCAGGAGGGCTTCTGGGGACTGTAGGGCCATGGCTATCTGACGGTCAGGTTATCAGATGCGCGACTCGGCGCAGCGTTGTGAACCAATTTGACTTGCGTTTAGGGGTCGCGGCGGCGTCAGGGCAACATCGCCCACCCTTATGTGGTTGGCAGCCACGCGAAAGTGAGAAGATAGAAAGCATGATTGCGGAATCTCCGGCGGAGACCATGCTGGCCGCCGTTCTACACGGCAAGGAAGACCTGCGCATCGAGCGGATACCCGTTCCGCACGCGGGCGACGGGGAGCTACTGTTGCGCGTCGGCGCGGCATTGACCTGCGGCACCGATCTAAAGGTCTATCGCAGGGGCTATCACGCGATCATGCTGAAACCGCCGATCGTTTTCGGGCATGAAGTTGCGGGCACCGTCGTCGAAGCTGGACCTGGAGCCACGAAGTTCTCCGTGGGCGATCGCGTCGTCCCAATGAACTCCGCGCCCTGCGATATCTGCTTCTTCTGCCGCCACGGGCAACAGAACCTCTGCGAACACCTGCTTTTCAACAACGGCGCCTATGCCGAATACATGCGCGTCCCCGCGCGCATTGTGGAAAAAAACACCCTGCTGGTACCCGGCGAGGTGCCACTCGAGCACGCCGCCCTCGCGGAGCCACTCGCCTGCGTCGTGCAGGGGCTTGACGCGACCAATGCGGAGGCCGGGGACACCCTGGTTGTCATCGGCGCAGGTCCTATTGGGCTGATGTTCATCCACGTCGCGCATCTGCGCGGCCTTCGCGTCATCGCCGTCGTCAAGCGCGACGACCAGGTCAAGGCGGCGCGGCTCTTTGGCGCATGCGAGGTCGTGCAAATCGCCGAAGACCCGCACGGCGGCACGGACACGGTCAAAGCCGTGCGAGCACTCACCGGCAACTCGCGCGGTGCCGACGCGGTCATCGAGGCCGTCGCCACACCGGCGACGTGGGAGGCTGCAGTCGCGATGGTCCGCAAAGGCGGCGTGGTCAACTTCTTTGGCGGCCCTCCAAAGGGCACCGTGGTCAGCCTTGACACCAACCGCCTCCACTATGGCGACATCACTCTGAAGGCGAGCTTCCACCACACCCCCGCTGCCTGCGCGGCGGCCTTTGCCCTCATCTGCGGGGGCAGGTTCAAGTGCGCCGAGTTCATCACCCGCACCACGCCGCTTGAGGACGTGCCTGCGGTCTTCGCGCGCATGATGACCCGCAGCGCGGACAACCTCGCCGACATCAAAACCGCCGTGCTTCCCAATGGCTACCGGCCCAAAGCAAGCGCGCCCCGAGAGAATGGGTCCCTGCGGAGTGAAGCGTGACCGGGCCGGCCGAACTCGTGCCCCGCGAGACCGTCGCGATCGACTCGCTCGCCGGCGCGCCGCCCACATATGAGACGCCGGACGATCGGCCTACCCTGGACGAAGCCCGCGCGTGGTGCCACTCGCTCGCTACCACGCACTACGAAAACTTCCACGTCGCCACATTTTTCCTGCCTAAGCGCGTGCGGCCGCACTTCGAGAGCGTTTACGCCTTCTGCCGCGTCTCCGACGATCTGGGCGATGAAGTTGCCGACACGAACACTGCTCTAAGGCTGCTGGAAACCTGGGGCCGGATGCTGGATCAATGCTATGACGCGCCTGCCGAGTCTCGCCATCCCGTCTTCGTCGCCCTGCGCGAGACCATCGTTGCGTGCAACCTCCCGCGCACGCTTTTCCACGACTTGCTCCGCGCCTTCGAGCAGGACCAGGTGAAGACGGAGTATTACACCTGGGATGAGGCCGTGGATTACTCGCGCTACTCCGCGAACCCCGTTGGCCGGCTGGTGCTGATGGTCTGTGGCTATCGCGACGAGCGGCGTGCGCTGCTCTCGGACAAGATCTGCACCGGACTCCAACTGGCCAACTTCTGGCAGGATTGCGTTCGCGATTCCGAGATCCCACGCCGCTATATCCCAGCCGAATACATGGAGCGCTTTGGCGTAGCCGAGGGCCAGATCGCAGGCCGCGTCTTTACTCCCGAGTTCGGAGCCATGATGCGGGCGCTGGTCGACCGCACCCGCGACATGCTGCGCGAGGGTGCGCCGCTTACTGGCATGGTCGACGACGAACTCCGCGTCACGCTCGATCTCTTTCGCCAGGGCGGCGAAGCGATCCTGGACGGCATTGCCCAGCAGAACTACGACGTGCTGCGCGGACGCCCGCTGGTGACGCGGCGCAGGAAGCTGATGCTGCTGCTCGGCGCACTGATTGGCAAAATCCGGACGCGCCGCAAGGCTGGAGTCCCACCCGCGTGAGCGAAGCATCGAACGCGCACGCCAGCGCCACCAGCAACCCACGCACTGCCGAGGCGTACCGCTTCTGCCGCGAGGTCGCCCGCCGCGAGGCGCAGAACTTCTACTGGGCTTTCCGGGTCCTGCCCCGCCACAAGAGCGATGCCATGTGCGCCGTGTACGCGTTCATGCGGCGCGCCGACGACATCTCCGACGACGAGTCGAAGCCCATCGACACCCGCCGCGCCGAGATGGCCGCGTGGCTGCGCACCTGGCGCGCCTCGCGCCACGTCGCCTCGCGTGATTCCCTGCATGAGGCGAATGCCGACGATTCCGTCTTCCTTGCGCTCGCCGATACCCAGCGCCGCTTCGACATTCCCGACCGGCTGCTGGAAGAACTGGTCGCTGGCACCACCATGGACCTTCTGCCTCGCAGCACCACCGGTATACAGACCTACGCTACCTTCGACGACCTCTATCGCTACTGCTATCTCGTCGCCTCGGTCGTCGGCCTGGTATGCATCAAGATCTTTGGCTACACCGACGCGCGGGCCGAGATGTTCGCCGAGGAGACTGGCGTCGCCTTCCAGCTCACCAACATTCTGCGCGACGTCAAGGAAGACGTCGAGCGCAGCCGCGTCTATCTCCCCATCGACCTGCTGGATGAGTTCGGCGAGAATGTCGACGAGTTGCGTGAGCTAGCCGCCGGGCGCGCGATGACCGAGCGCGAGCGCGGCATGCTCGCCACGCTTGCCATCCGCGCCGAGAAGTACTATCTGGCCGCCAACAAACTGATCCCACTGCTCGATCGCGACAGCCGCGCCGCCATGTGGGTTCTGGTCACCATTTATCATCGCCTGCTGGACCGCATCGCCGATCACAGAATGGAAGTCTTCCGCGAGCGCATCGGCCTCTCCACTTCTGAGAAGCTCGCCGTTTTCGCGCGCGGCGCCGCGATGGCCGCATGGAACCGGGTGGCGGGCTGATGTCCGCCGCCGCAAAGCCGCGCGATGCAACCGTCGTCGGCGCAGGTGTCGCGGGGCTGGCCGCAGCCGTCGCCCTGGCCCAGGATGGTGCAAGCGTCACACTGCTGGAGCGCCGTCCCTACGTCGGCGGCCGCGCCTACTCCTATCCCCATCCCGCGCTCGACGAAGTGGTCGACTCACAGCATGTGCTCGTTGGCTGCTGCTCCAATCTCATCGACCTGTGCGACAAAGCCGGCCTCGCCGGGAAGATCCGCTGGTACGACCGCCAGACCTACCTCGAACCCGCCACGGCCACGCGGCCCGTCCGCGCCAGCGCCATCGAGCCCAGTTCCCTGCCCGCACCATTTCACTACGCCGCGAGTTTCCTCGGCGCTTCTATGCTGGAGACCTCCGATAAGCTGGCCATCGCCCGCGGACTCCTCGGCTTCGCGCGCGGCAACTCCGGCCGCGACGGCGAAAGCGTCGCCCAGTGGTACCGCCGCACCCACCAGACCGAGCGCGCCATCCGCCATCTCTGGGAGCCGCTCATCCTCGCCACGCTCAACGACAGCGCCGAAAACTGTTCCATGAAGTATGCAGGCAAAGTCTTCTACGAGCTCTTCCTAAAGAACACCACGGGAGGACGCCTCGGCATTCCCACTATCCCCTTGAGCGAGTTTTACTCCGCCGCAGCCGACATCGTTCGCGCCCGAGGTGGCCGCATCGAGCTGCGCTCCAGCGTCGAGCAAATCATCCAACAGACCGATGGCCGCTGGCTGCTCCGGTGCGCGGGCCAGGACTGGCTCGCCGACGATGTCATCCTCGCGCTGCCCTTCGAACAGACGCAGCGCCTCGTCTCCGCCATGCTCCTGCACGACCCCAGCGGAGAAACTGCAC